>SWCE01004083.1_pt1 | contig 353421 bp, 333 predicted proteins | sample 4690061 | NCBI WGS metagenome assembly SWCE01 (sample SAMN10267279, study PRJNA491770) | bioreactor metagenome | isolation source: DHS bioreactor inoculated with subseafloor sediment | place: Japan: off Shimokita Peninsula | collected 2012-10 | reverse complement strand
GGCCAGACCCGCCCCCGCTTGGCGACAGGGCGGCAAGGAGCATGAAAAAAGAGCGATCATGCCGGCCATTTTCCGGTTCCTGAAACCCCGTTGCCGCACTACCGCCCCCGTCATTGCGAGGAGTCTTCGACGTGGCAATCCATGCCTTTCCGGCAACGTAACTACAACCAGACAAAATGGAACGACATGCGCCTTTTCATAGGCATTCCCCTTTCCGGCGAGTACGCGCTGATCATACGCGAGATTCAGGAAGCCTGGAAAAATCGGCTGGCCTCGAAGATGTCCTGGGTGCGGCCGGAATTGGTCCACCTGACCCTGAGGTTCCTTGGGGATGTGGACGAAAGCCGCGTTGCGGACGTCGTTTCGGCCATGCGTGTGGCGGCCAGGCTAAATTTTCAGGCGCAAGGGGGACAGGGCGGAGTGTTCCCGTCAAGGGGCGCGCCGCGCGTGGTCTGGATCGGGCTGGGGCAGGGGCGTGACGAATGCGCGGCGAATTTTCAGAAACTTGAGCGGGAACTCATAAAGGCCGGATTTGCGGCCGAATCGAAACCCTTCTCCCCGCACCTGACCGTGGCACGGATCAAGGCCGCTGCACGAACCGACGACTGGCCCGGCCTGCTTGCTGATTTGAACAGGGATTGGCCGTTGTTCACTGTGGACCGCCTCGTACTCTGGCAAAGCATCCTCAAATCCTCTGGACCGGAATATCGCAGGGTGGCGGAAGTTGAATTGACGGGCGGGGATCAGGTGCGGTCGTAGATCACCACTCCCACCCGGTCGGTATGTTCCCTGAGCGGGGCTTCGGTGATTGTTTCGTAATTCACGACGTCGAAGAAGTAGGGCATGGGCGTCTCCTCGTTGAGGATGCCGGCCATGCGGATGGCGGATTCATAATCGAGGTTGTCGCCCTTGATGGCCAGATCCACGTCCGACCCGGGCCTCTGCGTACCCTTGGCCCGTGAACCGAACAGGACGACCTGGCGAATTTCGGGAATGCGCCGCGCGGCGTTTGCGATCAAGGCCATGTCGTTGTCCCTCAGTCCTGTGCCGGAAGGGGCGGTCATGACTGTTGCCGGGTCCTGTGGCTGAAAGCGTCGTGCAGGGCTTTGAGCAGCGGAAAATAGGCGGCGCGGATTTTTTGCTCCACTGCGTTGGCCGTCTGTTCGTTGTACGTGTGCGTGGGCAGGTTGCGGTCTTCCAGAGCGCTTATCCAGGCATGCCCCTCAGTGATCAGGCCCGATTGAAAGGCCTGCTTGATGGCCTGGCGCGGGCTTGTGATCGTAAACCCTTCCGCCTCCTGGAAGTCCTTTAGCAGCTTCCAGCCCTGCTCGAAGGCCATCTCAAAGAACTGGATGAGCCCGGCGCGTTCCACCACCGTCATGTTTTCGATGGCCATTGCCGTTTCCAACAGTGCGAAGGACTTGCCGAACTGGCCGAACCTCTGCCGCCAGCGGACATCGTGATCATTCATGCGCTGCCTCTTGAAAAATGGGCCGGGATCATCGACCCGGCCCATTGGTTCTAGTTCTTTTCCTCGCTGCGGCTCATTTCGATGATGGCCTTGGCATATGCCAGTCGCAGGCTATCCATGTACTCGGGGTCGGCTTGCCCCTTCCAGGTGCTGACTTCCAGGAAGCGCTTGGGGATCTTGACCGTCATGGGATCAAAGCCGCCTGCGGCGCGGGCCTGCCAGCGCAGTTTCTGGAGGAATGTTCCGGCCTCGTCCAGATTGTCGGCCAGCTCGCTTCCGCCGAGTACGGTCAGGCACTGGCGCAGGGTTTCGGGGTCATAGACCTTGCGGGCGAAGAGGCAGGCCACCATGGAGGTCAGGATGACGCGGTCGCGTTCGTCCTCCAGCAGGAAGGCCAGGGCCTTGTCCACGTCCTTGGGGGCGTTGGATTGGTCGTAGGAGTATGCGCCCGTGTCCAGGTGCGAGTGGCGCAGGCCAAGCGACTGGGCCACGTAGAAGACCTCGCCCGTGGCGTATCCGGCCATCTCCTGGCCAAGGACGCAGGCAAAATCCTCTCCCCCGTAGCGCTTGGCCGCAGCCGTGGTCCCGGCCGCAAGGGTTTTCCAGAACTCGTTTTCCGCTTCGGCCAGCAAGTGCACGGCGTTGATGTATCCTTCGACCTCGCCGAAACGCAGGTCGATGCCGATCTGTTCCGTTGTGACCACGCCCTTTTCCAGCGCCTCCGTGGCCCAGGCCAGGGCCACGCCTCCGCTCATGACGTCAAGACCCGCCTTTTCCACTTCATCCATGACCGTCAGCACTTCGGGGGCCGAGGTCAGGCCGAGCATGGAGCCCGTGGCGAAGATGGGTTCGTAGTCGTAACCCACCTGGCGGTAGACGTAGCGGTTGTCACGGTGGAATTTCTCGCGCACGAAGCCGATATGGATGCAGCCCACCGGGCATCCGGCGCAGGCCGAGTTGCGCAGCAGGGTGTCGTCGGCGAAGCGCTCACCCGTGATGCCCTCTATGCCGGGATCGGACGTGGCCTGCAGGTTGCGCCAGGGCAGGGCCTTGAGCTCGTTCAGGGCTTCGAGGTTCGAGGCCGTGCCCAGGTTGTGGTACTTGCGCATCATGTCCGTGTCGGTGAGCTTGCGGAAGATGTCCTTGTACAGGGCCGGGTATTCCTTGCCTTCGGGCTGCTCCAGGGAGTTGTTGCCCTCGATGACGATGGCCTTGAGGTGCTTGGCGCCCATGGCCCCTCCGCCGCCGAGCCGTCCGAAGTGGCGGTAGGTGTCGACGTTGATGCAGGCCATGGCCGACTTGTTTTCTCCGGCCACGCCGATGCGCATGATCGTCCGGTGGCCGGAGCCCTTGAGGATGCGGCGCAGCAGCTTGCCCGTGTCCAGTGCGTCCTTGCCCCACAGGTATCCGGCGTCCATGAGTTCGATGACGTTGGCCCCAAGGTGCAGCACCGTGGGCCGCTGGGAGCGCCCGACGATGACCAGCGCGTCGAGCCCGGCGAAGCGCAGGGCCAGGGCGCTGCGGCCCCCGGCGTGCGATTCGGCGTACTGTCCGTGCAGGGGCGAGGTGAAGGCGCAGACCGTCTTGCTCATGAGCGGGAAGTAGCCGGTCAGGGGCCCGATGGTGAAGATAATGGGCTGGGCCGGGTCGTCCCAGGCCAGTTCGGGTTTGGCGTAATCAAGATGGAGTTTTGCGGCCAGCCCGGAGCCGCCGAGGTATGTCGCCACGCCGGGAATGCTGCGGATGGTGGATCGGCCGGAGGACAGGTTGACTTCCAGGATCCTGAAGTTTTGGGTGATCATGATTCCACCTCCACCATTTCAAGGCAGTCGTGGGGGCAGAATTCCACGCAGCTGCCACAATGGATGCAGACATAGGGGCGGTCCTGGCGGTCCTGGGCAATGGCGTCCACCGGGCAGGCGGCCACGCATTTGCCGCATTGGATGCAGAGCTTTTTGAGCTGGGTCACTCCGCCGCCCTTGCGCTGCTTGAGGCTGCCCGTGGGGCAGGCCGCCGCGCAGGGGGCCGGGTTGCAGGCCAGGCAGAGCTTGGCCGTAAATCCGGTGGACAGGCCGCCGGAGGACAGGATACGGATTCCCGCGTTTTCCCAGGACAGGCATTTGTGGACCACGCGGGCGCAGGCCAGGGAGCATGAATGGCAGCCTATGCACCGGTCCATACGTGTCGCGACAAGTTGTTTCATGAGAGCTTTTCCTTTCCTATGGCTGGTTCAAAAAAATAAGACTATGTTTCTTTTGCGCGATTGTGAAGGCCCGCCCGCGTGGTTTACAAGCCGGGGCCAACGTGAAAGCCGGAAGGCAGGAGGTGAACGTGGCGGAACGTGTTTTTTCCATCGTGACCAGACCGGATACGGGACTGGAACTTTACGAGATTATTCAGGACCATGTCCGGGATCTGCATGGGCGGGGAATGTCCAAGGTCGTGGGCTATGAGGTCATGAGCAACGGCAGGGTCATTCTCTTGAAGGTGCGTGGACCCCAGGAAGACGTCATGCCTGCGGACGAGACCCTGGAGGCGGTTTTGGATGATGTGTTCGTGGAGCGGCTCGAAGCCCTGGCCCAGGAGCTGGTGGACGGATTCTTCGTGCCGTCTTTTGCCCACTGCGCCTCGGAACGCGAAAAATGATCTCGGGGCCCGTTCGGGTCAGATCCGGCCCATTTTCTTGAGCTGGATCTCGAGGCAGGACAGGGCGGCGGGCGTGACGCCGGAGATGCGTCCGGCCTGGCCCAGGGTGCGGGGCTGGATGGAGGTCAGCTTTTCCGTGACCTCGCGCGAAAGGCCGGGAATTCCGGCATAACTCATGTCATCGGGCAGGATCGTCTGCTCCATCTTGTCGAAACGGTCGACCAGTTCCTGCTGGCGGCGCAGATACCCTTCGTACTTGCTCTTGATTTCGGCTTCTTCAAGCGCTTCCCCGTCAAAATTCGCAAGCTCCGGCCATAGCGGCACGAGACTTTCAATCGACAGCTCAGGCTGGCGCAAGAGTTCCTTCAGGCTGACGGCCTTTTGCGGGATGGTGCCGCCCATGGCCTTGACCGTGTCTCTGGTCGCGGCGTCGGGACGCACGCGTACCGCTTCCAGTCCGGCCATGATCTCGCCGACCTCGGCCTGTTTGCGGGTGAAGCGCTGCCAGCGGCTGTCGTCCACCAGACCCAGGTCGCGGCCGATGCCCGTCAGACGTTCGTCGGCGTTGTCCTCGCGCAAGAGGAGCCGGTGCTCGGCCCGGGAAGTGAACATGCGGTAGGGCTCGAGGGTGCCCTTGGTGACCAGGTCGTCCACCAGCACGGCGATGTAGGCCTGGCTGCGGGTCAGGATCAGTTCCGGCTCGCCACGCAGGGCAAGGGCCGCGTTGATGGCCGCCCACAGCCCCTGGCCTGCGGCCTCCTCGTAGCCCGAGGTGCCGTTGATCTGTCCGGCCATGTAAAGCCCGCGCACCAGCTTGGTTTCAAGGGTGGGCCTGAGCTGGGTTGGGGGGGCGTAATCGTATTCGATGGCGTAGCCGGGGCGGATGATCTGCGCCTTTTCAAGGCCCGGTATGGACGCCACCAACGCCTTCTGGATGTCCAGCGGCAGGCTGGTGGGGATGCCGTTGGGATAGACCTCATGGCTCGTCAGGCCTTCGGGCTCGACAAAGATCTGATGCCGGTCCTTTTCCGGGAAACGGGCTATCTTGTCCTCGATGGACGGGCAGTAGCGCGCCCCGGTGCCCTTGATGACGCCCGTGAACATGGGCGAACGCTCGAACCCGCTGCGGATGATCTCGTGGGTGCGCTCGGTGGTGTAGGTCACAAAGCAGGGCAGCTGGCGAAGCCTGATGCCGGGGGAGTCGAAGCTGAAGGGGCGCGGCGGATTGTCGCCGGCCTGCTCCTCCATGACCGAGTAGTCGACGGAGGATTTGAGCAGCCTTGGCACGGTGCCTGTCTTCAGTCGCCCAAGCTCGAAACCCAGTTCGCGCAGACGTGGCGACAGACCGGAGCTGGCCGGGTCGCCGTAGCGCCCTCCGCTGAAATTGTTGAGTCCGACGTGGATCAGGCCGCGCAGAAAGGTGCCCGTGGTCAAGAGCGCCGCCCGGCAGGGGATGGTTTCGCCAAGGGTGGTGACCACGCCTGTCACCTGGCCGTTCTCCACGGTCAGCGAGGCCACGGTCTCCTGGCGCACGAAGAGGTTCGGGCAGGTGAAGATATCCTGCTGCACGACCTTCACGTATTCGGTCCGGTCGATCTGGGCGCGGCTGGAGCGGACGGCCGGGCCTTTGCGGGTGTTCAATATGCGGAACTGGATGCCGGCCTGGTCGGCCCATTTGCCCATCATGCCGCCAAGCGCGTCGATTTCCTTGACCATGTGCCCCTTGGCCAGGCCACCGATGGCCGGGTTGCAGGACAGGTGCCCGATGCGGTCGGCGTTTATGGTCAGGAGCAGCGTCTGCATGCCCATGTGTGCCGCGGCCATGGCCGCCTCGCAGCCCGCATGGCCTGCGCCCACGACAATGATGTCAAAGGTGTCCGGCACGGTTGGAACGGTCATTCTGCCGTCTTCCCTTCAAACAGCAGGTGGGCGAAGACGCACGCGTCGGCGATGGTGGCCGAGATGGATGCGTGTTCGTTGGGCTGATGCGCGGTGTGCATGAGGGTGGACCAGCACACGGCGGGAAGCCCGCGCTTGCGGAACGAGGCGGCCACCGTGCCGCCGCCGATGCCGATCATGCGCGCCTCAAGGCCGCGGGCCTGCCTCAGCGCGGCCTGCAGCAGTGTTGCGGCCTCGCAGTCGCTCGGGGTGGCCGGGGCGGCCTGTTCCCTGACCACGGGGGTGAAGGTGATGGACACTCCGTGCCGGGCCTCTACCTCGTCGCAGATTTCCCGTGTCGCGCCTTCGATCTCTTCCAGAGCGTAGGAGGGCAGCACGCGGCAATCGAGGTGAAAAACGTCCTGGCCGGGGATGGTGTTCACGTTGGGGACGTTGGCCTCCATCTTTGTCGGCGCGAAAGTGGAGACGGGCGGGTCGAAAAGCGGGTCGCTCTCGTCGAAAAGGGTGTGAAGGCGGTCCAGGGCCAGGATCAGGGTCGAGGCGGCGACCAGGGAGTTGATGCCTGCCTCGGGGGTCGAGGCGTGGCACTGTTTGCCCCGCACCGTGAATCTGAGCCAGAGCACGCTTTTTTCCGCGACTTCGATGGCGTCTCCCGTCGGGGTTCCGAAGTCAGGGATGACGATGAGATCATCCGGGGCGAAAACCTCGGGATGGTGCTCCATGATGTATTCGATGCCCAGCGCATTGCCCGTTTCCTCGTCGGCCGCGAGCAGAATGCCCAGGGACAGGTCCGTCCTTGCCCCCGCATTTTCCAGTGCGCGCAGCAGGAGGAGGGCGCTGACCATGCCCTGGTGATTGTCCTCCACTCCACGACCGTAGATGAGGTCGCCTTCCTGACGGAGCACGAACGGGTCGCTCTGCCACAGGGAAAGATCGCCGGTGGGAACAACGTCGGTGTGCGCAATGAGCCAGAGCGTGCGCGAACTTTTGCCAGGCCTCGTGATGACCAGACTGGGGCGGTAGCCGCACTCGACCCTGTCGTCAGGAGCCATGATCGTCTGCACGCTGACGCCTGCAAACCGGGCCGCATACTCGGCCAGATACTCGGCCTTGTCCTTTTCGCCCTGTCCGGCATTGGTCGGTCCCAGGGCGGGAATGGCGACAAGGTCTGTCTGCAGGCGCAGCAATTCGTCACGACTGTCTTCAAGGCGTTCAAGCACGGGTCTGAGCATGGTGGCGTCCTTCGAGAGCTTTATGGGAAGTCCCTTCTGCCCGGAATTTGGCGGAAAAAAAAGGCAGGAAAAACCTGCCTTGTACATTGTCCGTGATGAAAGGCTTAACGGCCTTTTGCTGCTCGCTTGGAAGCCTTGAGCGGGTTGACCTTGGCCTTGCCCTTGCCGGCAGCCTTGGTGTGGGTCGAGAAATTGCAAGTTCCCAGTCTCCATTTGGAGGCGGGCTGGGGATAGCTGCCGCAGTACTTGGCGCCATCGAATTCCTTGATCCGCTCGCAGCCTTCACACTGTTCCACAATCTGTTGCATGACAACGCCGTTGACCTGAACACCTTCGTCAGTCTTGACGGCATTACTGAAATCTACTGCCATGAGGCTCCTCCATAATTTTGTCCTGAAATGCTGCCGCGTCTTTGCCCGATGAAATCAGCCTGCTTGCGCTGGTCACCGGAAACTCGCTTTATTTTTCGAATCAAAGGCAAAAGTCAAGCTTTTTTTCAGAGCAGGTGGTGCAAACACAAGCGTCCACGGCGTCCCTGAGTGGGCTGTAACTCCTGTGCGCGGGAACGGCATGAAAAAACCAGGGCCTTTTTGAGTACCCTGGTTTCTGGTTTCTCGTCTGGAGCATCGGCCCCAATCAAGGTTTCTTTGGGTCTTCGAGGCTCAGGAAGGATAATTCATCATCGGAATCTCGCGATTTTTTATCGGAAGAGTCGGCCCCGAAATCAAGAAGAATTTCCTGCTCCTCGGAAAACGCCGGTTTTTTGGGTGCGGCGGGTTTCGCACGCGACTCGTCTTCCAGGGGGGCGAGCATTTCCTCCAGTTCCGGGATGAACAGGTCTTCGCGTTTCGGCTTGGCCTGTGCCGGAGTCTGGGGAGCGGGCGGAGCGCTTTCGGTCGTGCCGAAATCAAGCTCAACCGTGTCCTCGGCGGGGAGAGGTTCCAGAAAAAGGTCGTCATCTATCTTGGGCGCAGGAGCACTTTGAGCAGCAGTCGGGGTTTTGGCAATTGGTGCCGTTTCGGCTTCGGGCATGGCGAAGTCGAGTTCGGGAAAGCTTGACACGTCGATTCCGTTATCCATGGGGGAGTCGACGACAGTTTTCGCAGGAGGGGCTACCGGGGCGGCCAGGTAGTCCTCGTGTGAACCTGCTTTTTCGGCAGCGCCCTGGGCCATGGCGGGAGCCGTTTCGTCCTGTGCCGTTTTTTTCTCCAGCCAGTTGACCCCGCTGGCGGAGAGCCAGTTCAGATAGAGACTCTTGCGGGATTCTTCCCAATCTGCGCCGCATTTGGGGCATGTGCTGACATGGTCGAAAGAATGGAATTTGCATTTTTTACAGTACATGGTGAGTCCTGAATTGGCGGTGGTTTATGCTTCCGTCTACCTACTTACACTGAAACGCGCCTCTTATGCAAGCAGCCTGAGCATTGATGAAAAAATGAAAAAGAGCAGTCTGATTCAAAGAGAATTCGTGTCCGATTATCCCGTCGCGGGCTTTTTGAAGCGGACTGAATGTCTGCTGCTGGAAAAGATTGAGGCGGGAGACTTTCGTTTCCCGCCTCGTGTAAAACCGAGATGACTAAAAACCCAATGCGATGTGATCTTTTCGTCTGGCCTGTTCTGGGCCGAAGGTTGTCATTGTGTTGTCATTGTGACTGGAATAAACGCCTCTACAGTCTGTTTCCTGTTTTGCCTCGGGGTTTCCTTCCAACGCGCCTTTAACCAATTTTTCGTTTTTGGTTTCTGAACAACGCGCCTCGTTCATTACGATGAAAGATGTTCCCTGGGGAAGTTTACAGCCAACACGCCTGTGGTGTAGGTTTTTTTCCTGATTTCCTTCCAACGCGTCTCTGTGGAACAGAATTGGTTGCAGGTTTGTTTGAACGTCACATTAAAAACTCTTCAAGAACCTGAGGCTGATCCGCATGCGGGTGGTTCTTGCCTTCATTTAGTACCGCAAGGAGTGTGAAAGTCAAGGGCTATTTCTTGCGGAGCCTGTCAGCCATGATGCGCGTGAAGGCGGCGAAAATGCCGCATACGATGCCCATGAAAAAAGCCTTGACCGGTTCATAACCGAACCAGCTCGCGATCATCCCGATGGAGCCGCCGACGATGACCCCACGCATCACGGCATGGCTGGGGGTGTTTTCATTTGATCTGTCGCTCATTTTTCCTCGTGCGCCGCCCTGCTGCGGGCCTTGTTTTTTGCATCCATCATGGCTTGAAGCTGCTGCAGAATGCGTTTCTTGTAGAATTGGACCACGTCTTCCCTGTTCATGATCATGTCCAGCTGCCGGGTATGGATGAGAATGTGCCCCAGCAGCTCCAGTCGATCCTCTATGAAATCCTGATCGCAATCGTCCAGGCGGGCGAACATGGCGTCTTCCCTGACTTTTGTTTGAAAGCCGAATTCTTCCAGGATTTCCCCTACGAACCTGGCCCTGCGGACCTTGCGGTGATGGTCGGCGGCTCCGCCCTTGAACTGGAAGCGGATGTAGTTTTCCCGTGGCCGGGGTCCAGCCAGGGCCTCCACCGAAGTGAAGTGATATCCGAACCTGGATTGCAGGTTGCAGAAGTGTTTTGAGATCATGAAATAATTTTTCTCAGCATACTGAGATGCCGCGGCAGGCTCAAGATTTCTGTTGGTCGCGGATTGAAAAAGAACAGACATGAACCCCTTGCAGTCCACGCACGGCGGCCCTTCCCATGGGTATGCCACTATGCCGCGCCACAGCGCGAGCATGGGGATGGATGCGATTTTGTCCAGCGCGATCATTTTCCCACCGGGCTCTTCCACGAATCCGTCATCAAGGTTGATGATCCACCATTGCATTGGCACTATGGTCTTGAGCTGCTTGCTCGACCGGGGAGAGAAATCGTGGTCGCGTCCGAAGCTGAACATCTCCTGCACGGACTTTTCGTGGCAGAAACGCGTGATGTCGTGCAGCGTCTTGCAGTTGGCCGGAGTGAAGTCGATGCCGTCGGGATCGAGAAGTCGCAGCGGCGTGATGTGCCGGTTGACCTTGAGCAGGGTTTGGAAGACCGGGCTGCCGTCCATCATGTTCGGTCTTTGCCGGACGCGGTCCAGCAATTCGCTCTTCAGCCCCTCGTAAACGACCCTGTTGTCGGCGTCGAGGGTGATTTCCCGGCCCGCCTCCAGAATATTGGTCGCTGCGGGGACGCCGAACAGGGCGGGCACGTTGAATTCGCGCGCGACATTGGCCAGGTGGCCGGCGACGCTGCCCTGCTCGGCGATGACGGCCTGACATCTGTTCAGCACCGCCGCCCATTTGGGTGCCGCTTCCACGCAGACCATGATCGCCTTGTCGGGGAGCATGAGGATGTCCACGTCTTTCTTGACGATGTGGACCACCCCGTGGGCCGTGCCCGAACTGGCTGTCTGGCCGCCCTGGGCCAGCGGTTCAACGCCGGGCAGCAGCTCCGGCGCGGGTTCCGACTGACGGATGTCCAGGGGGCGCGTCTGCAGCAGGACCAGCTGTCCTTCGGGGGTGTAGGCCCACTCTATGTCCTGTGCGGTGCCGTAGTGCTCCTCGATGCGGGCGGCCATGCCCGCAAGTTCCAGGACTTGCCCGTCATCGAGGGTCGGCTGGTCCGCCTGTGCGGGATCGACCATGATTCTGCGGACCCCCTCGGTCTGCGAGCAGACAATGGCGGCGTCCTTGCGCGGTACCGTGCGCTCGACGATGCGCGGCGGCGGTCCTTTTTCGACCACAAAGCGGTCGGAAGCGACGGTGCCGTCGACCACGCCCTTGGCCACACCCCAGGAGGAAGTGATTTCAATGCGCCCGTCAGCTGCGTTGAGCGGGTTGGTCGTGTATGCCACGCCGCCAGCCCTGGAAGTGACCATGCTGAGGCACCCGACGCACATGAGTACGTCATCGTCCCGGATTCCGAGCATGTAGCGGTAGGTCATGGCGTGGGCCGAATATTTGCTGGCCACGACCTCCTTGTAGCCGTCCAGGAGGCTTTCGCGGTCAAGGTTGAGAAGTGAGCGGTGCTGACCGGCAAAGGAGGCTCCCGCGCTGTCTTCGCCCAGGGCGCTGGAGCGCAGGGCGACGTGAACCTGCCTGCCTTCGCGTTCGCAGAGGCGGTCGTAGGCGCCGAGGATGGCGTCCTCCAGTTCTGCCGGGATCTCGGCCGCCAGGATCATGCCCCGGATTTTGGCGCACATTTCCAGCAGCGCGATGGGTTGATCGGTCCCAAGCTCTTCTTCGTCTTCGGGATCAATGCCGTTCGGGGCACAGGCACCGAAATGCGCGGCCATGGGGTGTCCGAGTACGAGGCAGTTGATTTCGTCCCACAGGCTGCTCTGCCGCATGAAGGCCATATAGGCCTGTGCAGTGATGGCGAAGCCCGAGGGTACGGGGACCTGCAGGCTGTTGCGCAGTTCTCCGAGGTTGGCCATTTTGCCGCCTACGTCGTCCACGTCCTGGGCAGTGATCCGGTCCAGGTCGAGGACGAGGTCCTGCCGTCGGTTGGCCTGTCTGGAGGCAAGCTCCACCTGGATCTGGTCCTGGATGGAGCGCAGGGAGTCGCGCAGGCCCAGATACTTGCCCGGAGCGAGGTAGAGCAGGTTCTCCACGATGTTGTAGACCTTGGCGGTGGCGCCCGTGGCCCGCGACCTGACGAAATGCATGCCGAAATGGCGGTGGCCCAGGGCCGCCTCCTCCAGTTCGGTCATGAAATCCAGAGCCCCGTTGTTCGCGGACAACAGCCTGCGAAAGGCCTGGTATCTGGCCTTGAACAGGTCTTCCTGCCCGCTGTCCACCTGCGCAGTCTGCGGGGGGTGAGAGAAAATGCTCCTGATGCGCTGCATCAAATTCATGGATGCTCCGTGCCGGGTGTGGGCGAAAAACTGTGGAGAGACTACCACCGCGACCTGGCTGTTTCTGACATAAAAAGGCGTCGTCCCGCAATGCCGTCAGGTGCCGTATCCGGGCGGACTCAGGGGGAAACCGTGGTCAGGTTCTGGAGAACGCGTGTCCGCATTTGAAAAAGTCGTTCACGCGCCGGGAAATGTCTGTTTCGTCGTCCAGTTCCAGGTCAAGATTGCGCACCGAGGTCAGCAGGCGGCCAAGAACGATCAATCGATCCAGAAAACGGGCTTCATCGTATTTGCGTATTTCCGCCTTCAGGGCGTCTCCGTTCAGCGTGGCGCGGAATCCGAGCCGCCTCAGGATTCCGGCCAGCAGCGAGGCTCGGTGCACCCGTTGACTGTACTCGGCGGCCCCGCCTTTGAAGGAGAAGGTGATGTAGTTGTCGTTGATGACTGGCCCCACGAACGCATCCACAGTGGCGAAGTGGTTGCCGAGTCGACCGCTGAAATTCATGTATTTTCGTGAAATGATGGCGTAGCTTGCCGCTTTTGCGGCAGGTTCGGGCCAATCGGATGCCACGTCAGGGTGGGTCATTCCTTCCAGCAGGGCTTTAAGGGGTTTGCAGCGCAAGTCGTCAACGATCAATTCGTCATCATCTCTGCCCAGGGCGATGCCTCTGCCCAGGTCAAAGAGGAAGATCCTGAACGGGAGGCCGGTTTTGAGTTCGTGGGTTGTGCGGTTCGTGGAGACCAGATCGTCGGTGAGCAGGAACATCTGGTGCATGGCCACTTCATGGCAGAAGCGGATCATGTCGTGCAGGGTTTTGCAGCCTTTGATGGAGAAATCCGCAGACTCAGGATCCAGAAGATTGAGCGGGATGATGTGTTTGAGTGCATTCTGCAGGGCCTTGAAGACCGGGCTGCCCTTCATGAGGTTTACAGGCTTGCGCTCAGAGAGGATCTCCTGAATCCGTCCAGCATAAACCACCCCGTTGGTGGCGTCGAGGGTGATTTCCGCGCCGTGGGGCAGTAATTGGGTGGCGCGACCAACGCCGACCAGGGTTGGAATTCCGAACTCGCGCGCCACGGAAGCCATGTGTCCTGTAGTGCTGCCGATGTCGGTGATGATCCCGGCCACTTTGCCCATTGCGGCCACGTACGCGGGCGATGTCTGGCTGGCGACCAGGATGGCCCCCTTGGGTATGGCGTCAAGGGCGTGGTCGGAGCGCAGGACATAGGCCATTCCGGATGCCGCCCCCAGTGCCGCGGCCTGGCCACCGCACAGGAGCGGGGTGCTGCCCGGCACGAAACCGCAGCATTCGGGCTCGATGTTTCCTTCAGCGCGCATGAGTGGCCGGGCCTGCAGGATGAAGAGACGGTCGTTATGGTCGAGGGACCATTCCACATCTTGCGGCATGCCGTAGTGCGCTTCAAGGCGCAGTCCGTATTCGACCAGGGTCCGGACCTGTTCGTCCGTCAGACACGCCCTGGCCTGGTCTGGTTCGGGAACGGGCCTTGAGACGATGCCGCCCTGGGGCAGTATGGTGAATGCTTCGGTTTTGTGGCCGAAATTCGCGCTGGCAATTGTGCCGTCACTGCGTCGAATGCGCCAGAAGTCCACATTAGAGGAACCGTCGACAACGCTCACCCCCAGGCCCCATGATGCTGACAGGAGAAGGTCGTCGCTGCGCGAGGAGTTGGGGTCAACGGTGTAGAGCACCCCGCTGGCCTTGGCCTGAATCATGTTCAGGACCAGCACGCTCATCATCACGTCCTGCTCGGAATAGCCCTTGGATCGACGATAGAAGACTGCCCGTGCGGTGAAGGCGCTGGCCACGACGGCGCTCCAGGCCCTGGGCAGGGCGAACGGGGGCGCTCCGAGAACGGTGGCGTGCTGCCCGGCAAAGGACGCGTCCGAATCTTCACAGACGGCCGAAGACCTTACGGCCAGGCGAACGTCCGGGCCGAAATGCGAGACAATCGTCCTGGCCTGTTCCTGCAGGGCATTTTCCAGGGCAGTGGGGAGCGGGGCGATCATGATTTTTTCAGCCGTTTTGGCGCACAGTTTTTCCAGGGCCGCGATGTCGGTGATATCCGTTTCGGCCAGTTGGCGGCGAAACGTGTCCAGGAGTTTTCTGTGACGCAGAAACAGGGCCGCGGCCGAGGCGGTCACGGCAAAACCCGACGGGGTGGGCAGGCCGACCTGGTTGCGGACTTCGCCGAGATTGGCGGCCTTTCCGCCCACTTCGTCCAGATTGTCCAGGGAGATCGCGTCCAGGGACAGCACCAGGTCCTGGCCATCAAAGGTCCGTTCGCGGGCGACCGCCTTGAGCGCTTCCCTGGCGATGATCCTGAGTCGCGGAAAAAGCCCTGCATACCGGGCTCCGGCCAGGGCGTTGAGGTCTTCTATAAGGGAACATCCGTGGTCGATGAGACTTTGCACACGGTGCAGCGCCTCTTCCTGGGTAAAGGACCGTCCCTCGTAGATCATGCGTTCCAGGAGGGACATTTCTTCAAGAATGGCATTGTTGCTGGCCAGCAGACGTTTGAAGAAGCGGTATTTCATCAGCGGATCAGGCTGGGTCGCGGGCCCCGACCGCTGCGAACTTGTCTTCACCGTCTTCATGACGCCTCCTGCTGCAGTGTCACTGCGCAAGCCCGGTTTTGCACCGTCGACCCGGGCGCATATCTGTCGTAGGTCTTCTTGTCGTTGACAATCTGAGCAAAAATGCCATTGAAGCGGCGGGGGGCAACCCTGGCGAAACCGGGGCGCATTGCAGGTCCTGGAGACAGGTTTGCGCAGTGACGGCATCCAATACCCCATGACTCGGGCCGGTTTGACCTGGTCTGGATTTGCAATGGCGAAACTGAAGGAATCCCATGAATCACGCAGGGCAAGGGTTGACTGTACACGGGCTCTTCAAAGATCCTGTTGATTTTTTTCATATTTTTGATCAGATGCCGAACTGCGTTCTTGTTTTGGATCGTGACCGCCGGGTGGTTGCCGTAAACAGCGCGTTCGAAAACCTGACCGGGTTTACCAGAAAGGAGGCCTGCGGCGTTCCCTGTGCCGAGATTACACGAAGTTCCGTCTGCCATCACCGATGCCCCGCTTTGTCCCCGCTTGGTGCCGCGCATGAAAAGTGTCGTTCCGGAGACATTGTTTCCAAGGATCGCCGAAAAATTCCAGTCCGCATCAATGTCTCCCCACTTATCGGCCCTGACGGAGAACATCTGGGCTTTCTTGAAGTTATTGAGGATCTGCGTGTCAATCTAACTTGTGACTGGGAAAGTGTCCATATTGAACGGTTTGGCCATCTTGTGGGGCACAGTCCCGAGATCCAGAAAGTCTTTCACATGCTGCCGCTTATCAGTCAGTCGGAGTCATCTGTTCTGATCACGGGCGAAACCGGGACTGGAAAGGATCTCGTGGCCGAAGCCATTCACCGGGCTTCGGAGCGCGCCCGCGGCCAGTTTGTGAAGATAAACTGCGGTGCCTTGCCCGACGCGCTGCTCGAGTCGGAACTGTTCGGCTACGTCAGGGGGGCTTTTACCGGCGCCACCGAGAACAGGCCTGGAAGAATCCGGCAGGCCAACAACGGGACCCTGTTCCTGGCCGAAATCGGCGATCTCAATTACAAGCTTCAGACCAAATTGCTGTCGTTCCTTGACGACAAGACGGTATACCCCCTGGGTTCGTCGGAAGGGATTCGAGTCAATGTGCGGATTGTCGCGGCCACTCTCAGGAACCTGGAGCACATGGTCAAACAGGACGCTTTTCGCAGCGACCTGTTTTTTCGCCTGAATGTGATCCGCATCAATCTTCCTCCCCTGCGGGAACGCGAGGGGGATATCGTACTGCTCCTGCAGCACTTTTTGCGGTCTTTTTCCCAGCTTTTCGGGAAGAATATCGAGCGCTACTCCGACGAGGCGATGAGGATTCTGCTCGATTTTTCATATCCCGGAAATGTCAGGGAGTTGCGTAATATCGTGGAATACGCAGCCAATGTATGCCAGGGGAATCAGGTCCTGCCCGCCCATTTGCCGCTCTATGTATGCGAGGGGAATCAGCCGCTGCCGCCGGAAACCCTGCCCTGGGGAGTGCCTCCAGTCCTTCCGGTCAATGCTTCCGTGTCGGAAAAATCAGTGGAAATGACATGGCGCGAGATGGAGAAGAAGATGATTCTCAAGGCGTTGGCGCAGGCCAGGGGCAAACGGGCCAAAGCTGCGGAAATTCTGGGTTGGGGCAGGAGTACCCTGTGGAGAAAGATGAAGGATTATGAGCTTGACTCCTGATATGTTCAAAAACGCAGGCACCAGGCGACTCATTGTGGTTATCCAGGATCGGCGCGTGGCCCCTCGGTTCGATCTGGCCATGGAGGTCTACCTGGCCCTGGAAGACTCAAATGCCGGCAAAACTCTGATCCTGGGGCAGACTTCCGGGGAAAAGCTGTGCCATCTTATTGTGGGCAGTGAGCTTGCGGAAGTTGTATGCGGTGGAATCGAGGATGAGCATTATCAGTATTTGACTTGGAAAAAGGTGCGGGTCATTGACAGCGTCATTGGTCCTCTGGAGTGGGTTTTGGAGCGATGGAGAGAAGGGCGTCTGCAATCTGGTGATATTTTCGAGCATTGCGAAGATGCGTCCGGCTAAGTCCTGCCCGACTTGCGATGATCTTCATGCGCGTTTCGCAGACATTCGCGAAATGCTTGGGGGACCTGCCTGGTATTCGTATTGCCGTCGCCGTCCGAGCGGCGTTTGAAGGTGGTTGAAAATGAAGCAATTCGTGGTTTTTGAGCATCCCGTGCAGGGACGGGTTGCGGTCAAGACAGGTTTTTCCTGGCCCGCCTTTTTCCTGGGCGTAATTTTGAGCAGTCTGGGATGCATGATTTGGTTTGTTGTGAACAGGTTGTGGCGTCTCGCCGCGCTCTGGTTCATTTTTCTGGTGCTCTTCATGCTGCTGGACAACGCGATCCGCACATCCATTCAGGATCCATCCCTGCAGTTCGCGATGCTTGCCGGACTCTTCGCTGTTTTTTTTCTTGCCAGCATCGCGCCCGCTTTCAAGGGCAACGCATGGCGCTCCGCAAGACTCAAAGAGCTCGGCTATGCTCCGATTGTCACGGTTCATGCGTCATCAGCCTCCGCTGCCTTGCAGGTCGCGGAATCGGAAACGAACATCTCTTCAGATTCCTGAATCCGGTCCCTTTTCATCATCAAGATTTGGCCCCATGTCCGAGGTGAGAAACTCGCGTTGGACAAGTCGTAGCGTGGGCCATTCCTGCGCGTCCTTTTTCCTCTGCGTGACAGTCGATGCCGGTCATCGAGTAGCGGTTCTGTGCTATGCCCCTTTGTTTCGTTTTGTTTTGTTTCAAAATGTTTCGTTTTGCTCTAAAGCTTGTTGTAAAACGTGTTGACACATTTTTCACAAATGGTTTAGGAGAACTTGTCCTTTAAAAGGAAGATAATAAGCACCTAGAGTACAGGAGGGAGATTTACATGGTGACCAATACGATCGTCCGGGAGTTTATGACGCCGGTTGAAGACTTTCCGCGCATCTCCCAGGATGCACCCTTCGGGGATGCTGTCGCCGCTTTGGAAAAGGCTCGCGAAGAATTCTCGGCCGGAAAGGTAAAACAGTTCTTGCTATTGGTGGAGGACGGTCAGGGCAGAGTCATAGGGAAAGTTTCGCCCATGGATGTTCTTTTGGGACTGGAGCCAGGCTACCTGAATCTGATCGACTCCAGCGGGCTTCGGTTCAAGGATGTGAACTATGTGGTGGAAAGCATGCGGGCAAAGGCGCGGCTTTGGGCCAAGCCTTTCGAAAATCTGTGCCAGTCGGCCACAACCCGCAGCGCCAAGGACATCATGCGCCGGCCAGTCCAGAGTACGCGGATCAAGGCCTCCGATTCCATGGACGCTGCCTTTCATCATTTTCTCGCCGGACGTCACGATTCCCTTTTTGTGATGGAGGGCGAAACAGTGATCGGAATTCTCAAGTTTTCAGACGTGTATCACGCAGTGTCGAAACAGATCATCGACGTGTGTGTCATGAGCCCCGAATAGCAACAGAATATTTTTTTCTGCGAGGAGGACGTATATGGCTGAATTAGAGGAAAAAGCACCACAACCTCTCAAGATGATACTGATCAAGGGGGCAACCGCCCTGGTGCTTGGTTTACTGGTTCTGTTGCTGCCAACCCCGGAGACTCTGACGCCCGAGGGGCACCGTCTGCTGGCGTTGCTGGTTACCGTGGTTTTTCTTTGGGTCAGCGAAGCTGTTCCCATCGGAACCACCGCTCTTTTTGCCGGAGCTTCCCTTATATTGCTCAATATAACCAATGCATCCAGCGCGTGGGCTCCGTTTGCGAGCCCCGCGGTCATGTTCGTGCTCATGATCATCATGTTTGGCGTGGTTTTAAACGAGGTCGGGCTGGCCAGTCGGATCATGTACTATCTGCTCAAGTTCGCCGGAACCAAGGTCAAGCGACTCAGCCTCATACTGGCTATTGGCTGTACCATCACGTCATCGGTGTTTCACGACGCGACCATCACGGTCATCATGGTCTTCGCCTTTGTCCCGGTCTTCATGAGTATGGGGTTAAGGCCGGGTGAAGGGCACCGTTTGCCCATGTTCTTCATGCTTCTCATCCCCCTTGCTGCGTCGGCAGGAGGCTTCGGCACCCTGCTCGGTGGTGGTAGAAATCCGCTTGCGATGGAAGTTTTGCAGACATTCAGCGGAGGGGAACTGAAGATCGGGTTTTTGGAGTACATCATCATCCAGTTCCCCATCTGCATTCTCACGGCGGTGGCGACATGGGCCATTCTGTGGTTGCTGATGAGGCCCAAAGAGAAAGAGCTTACCGGTGTCAGCCTGCCTGATCCCGGTCCCATGAGCAACGCGGAGCGGGGCGTGTTGATTATTTTCATCATCACCTTCATTCTCTGGTTCGCAGGCGACCTGACCGGCTGGCACTACAGCGTCCCGGCGGCCCTGGCCATTCTGGGCTTTTGCGCTCCCGGCTGGATCAGCTTCAGGACCATCTGCGACAAGTTCCCCTGGGAATCCTGGATCGTCTTCGGTGCTGGCGTATCCCTCGGTGTGGCCATGCTGGACAGCGGCGCCGGTCGTTATCTGGCCGAAGTGCTGCTTCCTCTCCTGGATGGACAGAGTCAGTTTGTCGTGTATTTCGGCATGGGCTTTTTCGGCTCTTTCCTGTCGAGTCTCATGAGCAACTCGGCCGCAGTGGCCCTGATGCTGCCCATCACCCTGCCCATGGCGGAGATGATGAACATGGCGCCCCAGACGGTTGCCATGCTCGCGCCCATGACCACGTCCTTCATCATGCTGGTCATTGGTTGCCCGCCCACAATCATCGCGTACAGCACGGGCTACTTCAGCCAGGTTCAGTTCATGAAGATCGCCATACCATGGTGTATTGCCCTGCTGCTTGTCTGTGTTCTCAGCATGATGGTGTACTGGCCGCTGATCGGATTTACGGGTTGACGCCACGTTTTGAGACAATAAACCTAAAGGGGCCCTTGGTGGCCCCTTTTTTATTCGGATCGTTAACACTGTCGGGGAGGGTGTATGATCAGCAACAAGCCGGACGGCAGGCAGTCAGGAGAACAGGAGGACGCTGCATCGGAGCAGGTCAAGAGTGATGCCGACAGGCTCTACGCAAGTCAGAAGCCGCTGCACAACCTGCCCAGGGGAAAGAATACCTGGAATCCGGAGTTCCTCAAAATCTGGTGGTTCTGGCCGGCCAGCGTGGCCTTCATCATTGTGCTGGCGTACGTCTATCCCTATATTTGGGATTTTTTCAGCGGGAACTGAGCCGGTGGGGCATCAGTCTGCGCGGCGCACGCATGTCGTGCCCACCATGTCCAAGCAGACCCCTGCATGATCGATGCGGGTTTGTGGTCAGGCAATTGGCGGTGCTTTCGGGCGTGGTGTCAGGGGAAGCTCTATCGTAAATGAGCTGCCCTGGCCTGGTTTACTCGTCACGAAGATCTCACCGCCGATTCGTTGCAGAATGCCATGACAGATGGAAAGTCCCAGGCCTGCACCCTTGCCTGGAGGCTTGGTGGTGAAGAACGGTTCAAAAAGGCGGTGCATATTTTCTTCGGGGATTCCGAACCCTGTATCACGAACGGTCAGAACCACGCCACCCTGCTCGGCCCTGCGGGTGGAGATGGTGATGCGCCCCCCGCCAGGCATGGCGTCCATGGCGTTGTTTATGAGGTTCAGCAGCAATTGGCGCAAGAGTGTGGGCTCGGTATGCACTGGGGGGAGATCCAGGGCCGGTTTTTCTTCGATTTCTATATTCTTCTGCGATGCTTCGCGTCGACGCAGGGTGATGGTGTCGGTAACCAGGGCGTTTATGTCCACGTCACGGATGATGCCGTCGGACTTTCCGCCAAAACTCAGAAGCTTGAGGGTTATTTCCCGGCAACGGCCGATCTGCATCGTGATCTGGCGCAGAGAGTCCCGCAGCTCGTTGCTTCCGGGAACATCCTGCATGGCTTCACGTTTCAGGATGTCCTGCATCCATCCCGCCTCTTCTCCAATGATGGCCAGTGGGTTGTTGACCTCATGGGCGATACCAACCCCCAACTGGCTGATGGCGTCGAGCTTCTGCACCTGGAGCTGGTGTTCGGCCAGCAACGCCCGCTCTTCTTCGATCTGCGCCTGAATGCGGCTGGTTCTTCGGGCCGAAAGAGCCACAGAAGCCGCAAGAAGCGCCAGACCGGCGATTCCAAAAACCGCAAAGCGCTTGATCCAGACTTCGTGGGCTTGCAGTATCTCCCGCTCGTCGCGTTGCGCGACCAGAACCCAGTCGGGATTGGCCGGAACCGCGGTCGCGGCATACCACATGAGTGTCCCTTTCCATTCACGCGTCCGGATGGTGCCGGCTTCCGGCGGTTCCAGAACCAATCCCTCGTCGGTCACGTCCAGGATGCCTCCATGCATGACGGACCTCGTTTGCAACACCCCGCTTCGATTGACGAGGAATACCTCTCCGGTGCGTCCGAAACGAACCCTGTCCAGGGTGGAGCTGAAGTCGACCGCGTTGGCCGAGAGGTAGACAGCTTGTCCTGTCCCCGAATTCCTGATGACTATGAAAAAGTGAGCAGGTCCGCTTGTCGGGGGGTAAACTTCGGTCATTACGATGCTGCGCCCAAGACCTTCGGATACAGGGGCAGAGGACAGCGCTGACTCCGGGAGTTCCGCCGGATTGCCGATGGAGAATGTCTTTGCCCCGCCCCCATCGACTACAGCCATGCCCTCGATCCAGTCGTGAGCGGTCTTTGTTTTTGCAAAGAACGTGTCCATGGAATCGAGGTTCCGGGAATCGTGGACGATGTCGAACGCTTCAAGGGTGGACAGCGCGGATTTCAGTCTGGATTGCACTTCGCGGGCGTATGCCTCGGCGTGAAAGACGATTTCTTCGGATGCAACCCGCCGGTATTCCTGCTCGGCACCTGCCAGAGCGAAGAATAATGCCCCTGCGGCCACCAGGAAAGCAGGGATGGCTGAAGAAAGAATGATGGTTCGAGTCAGACGTTTCTGCGTCTGCTGGAGTCGCTGGCGAAGCATGGACTCTCCTTTGTGGAGGCCTGCCGGAGCAATACCCTCACAGGGCGGGGGGTTCGAGAGTCGCGTGCTTCACGGCATAGTCTCGGCGTCGGCGGATACAGGTGCGCTCATTCAGGGGGAGCTGGTCATGAAAAAATGTGCAATTCGAGAACACCGCTTCCCTTCAGCGATTGGCCTCGGGGAAGCGGTGTTATGAGTATGGTGTCTGTAATCAGAAGCGGATCTGTTTTTCCATCCGATCCAGCAGTGAGCGTTCCTCTGCCTTGCGCAGGCGTTCGTCGCGCTCCTTCTTGACCTTGTATGCTTCCTGGATTTTGACCACCAGGTATTCGTACTCGCAGGGTTTCATGAGATAGTCGTATGCGCCCAGACGCATGCCTTCAACGGCCGAGGACACATCTCCATGCCCGGTGAGCATGATGACTTCCGTGCCGATGTGTCTGGCACGGATTTCCGAGAGGGTTTCAAGGCCGCTCATACCCGGCATCTGGATGTCCAGAACGACGATATCTATCCCGCCCTCGGCCAGCGTTTCCAGAGCGTCCAGGCCTGTTCCGGCCTCGGCGACTTCGTAACCTGTTTCCTTCAGGCGTTTGGCCAGGGTGTTGCGGAATGGTTCTTCGTCGTCAACGAGAAGTAACTTGGGAAAGCTGTCCATCGTATCCTCCTTTGGCCTGCAGTGGCGAGCAGTCTCGGTTCAGGGTGATTTGTGATATCATATTTCATTTTATAGCATTGGAGCCTAAAGTTCAATGTTTTTGGTCAGCGTGCTTGTCCTTCCTGGCTTGGGTTTGCCTGCCGTAAACGCTCCTGCGTTCAACAGATCAGTACTTCACCACGGACAAATGCAAGGGGGACCAGGCCAAGGGCTGGCAATCTTTGAAACGCAATAGCGGAAGAAAGTTTCTGTGCTGTACGCAATGCTTTTCGTTCGAGCATCTCTGTTTCGTGCACGCAAGTGCTGCCTTGCCTCCTTTGGACGCCTTGGAATTGAGGAAAAACAATGAGACGGGCCGGGGGAGGACGTCTCTTCCCCGGCCCGTCGTACAAGGTTTTCCGGTCCATTCAAAAGTGCAATCATGGCTTATGCGAGTGTGTCGCATCAGGTCCAATTTTTTTGCAACTTGTCGAGCAGTGATCGTTCCTCAGCCTTGCGCAACCTTTCGTCGCGTTCTTTCTTGATCTTATACGCCTCCTGAATTTTGACCACGAGGTATTCATACTCACATGGCTTCATCAGATAATCATAGGCACCCATGCGCATGCCCTCCACCGCCGAGGAGACATCACCGTGCCCTGTCAGCATGATGACTTCCACGCCGAGGTTCCTGGCGCGGATTTCGGCCAGGGTCTCGATGCCGTTTAAACCGGGCATCTGGATGTCGAGGATCGCAACATCGTATTTGTCGGTGGCCAGACGGTCCAGGGCCTGGTTGCCATCGGCGGCTTCACTCACGTTGTACCCTGTTTCCGACAGGCGTTTGGACAGTGTTTCGCGAAATCTGTCCTCGTCGTCGATAAGCAGCAGTCGTGGCAAACTTTCCATCAAGTCATCCTCCTTGGGCTGTCCGCCTCGGGATAGGAGGCGGACAGGCTTTGATGAGCCGTTACTGTTTTGTTGACATCATGTATAAGGCTTATCGTCTTATCCGTATCAGGGTGGTGTTGCCAATAACTTCCTTCACCTATTGTCCAAACCCGATCATCGGCCAGTAGACCAGTACTCCGCAAACGGCCACCGCCAGCAGGGTGAGGCACCATGGGATGGCTACCTTCGAGAATTCAACCTGGTTGAAGTAGCCCGTGCTGTAGGCGATGATTGTGGGAGGACAACCGATAACCAGCATGATGAAAGAGGTGGTGATCGGAGAGAGCAGGCCGACCGATTCAACACTCATGTTCATCAGGTTCGCCATGGGCAATGTAATGGGCAGACTCAGGGCGACGGCCGCCGAGTTGCTCATCATGCTGGAGAGGAACGATCCGAACAGACCCATCCCGTAATATGTGACAAATGCGTTGTGACCTTCGAGCAGGGGAAGCAGGGATTCGGCGAGGAATTGCCCGAGGCCCGACTTGAGCATGGCTGCACCAAGAGAAACACCTGAGCCGAAGACGATCCAGGATTCCCAGGGGAACTTGTCACAGATGGTCTTGAAGGACACCCAGCCTGGGGCACAGAACCCTGCCAGGGCCAAGGCCGCGACTACGCTGACATGCCATCCGGTGATGTCGCCCATGAACCAGAGGACGAATGCGGCGACAAAGATCAGGGACACGCCGGTTTCGGCGGAACTCATCCTGGGCATGGATTCGATTTTAACGGAAGCGGGCAGTTCGACTTCCTTGGGGCGAAAGACCAGGTAGCAGATGGCCCATGTTGCCACTGCGGTAAAAATGCACAGCGGGAACTGGATGATCATGTACTTCAAGAATCCGATCTTGACCGCGACACCAGTGGATTCCAGGATATATTTCTGGGTTATGTCAACGGCCAGAGGGCATCGTCCGCCGCCAAGCAGGGTGCCAAAACCTCCCGCCGAGGCGGCCAGGGGAATGAGGATTATGAAAAACTTGCTGAGGTTGTTACTTTTCTTGGGGGTGATCCCCATCGATTGAAAAATGGGCAGGATGGCAAACAGCATGATGATTGTTATGGTCGCATCGTGAAAGATCGAAGAAAGGATTGTGCTGCTTACTGCAATGAAAAAGCTCAACTTTTTAACGTTTGTTCCTGCGAACTTCAAAATCCAGAACAGAAGCCGCTTGGCCAATCCCACTTCATTTAAAACTACGCCGAACATGATAATCATCATGACGAACATGACGGCGCGGTTGGCATACGGCGCCCACGCTTCGGAACTGCCCGTAACTTTGAACATGATCATGAGTGCCGTGGCCAGCAGGGCGGTAATGCCGATGGGGATGGCTTCGGAAACCCACAGAAAGACTATAGGCAGCAAAATAGCGGCCAATCGGTGACCTTCGGGCGGAAGGTTTGAAGGAGTTGGCAGGATGTATATTCCAATACCGATTGCAAAGGCGATCAGCAGCTTGATGATCATGCTTTTGCGGGACTGGGTCGGCCCCTGGGGGTCTTCGTCGTGCATCAGCATTTCATCGGGGGAGGTGTCACGCACGTCTTGTGCACTCATATCGAATCTCCTGTTTTTCACTAATGTTTCGAGAATGAAGTTCCGCTAAATAATGAATGAGGATCAATTTCTGTCAGAGGCGGCAGGTCTCTTTGATCCTGCGTCCAATTTCCCGATAGACATCGGAAAAGCGAAGCAGGCCGACGAGTTTCTTGCCGTCCATGACAAAGAGTGAGTCGTGTTTGAACATGACAAAACGATGAAAGGCGTTGTTGAGGGTCGCGTCCTGTTCGATGACCTGATGCGCCTTGGGCGCCTGGATAAAATCCCGGACCAGGACGTCCTTTGCGGTTATACACAGATCGTCCAGGGGCTTTGCCCAGAGCATGGCCTGATCCTTCATGGGCTGGATGACATAGTCGAAATTGCCGACATACACGCTGCTCTGCTCGTCGAGCAACTTTTCGTAGTCCGGCTCAAGCCCGCGAACCACGTCGAGGGGAGACAGCTTGCCAACGACCTTGTTTTCACTGTCAGTCACCAGCAGGATGCGCTGTTCGCGTTTTCCGGAAAGGAATTCCTCGTTGGCCCGCTCCAGGGCCATGACCGCTCCTGAAAAAGTGGCCGTGTCTGATATTCTGGGGAATTTTGCTATGGGGACCATGAAATCTTTTACGGATGCTTCCATTATCCATCGCTCCTTGGGGTTGGGCCGGGATTGAGGATTGTGCACCATCTTCTCCTCCGACGCAGGTTTATTGCCGATTCCAAGTCTTCAATTAATCTTGCAAAAGCTGTGATGAGAGTATCAATTCCTGTGCCAAGTTGTTTTTGCTGATAGTCGTATTTTTATTTAACATTCTGTTTTTTAATCGTAATTTTCTTGTTAGGATTTTCACAAAAGGTCGCGTTTTTTGTTTTCTGCAACCTCGTCTTTGATTAAATTGCGCATTATTGCTTTTTGTTGCTTGTTTTTTTCTTGAACAGCAGATGTCATGTCTGGTAATGATGGGCATCGCTGCGCGATTTTGCGTTTTTTTCATGGGGATCGAGAAGCAGGAGAGGGTATGATCAAACCTGAAATTTTCATGCAATGGTTCGCTTGGGTGAGGGGTAACAAGCCTGCGCCTGTGAGGCGAAAGCTGAGAACGCGCCTGCTCATGACGCTTATCCCCACGTCCCTCATCGTGCTCGCGCTTATGGGGTATGCTACATACTGGGCCTCGTCTGAGTTCATCTCCGTCGCTCTTGAGCGCAACTCCCGAATTCATGCCGCAACCACAGCCCAGGCGGTGGAAAGCTTGCTGGAACGGTATAGGCGCCTGTTGCTTTTTGTTGCCCGTAATCCCATGAGCGCGGAAGATACGGCCCGTTATCTGAAGGATATCCGAGAAATCGAAGGACTGGAGTTCGCAGAGTTTGGATTCATGCCGCTGCGTGAAGGAGAGCCTGTTGTCTTTGTGAGTCGCGAGGGGGAAGACAGGCGACTGACGCGAGAGGAGGTGGACGGTATAAGGCCTGGTCCGGCGCTACTGTATGCGCATGTCCGCGGGTTGAAGGCCGGGGAGGTTTGGCTGTCGGAGTTCGGAGAGGTTGAAACTCCGTATCCGAGTGCTGAAAATCCACGAGAGCGCCTGTCTCGCGCGGTGCTCCGCATGGTGACGCCCTATGTGGGCTCTGACGGAAAATTGGCCGGTTACGCCTATCTTTCTTTGAGCGCTCAAATGATCCGCAATTTATTGTCCCTTTACGAATCATCAAATTCTCCCGTCTTCGCCTTTCCGCGGAATCCGAAATTTCAGCGTTACACCTTTTTTTTCGATATCGATGGGTGGGTGCTCTTTCAGTCGGAATCGGAACTGATCCACGACGCGCCCCTGCGAACCTTAAACATTCGCACGGCAATGCCAGGAACCCTGGGGCGGCCGGGGCTGCCTGAAGCGTTCCGTCCCTCGGAGCAAAACGATAATTTTTGGAGGACCGTCGAGGATGTCCGCAAGGGTCACAAGGACATTGTCCACCCCGTAAATCGCCCGGAATCCGTTTCGCCCTATAGCGAGCATTTTCTTGCCTACGCCCCGGTACGCCTGCAACTTTCTCCGGACGGGGATTCCGTCGTGCTTGGCGGAATCGGCTATGAAGACCGTAGCGTGCTGGTCGATCTCGCCGGGTACAGACATATTGATGTCATGCTGATCATCAGCGCCATTTCCGTGGTGGTCCTGGTGCTGGCCATTGCGTTGGTGGCCAGGGGCACTACACTGGGACTGGTAGAGCTGGCCTATGCCGTGAAAAATCTGAATGAAAAAGGCGATTGGCATGAAGTGCAGCTTTATGAGACCGGTTATGAAGCCGAGATGATAAAGGAATCCATCAATTCCATGATCAGGACGTTGCGAGCCCAGTTCGAGGAAATCAAATCAAAGGATATGAAGATCGAATCGGTTGCCCTGAAGGAGCCGGCGGAGTTGAACATGGAGCGTCTGGCTCCTCTGACTGACGACGGCTTTCCTGAATTCGTGGGAGCCGGGCCCTACATGCAGCAAATGAAGCGAGACATCACCAAGGCCAGCCAGGTGGATGCGGATGTGCTTATCGTGGGTGAAACAGGCACCGGCAAGCAGCTGGCAGCGGAAGCCGTGCACCGGCTTTCGCACAGGGTCGACAAACCTTTCATTTCAATAAATTGCGGTGAACTGGATGAGAATCTGTTGCTGGATTCGCTGTTCGGTCATGTCAAAGGTGCTTTTACGGACGGCAAAGGGGATCGCCGGGGCGCTTTTCTGGAAGCTGATGGGGGCACCCTTTTCCTGGACGAGATCCAGTCCGCATCGCTCAAGGTACAGCAGGCACTTTTGCGCGCCCTGTCAATGCGCAAAATCAAACCGCTGGGCAGTGACAAGGATATAGACGTGGATGTGCGCCTGATCACAGCCACCAATGTGGATCTCAAGAAAATGATCGGCGAGGGAAAATTCCGGGAAGACCTTTTCTACCGGCTCAAGGTCATCACTATTCAGACTCCGCCGCTGCGCGATCAACGTCAGAACATCCCGGCCCTGGCCATGTATTTTCTAAAAGAAGGCGAGCGCATGGCCGGGCGAACCGGTCTGGCTCTGTCACGGGGCGCCCTCAAGGCAATGGTGGCCTATTCCTGGCCGGGAAATATCCGGGAACTCAAACATCTGGTCATTACGGCCGCCGTCATGGCCGAGGGCAACGTGATTCAGGCCGAGCAGCTCGGGATTGACGTCGGAGCCAAAGACACCGGGCTGCTTCTTGAGCAGGAGCCCGCCCCCCTCTTTCCAGTTCAGGAGGCCATGGGCGCAGGACAGCGGGAGGTTACGGGCAACGGGGTGAACAAGCTTGAAACCCCCTTCCCGGAAGAGCTGAATCGTCGGCAGATAATGGCTTGCGAATACGTTCGCGAACATGGCAGCATTACCAACAAGGAGCTCGTCGATCTTTTGGACTCCACAATTTCCAAGCGAACTGCCGGATACGATATTCAAGGTCTGGTCGATCGGGGGTTGCTGGTCAGGAAGGGGCGCGGGCCTTCGACGCGTTACGTGCGGCCGATTCGGGAGAGTAGCGGCTAGGCAGGGTGTCGTCTTCTTCGGGCCCTGTGACGGAGTGGAAATCATTGGCAGGTCATATGGCGGTTGCTTCCGATGCCGCGCTCATATATGCAATGACCGCTCGGGTGAAAATCGTGTTTTGCAGGATGGTTGCATTTTTTGCGTGGGGTAAGGACTATGTCAATTTTCGGGCTAAAGGATCTCGGCACCAAGATCGCCATCACGGCCCTGTGCTTTTCCCTCATTCCGCTCATCGGCCTGGGCGTGACCATGTATTCCATGTTCGCCTCTGCATACCATACCAAGGTCCGCGCCAACCTCGTCACCCTGGCCGAGAACAAGCGCCAGGGCATTGATCTTTTTTTGCGTGAACAGGTCGCGCAGTTGCGAACCGTGGCCTATTCCCATTCCGTGGACGAACTTGCCTCCCAGGAGAAACTCGACTCCATCCTGACCACCATGCAGCTCGGATCCCGTACATTCATCGACGTCGGACTGATCAACGAGGAGGGCATGCACGTCAGCTATTCCGGCCCCTACAACCTCTACCAGGCCAACTACAAGAACGAGGACTGGTTCAATCAGGTCATGGTGCGCAAGATTTACGTGTCCGACGTGTTCGAGGGGTTTCGCGGTTTTCCGCACATGGTCATTGCCATAAAGAAGCAGGAAAAAGGACGGGTCTGGATTCTGCGGGCGACCATTGATTCCGATATTTTCGATTCCCTGGTGCGCTGGCTGCAGATCGGTGACAGCGGCGATGCCTATCTGGTCAACCGGGCCGGAGACCTGCAGACGCGACCTCGGTTCGGCAACAAGAGCAAGGACGTCTACGCCTCGTTTCTCGGCTCCCCCTTTTCCGGGGCCAGGACCGCGGAATTCGAATCCCAGAACCGGAAAATTTTCGTCGGCGGAATCTGGCTGGAGCAAAAGGACTGGCTGCTGGTCATCGAGGAGGACATGCGCGGCGAGCTGCAGCCCCTTTTTGAGACCCAGGCCGCGACCTGGGCCGTGGTGGGCAGCGGCATAGCCTTTATCATTATCGGCACGCTCCTGATCACGCGCATGATCGTTGCGCAGCAGGACCGCAGCAACCGGGAGCAGGCGCAGCTCAACGAGGAACTGATCCAATCCAGCAAGATGGCGGCGCTGGGCAAGCTTGCCGCCGGGGTGGCACACGAGGTCAACAACCCGTTGGCCGTGATTCGCGAAAAGGCGGGCTGGATGCGCGATCTCCTGGAAGAGGAGGATGTCAGGCAGAGCTCCAATTTTCAGGAATTCGAGGACGCCGTGGACAAGATCGAGCAGCATGTGGAGCGAGCGGGAAATGTTGTGCACCGCATGCTGGGTTTTGCCCGCCGCATGGAGCCGGTCTGCAACGATCTTTACGTCAACGACATCCTCAAGCAGACAACGGCATTTCTGGATAACGAGATCCGCTTCCGCAACATCGAGCTTATATGGAACCTGGCGGCAGACCTGCCGACCATTCAGTCCGATGCCGCACAGATTCAGCAGGTCATCCTGAATCTCTTCAATAACGCCATCGACGCCATTGACCGCAATGGCCATATAACTGTGACCACAGGCTACGACGCGGATACGGAGATGGTCAGTATCGGCCTTCGCGACGACGGACCGGGTATGGACAAGGATGTGCAGAAGCGTATTTTTGACCCGTTCTTCACGACGAAAAAGGTGGGCGAGGGCACGGGCCTTGGCTTGTCCATAAGCTACTCCATCATCAATAAATTGGGGGGCAGTATCCGTTTCGAGAGCGAAGAAGGGCAGGGTACGGAATTTGTAATTCATTTGCCGGTGAAGCATCATGACAGAAAAGAGTAACAACCAGATTGCGCCCGTACACACGGGACCTTCGGTATTGGTGGTGGATGACGAGTTGGATTTTGTCGAAACCCTGGTCAAGCGCCTGGAGCGCAGGGGATTCAAGGTAACCGGTGTCGGCAGCGGACAGGATGCCTTGTTGAAGCTTGGTGAAAAGAGCTTTGACGTGGTCATCCTGGACGTCATGATGCCTGGCATGGACGGGATCGAAACCTTGCGCGAGATCAAGCTGGCCTGGCCAAAGACCCAGGTCATTCTGCTCTCGGGGCACGGCGGTGAGGAGATGGGCATGCGCGGGATGGCTTATGGGGCTTATTCCTATCTGCTCAAACCCGTGTCCCTGAAAATTGTCGTAGAGACGGCGTACATGGCATTTGAAGAAGGCGGGCTTGGTTAACGGATCAGCATGCGACAACACACCAGACAGACCATAAAACGCAATTTCTTCGCTGCGCTTATGCTCGCGCCTTTCATCCCTGTCGTGATGGCTTTGGGTACGGGCGGGTATCTGTTCTGGAACCATGCCCAGCAGGGCGTGCTCGATCGACTCACTCTCCTGTCGACGCATTATGCGTCCCTGCTCGATCGGTACATGGACGACTGCCTTGGCGATATGACGCTCATCGGCGCAGGTCTGTCCCTTGAGTCCCAGTCTTCGGACCTCCGGGAGATTCTTGAACGGTTGACCGACAAGCGCAAGGAAGTCGTGGATGTGGCGTTGGTCGACTCAACCGGCACGGTGCATGCCTACGCCGGTCCTTCCGTTTACAAGGGTACGCATGTTGAGCCCGGGCGCTGGCTGGACGGAGCCCTGGAGCGCGGAAGCAGTATCAGCGGGGTCGTGGCCGGACAGATGGGCCTTCCGCATTATGTCGTGGCCAAAAGATTTTCCCATTCCGAGGAAACCTTTGTCCTGCGCATGTCGCTGGACCCGGAAGCGTTTACGCGCATGCTCATGGGGGTGCGCGAGGATGGTGTCGATGTCTTTCTCATCAATCGCAAGGGCGAGGTCATTGCCGGGAGTGATGGCCAGGTCCTGACTCGCGAACGCGAACTCATCGATCCGGTCTTTTTAAGCCGCATCGGCACCGCATTCTGGGATCCGGTTTCAAATGCGGCCTATTCCAGCAGGGTGATGCGCAATGCGGGCTGGATACTGGCCGCACGCAAACATTCTCCGACCCTGTTCCGCGCCACGGATTCGGCCTTCCTGTTTCTGGGCCTGTCTGTGCTTGGCGGCGGCATCATCGTTTTTCTGTCCTCTCTTTACCTCACCGGGTTTATCGAAAAAATGCTGCAGCAACGCGATGACGAGCGTGAAAAACTGCGCGAGCAACTCTATCGTGCCGGTCGCCTGGCGGAGTTGGGTGAAATGGCTGCCGGTTTCGCCCACGAGATCAACAATCCCCTGCAAATCATGAAGAGCGACCAGGCCTACCTTGAGATGCTTCTGCAAGACTTCAGGGAAAGGGCCGGAGAAGACGCTGAATTTCTTGGCGATGTGAATGAAATGGGGGCCAGCGTAAATCAGCTCAGGGTACAGATCGATCGATGCGCGCGCATCACCCACTCCATCCTGAGTTTCGGGCGGGCCGGGAACGCCGAAGCGCAGAACATCGATCTGGCCAAGTTCATTCCCGAGGTGCTGACCATGATTCAAAAAAAGATTCAGCTCAGCAATATAAACTTGCGGGTCAACTTTCCGTCTTCTCGTCTTGTCGTGCACGTTGACTCCGCACGTCTGCAGCAGGTGCTGCTCAATCTTCTCAACAACGCCATCTATGCCATTGGCGAGGCTTCCGGTACGCGGCCCGGTGAAATCGAACTGTCCTGCTCAGCCGAAGGCACGGACAAGGTGCGTATATCCATCCGTGACAACGGGATCGGGATTGACGAAGAACAGCAGCATTTGATTTTCACGCCTTTTTTCACCACCAAGCCTGCGGGCAGCGGGACCGGGCTGGGTCTGTCCGTGTGCCACGGGATCGTGGACAGCATGAAAGGCGTACTGGATTTTACGAGCGTCAAAGGTCAGGGGTCGACTTTTTTTCTCATTCTGCCGAGGGTTGCGTCCTCCGGCACTTGAGGCAGGCGGCCTCCCCGTCGCATTTTTGCGGACGGTTGTCGCTGCATGCCGAGCTTATGAAGAGGTGATCATGGATGATGCATTGCGGGTTCTGCTTGTCGACGACGAGGAGAGCTATCTGGAAACCGCCGCAAAGATATTTCGGCGCAAGGGCGTTGATGTCGAGCTGTGCTCCATCGGCAAGGATGTGGTTGCCATACTCAAAGAGAAAAAGTGTCAGGTGGTGGTGCTTGATCTGAAGATGCCCGGAATGACCGGGCAGGAAGTGCTGCGTGAAATCAAGGGCAGCCTTCCCGCCGTGCAGGTGATCATCCTCACCGGACATGCCACTTCTGATGACGCTGCCGTATGTCTGACCAGCGGAGCTTTTGATTTTCTGATCAAGCCCGTGGAGATGAGCCACCTCATGGACAGGATCAGGACTGCGTACGAAATGTGGAAGCTGGCTCCTGAAAATTGACGCTTTCGCGAGGCAGGACAGAAGGAGAGTGGTTGTGAAAAGGCCTCATGTTGTGATTGTCGATGACGAAGCCCGTTTTCGGGACACTATGGCGAAAATCCTTGAACATAAGGGTTTTGTGGTCAGCCTGATCGAGAACGGCGAACAGGCCCTCGAGTTTCTGGAGACCGGCAACCCCGATGTCGTGCTGCTTGACGTGCGCATGTCCGGCCTGAACGGTGAAGAAGCCTTGCCGCGCATCCTGGCCATGAAGCCCAAAATCAGGATCATCGTCCTGACCGGACACGGTGAGGAAGCCTCGGCGCGCAAAGCCTTTGCGGCCGGAGCCTTTGACTACCTGTGCAAGCCGTGTGACGTGGACGTCCTTGTTGCGCGCATCCATGACGCAGTGCGGTTTGGATCTGAAAATTTCGACAGGGAGAGGACGGTGGGCGAACTGATGATCTCCATCGACGAGTACACCTGCGTGCAGGCGTCGAGCACGGTCAGGGAGGGCATCGAGCGCCTTAAGATCGCCGCGGAGAATTTCATTTCTACCGGTCTGATCATGGAGTGTGGACACCGGGCCGTGCTGGTGTTCGAGGGAGAGGAGCTGGTCGGGGTGCTGAACATGCGCAATCTCATCGAGGCGCTGCGCCCGGACTACATATCGGGCGCGCATGGATCGAAGAACCACGGAGTGAAGTATTCCCCCATGTTCTGGCAGGGGTTGTTCAATGTCCGTGTATGTGACCTTGAGTCCAAATGCGTGCGCGACATCATGAACCCAAGACCCCCGGTGGTGAGCGATGACGCCAACCTGATGCAGGTGGCCGACCTCCTGTGCACCGAGAACCGCCGCCGCGTTGCCGTGGAGCGGGATGGCAGGATTGTCGGCGTGGTGCGCGAGCAGGAGCTTTTTCACGAGATTTCGCGCCTGGTCCTGCAACGCGCGTGATGTTCCGTCTGTGGCCTCGCGGTGTCAGGATTTGCCGGCCGCGACGATGGCGCGCATGAATGCCGGCAGGTCATCGGGCGTGCGACTGGTGATCAGGTTGTTGTCGATGACCACTTCGCGGTCCTGCCATTTGGCCCCGGCGTTGACCAGGTCGTCTTTGATGGCGAAGAAGGATGTCACGGTGCGGCCCTTGAGAATTCCCGCTGAAACGAGCACCCAGCCTGCGTGGCAGATGGCCGCGACGATCTTGCCCTGCTGATCGAAGGCCCTGACCAGGCTGACTGTGTTCTGGTCCCTGCGCATATGGTCGGGAGCGTATCCACCGGGAACGATGATTCCCGCGAATTCGCTCACATTGATCTCCCCCGGTGCCTTCTCGGATTTGGCCGGACTGCCGTATTTTCCCTCGTAACTCTGTCCGGCCTTGCCCGACACGACCACGACCTGCGCCCCGCCTTCCTTGAGCCTGAAATAGGGATACCAGAATTCATGGTCGTTGAACTGTGTCTCAACCAGTATGACGAATTTCTTGCCTGTCAGTTCCATCATGTCCTCCGCGCAGCTTTGCGCAATGCGTGTTTGCCCCGGGTGAGCAGGGAGTGTTTGATAAACCACTGAAATCCGTGCCTGAGCAAGTTCGACGGGAATGTGAATGCCGTCACTGACGTGGCGGCGAAAAAAAAAGACCGGCCCCGCCCCTAGGGGATGCTTTTAAGCCGCACGCAGTTGCGGCCTTCGTGTTTGGCCTGGTAGAGTAGCTTGTCCGCCTGTTCAAGCAGCCTGGAGCGGTCGCACTGGGAAACATCGATGCAGGTCACCGCGCCGATGGACACGGTGAGGTGATCTGCGACAGAGGAATCCTTGTGGTCGATGTGCAGGTCCTTGAGCGCTTCGCGGATGTTGTCCGAGAGGTGCAGACACCCGCTTTCAGTCGTGTCCGGGAGCAGGATGATAAATTCCTCTCCGCCGAATCGCGCCAGAAAGTCGCCAGGGCGACCAAGGGAGGATTGCAGGACCCGGGCCACGAGTTTCAGGCAGTCGTCCCCGGCCATGTGGCCGTAGAGGTCATTGTAGTTCTTGAAATGATCGATGTCGATGAAGAGCAGGGAGAGAGGCGATTTCGTGCGCAGAGCCCTGTTCCATTCCTGAATGTATATCTCGTCGAATCGGCGCATGTTGGGGATGTTGGTCAGTCCGTCGAGGGTGGACAGATTCTCGAGCAGATCCCTGGTTCTTTTGAGTTCCAGGTGGTTGCGGATCCTGGCACGGATAATCGGCGGACTGAAGGGCTTGCGAATGTAGTCCACGGCTCCGAGTTCGAGCCCCTTGGCTTCCTCGCTTGTTTCCCACTTTGCAGTCAGGAAAACGACGGGAATGTTCCGCGTTTTCTCATCCTGCTTGAGCGCCGCGCACACTTCGAAGCCATCAAGGCCGGGCATGACGATGTCCATGAGGATAAGGTCCGGCTGCGGATCGTTACGTGCCATTTTGAGCGCCATTTCTCCTGTGGTGGCGTACGTGAGGTCGTGTTCATCGCCCAGAACGATTTCGAGGGCCTTGATGTTGACGGGCTCATCATCAACGATCAATATAGTGTTTTTGCTGGGAAAAGGGGGCAAGATCGTTATTCCTCCACGTTGCTCGTGTTTGCGGGGTGCAGACCGGCAAAGACCTGTGACACAGGTCCATCTCTTAATTTAAGCGTCTTTGGTTCATCATGCAACAAAGAGCCTGCGGTGCTGCCCAAAAATCACTGCCATCGTAAAGATGTCGGGCCTTTTCCATGCACATTGTTAAATTTTTCGCTCAGGTTCCGACTGGGTTCAAGTTATAAGGAACGTCATGCACGACAAACAGGTTATGGTATTTGAACAGCACAAAAAAGTTCATCTTTTTCATACGGACGCTTCCGGTCGGGTCACAATCTCGGCTCTGTGCCGGTTTGCCCAGGAAAGTGCGGGCGCACATGCCGCACAGCTCGGGGTAGGTATGGAGCGGCTGGCTGAACAGAACATCGCCTGGGTGCTGCGTGAACAGGCCGTGCGCATCCTGCGCTACCCGATGCTCGGCGAAGTGGTGCGCATTGTGACCTGGCCTACCCGGACCGAGCGTATACTCTGCCATCGCGACTATCGCATCTGCGATGCGAGCGGGGCCGTTGTGGCGCAGGGGAGCAGTGCCTGGCTGGGTCTTGATCTTGCGACCCGGCGTCCGCGCAAGGCAGACTCCTTTTTCCATCTTCCGGTTGAAAATATGCCCGGTCCGGTTTTTGTCCAGCCCCCGGCGCCTCTTTCATCTCCTCAGGGTGAATGCCCCTGTGCTGCTCGCACTGCCCGCGCAAGCGATATGGACGCTCTGGGCCATATGAACAACCTGCGTTATCTGGACTGGATAACGGACCATCTGGCCGGTTCCGGCCTGCCGGGGCCGTGCCGAGGCTTGTTTATCCGTTATGTTCGAGAGGTTCTGGACGGTGACGGTGTCGAGGTTCGTCATGCTCTGACGGAACAGGGGGATGTTTCGCTGCAGATGCTGCATCGCGATCACGGCAAGGAGGTCTGCCTGGCGCGCATCGAATTGGAGCCCGTCGATAACTGCTAAACGTCTGATGGGTCCCTGGCAAGGACGATACTGTCCTGCCGGGGGAGGTTTGAACGCATCCGTTACGGCAGGTTCTTGCCTGGTCAGTTTGTGGGCGTGTTATCCTGCGTTATTCGTGCGGCCTGCACAGGCTTTTCCAGTTCCGCTCTGTAACCGGCCACGGCGGCGTTGAAGGAAGGCATTTCCTTGGCCGCGATAGGGTCTGCGGGCATGGTCTTGAGTTTGAGCGGATTGATGAGCTTTCCGTTGAGTTTCATGCGGAAATCGAGGTGAGGACCCGTGGAGTAGCCGGTGCTGCCGACATAGCCGATGGTCTGCCCCTGTTTTACCTTGGCCCCTTTTTTGGAGACCTTGGCGAACTTGCTCATGTGGTTGTAGATGGTCTCGTAGCCGTTGCTGTGTCTTACGGTGACGAAGCGGCCCTGGGATTTGTTGGAGCCCACCTGGGCGATGACGCCGTCGGCCACGGTGCTGATGGGTGTGCCCGTGGGCGCTGCATAGTCGATGCCCTGGTGCGGGCGTCTGTATTTGAGGATGGGATGCATGCGGCTCATGGAGTAGCCTGAGGAGATGCGTGAGAAAGGCAGCGGAGATTTGAGGAACGCCTTGCGCAGCGGACGGCCTTTGTGGTCGTAGTAGGCGGTGTTGCCCTTGGAGTCCGTGTATTGATAGGCGTAATAGGTCTGTCCCTGATTGGTGAAGCTGGCCGCCGTGAGCCCGCCATAACCCACAAAATTGCCTTCCCTGTATTTTTTCTCGATAATGACGGTAAACGAGTCTCCAACGCGCAGATCCCTGGTGAAATCAACGTCATAGGCGAAAACATTGCCCAATCGCAGGGCCAGTTCCTCGCTCTCGCCGGCCTGGGTCACCGCCCCGAACAGGCTGCTTTCGATCACTCCACTTACAGTCTTTGTCTCTACGTCATAGGGAATGGCTTCGCGGCGGAATTCGTACCCGGAATCGGTCAGGGAAACGACCAGCCTTTCGGAGGCGTCGATTTCGTATTCCAGGCCGATCAGGGCCTGATCGGAATAGATCATGGTCCAGGGTTGTCCGGCCCTGAGTTTCTCCAGCGAGTAGTAATCCTTGCTCTCGTTGCACAGCGAGTAGATTTCGGAAAGCCCGAGATGGCCTTCAAGAAGCGTTGACGGAGTATCTCCGCTTTTTATGGTGTCGCTCATGCGGGTGATTTCCGGTTCCCGCGGCGCGCAGGCTTCAGGCAGGGGTTCAGCTGTCTGGACGGTAGCGTCCTGACCGCCGGTCTCGTGGTGTGCGTTCCGGGCCGATACGCCCTGAGCACTCCTGTCGATGCTTGATAGCGTCTCATCAGGGGCGAGGAAATTGAAGAATATGGCAATCCCGATGATGATCGATCCCGCAAAGGCGAAGAAGAAAAGCTTTGCCCGCGAAGGCGCGGGGTTGCGTTTCAGCGGCGCACTCGGTGCGCGATGTATCTTGTGGCGATTTTTTTTTGTCATACGAAGGTGAGCTGTTGCGACGTCGCTTCGGAGTAACCCTCTGGCCTGGGTGCAGCTTCTGCGATGATGCGACTACATAGCCGTGTAAGACGTCGAGTTCAAGGGTTTGTTTGCGACCGGGGATGTCCTCGGGCGAGTGCAGACGGGTGGAGGCGGAGCGGGATTTTGCCGGAGTACCGACCTCGCTTGCGGGCCAGGCGGATCGCCGTGACCCGATGCTCAGGATCTTCACCGGCCATGCGCGTGTTTGGTTAAGGAATCGGATATTTAAATGCCTTGCTGGAACAGAGGCGAGTATCCATCCTGGATGTTGCTCGCACCGCATTGGGCCTGGCGGCATGGCCGTCCAAACCGGAGAGCGGAGAAAACATGGGGAAACCGAAAACGCGCGATTTCTGATTGTTTATTCGGCTTTGAGGCTGTGAATCACGAATTCGACGATATCGTCGAAAATCCCTTCGTCTCCGTAGGGGGTCAGCAGGCCATGTCGTATTCCGCCGACCAGATTGCAGAAGACAACCACGGCGGTTTTGTGTGGGTCCAGTTTGCGGATGCTGCCGTCCTCAACTCCCCGCCTCACGCATTCTTCCAGGATGTCATAGAGTACCGAAAAATTGCGGATCATGACATCCTTGTCTTCGACGGTTTTCAGGTCGCTGAATGGGGAACAACGGACCAGAACCATGAAATCCTGGCGCGGATTGCGGGCAAAATCGAAATAGGTCTGGGCGAAGACCCGCACCGCATCAAGGCCGTTGGGCACGCCTTGCAGATTGGTACGAATAGTCTGTACCAGTTCATGCACCACGTCGAGACCGGCCGTTAGAAAGAGTTTTTCCTTGTTGCCGAAGTGGTGGGTCAAAAGCCCCAGCGCCACGCCCGCACGCTCTGAAATTTTCTTGAAGGTTGTTTCCGAATAGCCGTGCTCGCTGAAGAGTTCTTTGGCCGCCTTGAGGAGCAGTTCTTTTTTGGTTGGTCCCATGCCCATGATCGTTATTCTCGCCTGCAGGATGAAAAGTGTGGCTTAATGCGGGTAATCCCGGAATTCTGAAAAGGTCCGCCTTTGAGGACGATAGGCGGCGTGGGTCAAGATACGCTAACTCTTTAAATTGAATACCCAATCAATATGCAACGCCCCAATTTTTGTCAACGTGACGCGGCAGTTCGGGAAAATTGACAAACAATGCCATGATCCTGAATAAGAAACGTCCACTATTGGCAAGGAGTGATGAATGAATGCCCTGAGATACTGGTCCGGATATGTGCTTTCCGTCCTGCGCGCCCGAATATATGCGCTGCGGCCGGGAAAAAGAACCCTGGTCAAAAACGACCGGGTCCGCAACAGCCCTCTTTATGATGACGTCTGCGCCTGGCAGAAGGCGCAGATGGAATCCATGACTTTTGAGAACGACCGGCCGACCAGGGAGCTTAAAGGCACGGTGGATCTGGCGCTCATGCGTCGCATCCATCGCCGCACCCTGCTTGAGATCCGGCACGAACTGGGTGATCTCTGGCGGCCGTCGTCGGTGACAATGAGTCAGGGGCGAGGGATAAGTCTGGACCAGTCCATCGCCATCATGCATCGTTTGCGCGATGCTGGCTTTCCCGATGACGCCCTGGGCGTGGTTTCGGTGGAATTCGCGGGACGAAGGCACTCGTTCGCCATTGTTCAGGACGTGTCTGATGATTTCTGGATGCTCGACAACGGCAAGTTTTCCTATTCTGCGGTACGCGGAAGCGTGTTTCTCTCCGCTCGTCGGGATGTGCACGTGCTGATCGGGTTCAACTTTTTCGATGTATGGAATTATTGATCAGGTTCGTTTCGCAGCTATAACTGCCTGCAAATAGAAGAGGTCTGTCATGTTGGTCCATGCCCGGAAGTATGCCTACCTATCCATCGGGGCGTCCATTCTGACCATGGCTCTCAAATTCGGGGCGTTTTTCCTGACCGGGTCTGTGGGGCTGCTTTCCGACGCCGTGGAGTCCGTGGTCAATCTTACGGCCGGGGTGCTTGCGCTCATGGCCATCATCCTGGCGCATCGTCCGGCAGACCGCAGCCACTCCTACGGCCATGGCAAGGTCGAGTATTTTTCCAGCGGCATGGAAGGCATCCTGATCTGCCTTGCTGCCTTTGGCATCGCCTATGCCTCGGTGCAGCGTTTTTTTAACCCGCAGGAACTGCAATTTCTGGGTATCGGCATCGTGGTCGCCACTGCGGCCGGAGCGGTCAATTTTGCGGTGGCCAGGATCATGCTTCGGGCTGCACGCGAATATGACAGCATCGTGCTTGAAGCGGACGCCAGGCACCTGTTGACCGACGTCTGGACTTCGGCCGGGTTGGTGTGCGCCCTTGCGGTCATGCTCTTTGCGCCGCCTTCCTGGCAGATCCTCGATCCGATCCTGGCCCTTATCATGTCTGTCAACATCGTCTGGACCGGGCTTGGCCTGGTGCGCCGCTCTGTTGCGGGCCTCATGGATGTGGGCCTGCCTGCGGACGAGATCGCGCTTATCACCGGCGCCATAAAAAATGTGGCGGGGGAGGAGTCCGGATTTCATGCCCTGCGCACCCGCAAATCCGGAGCAGTCAGATTTGTGGATTTTCACCTTCTCGTGCCCGGATCCATGACGGTGCAGGAATCGCATGATCTTTGCTGCAGGATCGAAGAGGCCATTCGGGCCGGGTTGACGGGCAGCCAGACCACCATTCACGTCGAACCCCGTGAGGACCATGCCTCTTTCGACGGGTGGAAAGTGGGTGGGCTCTGCGACAGGTCGACCTGTCCCAAAAGCGGAAAATGTTGATCTCTCAGGCAACGGTCACAGAAATTTCGCTACGCGACGGAAGTGGAGGTTTGTATGTGGAGAAAGCTGGTTCTTGTCGTCTTTCTGGCGACTTTTTTGTGGTCGGGATGCTCAACCATGGGCGAAGTGACTGGAAAGACTGTCAAGGGCGTGGAAAACGCTGCTGACGATTTCAAGGAAGGATATCGCAAAGGCAAGAGCGAATGATGTGTTTGCGACCATTTCATGCCTGCAGCGAGCCGCCATGCTGAAATGGTCGTGCAATAAAAATGTTGGCGATTTTAATGAATGATGTCAGTGGCTTGGATTCTTCTCCTGGCGCTAGTCGAGCATCGCGAACCGCGTGCTTCCCGGGTGCGATGATGTCTCGGTGACCATTTGGCCAGGGCATGCCAAAGGGTTTGCCAAATCGACCGGAGCCGTATATTTTCATGCTCCTTTAATGGAGACCATTTTCTGGAGGAAAGAATGAGCAATCCGGTGGTCCTGGTGGACACGACCAAAGGGGAATTCCTGGTGGAGCTGTTCGCGGACAAGGCGCCGCTGACTGTGGCCAATTTTTTGAGTTATGTGGACGATGATTTTTATATAGGTACCCTGTTTCACAGGGTTGTGAAGGGTTTCATGATCCAGGGCGGCGGGCTGGACAACATGATGCGTGAAAAGCCCACCCGGCCGCCTGTCGCCAATGAGGCCGCAAACGGTCTCAAAAATCTCGAAGGCACCGTGGCCATGGCTCGCACCGCCGATCCGCACAGCGCCTGCGCCCAGTTTTTTATCAACACGGTCGATAACCCGGACCTTGATCATCAGGGAGAGGACGAGTTCGGCTATTGCGTTTTCGGTCAGGTCATTGACGGGATGGATGTGGTCAAGAAAATTGAAAAAGTCCGGGTCAAGGCCCAGGGCGATCACGAACACGCACCCGCCGATCAGGTGTCCATTAACTCCATTACCCGTTTCGAATGACGGTTTACGGTGAAGTAAGGTAGTCAATCATGAGTGAAGATTTTGCCGAGCTGTTCGCATCCTATGAATCCCAGCGCAAGACAGCCCTCAAGGCAGGGGACAAGATTTCCGGGACAGTGATTTCCATTGGTCAGAAGGCGGTTTTTGTCGATTGCGGTTCGTCCGTGGACGGTATCGTTGACCGCGAGGAATTGCTTGATGACGCCGGAGAGATGACATTGGCCGAGGGCGACACGCTGGAACTCTACGTGGTGGGCGTGACTGACGACAGCGTGCGTCTGTCCAAGGCCATGACCGGCATCGGCGGCCTCAATATGCTCCAGGACGCATTGAATAGCGGCGTGCCGGTGGAAGGGAAGGTGCGCGAGCAGATCAAGGGCGGCTTTCATGTGGAAGTCTTGAAGCATCGTGCCTTTTGCCCGGTTTCCCAGATCGATGCGCGCTACGTCGCGACCCCCGAGGATTATGTCGGGCAGACCCTGCAGTTTCGGATCACCAAGCTCTCCGAGAACGGGCGCAACATCGTCGTTTCGCGCCGGGCGCTCCTCGAAGAAGAGCAGCGCGAGGCCAGCGCCAGCTTTTTCGAGACTGTCAGCGACGGAGATATCGTTGAAGGCACGGTCACCCGACTGGCCGCTTTCGGGGCCTTCGTGGAACTGGTCCCGGGCGTTGAAGGGCTGGTGCACATTTCCGAAATTTCCTGGGCCAGAATTCAGAGCCCTGAAGAGGTCTTAAGCGTGGGCGACAAGGTGCGGGTCAAGTACCTGGGCACAAGCGCCGGAAAGAAACCCGGCGAGACGCGCCTGTCCCTGTCCATGAAGCAGGCGCAGGATGATCCCTGGAAGACCGTGGGCGAACGCTTCAAGGACGGCGACAAGGTCACGGGCAAGGTCGTCAAGCTCATGGATTTTGGCGCTTTCGTCGAGATTGCACCCGGCATCGAAGGACTGGTTCACGTCAGCGAGATGAGCTACGCCAAGCGTATCAACAAGCCCGGCGATGTGGTCCAGGTCGGCGACATGGTCGCGGCCGTGATCAAGCAGATCGACGCGGAAAAGCAGCGCATATCACTCAGCATGCGTGACGCCGAAGGCGATCCGTGGCTCAATGTGGCCGAGAAATATCCCGTGGGTCAGACCGTGCAGGGCACCGTGGAGAAACGCCAGCAGTTCGGTCTCTTCATTTCCCTGGAGCCGGGCGTGACCGGGCTTCTGCCACAGTCGGTCATTTCCAGGGCGGACGGGGAGGTCAAATTCGACAAGCTGGTTCCCGGTGATACCGTCGTGGTCAGCATCGAGAGCGTGAACACCCGTGAGCGCAAGATCAGCCTGGGCACCGGCAAGAAAGAGGAAGTGTCGGACTGGAAGGGGTACAAGCCCCAGACTTCCGGTGCCGATATGGGTTCTCTGGGCAGCGCCCTGGCCGAGGCCCTGAAGAAGAAAAGCTAAGCTTTTTTTTTAGAGAATATATTCGTTCACCTTAAATTCAATGGAGGCTTTTATGGCCATGGAACGATGGGAATGTCCGTGCGGTTATGTGTACGATCCGGCTGAAGGCGATGCGGAGAACAACATCCCCGCCGGCACCGCTTTCGAGGATCTGCCCGAAGATTGGGTTTGCCCCAAGTGCGGCGCGGAAAAAGAGTTTTTTGACAAGATGGATTGATGCCTGATTGTCCTTTGTTTCGTGGGGAGCAGGAAGTGATTCCGCTCCCCTTTTCATTTCCGGACAAGCTGTCCGGGTTGCAGGTGGAGGTTGATCATGGACGAGGTGCTGAAGCACAAGGCGGCGAGTTGCTGGGAGCGCTACGGGACCGGCGCTGACAGGGACGCCATGGATGTTCTGGCGGGCGAATTTCTTGATTTTCTGACCCGCTGCAAGACCGAGCGCGAAACCGTCGCCTGGGTCGCCGAACAGGCCGAGGCCTGCGGGTTCTCGGCTGACCTCGGCCAGGAATTGGTCATCCTGCCCTTCCGCGCCAAGGCCGTCCTGCTGGCCCGGCGAGGGAACAAGCCTCTGGCTGAGGGCCTGCGCCTGATCACGGCCCATGTCGACACCCCGCACCTGGATCTCAAGCAGCATCCGCTGCACGAGGAATGTCAGGTCGCGCTGATGAAAACCCACTATTACGGTGGCCTCAAGAAATACCAGTGGCTGGCCCGGCCCCTGGCCCTGCACGGCACCATTGTCGACATGGACGGCCGCGTCATTACGGTCTGCATCGGCGAGGACGAGACTGATCCCGTCTTCACGGTCCTTGATCTGCTGCCGCATCTGGCCCGCAAGCAGCGCGAGGAAACGGTGGAGAAGGCCTTCGTGGCCGAGAAGCTCAATATCGCCATCGGCCACGAACCGGCCGCCACCGACGAGGACGCCAAGGTTCGCCAGCGGGTGCTGGAGCTTCTTTTCGAGCGTTATGCCATCCGGGAGGAGGATCTCTACAGCGCCGAACTGCAGATCGTACCCGCTGGAAAGGCCCGCTTCGTGGGCCTGGACCGCGCCCTGCTCGGCGGATACGGTCAGGACGACCGTCTGTGCGTGTTCGCGGCCTTCAAGGCCTTCATGGACGCGCCCAAAGGGGATCACACTCAGATTCTCCTGCTGTGGGACAAGGAGGAGATCGGCTCCGACGGCGCGACTGGCGCCAAATCCCGCTTCATGGAATACGCCCTGGAAGACATCCTCGATGCCTGGGAGCCGGGCACCCGGTTGCGCCACATGCTGGGCCGGACCAAGGCCGTGTCCGCCGACGTGCACTGCCCCATGGATCCCGATTATCAGGATGTGCATGACAAGTATAACGCCTCCCTGCTCGGGTTTGGCCCGGTCTTTTCCAAATTTACCGGCCACGGCGGCAAGTACGGAGCCAGCGAGGCCGACTGCGAATACGTGGCCTGGTTCAGGAAGCTGCTTAACGCAGAGAACATCCCCTGGCAGATGGCCGAGATGGGCAAGGTGGACGAGGGCGGGGGAGGCACGGTCGCCAAGGAATTGGCGATCTACGGCATGGAGATCATAGATTTCGGGCCCGGGGTGCTGTCCATGCACAGCCCCTTCGAGATCAGCTCCAAGGCCGATCTTTTGGCCACGGTGCAGGCCTACAACGCTTTTTACCGCAGTTAGCAGGCCACCCCAAAATGGCAGTCTGCTGCGTCAGCGAAAAAATCCAGACCGCTTATCTGCGCACGACCGCGCGTCCTGGATTTTTTCGCTTCCTTGCATCTCACCATTTTGGGACGACCTGCGAATTTTGAATTTTTCAACAGCCAGCTAGGGAGACAAGCATGCCTGTCATCATGGGTACGGCCGGACACATCGACCACGGCAAGACGAGCCTCATCAAGGCTCTGACCGGCATCAACTGCGACCGGCTGGCCGAAGAGCAGAAGCGCGGCATCACCATCGAGCTGGGCTTTGCCTATCTGGACCTGACTCCCGAAGTGCGCCTCGGCATCATCGACGTGCCCGGACACGAGCGTTTCGTGAAGAACATGGTCTCCGGGGCGGCGGGCATCGATTTTGTGCTCCTGGTCATCGCCGCCGACGAAGGCATCATGCCCCAGACCCGGGAGCACCTTGAAATCTGCTCGCTGCTCGGCATCCGGGCAGGGCTCGTGGCCCTGACCAAGACGGACATGGTCGAGGCGGACTGGCTTGATCTGGTGCACGAGGAAGTGGATGCGTATCTGGCGGGATCGTTTCTGGAAGGCGCGCCCATTGTCCCGGTTTCGGCCCATACGGGCGCGGGGCTGGAAGAGCTCAAAGGCCATATCGCCGAACTTTCCTCGACCTTTGCCCCGGACCGGCGCTCGGACCTGTTCCGCCTGCCGGTGGACCGCGTCTTCACCATGAAGGGTCACGGCACGGTCGTGACCGGAACCTCCATTTCCGGGGCATTGCGTCTGGGCGAGGAGATCGAGATCGTCCCGTCCGGACACCGCTCCAAGGTGCGCGGCCTGCAGGTGCATGGCACCGCCGCGGAAACGGCCCACGCCGGCGAGCGCACCGCCGTCAACCTGTATGGCCTGGAAGTGGCGGAACTTGAGCGCGGCGAAGTGCTGGCCCATCCCCAGACCCTTTTTCCATCCATGGTCTGGGATGTGGAGATGACCTGCCTGTCGTCTTCGCCCAACCCCCTGAAGCACCGCACGGAAGTCCATTTTCATCACGGCTCGCGCGAGATCCTGGCCAAGCTTTTCTTTCTCGACCGAGACAAGCTCGAACCCGGCGAGACGGCGGTCTGCCAGGTCCGCTTTCCCCGTCCGCTGCCCGGCGTATACGGGGACCGCTGCATCGTGCGCTCGTTCTCGCCCCTGCAGACCGTGGCCGGCGGGCGGATCATCAATCCTCTGGGACGCAAGGTCCGCCGTCATTCCAAGGATATGGAAACCCTGTCCACCCTGGGAGCCGCCACGGGAGAAGAGCTTCTTCTGGCCCAGCTGCGCCTGGCCGGGCGCGGCGGCCTGACCGTGGCCGAGCTGCGCATCATGACCGACATGGAGTCAAGGCTCCTCGACAAGACCTTGCAGATTCTGGGTGGAAAACAGCTGGCCTTCCAGTTCGACCGCGACGACAAACGCTTCGTGGGCGCGGATGTGCTCGACGGTCTGGCCGGGAGCTGCCTCGAATATCTGGGCGAATACCATCGCCGCGAGCCCATGCGTCAGGGCCTGTCGCGAGCCGAGCTGATCTCCGGATTTGGGCGGGGCATGCACCCCAAACTGGTCCATTTTCTGGTCGAAAGGCTGGTCAAATCAGGCCAGGTGCTGCTCGAAGCCGACATCCTGCGCCTGCCCGATCACGTGGTCTCCCTGGCCTCGGACCAGTCGGGCCTGCGCACGCTGATGGAGACGGCCTACGTGCAGGCGGGATTCATGCCGCCGACCACCAAGGCGTTCCTGGAGGAGAACGGGCTGGCCGCCAAGGACGTGGCGCAGATGTACCGGCTGCTCATGGAAGAGGGCGTGCTCATCAAGGTCAGCGAGGAATTCTACTACGCCAAGACGGCTATGGACGAAATCATTGCCCGCGTGCGTGGGTTCTTCGAATCCAGCCAGGAGATGGGCCCCCAGGATTTTCGCGACCTGACGGAACTGACCCGAAAGTTCGCCATCCCGGTGCTTGAATACCTGGACAAGGAAAAGATCACCATGCGCATTGGGGACAAGAGGCAGATTCGCAAGAGGTAGGGGCGGCTAGACGGGGCGGGCGGGTCCGTTTTCAGGCGCCAGCGGAACCGGCGGCGTGCGGCTTATGGGCGGTCTGCACCGTGATCTGCAAGCCCAGCGCCTTGGCAACTTTTGCGACGGTGGAGAATGTGGGATTTCCTTCCGGCGACAGCGCCTTGTACAAGCCTTCGCGCGTAAGGCCTGTGTCTCGCGCCAGCTGGCTCATGTTTTTGGCACGTGCGATGACGCCCAATGCATGCACGATGAACGCGGGGTCGTCGCCAGCTTCCTCGATACATGCCTCAAGATATAGCTGAATGTCTTCGTCGGACTTCAGGTGCTCTGCTGAGTCCCAGCGAGTTGTTTTCATGGTCATGATCTATCCCTCCAATTGCCTGGCAATTTCTTTGGCTCTGGCGATGTCCGCCTGTTGAGAGCTTTTGTCGCCGCCTGAAAGAAGTATGACAACAACGGCGCCTTTGCGAACGAAATAGACCCTGTAGCCAGGGCCATGGAAAATCCGCAACTCACTGACTCCGTCGCCCACAGGCGCCACATCACCAAAATGACCCATCTCGATCCGGTCGATCCTGGCCTGGATGCGGGCCCGGGCTCTTCGGTCATGCAGAGATTCGAACCATTTCGCGAACAGTGCTGTCATCCGAACTTCAATCATGCTTCATGCAATAGGTCTCAAGAAAAAGCATGTCAACTGTGGTTAACACATTGTTTGACGGGTATTGCGCGACTTTGCGTTGCCTCATGATGAAGAGGCAATGTGAAGAAGGGGGCATGCGTTTCGCGATGGACGCGTTCCGTCGCGTGCCGGGCAAGGTCTGCCGGAACTCCCTCGCGGGCCTCGTAATGCTTCCCGGCCTTGAGTTTCGGGCAGGGAGCAGCGCGTTGTGCGTCACGCGGCCGGGAAGCAAACGATGCCCAGGCTCGGTCAGACAGCCGACAGCCCTTGCCCGGCCCGCGACGGAACGCTTGAGGCGAGGCGGAAGGGGGTTGAGGAAAGAGAGAGAGATGACTGGGGTGCAGGGGACGCGTCCCCTGCCCGCCGGAGGCATGTTTTTTGGCGGGAAGCGCGTCCCTTTGCGGGCCGAGTTGAAACGTTCATGGCGCTCAGTTTCCCCAAAGCTGTTATGGCCTTTGCGCAAGTCTTCCGGGGCGTCGCTGCGCTCCATGCGCACCAGGTGACGGCTTTGCTTTTCTTGCGGTCGCAGATCCTTGACGGGAGTGTGTTCACAATTATACATATTTCGTGCAGCACGAATATTGTAAGGAGGGCTTGGCATGGCAGCTACGGGACATGCTTCACAGGTTAAGGTTGTCGGTCTTAATGGACAGATATCTTTAGGAAAACAGTATGCGGGCCGACAGGTGCTGGTGGAAGAACGCGAACCTGGTGTTTGGCTTGTGCGGACCGCCACGGTCATTCCGGATAACGAACGTTGGTTGCATGAGCCACGGGCGGCATCTGATCTGCAAACGGCTTTGTCATGGTCCATCACCCATCCTGCATCGGATGCGGATTCTGAAGAAACGCTCAGGCAGCTGGCACTTGATGAGTAGCCGCGAAGGGCGAGTCCGCCTCGACCTCAACAACCCGGTCTTTCAAGAGCAGCTGCTTAGGTTGCAGAAAGTGGAACGCCACGCAGCTCTTGATACCCTGAACAAGGTTCGTCAGCTGACGTGGAATCAAGTGTACCGCGATCCAGGTCTGAAGTGGGAAAAGATTACGAGCATAAGACCGCCTAAAGGCATAGATGCGCTCTATTCAATACGCATCACTCAGGCTCGCCGCGCTATAGCGTACCGTGACGGCGATTTTATGCGTTTTCTGACCATCGCTCCGGATCATGATGCGGCCTATGGAAAGAAATAGTACCCAAGCAGATACAAAAAGTGGACGTCATCCCCGCGAAGGCGGGGATCCACGTTTTTGGGGAGGGGAGGTACTCTGAGTGGCGCGATCCGTCGCGGGCCGGGCAAGGTCTGCCGGAACTCCCTCGCGGGCCTCGTAATGCTTCCCGGCCTTGAGTTTTGGGCAGGAAGCAGCCCGTTGTGCGTCACACGGCCGGGAAGCAAACGATGCCGAGGCTCGGTCAGACAGCCGACAGCCCTTGCCCGGCCCACGCCGGAACGCTTGAGATGGTGCGTGGAGAAAGTGAAGAAGTGCAAGGGGTGCAGGGGACGTGTCCCCGTGGGACTGGTCTCGCCCGCCGGAGGCATGCCTTTACCGTGGCGTCATGGCCTTCTTGGTCTTGGCGGTGGGCATGGCTGTGGTCGGGTCTTCGGGCCAGGGGTGTTTGGGGTAGCGGCCGCGCATTTCGGCGCGCACGAGGGGGTAGGCGTTTTTCCAGAACGAGGGCAGGTCGCGGGTGACCTGCAGGGGGCGTCCGGCGGGGGAAAGCAGGTGCAGGACCAGGGCGTGGCGGCCGTCTGCCAGGGTGGGGGTGTCGGCGCAACCAAACATTTCCTGCAATTTGACCGGCAGGACGGGGCCGGACTCGGGGCTGTAGTCGATTCTGCGTCGTGCTCCGGTGGGTACGGTCATGAATTCCGGTGCCAGGCGGTCCAGTTCCCGTGATTTTTCCCAGCCCAACATGGCCCTGATCGCCTGCAGCAGGTCGATCCTGCTCAGATCCGTGCTTGAGCGCGCTCCGGTGGCGAATGGGCCGAGCCAGTCTTCGAGGCTTTGGAGCAACGAGTCGTCCGATACGTCAGGCCAATTTTTGGGGTCAAGGCCGCGCAGGAAGCGGATCCGGTCCCGGAGGTTTTTGCAGTCCTCGCTCCAGTTCAGGCTCGAGAGGTCTTTTTGTCCCTGCAGAAGAACGCTGGTCACGGTTTCCGGATCGGGAAGCAGTTTTTTTTCCCGCACGCAAAGCGTATCGAGCATGATTTTACGAAGGCTTACGACCCGGTCCTTGAGCGGGTCGAAGCGCACGTCATCTTCTTCCCGGAACTGCTTTCCGAAGTACGCCTGAAGCTGGGGCCACGAAATCGGGGCTGACTGCCAGATTTTTGCTCCGGCCGCGTCCCCGTCTAGATCGGCGATAGCCAGGAATTCGTTTCCGGCCAGGGTGTTCGGCCCCGGCCATACGGCCTTGCGGCCGCTGGTCAGGCGGTAGGAGCCATTCTCCTGGCGGCGGGCGATGCGGTCCGGGTAGGCCAGGGCGGTGAGGATTCCGGCGGCTTCGGGGTCGGGCTGTTCCAGGATAATGGAGGCGAGCCGTGCAATCTGCTCCACGCTGGCACGCAGGGTGTCTTTGCGTGAAAGGGAATGGGGATGTATGCGAAGCGTGTCGCGCAGGTCCGAGGAGCCGCGCATGCTTCGGCCCGGTTCACCCAGGATTGCGGCCAGATAGGCGGCGGTGGGGCCGAGGCCGTGTTTTCTGGCCGTGAGCACCATGTGTCCCAGGCGCGGATGCAGGGGCAGAAGCGCGAGTTCACGGCCGTGGGGGGTGATGCGCCCCTTGTCGTCCACGGCACCGAGGCTTTGCAGCAGATGCAGCGCGCTCTTGTAATGTCCGGCCGGTGGCGGCGTGAGCCAGGCGAGGATGCCCGGATCGGTTGCGCCCCACAGGGCCAGGTCAAGCGCCAGCGGAGCCAGGTCGGCTTCGAGCATCTCCGGAGCGGGAAAGGGCTTGCGGCTGACCTCGTCGGCCGGGTCCCAGATCCGGAAGCAGACCCCGGGCCCGGTGCGTCCGGCCCGGCCCCGGCGCTGCGTCACGGTGGCCAGGGAGGCAGGTTCCGTGACCAGCACCGTCATGGAACTCTTGGGGTCGAAGCGCGGCAACCTTGAGAGCCCGCTGTCGATGACGATGCGAACGCCTTCGATGGTCAGCGATGTCTCGGCGATGGCCGTGGCCAAAACGATCTTGCGCGTGCCGGGAGCGGGCGGGGCGATGGCCTTGTCCTGCTCGACGGCGGTCAGGGCTCCGAGCAGGGGGTGAATTTCGACTCCGGGTCCGGGTGGGTCGAGCAGTTCGGCCGTGCGCCTGATTTCGCGGGCTCCAGGTAGGAAGGCCAGGATGCTGCCCTGCTCCGTGGCCAGGGCGTGACTGATGGCGCGGGACATGCGCTCTTCCAGGAAGCGTCCGGACGGGCGCAGATAGCGGGTCTGAACTTCGTGCGGCTGTCCAGGGCAGTCAAGGATCCTGCACGGCTCGAGCAGTTCGGCCACGGCTGTCACGTCCAGAGTGGCGGACATGACCACCAGGCGCAGGTCCGGGCGTAGCGCGGCGCGGACCTCCAGGCACAGGGCCAGGCCCAGGTCGGCTTGCAGGCTGCGCTCGTGGTATTCGTCGAAAATGACGCAGCCGTATCCCGAGAGTTCCGGATCGTGCTGCAGCATGCGGGTCAGGATGCCCTCAGTCACCACTTCGATCCGCGTGGCGCCTGAAACCCGGATATCGAGGCGGGTGCGATAGCCCACGCGCTCGCCGGCCTTCTCGCCCAGGAGGCCCGCCATGTGGCGGGCCGCAGCCCTGGCGGCCAGGCGTCTGGGTTCGAGCATGAGGATCTTGTTGCTGCCAAGCCAGGGCGAGCCGAGCAGGGCCAGGGGGATGCGCGTTGTTTTGCCGCTGCCGGGCGGGGCATGCACAAGGCACGCGGTCCCCGTGGCCAGGGTGTCCGCGAGTTCGGGCAGGACGGCGTCAATGGGGAGCGGGGTCAAATCGGGCATGGAAGCCGGATCGCGCCGGGATGCGGTCATGGGCTAGACCAGGGCGCGGAACGTGAGCAGCGCCACCACGGCGTAAAGTCCCGCGAAACCGTCATCAATCATGATCCCCCAGCCACCGGGCAGCCAGCGCTCCGAGGCCCGCACCGGCCAAGGCTTGGCAATGTCGAAGAGGCGGAAGAGCAGGAAGGCCGGGATGATCCACAGCGCGTCCGCAGCAGCCAGGGGCAGGACTGCGATCCACAGCCCCCAGAGTTCGTCAATGACCACGCTGGAAGGGTCTTTGCGCCCAAGAATCTTCTCGGCCCGCCCGGCGCACCAGCTGCCCAGGGGAAAGAGCAGCAGCAGGACCAGAAGGCGGCCCCAGAGAGGCAGGGGCAGGAAAAGAAAGGGGGCGAGGATGGCCGCGACCAGGGAGCCCCAGGTGCCCGGAGCCCAACGCATGCGTCCGGCCGGACCCAAGGTGGCCAGGTTCAGTGTCAGCGTATCCATCATGCTTTCAGTACGGGAAGATTTTTCAGGCATCAGCTACTCCGATGGCGCCGATTTCGAGCAGGCAATTGAGCACCGAGCGCAGTGGGAGGCCGACCACGTTGGTGTAGGAGCCCTGCACCTCGTCGACCAGAAAAGCGCCGATGCCCTGGATTCCGTAGGCCCCGGCCTTGTCCATGGGTTCGCCCGTGCAGATGTAGGCCTGGAGCATGGCCCGGGAATTATCGGCCATGTGAACCCGCGTGGTCACGGTTTGGCAAAGTGAGATCCCGTCGCCGTGATGAAGTACGCAAAAGCCGGTCATGACCTGGTGCCAGCGCCCCGAGAGTGAGGAGAGCATGTCCAGCGCGTCATCCGGATTTCGGGGCTTGCCCAGAATGTTCGTGCCTTCGACCACTATGGTGTCGGCGCTCACGACCACTTTGTCCGGATGTCTGGCCGCGATGTCCTGCCCCTTGATGCGGGCCATGCGGGCCGCATAGTCCGCCGGGGCCTCTCCCGGTTCGGGGGCCGGTTCCTTCAGGGTGCTGGGCACCACCTCGAACCCGAGGCCCTGTCCGGCCAGGAGCGCCTGTCGTCGGGGCGAGGCTGAGGCCAGGAGCAGGGGCCTGCGGACACGAAAGGGCCCCTGGCTCAGCGGAGCACTGCTCATTTGTCCTCCTGGGGGGCGATGAGCGCATCGCGCAGGGCCTCGTCCAGGGTGGGGTGGGCGAAGATGTGTTCGTGCGCCGTGTGCGCGGTCCAGCGATCGCGGACCATGATCTCCGCCAGCGTGACAAGGTGCGATGCCCCGTGTCCGACGGCGGTCACGCCATGCACGACGCCGTCCACCCAGGCGATCTTGGCCAGCCCCTGAGCCTGGCCGTGGGCCTGGGAGATCGGGTTGGCGCCGAGATTGGCGCGGGAGATTTTTACGGCCTTGCCACTGGCCGTCAGCTCGGCGGCGGTGTGCCCGGCACGCATGACCTCGATGGAGCCGTAGATGCAGCCCGGGATGGGGCCGGGATTGTATGGCGCGGTGGTTTCGCCAAGGGCGTGCAGCACGGCGTATCGGGCCTGATGCTCGGCGGCGTGAGCCAGCAGGGTGCGGCCGTTCACGTCACCGATGGCGTAGATGTTTGGCGCTGCCTGCAAGAAATCGTCGGTCGTAACCCAGCCCGTGCCTGTCATGGCAACACCTGCGCTATCAAGCCCGAGGCCAGGGGTGTTGGGTTTGCGTCCAACTGCGACCAAGGCCTTGTCGACCCGGATTTCCGTGCCATCCTCGAGTCGCACCAGGACCGACTCGCCTTCATTGACGAGCCCGGCCACGCGTTTGCCCGTGACGATGTTCCATTTTTTGCGCTTGAGCATGCCGTGAAGAGTCTGCGCGATTTCTTCGTCTTCGACGGGGGCGATGCGGGGCGCGGCCTCGATGACATGGATGGAAGTCCCCAGGCGGTGCCAGAAGTCGGCCATTTCAAGGCCGATGGCCCCGGCTCCGATGACCGCGAGGCTCGCGGGCGCTTCGTCGAGATCAAGCAGATCGGTGGAATCGAGAATCCGCGCGTGGTCGGGTTCAAGTCCGGGAAACCAGTTCGTGGAGGAACCCGTGGCGATGATCAGTGTGGCGAAACTCAGGGTCTGTTCGGATTCGCCGGTGATGCGCAGCGTGTTTTTGTCCAGCAGGGAGGCTTGACCTTGGACCAGAGCGACCCCATTTGTACTGAGGCAGCAGGCCATGGCCTTGTGGGTCGCCGCGACAAACGTGTTCTTGCGTTTCCTGAGCGCGCCCATGTCCATCTGCACGGAGCCGCTGCACAGGCGCAGGCGCGACTGGGCGCTCAATCCCTCCAGGTGAGCGGTGGCTCCAAGGTAGAGCTTGGTGGGGATGCATCCCCAGTTGAGACACGTCCCGCCAAGGTTTTGTTTCTCGATGAGGGCGACGCGTTTTCCTCTTTGACTGGCGAGCAGAGCTGCGGCATAACCGCCCGGACCTGCTCCTATGACAATGATGTCAAAATGGCTCATGGGAATCTCGTATGGGCTAAGATGATGGGGCGGGCGAACAAAATGATGATTCTAATCGGAAGCAGGGCGGAACTCAACCCTGGGTGCAGCCTGTGCGCTTCGGTCGAATCCAAGCTGGACAGGTGTCCGGCCTTTTTCTTTGGCGGAGCCGGTTGAGAGTGCTTGGCCGCGAAAATTCAAGGAATTGCAGAATCCCTTTTTGCCCGGGCAGAGAGGGGATGGAGATATGATGCAGGAAAATTTGAAAAAAAAGGGCGGGGTCAAGCGCAAGGGAGTCGCTTCGCTCTTTGACGATTATGAGATCAAGGATCTCTTTCGCCGGTATATCCAGCTTCTGATCGTGGTCGAGGTGCTTATCTTCCTGGTTTGCTGGGTGTATCAACTGGGCCTCGATCAGGTTGCGGTGACGGGCGCACCGGTGGACGTGCCCTTTCCGTGGAAAGCATATTTTCTAGTCGCCTTTTCCGCCCCGGTGGCCCTGACCTTTCTGATCGGTATTGTCGTCGTGGCTTTCAACTCCTTTCTTTACGGGCAGAAGCGTGGTCCTCTATTCAAGGATACTTCGGCCGAGGGCGGCATGGGCAGAATTGCCCGGGCGGCCAATTTCTGTTTTCAGCTGCCCTTCCTGCTTACCCTCCTGTTGCTGGGCATATTTATCGGGGTGGTCTATAATATTGGCGCGATCATGGAGTATCTGGCCCGTTTCGGCGAGGCAGCGGCCAAGATCGCTCTTGTCGCGTTGGGCTGCATTCTGGTGGCCGGGACCATTTTCGGCGTCGTGCGCATGGTGCTCAATTACAAATTGCGCAAAAAGAACATGGAATACGACTACAAGCGCGAAGTCATGGAACGCTTGGGAATAGCCATTCTCGACGAGCAGACCATGGTTGACAGCCGCGGGCAGGTTCTCGCTTCCAAGCAGATCGATGTGACTTCAGCCGATGCGAGCGCATTGCCGCCAGGCACCGCAGAGGTTCGTGCCGAAGAGAGAGCGGACTGATCTAGCTGCGACATTATTGCAACGGACTGGATCCGTTGCTTTAAAAGATTTCGTTTCATTTGATGAATTTTCATCCTGAAAACCCGGTTCGGCCGGGTTTTTTTGCGTCCATAATAAGCTCTGAACACGTTAGAAACGCGGGAGTGAATGTTTATTTATGAAACATTGCAGCATGAAACATGGGTAGAGAAAGAATGTTGATCATGCTGGTCGGAAAATAGTGCGTGTTTATAAACGATTGCAACATTGTGTACTAAAAAGATCCGAAAACGTTTGTCGACTTAATGGGTCTGAAAAGAAAATGGTATTTACAGATTTAAATTTCTAGGTTAGCCGGATTGCAAGAAAATTTAGCTAGTAAAGTAAGTCTGAAGCATGATTTTTGGTGGTTTGAATTCCGCAATGCTTTGGGGATTGCATCTTGAAATCATGAAACTGAACGACAAGATGGCGTAACCTAGTTGGTAAGGAGGGCGTGTATGAGTGAGTATTCTGCCTGGGATTGGGGCTTGGGCTCCAGGACCGTGGCCGACCTGTCCGCATGCGATTGCGACGTGGAATGGCGCGAGGAAAACCAGGTCAGTCCTGACGGGGAACAGGTGGCGGCCGTGGTCAAGACCGGCGATGCTGAATTCAGCGTGTGCGTCAATGGCACGTGCTGGGAACCCAGGTATGAGCGTATCTGGTATCTGCGGTACTCCCCGGATGGGAGACTGACGGGTTTGGCATGTGACGGCGACTGGACCTTGTGCGTGGACGGCGAGGCGTGGGAAGAGACCTATGGGTTTCTGTTCAATACCATGTTTTCCAAGGATGGTTCGGTTATCGCCTGCTGCGTGGCCGATTCGATGACCTACGGCATGGTGGTGGACGGAGTGGCCTGGGAAAATCTCTACGCCAATGCCAACAACTTCTTGCTCAGTTCCGACGGCAAACACTCGGCTGCCGTGGTGCAGACCATACCTCTCGGGCAGGCTGAGGTTTTCAAGTTCAAGGAAGGCATCTATTCGGTCGCAGTGGACGGAGAGGCCTGGGATGTGAACTTCATGAACATCTGGACCCCTCGTTTCAGCGCCGACAATTCTTCGGTGGCCGCACAGATTCGCCGCAACCTTTTCGACTACACCATAGTCGTGGACGGCAAGCCCTGGAACGAAACGTTCAATCAGGTCTGGGAGCCTCTTTTTCACCCCGCGAAGAAATCAGTTGTGGCCCCGGTTCGCCTGTCCGGAAAGTGGGGCATGGCCCAGGACGGCAAGATAATCTGGCAGCCGACATTCTTTCAGGTCTGGCAGCAGCAGTTCAGTCCTTCAGGCGACAAGCTTGCAGCCATCGTCTGTCCCAAATACGGGCGCTGGACACTGGCCGTGGATGGAAATCCGTGGAACACGACCTTCGGCGACATGGTCATGGACATGACCTTCAGCCCCGATGGCGCACGCCTGGCCGCTCTGGGCAAGCAGGATGGCAAGTGGACGGTCCTTGTCGACGACAGGCCCTGGAATGCCCAGTACGACATGTGCTATGCCCCGGTCTTCTCGCCGGACAGCAAGCACGTGGCCGCGAGGGTCGAGAGGAAGGGGCGTTTCACGATTGCGGTGGACGGCAAAGAGTATGGTCAGGATTTCGACCAGTGCTTTGACCCGACGTTCAGTCCCGACGGAAGTCGCGTGCTGATCCGTGGTATCGCAGGTGGAAAGTGCCACCGAATTGTCGAGGCGACCGCAAAAATCATCGGATAAGGAGGCTGGACATGCAGGATGTCTATTTGTTGGTATCTGGCCCCCTGGCTTGGGCTGCCTGGACCATATTCGTACTTGGCTCAATATATAAGATCTGGTCGACGCTCAGTACAGCGAAAAAGAAAGATCAGGTTCTGCTGAACTACGTCTCATTCAAATACGGAATGAGATCCATCATCAACTGGTCAATTCCTTTCAATACGGTCAACATGCGGCTCAATCCCATTTTCACCGCAGTTGCCTTCTTGTTCCATATTGGCTTTTTTGTGCTGCTTATATTTGTTTCCGCGCATCAGATCATGATCGAGGAAGGCTTTGGCATCGGCTGGGTCACCCTTCCCGACGCCGTAGCTGACGTTCTGGCCTTCGCGGTCATCGGCACATGCATCTTTTTTGCCGTGCGCCGGGTTATCCGTCCCGAAGTGAACTACGTCACCGACTGGACGGACTACGCACTCCTCGCCCTCGTGGCAGCGCCTTTCGTGACGGGAGTCCTGGCCTATCACCAGATCGGCAATTACATGGTCATGGTCATCCTGCACATGCTGTCATCAGAGATTCTGCTTGTGGCCATCCCCTTCACGCGTCTCAGTCACATGCTTCTGGCTCCCTTGACCAGGGCATACATCGGATCTGAATTCGGCATGGTGCGCCACGTCAAGGATTGGTAAAAAGAGGAGAACGCTATGAACGAACGCGTCTGGATAAAGGACGAAGGTATTGAACGGGGGGCTGAAAAACTGACCCCGGAGAGGATCGAGAAGGCGATCAATGCGGTGCTTGGGAATGAGGCCGGCGCACGTCTGAAGGCGTATGTCGACACCTGTGCTCACTGTGGGCTCTGTTCCGAAGCGTGTCATTTCTTTCTTTCCCGTGACCGCGACCCCAGGTTTTCCCCTGTGGGCAAGGTCAAACAGACCATCTGGGAAATGCTCGACAAGAAGGGCAAGGTTTCTGCAGATTTTATGAAGCAGGCGATTCAGGTCGCCCAGACCGAGTGCAACATGTGCCGCCGTTGTGTGCAGTATTGTCCATTCGGAATAGATATTGCCTATATGATGTCTTTGGTGCGTCGCATCGGGCACAAGTTGGAAATTACGCCTCTTTATATTCAAGACACGGCTCATTCTCATTCCGCAACCATGAACCAGATGTGGGTCAAGGACGATGAATGGATCGACGCTCTGGTCTGGCAGGAAGACGAATTGCGGGATGAGTTGCCGAGCGCACGTATCCCTTTGGAAAAAGAAGGGGCGGAGATCATGTACTCCGTCATCGGACCTGAGCCAAAATTCCGAACTCAGCTGATTTACCAGGCTGCTGCCATAATGAATGTGGCCGGTTGCGACTGGACAATGCCGGCCACTCCAGGGTGGGACAACTCCGACATGGCCATGTACACTGGCGATTCAGAGATGATGGGGCGTTTGAAAAGAATGCATTTCGACACTGCGTCGAGACTGCGTGTAAAGAAAATTGTCATGGGTGAATGCGGACACGCATTTCGGTCGGTTTATGATACTGGCAACCGTGTGCTGGGTTGGCAGATGCCACCCATCCCGGTAGTCCATGCCCTTGAGTTTTACTGGGACCTCTTGAACGAAGGTAAAATCAAGGTCGCCAAAAAATTCGAGGAACCGGTCACTTTTCATGATCCATGTAACGTTGTACGCGGACGCGGATTGCACGAGAAAGCTCGGGAAGTAGTACGTGCTTTTTGTAGCAACCTCATCGAAATGACTCCCAACAAGGAGCATAATTACTGTTGCGCCGCTGGTGGTGGAGTCATCAACTGCGGCCCGCCGTTCAAAAACGCACGAGTAGAGAGCAATAGAGTCAAGGCTGAACAGTTAAAAGCCACTGGAGTAAAGGTTTGCATAGCTCCTTGTCACAACTGTCACGGTGGACTTGAAGACATCATTCACAAATACAAAGTTGGAATGGAGCTCAAGTTCCTAGGGGAAATTATCTATGATTGCATGGAAAAACCAGATGCTGTCTAGGGGTGATCAATGAGACATATACTAAACAGATACTTCATTTTCTGCGCTGTCGTGCTCTTTGTCACGTTTTGCAGTGTTTCGGCTTTTTCTCAGGACGATACATACCTCAATGTAGAAGCCTTTGGTAAGCTGCAGCGCCCCATAAGCGCTTTTGACCATGACGATCACAACGACAAAGCCGCTATCTACGACTGTGCTGTTTGCCACCATGTTTACGAAGACGGAAAATTGGTGGAAGGCGAAAGTTCCGAAGACCAGCCCTGTGTGGATTGTCATGCCCTCGAGACCGATGGCCCAGAGCCAGCGCTCATGATGGCCTACCACAAGCAGTGCAAGTCCTGTCACATCAAGGAGAAAAAGGGACCCGTCGCCTGTGGCGAGTGTCATGTCAAAAAATAACCCTTAACGTCTTCGCGTATCGACTTTGCAACCGGCTTTCCCTTGAAAGCCGGTTTTTTTTGATCACGTATCATTCGTCCCCTCCGCTTCAATTTTGGTTCTTTTTATCCCGAAAATTTTGGAAAAATTTTTATAGAAAATCACGCCCTGGTCCGAACTTTACACCTCCAAAAACCGGTTTGGCCTGCTGTGTCTTATGATATCGGGGGATTGTGAAAATTTGGATTAGCCCTTGACGCATTTGTCGTAATTCTATACCTCCGAGGTCGGAATAAATCATACTCGAATGGTCTGCTTAATCTCGATTTTTTTAGGGGACATTGAGCGCGGGCCTTCAGGCTGGTTTGTTTCCAGTTTTTTTTGAGGAAGGTGCTGGGGGGCGCAGCCTCCGGGCTTTGGAGGTTTCCGGAATTTTCCGGAGCGGATTTCAACAAAGGAATTTTCACATGGAGAAGGGAAGACCAATGCTGCGATGGGTTGGAATCCTGTGCGTAAGCATGGCTGTGGCTGGATTCGGTCTGAACGCTCTTGGGGGGAAACAGGGAACGAACGAAACGAACACGCTGGGCGCGGATCTGATCATCATCGATACGCTCGAGAAGTTCGGTAAACTCGATTATCCTGTGGTCCAGTTTGAGCACGACAAGCACACCAAGGCCGTCGAGGGCAAGTGCGAATCCTGCCATACGGTGACCGGAAACACGGTCACGGCCAAGTTCAAGCGTCAGGAAGACACGAATGCCGCGGAAATCAAGGCAATTTATCACGACAACTGTATCAAGTGTCACGATGACACGACCAAGGCCGGCAAGAAAAGCGGTCCTGGAAGCGAAGAGTGTCGCACCTGTCACGCCGGGCCTGCGGAAACGTCGCGAACGGATATTATTTTTGATAAATCGCTGCATTATCGCCATTCGTCTTCAAAGATGATGCTTCCTGTCCCCGGCCAGAAGGAGAATTGCTCCAGATGCCACACCCAGGACAAGCCAGAAGCTCGCAATCTTTCTTTTGCCGAAAACAAGGACCAGGCCCACGAGAAGTGCATGTCCTGCCACATGGAAATCGCAAAGACGCCTGAGCCTACCGGTCCTGTGGACTGCGCCGGTTGCCATGACGCCACCGTCCGCGCCGGATTCAAGAAGGTCGCCGATGTGCCCCGTCTTGATGCCGGACAGTCCGATTACGCGCTGCTCATGGCCGCGCTGCCCAAGGACGCGACGGAACCGAAGCTGGTCAATGCCGTGCCTTTCAATCACAAGCTGCATGAGGAAAAGAACGAGAACTGCTCGGTCTGCCACCACAATGCATCCACCAAGGGCGTGGTGTCCTGCGCGCAGTGTCACACCTCGCTTGGCAAGGAAGAGGGCGGATTTGTGACCATTGAGCAGGCGATGCACCGTGTGACCGCGCAGGCCAGTTGCGTGGGTTGCCATACCGAGCTGCAGGCCAAGCCTGAATGCGCCGGTTGTCACACCTTCATGGGCAGAACCGGCCAGGGAACCGAGACCAGCTGCGTCAAGTGTCACGTCGAGATCACCGCCGGACCGGAGCTCATCGAAAGCAAGGTCGCCCGCAACAACACCGCGGCGATGCTCATGAATTCCCGGGTCAAGACTGATCCTGAAATCAAGGTGGACGAAATTCCCGAGATCGTGGAGATCGGCGTGCTGGCCAACGAATACGAACCCAGCAAGTTCCCGCACCGCAAGATCGTGCAGAAGATCATGGACGGCATGAAGGACAGCTCCATGGCGGCGTATTTCCACTCCAGCCCCAATGCGGTCTGTTCCGGTTGCCACCACAACAGTCCCGCGTCCGCCAATCCTCCCAAGTGCGTCAGCTGTCATGGCAAGGTCGCTGATTGGAAGGATGGCGCCAAGCCTGACCTGAAGACCGCCTACCATCAGCAATGCATCGGTTGTCATAGCGAAATGGGCATCCAGAAGCCGGCGGCCACTGCCTGCGCGGAATGTCATGCCGTAAAGCAATAACCTGCCCGGAAGGTCGCAATAACGAGGAGCTACTATGAAACGCAGAAAATTCATTGGCATGCTGGCTGGCGCAGGAGCCTGTTTGGCCGCGTCTTCGGCCTCAGCCGGTGGAACACATCATTTTACGGGATATCCCGACAGCTTTGGGGTGCTGTTCGACAGCACCAAATGCATCGGCTGCAGAAAATGCGAAGCCGCGTGCAACAAGGTCAACGAACTGCCCGCACAGCCGGTGCCTTTCGATGACCTGACAGTAATGGACAAGAGGCGGCGTACGCATCATGACACCTACACCGTGGTCAACAAGTACCAGATCGGTGACAAACCGGTGTATCGCAAGCAGCAGTGCAACCATTGCCTGGAGCCTGCCTGTGCTTCGGCCTGTTTTGTTGGTGCTTTCGTCAAGGACAAGACCGGCGCGGTAAGCCATGACGAGTCCAAGTGTGTTGGCTGCCGCTACTGCATGATCGCCTGTCCCTTCGAGGTTCCGGCCTACGAATACCATGATCCCATCACCCCCCGCGTACGCAAGTGCACCATGTGCCAGCCGCGTATCGAAGAGGGCAAACTCCCTGGCTGCGTCGAAGACTGCCCCAAGGGCGCCCTGATCTTCGGCCGCCGCGAGGACCTGCTGAATATCGCCCGCGAGCGCATCCGCAAGCATCCCGGCATCTATATCAATCACATCTACGGCGAACGCGAGATGGGCGGGACCAGCTGGATGTATATCTCCGCAGCTCCCTTCAAAGAAATAGGCATGCGTGAGGACCTGGGCATCACTCCTGCCCCGAAGTTCACTTCCGGCGCATTGTCCGTTGTCCCGGCCATTGTCGGCCTGTGGCCGGTCTTCCTGACCGGCGCGTACGCCCTGACCAAGCGCCGGGAGAAGATTGCCGAGGAAGAGCAGCATCACGCCGTGGCCCAGGCCGTGGCCGAGGCCAAGGAAGAAGCTGTGAAGAAGGCAAAGGCGGCCATGGAAAAAGCGGAACGCGACAAGCAGGCCGCCATCGATCGTGAAGTGAAAAAAGCGCTCAAGGAAGCGGAGGAGGCCCGTTTGAAAGCCGACGCCCCCGCTGAACCGGGCGAGCAATAAGGAGGAGTGTTGATGTCTCACCACACCACACCAAACAAGACATTCTGGACTCCGGCGAATATCATCACTGCCGTCATTCTGGTCATCGGCCTGATTCTGACCGTCAAGCGCTTCACCATGGGCCTTGGGTCGGTAACCAACCTGACCGATGACAATCCCTGGGGCATCTGGATCGGCTTCGACCTGCTCTGCGGCGTCGCCCTTGCCGCCGGCGGATACACGACCTCCGCTGCCGTGTACCTCTTCGGCATGAAGAAATACCATTCTGCGGTGCGCCCGGCCATCACCACCGCGTTCCTGGGCTACGCGTTCGTCGTTTTCGCCCTGCTGTACGATCTTGGGCGCTATTACCGGCTTCCCTATCCGCTGACCATCTTCCCCGGACCCACCTCCTTCCTCTTCGAGGTAGGTCTGTGTGTGGCCCTGTACCTGACCGTTTTGGCCATCGAATTCTCGCCCGCGCTCTGGGAGACCTTGCGTTGGAAGAAACTGCGCTTCTGGGCGCACAGCCTGACCCTGGTGCTGACCATTTTCGGCGTTGTCCTGTCCACCCTGCACCAGTCTTCCCTGGGCGGGTTGTACCTGATCGCGCCCTCCAAGCTGCACCCCCTGTGGTACTCGCCGTATCTTACGCTGTTCTTCTTCATCTCAAGTATTCCGGCCGGTCTCTCCATGGTCATCTTTGAGGGCCGCCTTTCGCACAAATACTTGCACCACAAGATGGACCAGACCCACATTGACGAAGCTCCGGGCGTGGCCATCGGTTTCTCCAAGGCCGCTGCAGTGGTGCTTTTCGCCTACTTCATCCTGAAATGGATTGGCGTGGCCCTGGACGACAACTGGCAATACCTGGCCTCGGGCTGGGGCGCATGGTTCATGGTCGAAATGATCGGCTTCGTGCTCCTGCCGTGCCTGATGTATGCCGTCGCCGCACGCGAGAAGAACCTGAACATGGCCTTCTACGCCTCCGTCGTCGCGGTGCTGGGCATCATTCTCAATCGTCTGAATGTCTCGCTGGTGGCTTTCAACTGGCAGCTGCCGGCCGAAGCCCGCTACTTCCCCTCCTGGGAAGAGATCATGATCACCGTATTCATCGTCACCCTTGAAATCACCGTGTTGCGGATCTGCCTGAACAAGCTGCCGATCCTGCATCAGCACCCTGAATTCAAGGGCGCGCACTAAAGGAGGCTAAAAATGGAATTCATGACCTATCATGACTTCATGTTCTGGACCAAAGGCATGGCCTATGTCGGCATGGGCATTGGTCTGGTGGCGTTCGTGGCCTTCTGGCTGTTCTTGACCGACAGGGACGAGGACAAGTTCGCAGACACGGAAGAAGAATAGGCTCGGTCCCTATCCGACCACTGAAGGAGTAATCTATGTATGAGATATTGACTGGTCCGCTGCTCTGGATTGCCTTTGCGGTATTCTTTGTCGGCCTGACCGCCCGGGTGGTGCTTTATTTCAAGGGTCTCGACTGGAGACTCGACCGCGTGGCCTACAAGCCGCACATGAACTACGGCATCAAGGGCGCGGTCAGGTCCGTGTATCGCTGGCTGCTGCCCTTCGGGACGCACGGCTGGAGGGCCAAACCCATCTTCACGATCATGTTCTTCGCCTTCCATATCGGGCTGGTGATCCTGCCCCTGTTTCTGGAAGGGCACGCCGTCATGATCAGAAACGGCCTGGGCATCGACTGGCCGGCCATGCCGCAACTCCTGGCCGACATTCTGGCCATCGCGGCCTTCCTGGCCGGACTCGGCATTGCACTGCGCCGGCTGCTTCTGCCCGAGGTGCGCATCCTGACCGACATCAAGGACGTCCTGCTCCTGGTGCTGGTCCTGACCTTGCTGGGCTCCGGCATCATCGCCACCTACCATACCGCCAACTATTCGTTCTGGATTACCCTGCACGTTCTGTGCGGCGTGATCGTGCTGCTTGCCGCTCCCTTTACCAAGCTGGCCCATATTGCGCTCTTTTTCTGCACGCGCATTCAGATCGGCATGGATTTCGGGATCAAGCGCGGCGGAATGAAGTCCAATTTTGACTGGTAAGCCAAGAGGAACACGAAATGCCTGAAGGAATTCTTTGCAATAAGAAGCCCGTTGTAACCCGTGAGGACCTCGACGCCCTCTTGGCCGACAGCAACGGCAAGAAATATTACGCGGAAATGGAACAGCTGGACGTGGACGCCGAGAAGCTCTGGGCGACCATCCAGAAGACGATGAAGTCACGAACCAAAACCTGGCTTGAAATCTGCGCCCATTGCGGGCTCTGTGCGGACAGCTGTTTTCTGTACAGTGTCAACGAGCGCGACCCCAAGCAGGTCCCTTCCTACAAGATCCAGTCCACCCTGGGCGAGATCGTCAAGAAGAAGGGGCACGTATCCAACGAGTTCATGCGCATGTGCATGGACACGGCATGGTCCAAATGCACCTGCTGCAACCGTTGCGGCACTTTCTGCCCCTACGGCATCGACATGGGCGTCATGTTCAGCTACCTGCGCGGCCTGCTCAATTCCCAGGGATTCGTGCCCTGGGAACTGAAGATCGGTTCGGGCATGCACCGTCTGTTCCGCGCCCAGATGGACGTCACCGTCGAGGAGTTTGTCGACACCTGTGAATGGATGGTCGACGAGGCCCTGGAAGAATGGCCGTGCCTTGAGATTCCCATCGACAAGGAAGACGCCGATATTGTCTACATGATCAACGCCCGTGAAGCGAAGCATTACCCCGAGGATATCGTTGAGGCGGCCATCCTGTTCCACATCGCCGGAGAGAACTGGACCATGCCCTCCGAAGGCTGGGAAATGACCAGTCTGTCCCTGTTCGCCGGTGACTGGGAAGCTTGCAAGATGCAGGTCGAGACCGTGTTCGGTGCTATGGAGCGCCTGCGTCCCAAACGCATGGTCGCCACGGAGTGCGGTCATGCCTATCGTGCCACGGTCATCGAAGGTCCGTATTGGGCCGGTCGGCCGGATGGAAAGCCCCCTGTGGAATGCATCCATTATGTGGAATGGGTCGCCGAAGCTCTGGAAACAGGCAAACTCAAGATCGATCCGGCCAAGCGCATCAAGGAACCGGTCACACTGCAGGATTCCTGCAACTATGTGCGCAACGCGGGTCTGCGTGATTGCGGGCGCATTATCATGAAGCACATCGCCGAGGACTTCCGCGAGATGGCCCCCAACAAGGAGCACAACTATTGTTGTGGCGGTGGGGGTGGCTTCAATGGTATCGGACGCTATCGCAAGCAGCGCAACGTCGCGCTGAAGATGAAGCGGGAGCAGATTCTGGACACTGGGGCGAAGTTCGTCATCGCGCCTTGCCATAACTGCTGGGACGCCATCCGTGACCTGGAAGAGGAATACGAAATCGGCATCCGCTGGAGCTTCCTGAAACCGCTTCTGATCAAGATGTTGGTGGTTCCGGAGCATCTCTTGCCGCAGGAATAAGTCTGTACAGACACGGCATGCGGCGCATAGGCCGCATGCCGTAAACAGAACGGGAGTTGACATATGTTTACAAAGATTCTGTTCGCCACCTCCGGCTCTCCCTGTTGTGATGCCGCCGCACGTGTCGCGTTTGATCTGGCTGCGCGGTACAATGCCAAGCTTTTCGTGCACCATGTGCTCGGTGTGCCCAGTCGCGGGTTCAGCCAGGTCGTGGTCGACGTACGCACGGGCGAAAAGGTTGAGTTGGACGAAGATTACGCACTTTGGGTCAAGGACGAGCTCAAGAATACCTATGACCGTCAGCTCAAAAGCGGGGTCGATTGCGAGATCGATACCGCCGTGGGCATTCCGCATCGCGAGGTCCTGCGCAAGGCGCGTCAGGAAGACGTGGATCTGATCGTCATGGGCGCGAGCACCACTGGTTGCGAAGCTGACGCCGAAGCATATCAGCGTCATTTTGCAGGCTCCACCCTGCAGCGTGTTGCCAAGGTTTCCAAAGCGCCGGTCTTGGTTGTGAACCGTCCGGTGGCTTCTTTCTGGGGCGGATTCACCAACATCGTTTTCGGCGCTGATTTCTCCAAGGCGTCCGAGCATGCCTTCAAATTCGCGCTCAATACGGCCAAGGAGCTTGATGCCCAGCTGCATGTGTTCCACGCCATTGACATCGGTTCCACCCACAGCCTCATTTCCCAGAAGGAACTCGATGACAAGATGATAGAAGCCCGTGATCGGATGCGCCGCAAGTATCTGATTCAGGCCGGGGACTTCAAGAATATCTCCGCTGATATCTGGGAAGGCATCCCGTATGTCGAGATCGTCAAGTACGCCCGCGAGAAACAGGCCGACCTCATTGTCATGGCCCACCACTCCAAGGATGTCAGCGACGAGGACTCCGCTTTCGGGCACACTCTGGAGCAGGTGCTGCTGCGCGCCACCTGTCCTGTGGCTTCAGTGAATCGTCCCGATAAATTATAAATTGTGTAACGTGTAAAAATGATTGGGGGTGTATGATGGCCAAGAAGATTCTGATCATTGACGACGATCCCAACATCGTCACGTACCTGGAAGATATTTTTCAGGACGCCGGATATGCGACCTGCAAAGCCGCCGACGGGGCTGATGCTATGGGCGTTGTCAAACAAGAAAAACCCGACCTGATTACCTTGGATCTCGAAATGCCCAAGGAATGGGGTCCTCGTTTCTACAGGGAATTGAGCCAGGATGAAGAGTACGGAAAAATCCCGGTGATCGTCATCAGCGGTCTGTCCGGAAACAAGTACGCAATCCAGAAGGCCGTGGCTTCCTTTACCAAGCCTTTCGACCGTGAAGAGCTTTTGAAAGTCATCAAGGAAACCATCGGTTAACTGTAAACTTCAGTCGTAAAACCCTTGCCCGGGCACCCCCGTGACACGAGCAAGGGTTTTTTTTGGCAAACTCATATGCATGACATAGTTATTTCCGAATCCATAGTGATCATCACCCAGGACCCTGAGCACGGCAGGGTCCTGGCCCATATTCTTCATGAATACGGCTACCAGCCTGCAAATTGCGATTATGACGACGCCCTCTCCACCCTGGCCGCGGGAGCGCCTCGTCTGGCGGTTCTCGGCATCTGCGACTGTCAGCTTGGGCAGGATGTTCTCAAGAACATCCGCGCCAAATTTCCGGACGTTCGGGTCATCGTGCTTGTTCCCGAGGGTGAATATGAAATGGGTCTTGATTTCCTGGCCGACGGAGCGTCGGACTTTTTGTACAAGCCCGTTTCCGTACGCGGCCTGCGCTTGGCTCTCGACCGGGCCCTGACATTTCTGGATTTGCAGCAGGATAAAGCCCTGCTCAAGGAAAAGAACAAGATTCTCGAATCGAGCCATCAGCTTTGTCGCCAGCTTTTCGACGAGGTGCCGTGCTACATCTCGGTTCAGAACCGGGATCGCCGAATCGTTCGTGCAAACAGGCAATTCAAGCTCGATTTCGGGTCTTGCCTGGGCGAGCGGTGCTATGAGATCTATAAGCACCGCTCCCATCCCTGCCCAAAATGTCCTGTGGAAGAGACCTTTCGCGACGGAATGATCCATCAGACCGAAGAGGTGGTCACCACCCGTAGCGGGCAGCAGAAGATTGTTCTGACTCTGACTGCGCCTTTGCGAGATGAAAAGGGGGAGATTCACGAGGTCATGGAGCTGGCCACGGACATCTCGCAGATTCGGGAGTTGCAAGGCCGCCTGACCTCGCTTGGACTTTTCATCGGATCCATCTCCCACGGGGTGCGCGGCATGCTCACCGCCCTGGATGGTGGACTGTACCGACTCGAAAAGGGAATTCAGAACAAGGACCTGGACCTGGTCGCCAACGGGGCCGAGCGGGTCAAGCTGATGATATCGCGCATCCGCAACTCGGTTCTTGAGATGCTCTATTATTCCAAGGACCGGGATCTCAATATCCAGCTTCTCGACGTGCAAAGTTTTGGTGACGGCGTGGCCAATTTTGTGGAACCTAAAGCCACCAAGCACGATGTGCGTTTCCAGAAAGAATTTCACGGCAAACTGGGCCGGTTTGAAATCGATCCGGAAGTCATCTCTGCCGGCTTGGTCAACATACTTGAGAACGCGGTGGATGCGTGCATCGAGGATGAGTCCAAGAACCGCCATGTCGTCTCTTTCCTCATCGAAGGGAGCAAGGACAAAGTGTCGTTCATCATTCGGGACAACGGGCCCGGGATGGATCGTGCCACTCAGGAAAAGATGTTTTCCCTGTTTTTCTCTTCCAAAGGCAGCAAGGGGACCGGCCTTGGACTGTATATCGCCAGCGACGTCGTGCACCAGCACGGTGGCGAGATCCATGTCGACTCGACTCCGGGCGAAGGAACCGAATTTCGGGTGGATCTGCCCAGAAAACATGTGCGGGTGGAGAAGCGGGGACATGGAGCGGACAACGGAACCGACACGCCTGGCGGCAACGGCTAGACCCTGAAACCTTGGAGGACCGCATGCGTTTAACCACGCGAAGCCGGTATGGAACGCGACTGCTGCTCGATATTGCCTTGAATCAGGACAAGGGCTGGGTCAATACGACGGATATTGCCAGACGACAGAAGATTTCCCAGAAATACATCGAGAAACTGATTACCGGCTTGCGTCGCGGCGGACTCATCGAGAGTAAACGCGGCCCCTTCGGCGGTCATAAACTGGCCAAATCGTCTATGGATATTACTGTCGGGGACGTTGTGCGCGCCCTGGAGGAAAAAGTGGCCTTGACCCAGTGCGCCGAAGGCGAGCCCATATGCGGGGAATGCTCCCTGGCCGGCGAATGCGTGACGCAGTTTGTCTGGATAGAGGCCAGCAATGTGCTCATGCAGACCCTTGATTCCCACCGTCTTGGGGATCTGATTGCTCGCAAGGGCTAGGAACGTGTTTGTAGTGCGTTGAAAGCCGCGTGTCCCGCCAATCGGGACACGCGGCTTTTTTTAGGCGCCTCGCTTGAGCAGCACCAGGTCGGTTTGACTTCTTTTTGGCACGTAGTGGACCCCGGCTTCGTCGCGGTAGTACCTTATTGATCCATCCGCAGGCAGGTCCACGATGCGCACATCTTCCGCCGGCTTGCCGAGCGCCAGTACCAGACCTATTTCGAGTTCCTGGTCCAAAGAGAAGTGCGCGCGCATCTTTTCGCGATCGATGGCTCCAAGAATGCACCCGCCAAGCCCCTTTTCCACCGCGCCAAGCAACATGGTCTGAGCCGTAATGCCGAGGTCGTACTTGGCAAAATCCCAGTCCTTGGCCGTGTTGAGCATGATAATGTAAGCTGAGGGACGCTCCGCAGGGGCAGGGCCTCCCCAGTCTTTCAGATAGGCGGCCCACTTCAGACAGTCGAAGATGGCGTCGTTGTCGGCCTTTGAGTTGCTGAGGATGAATCGCAGGGGCTGCTTGTTGGCGGCGGAGGGGCAGATTCTGGCCAAGGCCGCGAGTTCTTCGAGGGTGGCCATGGGGATGGCGACGGAGTTGTCGAAGCGGCGGTAGCTGCGGTTTTTGAGGACAAGATTTTTGAGCATAGGGCCTCCTTGTTGGGATGTAACAGAATGAATTGGCTTCATCAGTCGGAGAACGGCGGTTCGGTCCGGGGACATGGCCGGATCGGAACTCCCTCGCCGGCCTCGTAAAGCCGCATCATTGCGTGCGTGAACGGGGAGGGCGCCCACAGGGGGCCGCCCCTACGGCATTTGAAATGGCGATGATGACATCTGATACGTAGGGGCAGGCCCCTGTGCCTGCCCATTCTCCATTGTGCGTCCGGCGTGCTGCAAATAAGTCGCGAAGGAATCTGAGTGTCATTCCCGCGTAGGCGGGCTTGTACCCGCCAGGGTGAATCCAGTTATAAAGTGCGATTCCCTTCTCAAAGAAGCGGGCTATTGCCGTGACACCTAAGTATCGTAGATATCCTCGAAGCGCTTCTTATAGGCCTGGAAAGTGCCTTCCTCGATGGCTTTTCTGGCTCCGGTGACCACGGTCAGGAAAAAGGCCAGGTTGTGGATGGTGTTCAGACGGTACGAGAGTATCTCCTGGGCCTGGTAGAGGTGGCGCAGGTAGGCCTTGCTGAAGTTGCGGCAGGTGTAGCAGGAGCATTCGGGGTCGAGGGCGCTGTCGTCCTCGGTGTACTGGGCGCGCTTGATGTTGACCTTGCCCTGCGACGTGAAGAGGGTGCCGTTGCGGGCGTTGCGGGTGGGGAGGACGCAGTCGAACATGTCGATGCCGGCGTCGATGCCGCGCACGATGTCGAGCGGGGTGCCAACGCCCATGAGGTACCGGGGCTTGTCCGCCGGCAGGAGCGGGGCGCTGTGGTAGAGGATGTCCATCATTTCCGGCTTGGACTCTCCGACGCTGAGGCCCCCCAGGGCGTAGCCGTCAAAGGGGATGTCCATGAGCTGGCGGATGCTCTCCTCGCGCAGGTCCTTGAAAAAACCGCCCTGTCCGATGCCGAACAGGAGCTGGTTCCCGCTACCCTGGGGATAGGCCGCGCGGCAGCGCGCCGCCCAGCGTGTGGTCAGTCCCAGGGATTTTTTGGTGTAGTCGTAGTCCGCGCCGTAGGGCACGCACTCGTCCAGGACCATCATGATGTCCGAGCCCAGGTTTTTCTGGATGGAGATGGCTTTTTCGGGCGAGAAAAAATGCTTGGAGCCGTCAAGATGCGAGGAGAAGGCCACACCGTCTTCGGAAAGTTTGCGCAGGCCCGAGAGGCTGAAGACCTGGAAGCCCCCGGAGTCGGTCAGGATGGGCCGGTCCCAGTTCATGAACTTGTGCAGGCCGCCGCGCCGGGCGATCATCTCGTCGCCGGGACGCATGCACAGGTGATAGGTGTTGCCGAGAATGATGCGCGCGCCGAGGTCTTTCAAATCCTGGGGGCAGACGGCCTTGACCGTGCCCTGGGTGCCCACGGGCATGAAGATCGGTGTGGGGATGACGCCGTGGGCGGTGTGCAGCTCCCCGGTGCGGGCCTTGCCGTCGGTTTGGTGAATGTCGAATTTTCCGATATGCATGTTCACGCTTTGTGTTACGTTGCGGTTGAAGCGGGCGGGGAGGTGACCCCGATCCGCGGACACAGGTCGGCCAGTTCGCAGGCCCCGCAGCGGGGCTTGCGGGCCACGCAGACCTCGCGGCCAAAGAGGACCAGATAGTGGTTCACGGCTCCCCAGCTTGGCTGGGGGAAAAGTTTGAGCAGATCGCGTTCGACCTTGTCCGGGTTGGTCTGCCGGGTCAATCCGAGGCGAAAGGCGATCCGTTTAACGTGGGTGTCCACGGCGATGCCCGCCTGCACGCCGTAGGCGTTGGAGAGGACCACGTTCGCCGTCTTGCGGGCCACACCGGGCAGGGTCAGCATCTCTTCCATGGTGCGCGGCACCTGGCCCTGAAATTCCGTGACGATCCGTGTTGCCGAGGCGTGCAGATTTTTCGCTTTGTTGCGGAAGAATCCGGTGGGGCGGATGATTTTTTCAATCTGCTCGGGCTTTGCAGCGGCCATCTTGTGCACGGTGTCCCAGGTCGCAAAAAGCTCCGGAGTGACCGTGTTGACGCGCACGTCCGTACACTGGGCCGACAGGATCGTGGCCACGAGCAATTCCCACGGGGTGGTCCAGGTCAGTTCGGTCCTGGGCTCGGGATAGCGCCGGGCCAGCCGCTGGCGAACGCTGCTGGCCCTGGCGGCGATGGATGAAACGCTCACGCCGTGCTCCATGTGCGGTCAGGTCTGAAGACGCCGTGCCCAGCCTGACAGTTTTTTTTGGCAACCTCAAGTCTTTTGCAAGGAGGCAACGATGGAACAGATCCTGGTTTACATAACCGCTCCCGATCAGGAAACGGGCCGGCGCATCGGCGAAGCCCTGCTCGAAGCGCGCCTGGCCGCCTGCGTGAACATCCTGCCGCAGGTGCAGTCCATGTACTGGTGGGACGGGGCGATTGAGCGCGATACGGAAACGGTTGTCCTGGCCAAGACCGTCAAGGCCCTTTTCGAGCCGCTCAAGGCTTGCGTTCTCGGAGTGCATCCTTATGAAGTACCTTGTGTGGTGGCCGTGGGTCTGGACCATGGCCACGATCCGTTTTTGAGGTGGATCGGGGAGCAGGTCCGCAGCCGTTGACGGGCGTGGCCTCAAAATCAGTTGACTGGCTGAAAAAAACGTTCATAGCAATGCGCAACGCAAATTCGAGGAGGCTACCCTTTTCCGTGAGGTTTCACATACTGACTTTTGGTTGCCAGATGAACGTGGCGGACGCGGACTGGTTGACCCAGTCCCTGGTCTCCAGGGGCTGGAGCGAGTCAAGCGAGTCCGATGCCCAGGTGTTCGTGGTCACGACCTGCAGCGTGCGGGAAAAGCCCGAACAGAAGGTATATTCCCTGCTCGGCAGGCTGAAGAGCTACGTCGACCGTGACCCGCATGTTTTTGTGGCCGTGGGGGGCTGCGTCGCCCAGCAGATCGGTGAGGAATTCTGGAATCGTTTTCCCTTTGTACGCCTGGTCTTTGGCACCGACGGAACGGCCATGGTGCCGCAGGCCCTGGAGCGTCTGGTCTTGGATCCGGCGCTCAGGATAAGTCTCCTTGATTTTCTGGACCATTATCCCGAGCGTGAACAGCCCGAGGCCGGGGCGGTCCAGGCGCAGGCATTTGTGAATATCATGCAGGGGTGCGATAATTTTTGTACATATTGCATTGTCCCTTTTACCAGGGGGCGGCAGAAATCGCGAGCCGCAGACGCCGTGGTGGCCGAATGCGAGACCCTGGTACGGCGTGGAGCGCGCGAACTGACCCTCTTGGGGCAGAACGTGAACAGTTACGGGCAGGACAAGCATGGGGATGGAACATCTTTTGCCGATCTGCTGGGCAGGATTTCCGCCATCCCTGGCCTGATGCGTCTCAAGTTTACGACATCGCACCCCAAGGATATCGCCCCGGAAGTCGTGGCGGCTTTCGGCGCGTTGCCGAATCTCTGCCCACAACTGCACCTGCCCGTTCAGTCCGGGTCCGATGCGGTCTTAAAAGCCATGGGACGCAAGTACACCCGGGACCGCTACCTTGAAACTGTGCGGGACCTGCGCCAGACGTGTCCGCACATCGCCCTGACCACGGACATCATCGTCGGATTTCCGGGGGAGACGGTTCAGGATTTTGAAGATACCCTGGAACTTATGCGCGAGGTCGGGTACGAATCGAGCTATTCCTTCAAGTATTCGGATCGGCCGGGAGTACGGGCCGAGAAGATGGACTTCAAGGTGCCCGAAGAGGAGAAGGCCAGGCGTCTGGCGATTCTGCAGGAACTGCAGGACCGGATGACCGTGGAGAGCCTTGCGGCGCGGGTAGGGATGGAAGCGGACGTCCTGGTCGAAGGACAGAGCAGGATGCAGGACGGCGAGCATATTTTTTGGAGAGGCCGTGACGGGGGCGGACGGATTGTCAATTTCTCATCGCCCATACCTTGCCTGACAGGCAAAATGGTTCGCGTGCGCATCGTGGACGCGAAGAAACACTCCCTCACGGGAGAGATTCGAGGTGAACCGTGGTAGAAATGATGGTTTTCGGATTGGCACTGGACGAGGATTCCCAGATGCCGATTCTTATTTTAAAGGACACGTCGGAAGATATCATTTTCCCTATCTGGATCGGCGCCATGGAGGCCATGTCCATTTCCATGGCCCTGAACAAGGTCGCCGTGCCAAGACCCATGACCCATGACCTGATCCTGACCATACTGGAAAAGATGGAGACCAGGCTTGCGGCGGTGGAGATCATCTCCATTCATGAAGGCACGTACTATGCCGAGCTCGTGCTCGAGAGCGAGTCCGGCGAGCGCCGTGTTGACTGCAGGCCCTCGGACTCCATCGCCCTGGCCCTGCGGGCCGAGGTGCCCATTCGCGTGTCGGCGGAGGTCATCGCCTTGAACAAGACTCTGCAGAAAGGCGCATTTCAGGAGGTTGTCACCGGCGAGGACAGCGAAAAGTGGACGGACATCCTGTCCAAATACAGCCTGGACGATCTCAAGTACAAGATGTGACGCAAGCGTGATCGACCTGCACACCCATTCGAGCTTCAGCGACGGAGAGCTCATTCCCGCTGAATTGGCCCGCCGGGCCAAGGTGGCCGGATATCGGGCCATCGCCATTACAGATCATGCCGATGCCTCCAACATGGATCTGATGCTGCCGCGGCTGGTCGCCATGGCGCGGGAGTATTCAATCTACATGGACATCGCCATTGTGCCCGGCGTCGAGCTGACCCATGTCCCGCCGGCCCTCTTGGACCAGGAAGTGCGCCGCGCGCGCGGCCTTGGCGCGGCGATAGTCGTGGTCCATGGCGAAACCATCGTCGAGCCTGTGGACGCGGGGACCAATCTCGCGGCCATCGAGGCCGGAGCCGACGTCCTGGCCCACCCCGGACTGATCACCCCGGAGGAAGTCCGCCTGGCGGCGGAGAAAAACGTTTTGCTGGAGATCACCACCCGTTCGGGACACGGCTACACCAACGGCCATGTCCTGGCCCTGGCGCGCAGGTTCGGGGCTAAAGTGGTGGTCAACAATGATACCCACGCCCCTCGTGACCTGGTCGGGGCTGACCTGCGCCGCAGAATTGCCCTGGGCTGCGGCATGACTCCAGAGGAGTACCGGCAGGCGGATGGGCAGGCATGGGCTCTTGTGTCCCGGTGTCTTTCCCTGTAGTGAACCGAAAATTTGTCGTTTTCTCTCTAATCTCGTAGTGTAAAAGGTGGCAGTTATGGACGCAGTAGCTCAAACAGGCGTTGTTGAGCAGATGAATGTTACGCAGCCTCTCGATCCGGCTCAATCCCTCGGTGCCGCCACGCAGCTGGGCGGTATGTCGGAAATGGGCCTGTGGGACATGCTGGCCAACGCAACCGTGGTTGTACAAGGTGTCATGCTTCTTCTGGCAGTCATGTCGCTCATCAGCTGGTCGATCATTTTTTACAAAATAATCCAGATCAATCTGGGTCGACGCAAGGCATTGCGCGAAAGAGCCCTTTTTCAGAACGCGACGAATCTGGCCGACGGGGTGCAGGCCCTGCGCGAAGAGGGTAATTCTGCCCTCTATCCCATCGCCAAGCGGGGGTTGATGGAGTTTCGCCGTCTGGAGCAGTCCGTCATTCATCCCAACCTGAAATTCCGGGTCGCCGGCGACAATCTGCGCCGGGTGCTCGAACAAGGGGTCAGCGAGGGGCTCGGCGAGATGTCCAGATCCCTGTCCTTTCTCGCCACCTGCGCCAACTCGGCCCCGTTCATCGGTCTTTTCGGCACGGTCTGGGGCATCATGAACTCCTTTCACGCCATCGGTCAGATGAAGACGGCGGCGTTGGCGGCTGTGGCGCCCGGCATCTCCGAAGCGCTGGTGGCCACCGCCATCGGCCTGGCCGTGGCCATCCCGGCGACCATTGCCTACAACACGTTTTTGGGCATGATCAACACTGTGCAGATGGAGATGGAATGCTTTGCCAGTGAATTCCTGAATCGCGCCCAGCTTGAACTTCCGTGGATGGAAAAGCGGAGTGAATAAACCATGCAGGTAAATTCCGGAAAAGGGTATTTGTCGGAGATCAACGTCACGCCCTTTGTGGACGTCATGCTGGTGCTGCTCATCATCTTCATGGTGACGGCCCCCATGCTGACCCAGGGCGTGGAAGTGGATCTGCCCGAAACCAAGGCGGTGGAAACCCTGCCCGAGGACAGTGACACGGTCGTGTTGCAGGTCCTCAAGGACGGGACCATCAAGCTCGACAAATATGAGGTCAAGGTTGAAGACTTGGGCAATTATCTCAAGCGAATGGAATTTCAGCAGGGCAAACTGCTCTATCTGCAGGCCGACAAGGACGTCGCGTATGGCGTGGTCGTCAAGGTGATGGCGGAAGTCAGGGCCGCCGGCGTGCAGAAGCTTGGAGTCGTGGCGGAACCAGAGGAAGAGAACCTCTAGGGTAAGGCACAGACGTGTTCAATTCGCTTCGCCATTTCAGCTGGATTTTCTCCATTGTGCTGCACCTGGTCGTGCTGGTCGGTGGAGCCTACGTGTCCACCGGCACCCACATTAAACTCAATCTGGAAAAAAGAATGTACGAGGTCGACCTGGTCGGACCTCCGAACAAGGGTAAGCCTGGAGCCAAGAGCGTGCCAAAGCAGGCGAGTCCAGAGGCTGCGACGCCGCAGAAGGCTGCGCCCAAGGACGCTGCAGAGGTGAAGGTTCCGCAGGATCCCAAAAAGCCCGAAAAAAAGGTCGCGCCCAGCGAGACGGCCAAGCCCGTTCCCCTGGACACGGCCAACGCCACCAAGGTGGCCGAAGCAAAGCCCGTGGAACCGAAGAAGCCGGAGCCCAAGAAGGAAGCGCCGAAAAAGGAAGAGCCCAAGAAAGAGGAGCCGAAAAAGGAAGAGCCAAAAGCTGAGAAGAAGCCGACCAAAGAGGAGATCCTGGCCCAGGCCTTGGGTGAGGCGACCAAGACCGCCAAGAAGGACGGCACGGACGGGGCGGCCAAAGCCAGCGCCAAAAGTGGTTCCAAGGATGCGCTGGCTGACGCCTTGGCGGATCTCGGGCGCGAAGTTTCCGGTCGCGGCACGCGCGGGGACGGGACGGCCGAGGACGGTGACGGGGAGGGCGTGTCTTCGGGCAGCCTTGATCAATATTACGCAACCCAGGTCATCCGGGCCATTCGTCAGAATTGGAGGTTTCCGAGACTTTCGAATATAATTCTCGCGACCACGGTGGAACTGCGGGTCAACAAGTCCGGGGAAATCCTGGCCGCGCGCATGACGAACGGGTCCGGACGTTCCGATTTTGACGCGTCGGTCATGCGGGCCATCGAGGACACGAAAAAGCTTCCTCCGTTGCCCGAGACCCTCGACGCGACGCTGGTCATAACTTTTTACAATACGGAAAATGGGTAGGAGACCGTCTTGATCAGAAAAACACTTCTCCTTCTTGCGATCATGCTCGCTGCCGCCGCCCCTGTTCTGGCGGCCGGCGTGCTTAATATCGATATCTATGGGCCAGGCCAGTCCAGGGTCAACCTCTTCGTGGCCGAAGCGCTGCCCAAAGACGGTGCCGGCCCTCTGGGCGGCATTCCGGGCAATGCTCCGGCGGAACTGCAACAGCGCATCCATGCCAATTGCGCCTTCCTGCCTTTTTTCAACATGCTCACCGGAAAAGACATCGTTGGCGGTCCGAACCCCGGCGGATATGTGGCGCAGAACATCGATTTCAACAAATTCCAGCTCTCACGCAACGACGTGCTGGTCACCGCTGCCTGGGCACCGCGTCCCGGTGGAGTGGGCGAGGTGGAGCTGCGCGCCTATGAAGTCTACACCCGGCGCCTCATCGTGGGCAAAGGGTACGGCGTGTCCAACCCGCAGCAGATTCCCGAGGTGGCGGCCCGTTTTTGCGCGGATCTCATGGAGGCTCTGACCGGCCAGGGCGATTTCTTCCGCTCCAACCTCGCCTTCGTCAAGAAGGAGGGTCAGCGCAAGCAGATCTACATGTCCACGGCCCAGGGGCTCAATCTGCAGAAGATCACCAATCTCGACGGCATCGCCGTCAGCCCGGCCTGGTCACACGACGGACAGAAGCTGGCGTTCGTGTTCCTGGACAAGCGGTATCACAATCTGGGCATCTGGAACCGACAGACCAGGACCCTGGAAAAGAAGAGGCTCCCCGGAAATACGCTCATCGCCCCGTCCTTCACCAAGTCCGGTAACGTAGCCATCAGCCTGGACATGCGCGGCAATCCGGACATTTATGAGCTCAGTCCCGAATTCAAGGTGGTGCGCACCCTGGAAGAGAACTGGGGTATCGACATCAGCCCGGATTTTGATCGTTCCGGAGAGAAAATGGTGTTTGTCTCCAATCGGTTGGGCAACCCGCATGTGTTCTTGAAAAATCTGGTGACCGGCGAGACCAGGCGCATTTCCCTGACCGGAAAGTACAACACCGGGCCGAGCATCAGCCCGGATGGAACCCAGGTTGTTTTTGCGCAGATGGTAGGTGGAAATCATAAATTATTTCTGGTAGATTTGCCTTCTGGACGCGAACGGCAGTTGACATTTGGGCCTGGTAGTGATGAAGATCCCACATGGTCCCCTGATGGTTATTTCATAGCATTTGCCTCGAACCGGTCCGGTCCGAGTCAGATCTATCTGACCACCAAGCACGGGGACGAACCAATTTTGATTCCAACCGGACCGGGGGAGGCGACTTCTCCGGCCTGGGGGAAATTATAGTGGCAGAGGCGTGTTTTATTTTCGTTTACGGAGGAAGTTATGAAGAAGTTAGGCGTTTTTGGATTGATCGTTTTGGTTTTTTGTTTGGCCATGGCTGGCGGTTGCTCCAAAAAAGTGAGCTCCACCCCGGCCGGCGCCACCGCAGCTGGTGCCGGAGACGGTTCCGGTGCTCAGGGTGGTTTGACTGCAGAGCAGCTCGAAGCGCAGCGCCTTGCTGAGCTGCAGCGTCAGGCAATTGAAAAGATCGGTGCTGACAAGATTTATTTTGCTTTTGATTCCAATGAATTGACCCAGGAGTCCCGCCAGGTTCTGACGGAGAAGTCCGAACTGCTGAAGGCCAATCCTGCTCTGTCCCTGCTGATCGAAGGACATTGTGACGAGCGTGGAACCAACGAGTACAACTTGGCCTTGGGTGAGCGCAGAGCTCGCGCTACCTATGAATTCCTGGTTCTGCTCGGTGTTGAAGCCTCCAAGCTGCAGATCATCAGCTACGGCGAAGAATATCCGGCCGTTCAGGGTTCCAACGAAGAAGCTTGGGCCAAGAACAGACGCGCCGAATTCAAGGCCAGCGCCAACTAGTTTTGACGATTCAAAAAGCGGGAGAATTCCCCTTTTTTCAAGCCCCGGTTCTGCCGGGGCTTTTTTCGTGGCGTGAAGAATAGGAAGAATAGGACGTATGGGACGTATAGGACCTATAGGGCGTATACTCCACCTATGACGTCTATGTACCGAATAGGCGAGAACTCATTCTTGACGTATAAGTCCCATACGTCCCATAGGTCCCATTGACCTATACGTCCGCCCCTTCCCCGTAAGTCCCATTCTCTCAATCCAGCCGGACCTTCCAGCGTTCTTCCAGCACATCCTGCGGCAGTTCCCAGATATGTTCATGAAGCGTTTTCATGCGCTGGGCGTCGTAGAGCAGTTCCTTTTTTTCCTTTTTGTCCAGCCCCTTGGGGCCGTGCTGCATGGCCTTGCTCAGGAGTGCGTCACGTCGCTGCTCGATTTTCGGGTCCAGGGTGCGCGGGCCGCGCAGCAGGCTGCGGTGCAGGGTGTTCACTGCCGGGACCACGGCGGCCCGGAGGAACCCTTCCTCGGGCGGAAGGCCGAAGCTGGCCCTGTCCTGGGCGGAGGCGTTCAGGTAGGCGTTTATGTCCTCGTATTCACGCGGCAGGCGGACCTCCTCTGGAGTCATGAAGATGCGCATTTTGCGATACAAGCGGCCCAGCTCGGCCCGGCTGGTGAGCATGGAGACCGGAATAGAGAGCAGCAGGGAAATGACAAGGGGGGAACTCCACCAGAAAAAGACCCGGTTGATCTGAAACATGGTTATTCCCCAGACAAGGCCAAGCAGCGTTCCGCCGCCGTGGAAACGCAGGGCGTCCCAGAAGCGCGTACCCTCGTCGTCGCGCTGCTGGGTGCCCCAGCCGATGCCCATGCCGAGGAGGGTCAGGAAGACGTATTTGCTGTGGAAGAGCATGCGCACCGGGGCCAGCAGGGTGGATAGCACGACTTCCGTCATGATGCTCGCGCACAGGGCGAAAAATCCCCCGAACTGTTTGCGGCGTCCCTTGATGAGCGCAAGGAGCAGGGCGCACACCTTGGGCAGGAAGAGGACCATGGCCGTGCCCGCCAGGAGCAGCAGGGCGGGCGTTGGATCCCAGACGGGCCAGACGGGGAAGAGAGACTTGGCGGGAGTGAAGTAGTCGGGCTGGATCAGGGCTTCGGAGACGGCCGCAGCCGTGGCCAGGGCCAGGAACAGAAACCAGAGCAGGGCTGATCCATAGGCCATGACGCCGTTCAGGAACAGGGCGCGATGGCCGGGGAAAATGCCGCGCGTGAACACCAGTCGCAAATGCTGCAGGTTGCCTTGGCACCAGCGGCGGTCGCGCTTGAGTTCGTTGAGGAGGTTGGGCGGCACTTCCTCGTAACTGCCCTCCAGATCGTAGGCCAGCCAGACTGAATACCCGGCGCGGCGCATGAGCGCCGATTCGACGAAGTCGTGGGACAGTATGTCTCCGCCGAGGGGCGGCCTGCCCGGCAGTCGGCTCAGGGCGCAGTGCTCCATGAACGGCTTGACCCGGATGATGGCGTTGTGGCCCCAGAATTGTGCGTCGCCAAGGAACCAGTGATGCAGTCCGGCAGCGTACATGGGGCCGTAGGCTCTGTTGGCGAACTGCTGCGCACGGGCGATGAGGGTCTCGCGACCGGTGCAGGCGGGGGCGGTCTGTAGGATTCCCACGTTCCGCCTGCGCTCCATGATGCGCACCATGCGGATGAGCGTCTCGCCGGCCATGACGGAGTCGGCGTCAAAGACGATCATGTAAGTGTAGTGGGTGCCGTAGCGGCGACAGAAATCGGCCACATTGCCGCTTTTGCGCTTCAGATTGACGCGCCGCCGGCGGTAGAAAATATGGCCATGGGCGGAAAGTTCGTTGCACAGCCTGTTCCAGGCGGCCTCCTCCTGCACCCAGCGGTCGGGGTCGCTTGAGTCGCTCAGGATGTGGATATCGAACCTGTCCGCAGCCCCGAGCCTGGCCAGGGAACGCCATACCGCCTGGATTCCGGCCATGATTCTTTCCGGGTCTTCGTTGCAGACGGGAAAGAGAATGGCGGTTTTGACGTGAGGCCGGATGGGCGCGTCAAGCTCTCCGCGCGAACGGGTCACGGCAAAGCGATCATCTTTTTTGAGCAGGGTCCAGAATCCGGCCAGGGCGGTCCAGAACCCCAGGGATATCCAGATGAAGAGAATGCAGTAGACGAAAATGATGCTCGCTTCGAGGATCGTGGTGCCGCGATGCGGGAGCAGTGAGCCCATCACGCTGGCGGCGACGAGGGCCGGAGTGAGAACCAGAATGAGGAGCAGGAATCTGCGGCGACTGGCGATCTTGCGCCAGGGTTCGTTTAGAAATTCTCTTTTCATGGGGCCTCGTGGAGAATCGGTCGGGACACGGTGTCTTGATATGATGCGAACCGTAAATTGCTTTGGACGGCGGACGGGCGGGTTTGGATTTTTTCAGCGCCTGTCCGTTACGTTATCCGGCGGGCGTACCGAGCAGGTAAAGCCCGGTCACCAGCAGGATGTATAACAGGAAGTCGATCAGGCAGGTGTTGAAAAAATGAGCAAACATGTTGCGCAAGGGGCACCAGGAACGCAGATAGATGCGCACCCAGGGCCTTCTGTCCATTTCTTCGGGCTTCATGTGCACGCGGTTGAGCGGTGGGCCGGGGACGACGAAAAGAGGCACGGGGTGGTCGGCCAAAAGGCCCCGCAGGATGGTCATGGCCCTGGCTTCGGCCTGAGTGGGGGTGTTGCCCGGGTCACATGCCAGTTCAGCGAGCGTGGCCAGCGCCAGTTCGTGTCTGCTTCGTTCAGGCAGAGGCAGGTGTCGCAGGTAGGCTGCGATGCGCCTTCCCGCCGCTTCCAGACGCGCTTCAAGGACAGTGGCTGCGGTTTCCACAGGGGGATGACATGCGCCCGGAATGCCACTGCCGTGCGACAAGGTCGTATTCATTGTTTTGTTCTTCATCAGATTCTGATGGCGTAGGTCCATGTTTCGGTCAGGGGGGTAACGCCATGGTTCAGGATCGCGCGCATCTCGATGTAGGGCCTCTTGTCGGGCAGAACCCTGGACAGGGCGGAAGCCGAGTCGTGCTCTATTTCGAACACCAGCCGCCAGTTGCCGTTGACGGAATTCTTGTAAACGCGTTTCTCCAAGAGCTTTCCTCCCATTCCAACCCAAACGTTGGCGTCCAGGGCCGCGTCGTCGGGCAGATCGTCAAGTTTGCCGCCTTGAAATTCCAGGACGAACAACCTGGAGTTGTTCTTTTTGCCTTTGCCCGTGCGCGTGAACACAACCTGTCCTTCCGGTGATGCGATGCGCTTGGGTGGTGCCCAGCGGAGTTTGTAGTCGAAGGCTATGGGCTGCAAAAGTTCGAAATTGTTTTGCGGAGTCCAGAAGGTCACGATGTTGTCGTGGATTTCCTCTGGTGAGGGAATCTGGACCAGATGCAGTTTCCCCGGTCCCCAGTCGCCCTTGGGCTCGATCCACGCACTGGGCCTGGCTTCGTACTTCGCTTCAAGATCGAGATAATTGTCGTAATCCGTGTCGCGCTGCATGAGGCCCATGCCCCGGATGTTTGGCGCATCGAAGACATTGACGGTCAGGGACTTGGGGTTCTGTAGCGGCCGCCAGATCCATTCGCCGTTCTCGAACGTGGCCATGAGTCCGTCGGAGTCATGAACTTCGGACCTGAAGTCGTCGCTGTAACGGGGGTTGGAGTTCTCCCCGAAGATGAACATGCTCGTCAGCGGGGCGATGCCCAGCTTGGCCACTGGCTCGCGCAAAAAGAGAATGGACTCCACGTCGAGCACTGTTTCCGCCCCAGTCGTGGTTTCGAAGCGGTAGGCTCCGGTGACGCGGCGTGAGTCGAGCAGGGCGTAGATGACGATGGTCTTATCCTTTTTGCCGGGCTTGACGATCCAGAATTCCTTGAAAAAAGGGAATTCTTCGCCCGAGGGTTCGGCTGTGTCCACGGCCAGTCCACGGGCTGACAGGCCGTAATTCTGTCCCTTGCCCACGGCTCTGAAATAGCTGGCTCCGAGAAATACCAGGAATTCGTCGAGATAGTTCTTGGTGTTGATGGCGGTGTGGACGCGAAATCCGGCGTACCCCATATCAACGGGAATCTGGGCGGCAAAACCGTTTCGTCCGTAATTGAAGGACTCGGTGTCAAAGGCCAGGCGGGACGGCACGTTTTTTTCCACCACGTTGATGGCCACGGTGCGGTCGTAAAAGAGGCCGGGATGAAAAAACTGCAGTTCGAAAGGCAGTTTCTCGTCGCGCCACAGGCTCTTGTCCTGAACAAAGCGGATGTCACGCCATTGATCGTATGAAATTGACTTCAGGATTTCGGGCACCTGGCCTGCGTTGTCCTCAAAAGGCCTGATCGCCAACTCCCGCGCCATGGTCGCAACGTCCTGCAGGCCGAAAGAGGGGGGCTGGGCCTGGGCTTGCGTCACGGATAAAAAAAGGATCAGCGAGGCCGCAAGGCCGCACAGTCCGTATAATCTGAACATGCTTGAACTCCTGATGCGCGATGCCGTCACGGAAGGTGTGGGGCAGTTTTCGGTATTCCCACTTGTGCTTTTCGATGCGGCTCGTCAAGAGCAAAGAATGGTGTTGTAACTCCCCGTTCAGTAAGGATATTTCAAGGTGAGCAACGGTTGGTTTGTAGCGCGGGGAAACGAGGGAAGAAAGTGGCCCGACCGGGTTTTGGCGGAGGGGTGCCTTTTCGGCCGGGCCGAGGGGTCAGGACTGCTCGCGGCGGTGATCGACCCGCCCTTTGGCGATGAGTTCTTCGAGGTTGAATTTTCGCACCCTGTAGCCCATCTGGCGAGGGGTGAGGTTGAGTTCGCGCGCCGCCTTGTACTGAATCCATGCGTTGCGCTCCAGGGCGGCCAACACTTCCCGGCGCTCGGTTTCCCTGAGCGGCTGGCATGGGGCTTCTTGGGGCCGCGGCTCCGCGGAGGGGCGTGACGAGGCTGCGCGGTGCGCATCCTGCGTGAGGAACCCGCGCACAAGCTCGGCCTCCACCGGCTTGTCGTCGGTGAGGATGACCAATCGTTCCACCAGATTTTCAAGTTCGCGTACGTTGCCGGGCCAGTCGTATGCGAGCAGCAGATCCAGTGCGCTCGCGGTCAGGGTCAGGGAGCGTCCGTATTCGCGCTCCATTTCCTTTTGAAAGTGATTCAAGAGGCGCGGGATATCTTCCCTGCGGTCCCGTACTGACGGCACGTGTACGGGAAAGACGTTCAGGCGGTAATAAAGATCTTCGCGGAACAACCCCTGTCCGACGAGAACTTCCAGATTGCGATTGGTGGCGCTGATGATGCGCACATCGACCTTGCGGGTCTTGTTGCTGCCGATGCGTTCGAATTCGCGCTCCTGCAGCACTCGCAGCAGTTTGGATTGCAGGGTGATTGGCAGTTCCCCTATTTCATCCAGAAATATCGTGCCCAGGTGCGCGTCCTCGAATCGGCCGGGCTTGGCGCTGTTGGCTCCTGTGAAAGCCCCCTTCTCGTAACCGAAAAGCTCCGCTTCCAGCAGGTTTTCCGGGATGGCGGCGCAGTTGACCTTGGTGAAGGGGTGGGTCTTGCGGTCGGACAGTTCGTGGATGATGCGGCCGATGAGCGTCTTGCCCGTGCCTGATTCACCCAGAAGCAGTACTGTGGCCTTGGTGATGGCGACTTTGGCAATGTATTGTTCCACCTCGAGCATGGCCTGACTTTTGCCCACGATATATGGGCCGTGATTTTCCCTTGCGATCTGGTACTTGAGCGACGTGTTTTCCTGCTTGAGGGCAGCTTCCCTTTTTTTTACTTTTTCATTCAGGCTGAGAAACTGGGAAATGAGGGTTGCCAGAACGGTCAGAAATTCTGTGTCGGCGTCAAGTTGCGCCTGGGTTGTGAAGAGTCGATCTACATTCATCACTCCAATGGGGTTGCCATGAATCAGGATCGGAACGCCGATAAAAGAGATACGGTCGCTGCTGATGCGCCGGGTTCCTGTCTTGTCGAGAAAGAGGGGTTCGCGGGAGATGTCCGGAACCACATAGGGGCGCGCTGTGCGGAAGACGATGCCGGTGATGCCCTCGTCCATGCGGTACACACCGCGCTGCTTTTCAAGTGCAGACAGCCCGTATGAAGTGGATATGGCCAGTCTGCCCGACAGCGGATCATAGAGGGTGATCGTGGCGCGGCGCATGTTCATGGTGTCGGACAGAATCTTCAGTATTGATTCCAGCGCGCTCTCCAGGTCCAAAGCCTGGTCGATGACCTTGCTGATGGCCAGCAGGACGCGCAGTTCTGTGGAACAGGTGGAGGTGCTCATGCTGACTGGAAAGCAACAACGATGCCGCTTGGGCACAGGACAGGAGTTGCCCCGCGAGGGAGGCGGGGTCTTTACACAGGATGAAGAAAAAAAAGGGCGTGAAATCAGTACGTTTTGTTCGTTGTCAGCTAAATTGCGTGTACCTGACTCGTGAAGGCCAAGTTTACCGTGTATCGTGCGGAAAGGTATTAATTAACATTTTTGTCATTAATCTTTGAAAAATTGGTGTTGAAAAAAATGCCATTGAACAAAATTGGCTAATCCGGTCTTTGGTCGTCTTGGTTCGCATTTTCTTCTGGTCCCGGCTCAATGTCCCGCAGCAATTTGCCGCCAGGGGAGTGGTCGCAAGAGGTGGACAGCGTCCCCAGCGAAGCGGCCAGCGGTGCCAAGCTTGGATGATGGTCGAAAAAATGAGGGTTTTCGTCAATATTGTCCAAAGCGGTTATGATATCCTCGATAGTGATGGCGGAAGTGTCACGCGCCGGTTGCAACAGTTCCGCCTCCTGATTTTCGCCAAGGACTCGGTGCAGGAGTCCTGCCCTGATCAAGAGTTCGATCGTGTCCCGCGCTTCACGTGGGGAGATGTCGAGTTTCGAGGCGATGTCGTATTCGGTCAGGGCGGGTTCGCCGCGATGAAAGCGACGTACCACGGCATGGCAGATGCCCAGAGCCAGGAGCCGGGACTGGGCCGGGCTTCTCTTGAGCATCCCCGATCCGGTGTCGACGGCGCGTGACTGGGGAAAGGCGTGGGCGATTTCGGCTCCGAACAGGACGATGGTCCAGCTCAGTTGCAACCAGATCAGAAACAGGGGCAGGGCCGCGAAGCTGCCGTAGATGGCGTTGTAGCTGGTCACGTAGATCTGAAATTTAACGTAGCCGATCTGGAGAAGCTGGTAGGCCGTCCCCGCCAGTATGGCGGCCAGGAATGCGCTTCCGAAGTGGACGCGGGTGTTGGGCATGATCATGTAGACCACGCTGAAAAGCAGCCACAGGAGCACATAGGGCGCAAGGCTGAGGCCAAGGGAGATGGCCGGGGTGGCGACGCCCTCGAGGCCCACCTGGCTGGAAAGGGCGGACACCTGGGAGACAATGAAGACGGTAACGCTTCCGGACATGATGAGCAGCACTGGCGCAATGATCGTGATGGAGAGATAGTCGGTGAACTTGCGCACCAGTGAGCGCGAGGAAACTCCCCATATGTGGTTGAAGTTTTCCTCAATCCTGCCCAGCACCTTGATCACCGACCAGAACAGCACGATCACGCCGATTCCGGCGATGAGTCCGCCGCGTGTGTTGTTGAGCATGTTGCGGGCGAATTCGATGACCTGGCGGACGATCTCCTGCTGGGCCGCGAAATGCTTGAGCAGTTCCTTTTCCAGCAGCTGTTCGAATCCGAACCCCTTGGCCACGCCGAAAGCCATGGCCGCCACGGGGACCAGGGACAGGAGGGTATAGAAGGTCAGCGCCGAGGCGTGGGAGTCTCCTCCGCGGCGCGTGAATCCCAGGGTCGCCGCCACCAGGGTCCTGCCTAGGCGGACCAGAAACCAGGGCAGGGGCGAGTCTTCCCGGCGGGCGTGCAAAAGGGGGGTGGTCAGGGTGCGGGTCAGGCGGTCCAGGCGGCTTTCTTCCATGGCGCATTCCGGTCGGTTTGAACATTGCGGTGTATTTTCGGATACGTGGCCATGTTCGGGCCGTGGTGTCAACAGGAGGGCGGAAAAAAATGCGGGAGGAAGCGGGGTATGGCGGTTGGCCCGGCCAGGGACCGCCGAAACTCCTTCGCCGGCCTCGTAGAGTTTAATCGTCGCCCCTGCCGGACACGCACCGATTTTCAAGCGTCCGCGACGATTAAACAAACGATGCCTGGCTCAGTCAGACAGTCGGCGGCCCCTGGCCGGGCCAACCGCCACACCCCTCGCTAATGTCATGTTTCTGTCGGGAACGGGCGACAAAGAAAGGCCCTGCGGGGTGCAGGGCCTTTGGGGGGGAAGCGTCGGTCTAGCCGAGGATGGCTTTCAGGTCTTCGTCCGGGGTGGTCAGGGGCTTTATGTCGAAGTTTTCGACCAGCACGTTCAGCACCGTCGGAGTGATGAAGGCCGGCAGGGTGGGCCCGAGGCGGATGCCCTTGATGCCGAGGCTGAGCAGCGTCAGCAGGATGGCCACGGCCTTTTGCTCGTACCAGGACAGGACCATGGACAGGGGCAGGTCGTTCACCCCGCAATTGAAGGCACCGGCCAGGGCCGAGGCGATCTGGATGGCGGAGTAGGCGTCGTTGCACTGGCCGATGTCCAGCAGGCGCGGGATGCCGCCGATGTCGCCGAGCTTCTTGTCGAAGAAGCGGAACTTGCCGCAGGCCAGGGTCAGCACGATGCAGTCGGAGGGGACCTTTTCCACGAACTCGGTGTAGTAGTTGCGGCCGGGCTTGGCGCCATCGCAGCCCGCGACCAGGAAGAAGTGGCGGATGTCGCCGCTCTTGACCGCCGCGATGACCTTGTCGGCAACGCCCAGCACCGCGTTGCGGGCGAACCCGGTCAGAACGGAGCCCTTGTCCTCGTCGGCCGCGAAACCGGGCATTTCAAGAGCCTTTTCGATAACCTTGGAGAAGTCCTTGCCGACGTGGGTAACGCCGGGCCAGCCGACCAGGCCAGTGGTGAAGATGTTGCCCTTGTAAGACTCGACCGGCTTCTGGATGCAGTTGGTGGTCATCAGGATCGCGCCGGGGAATTCGGAGAATTCCTGCTGCTGGTTCTGCCAGGCCGTGCCGTAGTGGCCGTGGAAGTGGGGGTGCTTTTTCAGTTCCGGATACCCGTGGCAGGGCAGCATCTCGCCGTGGGTGTAGATGTTTATGCCCTTGCCCGCGGTCTGCTCCAGCAGCAGGGCCAGGTCTTTCAAGTCATGGCCGGAAACCAGGATGGCCTTGCCTGCCTTGGCTCCGAGGGGAATTTCCGTGGGCACTGGGTGGCCGTAGGTGCCGGTGTTGCCGCCGTCGAGAAGCTCCATGGCCTTGAGGTTGACCTGTCCGCACTCCATGCAGAGCCCGACCAGTTCGTCCACGCCCAGGTTTTCGAGGCTCTTGACCAGGGCGCGCTGCACGAATTCGTACACGCTTTCGTCCTCATGGCCGAGAATGGCGGCGTGATCGGCGTAGGCGGCCACACCCTTGAGACCGTAGATGAGGATCTGCTTGAGGGAGCGCAGGTCTTCGTGCGCTTCAAGCGCCTCGGAGATGCCGTGCTGTTCGCCCTGGGCGACCAGGCCGTCGAGGGTTGCGGCCGGGGTGAAGGTGGCGGCGGGGCTGTCCACGCTCACTCCGGTCCTGGCCTTGATGGCTTCGCGATGGGCGACGGCTTCGCCTATGAGCGTCTGAAAACGGGCCGGATCGAAATCCACGTTGGTCAGGGTCGAGAAGACGCCTTCGTTGATGAAGCGGTTCACGGCCGCATCGGACACGCCCTTGGCCCTGGCCTGCACGGTAATCTGGGAGAGTCCTTGCAGCGCGTAGATGAGAAGGTCCTGCAGGGCCGCAACGTCGGGCTGCTTGCCGCAAACGCCGACCTTGGTGCATCCGGTTCCTTTGGCGGTCTGTTCACACTGATTGCAAAACATGAGGGTAGCCTCCATTGTTGGGGTGATGTTGTCGTTTCCGTTGAGAAGGGGTTTACGGGGAAGCGGGCGTGCGGGCTTTGACCCAGATCAAAAAAACGCGACTTTTTTGCACAAGGCGACCATCGTCTTTGTGAACGATTGCTCTATCTTGACAAAGGCGCCACGCCGGAGGATTCGATACAAATACCGTGAATAAACGATAATGGAGTGCCCATGGACCCGATGAACTTCAATTTCCTGTGTTCCGAACCGGCCGCGCCCAATGGTCGCAGCGTCGGGATCATCGGCGCTGGCCCTTCGGGCCTTGCCGCCACGGGCTACCTTTCCTGCCTTGGTTATCAGGTCGAGGTCTACGACAAGTTGCCAAAGCCGGGCGGGCTCATGCTGTTCGGCATTCCTGGGCATCGCATTCCCAAGGAGCGCATCGATCTGGGAGCGCGCAACCTCGAGAGAAAGGCGGGCGTAATCTTTCACACCCATACCAAGATCTGCTGCAGCGGCCCCTTGCATGACGAGGAGGGGGATCATTTCTGCCGGGAGATTCTGGGTTTCGGCGACATGGTCAAGAAGCACGACGCCATCATGATCTGCACCGGTTCCTGGAGGTCGCGCAAGCTGGGCATCCCCGGCGAGACGCTGCCTGGGGTCTTTTCGGGCCTTGAATTCCTGTTTCCCATCCGCGCCGTCAAATACAGCGCCCCCAACGTGAAGCTGCCCGATGTGGCGGGCAAGACCGTGGCCGTCATCGGGGCCGGTCATTCGGCCGTGGATGTGGCGCACAGCGCGGTCCATCTCGGCGCAGCCAAGGTGTATCACATCTACCGGCGCACGAGCCGTGAGGCGCCGTGCGGAGCTTTCGAGATCGAGCAGCTGCGCCAGATGGGCGTGGAGTGGCTGGACCGCACCACGCCGCTTCGGGTTCTCGGCGGCGGCAAGGTCGAGGGCCTGGAGATTTCCCGGCCCGGAGCGGGCGAAGCGGAGGTCTCGGTCCTGCCAGTGGATCTGGTGGTCACCGCCATCGGCGAGACGGCCACTCCGCCCTTTGCCAAGGAGCTGGGCCTTGAGAACGTGCGCAAGGGCGAGGTGCGCTGGCTGCACATGACGGCCATCGAGAACGTGTTCGTGGCCGGCGATGCCCTAAGCGGCCCGAGCAAGATCGGCAAGGCGGTCTACAGCGGCCTGCGCGCGGCCCGGTCCCTGGCCAACTGGCTCGATCTCAAGGCTCAGGACAGGCTAGACGCCTACGACTACAACGACCTCGTGGCTGACGAGGCCGGATTCGGGAGGCAGGCATGAGCGGCTGCAAGACTCTTTACATCGACTACAGCCTGTGCATCGGCTGCGAAACCTGCGAATACGTGTGTCGCTTCACCAACGACACTTCGCGCATCCACATGACCCGCACCATCGACGGGGTCATGGTGCCGCTGTATTGCCAGCACTGCGAAAACCCCAAGTGCGCCAACGCCTGTCCGCGCGGGGCGCTGAAAAGGGACAAGGATGGCGCGCTCATCCTGCAATCCATGCTCTGCCGTGGCTGCCAGACCAAGAACTGCATCCTGGCCTGCCCGCACAGCGCCATGTTCGAGACCGACCGCGGGGTCATGGTCGCCAAATGCGACATGTGCGCCCAGCGCCGCCAGGTCGGCATGGGCCCGGCCTGCGTGGAGATGTGCCCTTGCGCGGCCATCCGCTACGTGGACCGCGATGAAATCCCCGCCCTGGAGACTGAGAAATCGAAACTGGCGCACCAGAAGGTGCTCGATCATCTGAAACTGCCGGGAAAATAGGCTGCTGCAGGCGGAGCCCGCTGCATAAAATAAGGTTCATCCGGCTGAAGCGTACATATATTTACAGATTGTTATTGAACGTATCGAATAGCATTCATCATTTTTAAACACTGCAACTGTCGAATAAAAGCATGGATTGCCACGTCGAAGACTTCTCGCAATGACGTATCATCTGCAACGTCATTGCGAGCGCAGCGCGGCAATCCATCTTTATTCCGCATTGTTACATTATAAAAAAAGAAATTACTGTTTTACACTCCAAAATTTTTTTAAATTTAAAATCCTAGGTGGAAAACGGAACGCTCGCGATTACGACTCGGGGAGCATATTCCTGCAAGCGGTCCTTTCTGCTTGAACGAGAGATGCTTGAATGTATTGCGCCGACCAGGCTTATGGACGCTCAAGCCGGATGAACCTAAAAAAAGGCCCGCTTTCGATTTCAGAGCGGGCCTTGCTGTTTAATTACTCGGGGCTGTCAGCACCGGAAGCACCGAGCGTTTGCAGACGATGAGGCTCAGGCAAATGGCGCAACCGAACTTGTGATAGCCTCACCAGCTTCGTTTTTCTCCGATCAGTCCGTGGGTGGCGAAATACCTGCCGCCCTCCATTTCCATCATGGTCACGTCGGCCTTGGCGTATTCGTTGTCGCTTTCCAGCCATTCGTCCCAGGCCGTACCGTGGCACAGCATGTCGAAGGCATGCCGGACGGTCAGGTCCGTGCATTGCAGCCACAGTTCCCGCCACCAGGACAGGGTACAGAAGTTCATGCCGTCCACCCAGTAGGGGCGCAGGTCGTCCGGGATGCGGTCAAGAGGCTGGCGCAGGCCGGGAACGCCGACCAGGAGCAGCCCATTCGGCTTTATTGCCGGGAGCAGGTGCGTGTTCAGATAGGCCGAGTCCGCGGCGAAGTAGTGCCAGGCGTCGACGCTGATCACGGCATCGAAGGACTCCGGCTCGAAGGGCAGGGCGCGGGCCTCGCAGTGCACGGCCGTGATGCGGTCCGAAAGATCTGCCTCGGCAAAGCGCCGGGCATTGTCCTCGGCCGGTATCCAGAGGTCGGCGGCGGTCACGGTGCACCCGTAACCCTTGGCCAGGGCCATGGAGGTCAGGCCCATGCCGCAGCCAAGGTCGAGCACGCGGGCGTTGGACGGCAGGTCGATGCGGGCGAGCAGTTCATCCAGGATGCGCAGGCAGTTTGGCCCCATCATGGTCTTAAGCTGGTATTCGCGGGAAAAGAGTGTGGTCGAGTCGAAGGTCATATCTGTTTCTCCGTGTGTTGTTTGAGCGGGAAATACAACGATTCGCGGCGTTCGTCCCGCCCCTTCACGGCTCTGAAACAAAAAAGCGCCACGGGACGGGCCCGTGGCGCTGTGCTTACCTTCCGGCGGCTGGTGCGCGGAGAATCTTGGCGATGGTCTTGGGGGAAAGGTAGAACTGTTCCGCCAGTTCCCGCACTCCCGTGCCCCGGGCGTGCCGGGCCAGGATCTCGCGGTTTCTGGCCGTTATGTTCGCTCGCGTCTGCGTGCGTTCTCCCCAGGCTCTTCTGCGGTCATCCCGGCGCGGGATGTATACATACTCGCCATCGACATACCTCTGCACTGCCTCCAGAACGGTTTTCGGCAAGACTTCCGTGGCGTTGGTGTAGCCCATGATGCTCCTCCTCGTGATGAATCAATTGAGGACGGGGCAGGGGCCACGGACCCGGCTAGATCACCGGGCGTCGCCCCTGCGGAGCGTGCCGACAAAATCCAATGATGCGCTGAACATCCAGACTCCGGGGTTGAGGGTTGTTGAGGGGCCTTGTGTTTAAGGCTGGGCTTGGCATAGCGCGGGAAGGGAAGGTTGTCACCTCCGGCCGTGAGGTCAATGGTGAATAGACAAAAGGTAAAATATGAGCTATTAAAAGGATATTTAGTCGTTAAAAGGTATTATTTTATCCTATGAATGTATTCGCCCTGCATACTCCCGATGATGTTGCCCGCCAGCTGGCCGACCGGCTCAAGGACCTGCGGCTGCGTCGCAACTGGAAACGAGCCACCCTGGCCGAGCGGTCCGGCGTGAGCGAGGCGTCCGTCAAGCGGTTCGAGCGCACCGGTCAGATTTCCCTGGAAAATCTGCTGAAACTGGCGTTCACCCTGGACAGACTGGAGGAGCTGACCACCCTGTTCGCCCCCGCTCCAGCCGCATCCATCAAGGATTTGGAATCGTTGCAGGACAACACACCAAGGCGGGGTCGGATATGAACAAACTGCGGGTTCTGTTGCAGTACACTCCCGAGGAACGGCGTCTGGTGGGGCAATTGGCCGAAAGCCAGGGGCGCATTTTCTTCGAATACGATCCGGAATTTTTGCGGAATTCCCTGTGGCTTTCGCCGTTCAAACTGCCGCCTGCGCCTGGTCTGCACGAACACACGGACCGCGCCTTTGGCCCTCTTTTTGGCCTGTTCGACGATTCCCTGCCCGATGGATGGGGTCTTCTGCTCATGGATCGCGCTTTTCGCCGCGCCGGGCGCGATCCCCATGGGGTAGGGATTCTGGAACGTCTGGCTTACCTTGGGTCTGAAACAATGGGCGCGTTGGTCTATGAACCGGCCATGCCACTTGAGGACGAGTTGAACGAGAGCTTCGATCTGGGCCGTCTGGCCCGGGAATCGACCCAGGTCCTCGATGGGGATGTGGACACCGCCCTGCCTCTGTTGCAGCGGGTCGGCGGCAGTCCGGGCGGAGCGCGTCCCAAGGTGCTGGTTGGCGTGCAGGGTGACCGGCTGGTTTCAGGGCACGGAGAACTGGCCGACGGGTTTGCGCCCTGGATCGTCAAATTTCCGGGTCGTCAGGATGGCCTGGACGCCGGCCCCATCGAGTTCGCCTATGCCCGCATGGCTGCTGCCGCAGGAATCGTCATGCCGGAAACGCGTCTTTTCGAGGCCGGAAGGGAACGCTTTTTCGGCGCACGGCGCTTTGACCGTCTAGGCCACCGCCGCGTGCATACGCACACCCTTGGCAACCTGATCCATTCCAATTTTCGCGTGCCCAGTTGCGATTACGCCGATTTTCTCAAGGTCGTGCGCATCCTGACCAAAAACCACCAGGATCTCCGTCAGGCTTTTCGGCTCATGGTTTTCAACGTCCTCACCCACAACCGGGACGATCACGTCAAAAACGTATCCTTCTGCCTGGACGAGTCCGGAGACTGGCGCCTGGCTCCCGCCTACGACCTGACCTTTGCCCCCGGTCCGGGCGGCGAGCACTCCATGACGATTCAAGGGCACGGCAAGGCGCCGGGGAAGAATGAGCTGTGGGCCGTGGGCCGCGGCGAGGGCTTAAAGGACAAGGAGATGGCAAGCATGTATGCCGAGGTCCGGGCCGCGGTGGAACAATGGCCAGCCTTGGCGGACGAGGTCGGGGTGACGGAGGAGCGTGCGGACATGCTTCGAGGCGTATTTTCTCGTATGCTGGCGTTGTGACGCCAACTGTCACGATCTGGGCAACTTGAGCTTATGCGCACGGCCCGTTCAAAGTGTGGACGGAAAGGGGGATGAATACTTCAAAAGGCGCGGCCGGATCTAACCGGTCGCGCCTTTTGGGTTTGGGGAGTGTTGATGCAAACAGCTATTTCCCAAGCGTGCCCATGATTCCGCGCACTGCCGCAGGCAGGTCGGCAGGGAGGACGACGACCTTGGAGTTGTTGGTCTCGGCCATCTTGCGCATGGCGTCCACGTAGCGCTGGCCCAGCAGGAAGACCAGCGGCAGTTCGCCGCCCTTGGTCGCCTCGGCGACCTTGGCGATGGCCTCCCGGTCCGCTTCGGCCAGCACGACCTTGGCTTCGGCGTCGCGGCGGGACGCTTCCAGGCGCCCGTCGGCCTGCAGGATGGCCGCCGATTTGTCGCCTTCGGCCCTGGTCACGGTGGCGCGTCTGGCGCGCTCCGCCGCAGCCTGTTCTTCCATGGCGTGCTGCATGGTGTCGGAGGGGTTGATGTCCTGGATTTCCACGGTCTTGAGCATGATGCCCCAGTCCGAGATGTCGTCGGAGATGGTTTCCTTCAGCCTGGCCTTGATTCGATCCCGGGAGGACAGGGCATCGTCGAGGTCCATTTCGCCGACAATGGATCTGAGCGAGGTCTGGACCAGGGTCTGGATGGCCATGCGGTAGTCCTCGACGCCGTAGACGGCCTTTTCCGGGGACACGATGTTGATGTAGGCCACGGCATTGGTGATGATGACCGCGTTGTCACGGGTGATGACCTCCTGCGAGGGGATGTCCATGACGATGTCTTTTGTGGTCACCTTGTAGGCCACGGTGTCCATGTACGGAATGATGATGTTCAGGCCCGGGCCCAGCGTGCTGTGATACTTGCCAAGGCGCTGGATCACGAATTTGAAGCCCTGGGGCACGATGCGCACGCCCATGCTGATGGTGATGATGACCAGAAGAAGTAGAAAGGCGACTACGATTAGTCCTGGATTGGGCATGATGGTCTCCTAAGGGGCTGGTTGGTTGTTTTTCGGGGCAACCACGAGTGTGTTGCCCGATACGTCGCGGATTTGGACCCGGTCGCCAAGCTGCACTGGTTCGTCACAAATGAAGGACCACTCGTCGGAGCCGAGCAGCGGTTTGGAAAATCGCACCATGCCGCGTCGATCGCCTTCCGGGGTGCGGATGACCTGCCCGGTCTCACCCAGGAGCGCTTCGCGGGACATGCCGGCGCGGGTTTTGTCCACCATGCGTGGTTTCATGACCAGGAACCAGAACGCGGTCAAGAGACTTGAAAATACGGCCCACAGCAGGAGTTGCATGGTCAGGTTCAGGTCCGGGGCAAACCAGAGCAGGCCGCCCAGGGCCAGCGCGCCCAGTCCGAACCAGAAAATGGTGAAGCTCGGGATGAAGAGTTCGGCGATGATGAGGATCATGCCGAAAACAAGCCAGTGCCAGTACTGAAGGTCCATAAATGTTCCCCTGATGGTGATTCGTTTCCGCCAGACCTGATGCTAGCAGGGTCCGGTGCGCAAATCCAGTGCCATGTTGCCGGAATAGCCCGTTTTCCGGGCGGTTACGCCGGAATCGAAAAGGAGGGGTGATCCATATTGACAACCCCCATTCTTTCGCTTAGCCGTTTCGCAACTTAATTCACATGTTCTCTCAGCGGAACGGATTGTCCGTTATCCCGGTATTCTTATCGTTCAGCGTATTCTCATCGTCAACCGGAATCATCCATGGCAGGCAAGGACAACAGTTCCGAGACATTGGCCAAAGGCCTCTTCATTCTGGATATTTTCGGCGATGACGACGTCGGCTACACGCTCGCCCAGATTTCCCGCCGCACGGGCATCAACAAGACCTCCATATACAGATACGTCAACACCTTCTGCGACCTCGGCTTTTTGAAGCGCGACGATCGCACCGGCCTGTACAGGCTCGGCGTGCGCATGCTGGCTCTGGCCAATGCCATGCTCGAAAAAAGCGAGCTGGAGCGGGCCGTCAAGATCCAGGTCGACGCGGCCCATGAACGCCACGGGGTGCATATCGACGTGGGTCTTTTGTCCGGAGACTCCATCTACCTGATCTATCGCCGCGAATCCCAAGACACCAAGGCATTCAGGTCTTTCAGCTACGGTTCCGAGCCCTATTACCTGGCCGCGGGCAAGGCGGCCATGGCCTTTATGGAAGATGCCGAACTGGAGGCGCTCGTCGAACGTCTCGAGCTGACTCCGAAAACAGACAAGACCATTGTTTCGGCGCCGGACCTGCTGGCGGACCTGAGGCTATCCGTCGAGCGCGGTTACACTCGCAATCGCGAGGAATTCGTGCCGGGACTCATCGCCATTGGCGCGCCACTGTACAGCCTGCGCACTGGCAAGGTCGTGGGCGGAGTGAGTTTTGACTCCTCCACCGATCGTTTTTCCATGGAGGAATTCGAGCAGCGTTTCGCGGGCTATCTGGTGGAGTTGGCCAAGAAAATTTCCGCGGTGGTATCCTGGTAAGTACCTGGATATCGTTGCAGCGGGACCCCTGCGGGTTCCACCCTGGACGAGGAAAAAAGGGAATGCGGAGGCGTTGGGCTTTCCGCGTTTATGGCAGGCTTCGAGGCATTGCCTGAAGCCAAGCGGCTGCCGGTGTGTGCGGTGCGCAGGGCGCGGCGTACTCGCTGGAATTCAACGTTCACCCTGGAGGAGTTTTTGATGAAACGACTTGGAGTACTGTGCATGGTTTTGGCCATGGTTTGCGGCTTTGCCGGCATGTCCGTGGCGTCCGACACTGTTCGTGTCGGCGTGTTCCTGCCCCTGACCGGCCAGAACGCCTTTGGCGGGCAGCTGGAACTGGAAGGTGTGCAGATGGCCCACAAGGAAATGGGCGAGGTTCTTGGCAAGAAGGTCGAGCTGTTCGTGGTTGACAACAAGTCCGACAAGGTCGAGTCCGCCAACGCGGTCAAGCGCCTGATCGAAAAGGAAAAAGTTCAGGCCATCATCGGCACCTACGGTTCTTCCCTGGCCATGGCCGGTGGTGAAGTTTCCGAAAAGGCCGGTATCCCGCAGGTCGGCACCAGCTGCACCAACCCGCTCGTCACCCAGGGCAAGAAGTACATCTTCCGCGTGTGCTTCATCGATCCCTTCCAGGGCGCCGGTGCGGCTACCTATGCCTACCGTGACCTTGGCCTGAAGAAGGCCGCTCTCTTGATCGACGTGGCCAATGACTACTCCGTGGGCCTGGCCAGCTTCTTCAAGAAGTCCTTCACCAAGCTCGGCGGCGAAGTTGTCTCCACCCTGAACTACCAGTCCGGCGACCAGGACTTCACTGCCCAGCTGCAGGAAATCATGAGCCAGGGACCTGAAGTCCTGTTCATCCCCTCCTACTTCGCTGAAGGCGCGATCATCATGAAGCAGGCCCAGGAGCTGGGCGCAACGTTCCAGATCATGGGCGGCGACGCCATGGACAACCCGGAAATCACCGCCATCGGCGGCAGCGCCGTGGAAGGTTTCATGCACACCACCTTCCCCTACGATCCGTCCATGCCCGACATGAACCCCGTGGCTCAGAAGTTCACCGATGAGTGGACCAAGATCAACCCTGACAAGGATCCCAACGTCAACGCCGCGCTGGGCTATGACGCGTACATGATCATCATGGACGCCATCACCCGCGCCGGTTCCGCCGAGCCCCAGGCCATCCGCGACGCGCTGGCCGCCACCAAGGACTTTGTCGGCGTGACGGGCATGACCACCATCAATGAAACTCACGATGCCGAAAAGCCCGTTGGTCTGGTCAAGATCCAGGACGGCAAGAAGACCTACATCGGCGCCATCACTCCCGAACTCTAATCCGAAAACGTCCCTCTCGGGGCAAAGGCGGCAGGGTCGATCCCCTGCCGCCTTTTCACACAAGGAACGTCCATGACTCTGGCAACATTCATACAACATTTCCTGAACAGCCTGACCCTGGGCAGCCTCTATGCGCTCATCGCCATCGGCTACACCATGGTCTACGGAATTCTGCGGCTGATCAACTTCGCGCACAGCGAAATCTTCATGCTCGGAGCCTACCTCGTGTTCTGGGGCATCACCCTTTTTCATCTGCCCTGGGCCGTGGCCATGGTGGTCTCGGTCATATCAGTTGCCGGTATCGGCATCCTGGTCGACCGCATCGCCTATCGCCCCTTGCGCGATGCACCCCGTATCTCAGCCCTGATCAGCGCCATCGGTGTTTCCTTTTTTCTGCAGAACGTGGCCATCGTGTTCTTTCAGGCCATTCCGCGCCAGGTGTACCGTCCGCAATGGCTTGAACAGCCCATGCTCTGGGGCGACGTGCGCGTTCTGCCCCTGACCCTTTTCGTGCCGGTGCTCTCGTTCTTCCTGATGATGGCCCTGGTCTACATCGTCTACAATACCAAGGCCGGGCTCGGCATGCGGGCCATCAGCAAGGATATCGAGACGAGCTACCTCATGGGTGTGCCCGTGAACAAGGTCATCGCCCTGACTTTCGGCATCGGCTCGGCCCTGGCGGCTGCCAGCGGCATCATGTGGGCCCTTAGGTATCCACAGTTGCAGCCCATCATGGGCGCCATCCCCGGTTTCAAGGCCTTCATCGCGGCCGTGGTCGGCGGCATCGGCTCCATTCAGGGCGCGGTCATCGGCGGTTTGCTGCTGGGCTTCATGGAAATCATGACCGTGGCATTTTTTCCGGATCTGGCAGGGTACCGTGACGCATTTGCCTTCATCCTGCTCATCTGCATGCTGCTGATCAAGCCGACCGGCATCATGGGCGTCAAGACGGAGGACAAGGTCTGATGAACCGCAACACAATCATTCTTCTCAATTTCATGTTGGTGGGCTGTCTGGGCCTTTTTCTGTGGTGGGCCGAGAGTTCCCTGGACGGCTACAAGATTCAGATCCTGAACCTCATCGCCGTCAACATCATTCTGGCCCTGTCGCTGAACCTCATCTACGGATTCACAGGCATGTTCAGCCTGGGGCATGCGGGATTCATGGCCATCGGAGCCTACGTCTGCTCCATCCTGATCATGACCCCAGACCAGAAGATCACGCTCTTCATTCTGGAGGAGGCCTATCCCTGGGTGCAGAACTCCCATGCGCCGTTCCTTGTCGCGGTCATCGCCGGCGGCGCAGTGGCGGCCCTCTTCGGGCTTGTCATCGGTGCCCCGCTTTTGCGCCTGGGTGACGACTATCTGGGCATCGCGACCCTTGGTTTCGCCGAGATCGTGCGCGTCATCGGCAACAATATCCCGCGCGTGACCAACGGGGCGCTGGGCTTCAAGGGCATTCCGGACCACGCCAACCTGTGGTGGAACTACGGCTGGTGCCTGCTGACCCTCTATTTTGTCATTCGCATAGTGAACAGCAATACAGGCAACGTCTTCAAGGCCATCCGCGACGACGAGACCGCGGCCAAGGCCATGGGGATCAACGTCTTCAAGATCAAGATGCTGTCATTCACCTTCGGTGCGTTTTTCGCCGGGGTGGGCGGGGCGCTGCTGGCGAGCCTGCTGACCACCATCGACCCCAAGATGTTCCTCTTCACCCTGACCTTCAGCGTGCTCATGATCGTGGTCACCGGCGGACTCGGCTCCATCACCGGTTCCATCATTGCCGGAGTGGGCATCACCGTGATGCTCGAATGGCTCAGGTTCGTGGAAAACCCCATCACCATCGGGGACTGGAGCATGAATGGCATCCCCGGCATGCGCATGGTCGTCTTTTCCCTGGTGCTCATCCTGGTCATTCTCTTCAGGCGCGAGGGGATCATGGGCATGCGTGAGATCACCTGGGACGGCATCGCCCGGTTCATGAAGAGAGGTAAGGCATGAGCACGATTCTCGAAACCAGGAACCTGACCATGCGCTTCGGCGGCTTGGTCGCCGTGTCGGATTTCAGCGCCTGCATCCCCAAAGGCAGCATCACCGGTCTCATCGGCCCCAACGGCGCGGGCAAGACGACCTGCTTCAATATGGTCACCGGTTTTTATCGGCCCACCGAAGGCCAGGTCTTCTTCGAAGGGCTGGATCTTACCGGCAAGAACCCGCATCAGGTTTGCCGGGCCGGTATTGCCCGCACCTTTCAGAACATCCGCCTGTTCGGCAATGAAACAGCCCTTGAGAACGTCATGATCGGCAGTTTTGTGCGGCAGCGCACGGGTTGGCTCAGGGCCGTGCTCATGACGCCCCTGGCTCTGCGCGAGGACCGCGAGATTCGTGAGCGCTCCATGGAACTGCTCGAAGTGGTGGGCCTTGGTTCCATCGCCAACGAAAAGGCCAACAGTCTGCCCTACGGTGCCCAGCGGCGTCTGGAGATTGCCCGCGCCCTGGCCACGAAGCCGCGCTTTTTGCTCCTTGACGAGCCGGCGGCGGGCATGAACCCTCAGGAGTCCATGGAACTGATGGATTTCATCCGCACCATCCGCACCCGCTTCGACCTGACCATCCTCCTTATCGAACACGACATGAAGGTCGTCATGGGCGTGTGCGAGCACATGTGGGTTCTGGACTACGGAGTGACCATTGCCGAAGGCAACCCTGAATCCATCCAGTCCAACCCCAAGGTCATTGAAGCCTATCTGGGTGAGGAGTACGTGAAATATGCTTAAGATCAGCAACCTGCATGTTTATTACGGGGGTATCCATGCCCTGAAGGGGATTTCCCTCGACGTGCCCACGGGCCAGATCGTGACCCTCATCGGCGCCAACGGGGCGGGCAAGAGCAGTACGCTCCGGGCCATCTCCGGGCTGATCAAGAACAAGAAGGGAAGCATTGTCTACAACGACCGTGATATCACGACCCTCGACCCGGTGGAGATCGTCAAGGGCGGTATCGTCATGTCCCCGGAAGGGCGGCGCATCTTCCCCCATCTTTCGGTGACGGAGAATCTGTACCTGGGCGCTTTCAGCCGCAGCGACAAGGACGGGATCGAGCGCGACAAGGAATGGGTTTTTGACCTCTTCCCGCGCATGCGCGAGCGCCAGAACCAGAAGGGCGGCACCCTTTCCGGCGGCGAGCAGCAGATGCTGGCCGTGGCGCGGGCGCTCATGAGCGCCCCTGACGTGGTCATGCTCGACGAGCCGTCCCTGGGCCTGGCCCCGCTTCTGGTCAAGGATGTCTTTGAAATCATCAAGGTCATCAACGCCCAGGGCAAGACCGTTGTCCTGGTCGAACAGAACGCTTTTGCGGCCCTCAAAGTGGCGCATTACGCCTATGTGCTGGAAACTGGAGTCATCGTCCTGCAGGGCACGGGCGAAGAACTTCTGAACGACGATCGGGTCATCCAGGCTTACCTGGGGGGCTGATGCCGGACCCGCAAGGCCTTTAGTTTTAGTATCACAGCCCTCCCTCTCTCTTGAGACGGAGGGTTTTTTTGCTTGCGGCCCTTCTCATTCATCGCTCCATGCGGTTTGGGCATGACCAAATTGGGCTTCTCATGCAGGGCGCAAACGGGTAGGGTGCATCTCCGATGCGTTCGGACTTGGGGCTCGGCCAGCCTGCCGGACATCCACGGGACTCTTCGGCGCACCAGGTGGCGCGTTTATCGTCCCGGCCCGCATCGTCATGCACGCAAGGGGAGGCACATATGTTCAAGATAGTCAGGCGAGAGGAGATGTCCGGCGGAACGGTCATCCTGAATGAAATCGAGGCGCCGCGAATCGCCGTCAAGGCCCGTCCGGGCCAGTTTCTCATCCTCAAGGCCAACGAGGATGGCGAGCGCATCCCGCTGACCATGGCCGAGACCGACCCGGTCAAGGGGACCGTGACGGTCATCTACATGGTCGTCGGCAAGAGCACGGAGCTTTTTTCGCGCCTGCAGGTCGGGGACGCCTACCAGAACGTCATCGGCCCCCTGGGCCAGCCGACGCACATCGAAAGCGGCAAGAACGTGGTCTGTGTGGGCGGAGGGACCGGAGTGGCGGTGCTGCACCCCATCGCCCGGGGCATGAAGGAGGCCGGCTGCCATGTCACCTCCATCATCGGGGCCCGCAACAAGGATCTGCTCATTCTCGAAGACAAGATGCGACTGGCCTCCCACGAGCTGCACATCTGCACCGATGACGGCAGCCATGGCCGCAAGGGTTTCGTGACCGAAGTGCTCAAAGAGCTCCTGCAGCAGGGCGGGATCGATCAGGTGGTGGCCATTGGCCCCGTGCCGATGATGAAGTTCGTGTCGCTCCTGACCAAGGAATTCAACGTTCCGACCATGGTCAGCCTCAATCCGATCATGGTCGACGGCACGGGTATGTGCGGCGGATGTCGGGTCACCGTGGGCGGCGAAACCAAGTTCGGGTGCGTGGACGGCCCGGAGTTCGACGGGCACCAGGTCAATTTCGATGAGCTGATACTGCGGCTGCAGGCCTATACGGACCAGGAAAAGCTCAGCCATCACATGTGCAAATGCGAGGGGGAACGCTAGATGGGGGACGGTAGCAAGAAGTCACGGCAGGCCATGCCGGAACAGGATCCCAAGGTCCGGGCTCGCAATTTCGAGGAAGTGCCGCTGGGCTACACCCCAAAGATGGCGGTGGCCGAGGCGGGGCGCTGCCTGCAGTGCAAGAACCCGCTCTGCGTACAGGGCTGCCCGGTCGGGGTCGACATCCCGGCCTTCATCAAGCATATCGCCGACGAAAATTTCGACCAGGCCATCGGCAAGATATGGGAGCGCAACAGCCTTCCGGCAGTGTGTGGACGGGTCTGTCCGCAGGAGATCCAGTGCGAGGGCAATTGCATCCTGAGCCGCAAGGGCGAGGCCGTGGCCATCGGCAACCTGGAGCGTTTTGCCGCTGACTGGGAGCGTGCCCAGCAGGTCTGCGAGCTGCCGCAGCGCGAAAAGTCCACGGGCAAGAAGGTGGCCGTGGTCGGCTCCGGCCCTTCCGGGCTGACCGTGGCCGGAGACCTGATTCTAAAAGGGCACGAGGTCACCATTTTCGAAGCCTTCCACAAGCCTGGCGGGGTGTTGGTCTACGGCATCCCCGAGTTCCGGCTCCCCAAGGACATCGTCGCCTCGGAGGTGTCCTGTCTTCAGGCTCAGGGCGTGAAGATCGAGTGCGATGTGGTCGTGGGGCGCACCGAGACCGTGGACGAACTCTTCGAGATGGGCTTTGACGCCGTGTACCTTGGTGTGGGCGCGGGTCTGCCCCGGTTCATGGACATCCCCGGCGAGAATCTGGTCGGGGTGCTTTCGGCCAACGAATATCTGACCCGGGCAAATCTGATGAAGGCCTATCTGTTTCCGCAGGTGGACACGCCCATTCCCCAGGGCAAAAATGTGGTGGTGCTTGGGGGCGGCAACGTGGCCATGGACAGCGCACGCACGGCCATGCGCCTGGGCGCGGACAAGGTCAGCATTGTCTATCGCCGCTCACGGGCCGAGATGCCGGCACGCAGCGCCGAGATCCATCACGCCGAGGAGGAGGGGCTTCATTTTGAACTCTTGTCCAACCCGGTGCGCTATATCGGAGACGACAAGGGACGGCTCAGGGGAGTCGAATGCGTGCGCATGGAACTCGGTGAGCCAGACAGTTCGGGACGCAGGCGTCCGGTGGTCGTTCCGGGCTCAGAGTTTGTCATTGACTGCGATCTGGCCATCGTGGCCATCGGTTCAGGGGCCAACCCGCTGCTGACCCGCTCCACACCTGACCTGCCTCTGGGCAGGAATGGATACATCCTGGCAAACCCCATGACCGGCAAGACCGGCAAAAAAGCGGTCTGGGCCGGGGGCGACATCGTTACTGGTGCCGCCACGGTCATCCTGGCCATGGGAGCAGGCAGAAAGGCTGCGGATTCCATTCACGAATTTCTGACGTGGGGCTGGTAGAATCGATGTCATAGACAGATCGCTCACTTGGCCTGAAAGAACGCTGCCCCCGGCAGGTTGTTGCGGATAGATCTCCGCCGCACCTGCCGGGGGCAGCTGCGTTTAGCGCAAGGGCTCCTGCCCGCAGTCGACTTTCCAGGAGGCATGGAGCGCCTGCTGGGTAACTGTGACCGTCGTGCACATCCAGTTTTTAAAATCCGTAACCAAGTGAGCGTTGCTTCTCGCCTATTCCAGGAAATACAAAATCATCTGTGTCGGGCGAATAATTTTCGGTTTTCGCGATTTTGCGTTGCAATGTCGCGATGAATATTCAGGAATAGCGGGGAAATCGATTATCGAGCTGATTTTTTCTGAAAAATCGGACACATTATGCAGCAGATAGGTGCCGTTTTTTTGAAGCATGATTGAATAATTTAATTAAACTGCTTTTGTGGTGATTATATACAATATTAAATTTTTATAATTTTCATATTCAAAAACTAAGTTTTGTATAAAAATTAATCGCAAGTTTAAATCTAGTATGTTTTGATAAATTTATCACGAGCTCAAGCTGTTTGTGCAAACAGTTTAGTGACTGCGTTTTTTTGTTCATTTGCGAAAAAAAAAGGTGATTTTTTTATAAATTCTTGCAGCAAATTTTGTCCGCGCGTAGGCAGATTCAAATAATTTTAACCGTTGGGGGGTAATTGAGTTTTTTGAACATTCCATTGCGGCCTGCTGCCGCACGGGTTTTTTGTGAAGTCGGAGACGAGAAAACCAGCATTGGTATGTATCAACGTAACAATTTTTGAAAATCATCATGAGGAGTGGGTAATGAAAAAAATCGTCGTATTGGGCTCTATGCTGATGGCATGCCTGTTGTTTTCCGGATTGGCGGAAGCAAAAACCACTAAAATCAAGTGGGGTGCGACGAGTACCCGCTCTGGATTATATGCAAACACGGTCGCCCAGGCTGCGCTTGTGAATCAGACTTTCCCCGAGATTGAGATTACAGTTGTTGAAACCGGGGGGTATGTCGAAAATCTGGTGCGAACCCAAAAGAAGACCATTCATCTCGGCCCGGCCAGCGCAGCTGCCGCCTACGCAGCCTACGCCGGAATCATCGACTACGAAGGGAGGCAGCTTGCCGATCTTCGTTCCCTTTGGGGCGGATATGTGACTCCGATTCACATCGTCACCTCCAAAAAGAGCGGAATTACCCGTATCGAAGATCTGGACGGCGTCAGCTTTGCCATGAACCCCGGAACCACCTCCGGGCGGTTGATCGAATTGCTGTTCGATGCTTTGGATATCAAGCCCGATTACAAGATGATGGGCATTGGCGCCAGCGTCGACGCCATGAAGAGCGGCGTGGTTGAAGGGTGGATGAAGGCCGGGTTCAAAGACGCGGCAATCATGGATATCGAGTCGACCATGGAGATCAATGTCCTGACGGTGACTCAGGAAATGATCGACACGATGAATGCCAAGTATCCCGCCCATGGCCTTCTGATGACTGTTCCGGCCGGACTTTTCAATGCGATTGCCGAAGAGCAGTTGAGCTTCGCCTATGTGGTCAGCGACTTTGTCCACAAGGATGTTCCGGATGAGGTTGTCGAGAAGATTCTCAGGGCCACCTATGACAAGCGTGAGGATTTGGTAAGCAATATTGCAACTCTCCGTGAGGGGCGTTTTGCCGATATGTACGATGTTGCCATCGAGTATAATCTTGCGGTGCCATTTCACCCTGCTGCAGTAAAGTTTTACCAAGAGAATTTAGGAGTTACCGTTCCGGAAAAGCTTCTTCCGCCAAAATAATGCATCTCTGACGATGTGAGTCATTGCAGATCGATGAATTGGAGTACTATCCTCGTGCATAATTATGGAGGGCATAACGATGGTGAAGAAGCTTTTGTTTAGGTGCGCTTTTGCGATGCTTGCCGTATCGTTTCTGCTATCAAGTTTCAGCCTTGTAGAAGTTGCCACGGCAGGGAGCAATGCTGTGGTGGTCATTGACCCGCCGTCCGGTAAAAAGGCTACAGTTATTTCGATAACAGGGACGGGCTTTGAGCCTCAGGAAGAGGTGGATGTCGTTATCACTCTTGGTCCTGGACAAAAAGTCGGCTTGGGAACGGCTAAGGTCGAGGTGATCGTGGCTGATGACCAAGGCGCGTTTTCCGTCCCCTCTGCCATTCCGATGAACGCCAAGCCGGGAACATATCCCATCGACGTGGAAGGCAACAAGGGGTCCGAGTTCCGCACAAGTATTGCCGTAACCGAATAGCACGAAGCGGAAAGGGTGGACGATGAGAAGTCCGGGTTGTTCGTTGCTGCGCCAACACCCTGGGCTTCTCCATACACAGGCGTATTCTGTTTTCTTTGCACCTTCGAATCGAGCGGCGCAGAGAATGCGGCACGTGGTTGTCGAACGGAAGAGCCTCGGCCTGAAAGTCAGGGCGTGAGTCAGGCGGCGCTGTTGCCTGAGATGACGGGCAAACTTTGCTTGCCATTTCAGCACGGTCATCGCTGCACTGCCCAGATGTCTGGATCCGCCTCGGTGTTTCAGTTGGCGGTTCAAAACTTCGATTATTCAATTGTTCAAATCAAGGTGGCCTATGCGTACTTTAGAAGGCTGGTCAAAAATTTGTGTAGCGATAATGGCAGGAGTATGGAGCATTTTTCTTGTCTACACAGCAATAACGATTGCATTGCATCCAATCCTGCAAGGTTCTATTTCTCTGAGTTTTGGATTGGCAATTGTTTTTCTTATGTATCCATTTTCACAAAATGCGCGCATTTATGAAGAACCAGAAAAAAATTTATTGAAAATATTGATTTACGGCTCCAAAAAGAGTCCCTCTGTTTTGGACATTGTGTGTATCGTTTTTAGCGTTTTTCCGTGCCTTTATATCATGTTTTCCTGGGAATCGATTGCTCGCAGTGCAGGGTACTACGAAGACTATCAATTGGTCTTGGGTTTCGCTCTTATTGTTGGCCTGCTTGAGGCAACCCGGCGCTCACTTGGAAATTCCATTCCCATCCTCATGCTTTGTTTCTTGGGGTATGCACTTTTTGGTGAACACATCCCCGGCATGTTCGGGCATGCGGGCTTCCAGGGAAGCGAAATTCTTTACCAGCTTTTTTTGATGCAGGAAGGCATCTGGGGCTTGCTGACTGACATGACCAGCAAGCTGATTGCTCTTTTTGTGCTCTTCGGGCCAGTGCTGTTCGCCACCGGGGTCGGCAAGACTTTCATGGACATCGCCATGATCTTCGGCGGACGCATTCGTGGCGGCGCCGGACACGTCTCCGTGGTGGGCAGTTCGTTTTTTGGAATGCTGTCCGGTTCCTCGGTGGCAAATGTTGCCACGACCGGTTCCTTCACCATTCCCACGATGAAGCGGCTCAAGTTTCCGCCTGCCCTTGCAGGTGCCGTGGAGGCATCAGCCTCCTCGGGAGGACAGATCATGCCGCCGATCATGGGGGCCGGCTGTTTCATCATGGCAGAATTTCTGAATATCTCATACGTCTCCGTGATGATTGCCGGGATCATTCCCGGTCTGCTTTATTTTGTCGGGGTGTCCGCCGGGATATGGGTGGAGGCGGGGCGCTACGGGATCGGCAAGCTCCCCGATGACCTGATGCCCAAGCTCAAAGAAGTCTTCAACTTCAGGCAGATGGTCACCTTTCTCGCTCCGGTTGGCATTTTGATGGCCATGCTGTTCATGTTCTTCCCCGCAGAGAAGGCTGCCAGCGTCGCGCTGATCGTTGCCATGGTCAACTATCTGCTTATTGGAGGACCGCTGACATGGGTGGCGGTCCGTCAAAGATTGAAGACCATCTGGGAAGATGGCTTTTTCCGGGCGGTGGTTTCGGCGCTGGCGTGGCTGATGGTCATGATGAGTTGTGTCCAGATGGCGGTAACCATGATCTCCATGACCGGTTTCGGCGTGAAGGTCTCAGCCGGAATCCTCAGTCTGGCAGGAACGAGCGTCTTCATGGCTTTGGTTGCGACCATGCTCATCTCCATGCTCCTCGGCATGGGCATGACCACAACCGCCGCCTACGTCATCGCTGCAGCAGTGTTGGTCCCGGCCCTTGAGCAGATCGGGCTTCCTGCCCTGGCCAGCCACCTCTTCATCTTTTATTTTGCCATCAAGTCCGGGTTGACGCCTCCGGTATGCATCACGGTTTTCACCGCCGCGGCGATCGCAGGCAGTCCCTGGCTCAAGACGGCCTGGTATTCGATGCGTCTGGGTATCGGCGGTTACATCATCCCCTTTTACTTCATCCTCATGCCCGAATACCTGATGCAGGGTGAACCGGTACTGATCGTCTATGCCGTTATTTCAGGAGTGGCGGCCATGCTGGCCATCGAGGCTGGTCTGATGGGCTTTTTCAACAAATCCTCAACCATGCTTGAAAGAGTCATCTATACCGTGGCCGGCCTGATGATCCTGGGTCCGTGGACCATCAGCCTCATGGGCTACGCCCTGTGGGTCATCGGTTATCTGCTCGAGCGCTTTGACGTTCAGTTCCCCGTCATTGCCGTGCGTCCGACACTCGAAAAGCATTACGTCTAGGCTGGATACAATCTGTCTGAAATTGAGGCGCCTCATGCCAGTGGGGCGCCTCTTTTTTATTCGTATGGAATGGACCTGATCTGTCATCCAGAGAAATTGCAGTTGTGGGGGGCGTGGAGCCCAGGAGGATGTGCCTCTCCATCTGCTTGACGCGGACGGGTGGGGGTCAGGATTTTCTTTCCTGGCAGGCGAGGCAAACCCCTTCCAGGCGGATGTCAACATGCCGGACATCCAGGGACAGCCCATCCAGTACCTTCTGATCCAGGGACAGCGTATCGACGTGCAGGCACAGGTAGGAGTCGCAGCGCGTGCAGTGGAAGTGCGGGTGTTCGTCCTCACGGGTGCTGCGCAGGCAGAAGCGCTGCGATTTTTCGCCCAGACTCAGGCGGTTCAAGACCGCGTGTTCCACCAGCAGATCAAGGATACGGTACACCGTGACCCGGTTGATGTCCTTTTTGGTGCTGATTATTTCCAGAATTTCCGGTGCGCTGGATGGACGGTCGGTGTTGCCGACGGCCAGGAGCACCTGCAGGCGATGATCGGTGACCTCGAGTCCGGCCTTTTTCAATCGGTCAGTGGCCGCCTTTGCGGACATCCGCGCCTTCATGTCCGTCTCCGAAGCGACTTGACTCCCCATGCCAGAATGTACCCGGCGGTGGCCACGGCGATGATGGACGCTCCGGAGGTGAGGTCCAGGTGATAGGACAGGGCCAGGCCGCAAAGGCAGAATAAGAGGCTTGCAAGCGATGCCAGGGCCATGGTCTTCCACAGGGAATCGGTGAACAGCTCGGCCAGCATGGGCGGGATGGTCAAGAGCGCGATGACCAGGATGAGCCCCGCGATCTGGATGACCATGACCACGGTCACGGCGGTCAGAACCTGCATCAGAACGTAGAGCAGACGCACGGGCACTCCCGTGGAGCGGGCGAATTCCATGTCAAAGGACAGGGACAAAAAGTCCTTGTACCAGAACAGGATCACTCCCAGGATCAGGACGTCGAGCAGGAGCATGAACCAGATGTCGCTCCTGGGCACGGCCAACAGGCTGCCGAAGAGGTAGCTCATGAGGTCCACGTTGTAGCCCGGGGTCAGATCCAGCAGGATGATGCCAAAAGCCATGCCCGCGGCCCACATGATGCCGATGATGCCGTCACTGCGCTCGCTGCGCCCGAAAGAGGCCAGGGCCATGATCAGCGCGGCCAGGACCGTGAACCCCACGGCGCAGGGCAGCACCGGCAGGCCGAGGTAGAAGGCCAAGCCTACCCCGCCGTACGCCGTGTGCGCCACGCCTCCGGCCATGAAGACCTGGCGGTTGACGACCACAAGAGATCCGATGATGCCGCAGGCCAGACTGGCCAGCAGTCCGGCCAGCAGTGCGTTCTGCATGAACTCCATGCCCAGCAGCCCGCTCATGGGGTACTCCCCGGTCCGGTCTGGCCGAAAATGGAGGATACGCCTCTAATATATTCGTCCAGGGGACAGGACGCGTCGTGGGTACCGTAGATGAGTTCGAGCATGGCCGGGGTGAGTTCCCGGCTGCGGTTCTGGATGAGCAGACGGTTGACCACGGCCACGCTTGAGATGCGCGTGGAAGCGGAAATGAGATCGTGGCTGACCATGACGATGGTGATGGATGCGCTGAGCGCCGAGAGCAGGTCGAAGAGGCAGATCTTGCCCTGGGGATCGATGTTGGAGGTGGGCTCGTCAAAGAGCAGCAGGGCCGGGTCCGAGACCAGGGCCCGAGCCACCAGGACGCGTTGCTTCTGTCCTCCGGACAGAGCGTCGAAGCGACGTGCGGACAGGTCGGCCATATCCACCATGCGCAAGGCCTCCATGGCCTTGTCCTTTTCCCGGCGTCTGTAGCCCGGCCAGCGTCCGACGGACAGCATGCCGCCCGTGCGGCGCAATCCCAGCAGCACCGCCTCGTGGACCGTGACCGGAAAGCTCGGCTGGACCTGTGCGTGCTGCGGCACATAGCCTACGGCCGGCCGGACCAGGAGAGGATCGGCTCCCAGGACGCGCACCGTCCCCGCACTGGGCGCGATCAGCCCCAGGATGAGTTTGATGAGGGTGGTCTTGCCCCCGCCATTTGGACCTATCACGGCCAGAAAGTCTCCTGTGGCCACCGTCAGATCCACTTGGGAGAGCACCTCGCGCTGGGCATAGGAGAAGCTCACGTCGCGCAGTTCGATGACCGGCGCCCCGGTTCCGGGCAGGGGCCTGAAATGCGGTTCCGGGATGAACGGGATGCCGTGTCCAGAGCAGGTCGGGCAGGATTGGTCGTGCGGCTTCATGGGGTTCCTGGTAGGGGTGGAGCGGGCCGTCGGCAGAGACGCTGCTTATCCAGCACGGGGGATGACGGCTTTTCGCAGTGAAATATTGCGTGAATTCCCCGTGATTCAATCAGGATGAATATGCAAGAGGGTTGCGTGAAGTCAAGGTTGGTGCAACACAGTTGCGCGTTTTCGCCGCCCTTGTGCATCACCCGATCACGCCGTAGGAGGGATCTTCTGCCGAGCATGGCTATTGGAGGAAAAAATGCTCAACTTCATCATTGACGAGACCCGTTGCGTACAGTGCGCCGAGTGCGCCGCCGACTGTCCCGTGTCCATCATCGACATGGGCGGGGAGAACGGCTTGCCCCGCATTCCCGAACACAAGGAGTCCTACTGCATCCGCTGTCAGCATTGTCTGGCCGTCTGTCCCACCGCAGCCCTTTCCATTCTGGGCAAGGACCCGGATCTAAGCGCTCCGGTTCTGCCTCCGTCTCCCGATGCGCTGGAAAATCTGATCAAGGGCCGACGTTCCGTACGCCGCTTCCGTCCTGAAAGCGTTGACGGGAAAATTCTTGACAGGCTCATGGACGTAATCGCCCATGCGCCGACGGGCAAAAATCAGCGCAAGGTACGCTTCACCCTGGTTGACGACCCGCAGGTGATGGAACAGATCCGGGTCCGGAGCATGGAAGGGATCCGCAGGGCCGTGCTCGAGGACAGCCTGCCCGACGGCATGGAGTTCTTCGCCAAGATGGTCGCCCCTTACGATAAGGGCCTGGACATCATTTATCGCAAGGCCCCGCACATGATCATCGCTTCCGCACCCAGGGACTCGACCGCTTCTGAGGCGGACCCCTTCATAGCCCTGTCTTATTTCGAACTCATGGCCCACAGTCTGGGACTTGGCACCGTCTGGTGCGGTTATGCGCGCTGGGCATTGCAGACTGTGGTTCCGGAGCTTGTCCGAGCGCTTGGCATCCCGGCTGATCATCGCTCCATGTACGCCATGATGTTCGGTTACCCGGCGGTCAGTTATGCGCGCACCGTGCAGCGCGATGTCTCGGACGTGCACAGGGTCAGCCTGACCGGCCTGGAGGGCGGACGGTGAAGCAGCATATCCTGACGGTTCTGGGCGAGCGGGTGGTCGTTGCCGACGGAGCCATGGGCTCGCTGCTGTTTGATCGCGGCGTGGATGGTGCGTCCTGCTACGACGCCTTGAATCTCACCGACACCGTCCTGGTGCAGTCCATCCATCAGGCCTACGTGGCCGCTGGGGCCGAGGTCATCGAGACCAACACCTTCGGGGCCAACAGGGTCAAGCTCGCCCGCTTCGACCTGGCGCACAGAACCCGCGAGATCAACCTGCGCGGTGCGGACCTGGCGCGCAGTCAGGCCGGCAGGACGCGCTGGGTGGCCGGGGCCATGGGTCCGCTGGGGCGCATGGGCGAGGATCAGCCGCCCGCGGCGGAGCTGGAGGATGTGTTCGCCGAGCAGGCCCTCGCACTGGTGGAGGGGGGCGCCGATTTCATCATGCTGGAGACTTTCGCCAGCCTCTCCCTGCTCCTGACCGCCCTGCGCGGGGTCAAGGCTGCCGTGGGCGTGCCCGTGGCCGCGCAGATGGTATTCACCCAGCGCGGACGGACTCACTCGGGGCGCACGGCCCGTGAGTGCTTTGAGGCGCTCATCCGGGCCGGGGCGGACATGGTGGGCCTCAATTGCGGCATCGGCCCTGGAAATGCCCTGGAGGTGGTGCAGGGGCTCGGGTCTATCCCTGTTCCTCTCTCGGTGCTGCCCAATGCCGGTTTTCCGGAATCCCTGGGCGACCGGCTCATCTATGCCTCTTCCCCCGAATATTTCGCCGGGCGCACGGCGGCCTGCACAGCGCACGGGGCGCGATTGGTGGGCGGGTGCTGCGGCACCACCCCGGAACATATCGCGGCCCTGGTGCGGGCCCTGGACACCGGGGCCACCGAGAAGAGGATCATTTCAGCCTCCCCGGCCGAGGCCAGACCGCAATCGGCCGAGCCTACGCGTTTGGCGCGGCGTCTGCGCGAAGGCAAGGTCATTCTGGTGGAACTCGACCCGCCCAAGCATCTCGATGTGGAGCCGGTGCTGGCTGCGGCCGAGGCCCTGGCCGCTGCCGGGGTGGATGCCATCACCATCGCCGAGAACCCCCTGGCCGTGCCGCGTCTGTCCAACATCGTGCTGGCGAACATGGTCCGGACCAGGACCGGTACCGACGTGGTGGTGCACCTGACCGGCCGCGACCGCAACCTCGTCGGCATGCAGTCGACCATCATGGGTATGGCGGCCACGGGCTTGCACAACGTGCTGGCCGTGACCGGGGACCCGCCCTCCGCCGGGAGCGCGGAGCGGGTTTCGGGCGTGTACGACCTGCGCTCCCTGGAGCTCATGCAGCTTTTGGCCGGGTTCAATCAGGGCCGCAACCATTACGGTGACGCCATGCGCCTGCCGGTCAATTTCTGCATCGGCGGGGCTTTCAACCCCAACACCCGCAACATGGCCCTGCAGGTCGGGCGCATGGAGAAGAAAATCGCGGCCGGGGCGGGCTATTTCCTGACTCAGCCCGTGTATTCCCGGCAGCGAGTGGACGAGATTCTGTCTGCGACGAGGCACATCGCCGCGCCTATCGTGCTTGGCATCATGCCTCTGGCCAGCAGCCGCAACGCCGAATTCCTGCATAACGAGTTTCCGGGCATCGAGATTCCGCTGGAAATCCGTGAGCGCATGGCCCGGGCCGGGGAGCGCGGCCAGGAAGAGGGCGTGGACATCGCCTGGGAACTGCTTGGATACGCCTGGCCCCATTTCGCGGGGGTCTACATCATCCCGCCCTTCAATAGGCACGCCATGGCCCTTGAACTGATGCGCCGCCTCGGGCGCTAGAACAAGAGTGGCCGGGACTCACGCTCCCGGCCATTGTTTTGAGTTACAACTGCCCTTACTCAAGTCCCAGGCGTTTGAGCTTGTAGATCAGGCCGCGGCGGGTGATGCCCAGGAGCTGGGCCGCGTGGGTGCGGTTGCCGCCGGTCTGCTTCAGGGCGGCGGTCACGGCCTCGATTTCGTGCTGTTCGAGGGTCTTGGTTTCAACCTGTGCGTTCTGCCTGGCGGCGGGCGGCGCTTCGGACGCGCTCCTGCCTGCGGCCTTGCGCACTGCCGGGGGCAGGTGTTCGGGCAGAATGACGTCGGTCTGGCTGAGGAGGCGCACATGGGCCATGGCGTTGGCCAGTTCGCGTACGTTGCCGGGCCACTGGTGGCTGGTCAGGGTCTGCAGGGCGGCGCGGGAGAGGCGTCTGTTTTCCGCGCTGTCCCTGTTCAGGAAGAGACGCGCCAGGGAAGGAATGTCCTCGGGACGCTCGCGCAGGGGAGCAATGTCGATGGTGATGACGTTCAGGCGGTAGTAGAGATCCTGGCGGAAACGACCCTCGGCCACGTCTGTTTCCAGGTCGTGGTTGGAGGCGGCGATGAGCCTGCAATCGACGATGGCCTCCTTGTCCGAGCCCACGGGGGTGATCCGGCCCGTCTCTGTGGCCCGGAGCAGGGAGGGTTGCAGCTCCAGGGGCATGTCGCCGATCTCGTCCAGAAAGAGGGTTCCTTCGTGGGCCTCGCGGAAATATCCCTTGCGCCTGTTCACGGCTCCGGTGAAGGCCCCCTTTTCATGCCCGAACAGTTCGCTGGCCAGCAGGGTGGGGGCGATGGCCGCGCAGTTGACCGGTACCAGCGGCTTGTCGCGGCGGAGGCTGTGGCGGTGGATGAACTGTGCAACGACCTCTTTTCCGCTGCCGCTCTCGCCAGTCAGAAGGACCGTGGCATCGCTTTGCGCCACGCGGTAGGCGTCGCGCAGTACGGAGCGCATGGCCGCGCTTTCGGCCACGATGCCTGTGAGGGCTCCGGCGGGCAGTTCCGCGTCTTTGCTCGCCCCGACTCCCAATGTGTCGCGCACGGCCGCGAGCAGTTCGTCCAGATCCACGGGTTTGGCCAGGTAGTCCACGGCTCCGAGCTTGAGGGCGTCCACGGCCTCGCGCACGTCGGCGTAGGCGGTGACCAGCAAAAAGGGCAGCTCCGGCCTTTCTTCGCGCACCCGGCGCAGCAGATCGAGGCCGCTCTCGCCGGGCATGCGCACGTCGCTGACGATCATGTCCGGGGTCGCGCCTTCCAGAAAGTGCAGCGCCTCGGCCGCGCTCCCGGCCTCCTGTACGGTAAGGCCCGCATGACGCAGCACGCGGGCATAAAGTTCACGGTAGCGGATCTCGTCGTCAACGACCAGGATGGTTCTAGTCATGGGGTCTCTCTTGCGGGTTTGATGCCGATGATGGTCATGACGGTGCCCTGGCCGGGGGCAGACCGGGCGCTGATCTTCCAGCCGTGAGCTTCGACCATGCGCTTGACTATGGCAAGCCCCAGCCCGTGCCCACCGGCAGACCCGCTTATATAGGGCTTGAAGATGTCCGGGAGCAGTTCGGCGGGGATGCCGCGCCCCTGGTCCTCTACGGCCAGGGTCAGCCTGCGGTCCTGCCGGCGCAGCTCCATGCGCACCGTGGTGCCGGCGGGGGAGGCGTGCAGGCTGTTTAAAAGCAGGTTGACCAGAACCTGGCGCAGCATGGTCTCGTCGGCAAGGATGGCCTGGTGTTTGACTCCGGCGAGCAGTTCCACCCCGGCGGCCTCGAAGTCGGGGCCGAGGATGCGGGCCACTTCATGACAGAGTCTGTCGAGGCGCACGATGGCCTGGCTCGGTTTGCGCTGGCGGGCGAAGTTCATGAACGTCCCGAGGCGGGAAGAGGCCTTGTCCACCTCGTCCATGATGTGTCCGAGCATGGCCCGGCTCTCGGCCGGGATGTCGTGGCGTGCCTCGATCTGCTGCGCCATGCCCATGATGATGCCCAGCGGGTTCTTGGTTTCGTGGGCGAGTCCGGCGGCGGCCAGGCCCAGTTCTTCCAGATGGGCGCTGCGGATGCGTTCGGCGGCCAGTTCCTCGGCCAGGATGCGGCGGCGGATACCCGTGATCCAGACGGCGGTGACGGCCAGGATGCAGACCAGGGCCGAGGCGAAGATGGGGGCCTGGCGCTGCCAGAACCAGGAAGAGGCGAAGTTTTCGGCGTTGCTGCGAAAACCCAGGTACATGACCGGGTTGCTGTGCGGCCACAGGCCCAGCCCAAGATGGCTTGATTCCAGGGCCTCGGCCCAGCTTGCGGGGATCTGGGCGGGTTGCAGAGGGGCCCACATGACGTAGATGTCGTCTGTGTCCATCTCGCCCCGGGTGCTGTTGGTCATCAGAAATTCCGGCATGGTCCCGGTCTGCACCAGGCGTCCGTGACGGCCCTGGACCACGACAAAGAGGGTACGCGAGCCGCGGATGATGCTCGTGAGCACCGTTTCGACCTGTTTCCAGTCCGTCAGTTCGCCATTGCTCATGGAGGCGATGACCGCGTTCAGGGTGGCGAAGCTGTCCTGGGCGCGCTGCCTTCGCCAATCAAGGGAGCGCTCGGAATATCCCTGCCAGGACCACAGAATCCAGATCCCCAGCGCCAGGATCAGGGTCAGGGCCGTCAGGACGGGGATGCGGTACAGGTGTGAGTGTTGGTTCATGTTCCCTCCTTGCGGGCTTATGGCTAGCAAAGAGTGTGCTCAGAATCAGCCGAGCAGCATTCTGTCCGAAACTTCCGCGTCCGCCTGGCTCTGGAATTTGTCCAGCAGTACCTCCACGGTAAGTCTCTCTTTCTCCTGTCCGCGCACGTCGAAGATGATGCGGCCCCGGTGCATCATGATCAGCCGGTTGCCCATGGTCAGGGCCTGATGCATGTTGTGGGTGACCATGAGCGTGGTTAGCTTGTGTTCGGCGACGATGCTGCGGGTCAGCTCCAGGATCTGGGCCGCTGTCTTGGGGTCCAGGGCGGCGGTGTGTTCATCCAGAAGCAGCAGTTCCGGCCGCACCAGGGTGGCCATGATCATGGTCAGAGCCTGGCGCTGTCCGCCGGAGAGCAGGCCGGCCGGGTCCCGCAGGCGGTTTTCAAGTCCCAGGCCAAGGGGGCGCAAGCGCTCGCGAAAAAACTCCCTGTCGGATGCCTTGACGCCCAGGGACAGGCCGCGCCGCTGGCCCCTTTTCTGGGCCAGGGCCATGTTCTGGGCGATGGAGCCGCTCCCGCAGGTGCCCATGAGCGGATCCTGAAAAACCCGCCCGATGAAGCGGGCGCGCTTGTATTCGGGCCAGCGGGTCACGTCTGTCCCGGTCATGGTGATGCTGCCGGAGTCGAGACTGTGGGTCCCGGCCAGGCAGGACAGGAAGGTTGATTTGCCTGCCCCGTTGGAGCCGATGATGGTGATGAAGTCGCCCTGCTCGATGTCCATGGACAGGTCGCGGATGCTGTGCACTTCGTTCACACTGCCCCGATGAAAGTACTTGTTGGCGGACTTGATGCTGATCATCTGGAAAACCTCCGCTTGAGCATGGGCGCGGTCAGGGCCGCGATGACCAGAAAAGCGGTGATCAGATTCAGGTCGCTGGGCGTGAAGGAGAATCCGCCGAGCCTGCTGCCCAGCGCCAGGGCGATGGCCGTGCGATAGAGGATGGAGCCGACGATGACCGCCACGCAGGCCCGGGCGATGGTCGCCTTGCCAAAGACCGTCTCGCCGAGGATGACCGAGGCCAGTCCGGCGACAATGGTGCCCACGCCCATGTTCACGTCCGCCGCGCCCTGGTTCTGGGCGATGAGCGCTCCGCTGAAAGCCACCAGCGCGTTGGAGAGGCCGACCCCGAAAATGATGACGTTGTCCGTGTTCACGCCAAGCGAGGTGATCATCTGGCGGTTGTCGCCCGTGGCCAGCATGGCCTGCCCGTACTGCGTGTGCAGGAACCAGATCAGCGCGCCGGTGACCAGGGCCGCGACAAGAAAGAAGAACACGGGCGTGACCTGGTAGAGTGGCGCTCCCAGGCTCTCCAGATCGGTCAGCACCGAATCCGTGCCCAAAAGGGCCACGTTGGGGCCACCCATGATCCGGATGTTGATGGAGTAGAGCGAGATCATGGTCAGGATCGAGGCCAGCAGGTGCAGGATCTTGAGCTTGGTGTTCAAAATGGCTGTCGCCGCTCCGGCCAGAAATCCCGCCCCGGTGGCAAGCAAGAGCCCCAGATACGGGCTGTACCCGGCGGTGATGGTCACCGCCCCCACCGACGCCCCCAGCGGCAGGCTGCCGTCCACGGTGAGGTCGGGAAAGTCGAGGATGCGGAAGGTGAGGTACACCCCAAGGGCCATGATGCCGTAGAGAAAGCCCTGTTCCAGGGCACCGAGAAATGCGTATAGGGTCATGTCGTGTCGTTGCTGGAGTTGCGTGGAAGGAGCGCGCGCCCCATCTGCGGCCCATACATGGGGCTGCGCGGAAGGACAAGCAGCGGGGCGCGGGGCTTTTCCCCGGCGTCAGTCGTAGCGGGTGCTGATCTCGCGAAACAGTTCGCAGGATTCCATGAATGCGTCGACCACATCCGGATCGAAATGGGAACCGCGCCCGTCGAGGATAATTTCTACGGCCTCGTCGTGGGACATGGCGTCCTTGTAGACCCGTTTTGTCACCAGCGCGTCATAGACGTCGGCCAGGGCCATGAGCCTGCCGCCAAGAGGTATGTCTTCGCCCTTGAGGCCGCGCGGGTATCCCGAGCCGTCCCACTTTTCGTGGTGGGAAAGGGCGATTTCGCGCGCCAGGGCCAAAAATGAGCGATCGCCCTTGTCCAGGCTCAGGCGTTCGGCCTCGGCCAGGGTCTCGCCCCCGAGCAGCGTGTGCCGCTTCATCTCGTCGAATTCGTCCGCGCTGAGCCTGCCGGGTTTGAGCAGAATGCTGTCGGCGATGCCGACCTTGCCGATATCGTGCAGGGGGGCTGATTTGTGGAGCAGTTCGACGGTGTCGCGGTCGAGCTGCCGTTTGAATTTGGGTTTTCGGGCCAGGCAGCGGGCCAGAACGAGGACGTATTCGCGGGTGCGCCGGATGTGTCCGCCGGTTTCGGGGTCGCGCGTTTCGGCCAGTGCCGTGAGGCTCAGGATGGTCGCGTCCTGGGCCTGCACGAGTTGCTGGCTGCGGATGCGCAACTCGCGTTCCTCCATCCCGTACTTGATGAGGCTCAGCAAAGCCATGTTCACCACCAGGACCAGCACGGGGGACAACGGGGATATCCAGTAACCGGGGCCGTCCAGCAGCCACAGGGCTGCGCTCCACAGGCCGGTCCCGGCCAGCACCATACCCGTCGCGCAGGCCAAGGGGCCGGCGGACATCATCAGCAGTGTCGCCAGGATGCCGACCAGCATGATGGCGCTCGCCTCGGCCCCGACGGCCCAGGCCGGACGGATCAGGGCATCGCTTTGGAGCAGGTTGTCAAGCGCCGTGGCATGGATTTCCATGCCGGGAAAGACGCGGTCCGTCGGCGTGACGTGGTTGTCGCCAAGCCCCGAGGCCGTGGGGCCGACAATGGCCACGCGGCCACGCAGGTCGGGCAGGGGGCCGCTCAGGATGTCGGCGGCGGAATATGTCGCAAACGTGCCTCTGGGACCCCGGTACCTCAGCAGCAGGTTGCCCTGCGGATCGGCATGTACGCGTTTGCGGCCCAGTTGCAGGAAGCCTCCGTCCGCATCCTGTCCCAGACCGAAGGCGGCTTTTTCCCGGGCCAAGACTGTGGCCAATGTCAGGCCCGGTAGCAGCGCGTCGGCGTGCATGGCGATGATCGGGATTCGCCGGATGACTCCGTCGGCGTCCGGCAGCGCATTGATGAAACCGGAACTTGTGCTCGCTTCGCCAAGGCTTGGCAGGGAACAGACGGCGTCCTGCGCCGTGTGCAGCGAAAACGCCGCAGGAATTGCTTGGCCGGTCAGGAGTGGGTGCACGCAGCAGAAGGACGCGGCTTCGCGGAGGGGGGAAAAGAGCAACTTGTATCCCAGAACGGAGGTTTGCCCGCGCAAGGCGTCGCCCAGAACCTGATCATGGTCCAGGCTGGCCAGCGGCAGTCCCCCCAGATCAAGGGTCTGGCCCGAATCGCGGCTCAGGTTTTCGAGGATCAGGATAGGGGACGTCCTGTCGCGAGTGGACAGGATCAGGTCCAGTGTCACCATTTCCGCGCCAGCTTCATGCAACCTTGTGAGCAGGCGGGCCAGGATGTTTCTCGGCCAGGGCCACTGGCCGAGCTGGTTCAGGGACTTGTCGTCGATGGCGATAAGCGCCGGGACGGGACTTGGAGGGCGCTGCGTGGTCTGGGACAGCAGCACGTCGTAGACCTTGTGTTCGAAATGGATGAGCAGCTCAGGCCGCGCGATATGCACGAACACCACGCAGAGCGTGATGAGGCATCCGGTGCCAAACAGGCGTACAAAATCCCGGCGTCGGTATCGTGATTGCTTCATTTGGTTGCGTCATCAGGCTACGCCAGGGTCAGCGCACCAGTACCTCCACGCGGCGGTTCCTGGGCTCGGGCGTTTCGTCCGCTGTGGGGATGAGAAGATTGCCTTCGCCGTGGGAAAAGACTTGGATGATGGCAGGGTCGACGCCTTTTTTGACGAGCAGTTCCCGTGCTTCCTTCGCCCGTTCAAACGACAGCCGGGCGTTGTCTTCACGCGTCCCGACCGTGTCCGAGTGGCCGTTGATGCGCACGTCACGGGAATTTCTGCGGTTGATGGTTTCAAGAATCATGGCCGGGGCGGGTATGGATTCGGCGGTCAGTTCGGCACGGCCGTATTCAAAGTACAAGAGAAAGGTTTCCGGCGGTTCGGGCATGGCCTGGAGGACCTGGCCATAATCCTTTTTGATTTTGCTCTCTTTGAGGGTGCGCAACGGGCCGGGCGTGGCCGAGGAGTCTTTGACCGAGGTGCTCTGGCCAGCAAGGGTAAGGCTCTGCGCACCGGCGGCGGTACTGACCTCGGCCCGTCCGACGGAGCCATCCGGATCCGCGATGAGGACCACCGTCGTACCCTTGGACGCGCAGCCTGCAAATGCGAGGCAGAAAGTAAGGAGCAGGATGCGTATCATCTATTCCTCCACCTTGACGAGAAGCCGTGTTCCGTGGACCGCGATGACCGCGTCCGGAGTTTCGATGCGGACCTTGTCGGGCGCAAGCCGGGCGATGACTCCGGACATGTAGGCAAAGGACCCTTTGAGCAACCGGATGGCGACGCCCAGTTTTTCTTCCTGGGGCGCGAAGGCGAAGTCCTGGAGCTCCAGACGGCTTTCCGGCCCAAGGGAGAGAAGGGTATCGTCCTCCAGCATGATGCCGACGGTGCTGTGTTTCTCTGTCGTGACGGCATCGCTGACATGCAGGATGTCACCTATTCTGGCGGGCCAGGATTCTTCACCGCGCACGACCAGGCCGTTGCCCTCGACAGTCTTGATGAACCCGGCTACGGCGGGCTCCGCCTGGGCAGTGCTTGCGTGCAGTGCAAGGGTAAGTATGAGCAGTGCGAAAAAATGCATAGTTTCCTCCGGGAGTAAGGAATAAAACTACAGGTTTGCTTAAAGTACTCTTTGGCATTGTTCAAGTAGCATTTGAAATAACTGTCAACTCCGGATGCCTGGCGAACCCGGCTTCTTGCATTGGCCGGTCGCCGGGTCTAGAGTCCTGATTCGAAGCGTCTGAAGGCAAGGCCGCTGTTTCCGGCATGCCGTGATGCGGTCGCGGGAATGATGCGCAGGTTCTGCTGTGGGCTTTCGAAGTGTTTTCAGGTGCGGATTCTATACATATTTTCGTGCCCAGAAATCCTATGTAGTCGGTATTGAATAGCAGAGAATACTTGTCCGGTCTGGGTATTTTGACAGGAACCTGACGTGTCCATTAGGGCAGAGCCCAAATCTTTTCATGAACGAGGTCTCCATGCCCACAGCTCTTGAAGTTCTGCGCAATGTTTTCGGTTTCCGTGACTTTGTCGGGCCGCAGGAAACCATCATCGACACCCTTGTGAGCGGTGGCGATGCCGTGGTGCTCATGCCCACCGGCGGCGGCAAATCCATGTGCTACCAGATTCCCGCCCTGCTCCGGCCCGGCACCGCCGTGGTCGTCTCTCCGCTCATCGCGCTCATGCGCGACCAGGTGCAGAGTCTGACCCAAAATGGCGTGCGCGCGGCCTGTCTCAATTCCTCCCTAACGGCGGCCGATGCCCGTGGTGTGGAGTCCGAATTGCTGGCTGGACGGCTGGACCTGATCTATGTCGCTCCGGAGCGGCTGTTCATGCCCGGTTTTCTGGACCAGCTGGCGCGCATACCGCTGGCGCTCTTCGCCATTGACGAGGCGCATTGCGTATCGCAGTGGGGCCATGATTTCCGCCCTGAATACACGCGTCTGGGCGTGCTGGCCGAGCGCTTCCCCGCAGTGCCGCGCATGGCTCTGACCGCCACGGCCGATGATCTGACCCGAACGGACATCATCCGTCAGCTGCGCCTGGAATCGGCCAGGATTTTCGCTGCCGGATTTGACCGGCCGGGCATCCGCTATCTTGTCACCGTCAAAGACCACCCCGAACAGCAGCTCGCCAATTTTCTGCGTTCCCAGCCCCACGGCGACGCGGGCATCATCTACCGCATGTCGCGCAAGAAGGTCGAGGCCACGGCCGCGAGTCTCTGCAAGCAGGGATTTACGGCCCTGCCATATCATGCCGGGCTGGACGGGGGGACGCGCGAGCGCAATCAGGAACGCTTCATGCGCGAGGACGGGGTGATCATGGTCGCCACCGTGGCTTTCGGCATGGGTGTGGACAAGCCCAACGTGCGCTTCGTGGTCCATCTTGATCCCCCTACCAGCCTTGAGGCCTATCACCAGGAAACCGGCCGCGCCGGTCGCGACGGGCTGCCCGCCGTGGCCTGGATGACCTACGGTCTGGGCGACATCGCCATGCTGCGCCGCCTGGTGGCCATGGACGCGGGGCAGACTCCTCTGCCTGCCGATTCAGCTGAGATGCGGGGGGAAGCCAGAGCGCGGCATGAGCGACTCAAGCAGCAGAAACTCACCGCCCTGCTCGGGTACTGCGAGACGACCGATTGTCGGCGACAGGTGCTGCTGCGCTATTTCGGCCAGGAATTGCCCGAGCCTTGCGGCAACTGCGACATCTGCCTGAATCCCGTGGAGTCCTGGGACGGGACGGTGGCGGCCCAGAAGGCCCTGTCCGCCATTTTTCGGGCCAAGGAGGGGTTTGGGGCCGGGCATCTGGCCGACGTGCTGGTCGGCAAGCAGACCCGCGCCATCGAACGCTGGGGCCACGAGACCCTTTCGACCTTCGGCGTCGGCACGGAGCTGTCCCGGCCGGAGTGGCTGAGCGTCTACCGCCAGCTGGTTGCGGCAGGATTGGTCGACGTGGACATGGAAGGGTACGGGGCCTTAAAGCTCAATGCCCGAAGCTGGGAGGTCATGAAAGGCGGGCGCAGCGTATCCCTGCGCCGTGATCCGGTTCCGGTCAGGGGCGCGCACAAGTCGTTGGCGCGCGGCGTAGCCGATGCGGCCACCCCCGAGGCCAGGGAACTGTGGGAGAGCCTGCGTCAGCTGCGCCTGGAGATTTCCCGGGAGCAGGGCGTTCCGCCCTATGCGGTCTTTTCGGACCGGACCCTGCAGGAGCTGGTCCGCTACCGTCCCCGTCGGATGGAAGAGCTGCTGGGCATCAGCGGGGTGGGGCGCATGAAACTTGCGGCCTATGGCGAGCGGATCACTCAGGCCCTGCATGCGCACGAGTCCGCGCATGGCCGCCCAAGTGACCTGCCAGAGGCTCCCCTGCCACGTGCGGAGAAAACCAGGCCGGCAGCGCAGGAATTGTCAGGCACCGAGCAGGCCAGCCTGGAACTGTTCAGGGAAAAGGGCAGCGTCGATGCAGTGGCTTTAGCGCGCTCTCTCAAGCCAGCCACGGTCTATGGCCACCTGACAAAAGCCATCGCCCTGGGGCATGTCTCGGCGGCGGACGTCACGGGCCTTGGCCGAGGACAGATTTCGCGCATCGAGGAATGCCTGGGGTCCGGGCGCGGGAGAGCCTCCCTTGGCGCGGCCATGGAGGCCCTGGACGGGGAGTTCGGCTATGAAATTCTGCGCTGTGTTCAGGCGCAGATGATGCGGGAACAGGCGGAGCTGACATGAAAATCTATCTTGTCGGCGGGGCGGTACGGGATCAGTTGCGCGGCGTCACGCCCGTGGATTTCGACTATGTCGCCGTCGGCGGAGATGAGCATGAGCTGCGAGGCAGGGTGCCGGGCCTGACCAGGGTCGGGCAGGGCGTTCCGGTCTTTGTGCGCGGGAGCGCGCAGTACACGCTCTCGGAGTTTGCAACCATCGAGGAGGATCTCGGCTCCCGCGATTTGACCGTAAACGCTCTGGCTCGTGACAAATCCGGCGAGGTTGTCGCGCACCCCCAGGCCCTTTCGGACCTGCGAGAGAAGATCCTGCGGCCCGTGGCGGCGGCCAATTTTCTGGCCGACCCCTTGCGGGCCATCCGTGCGGCCCGGTTTGCCGCGCTTTTGCCCGATTTTACGGTACATGACGACCTTTTGCTGGCCATGCGGGGCGTTACGCCGGAAGCCCTCGGCCGGATGGCGGCGGAGCGTGTCGGTCACGAAGTGCTCAAAGCCTGCGCAGCCCCGGCGCCGGGTAACTTTTTGCGAATCCTGCAGGCCGGGCAGAAGCTTGGGCCATGGCTGGAGGAATTTCGTGAGGCCCACCTCATGCCGGCCGGGCCCCCCATGTTTCACGAAGCCAGCGTGCTGGAGCACACCGCCAGGGTCATGGACCGATGCTCCGGGGATGCTCTCGGGGTCTGGATGGCCCTGTGCCACGACCTCGGCAAGACGGCGACGCGTCCGGAACTTCTGCCGCACCATCACGGGCACGAGGAGGTCGGCGCGGACATGGCGCAGGCCCTGGCCCTGCGCCTGCGCCTCCCGAACCGTCATCGTCTCGCCGGACGCCTGGCCGCCCGGTGGCATATGGCCGCTGGGCGTTACGGCGGTCTCAGACCGTCGACCAGGGTGGGCCTGCTGCTCGAACTGGACAAGCCCGGGATGATGGAGAGTTTTTTCCGCCTGGTGGCGGCGGATCATGGCGGTGAAAACCTGGAGCGGGCGAGGCGCGAGCTTGCCGTGGTAAAATCCGTGCGCCTGCCGGAAAAACATCAAAACAAGGGCCCACGAAGCGCGGAAATCCTGTTGCAACTGCGCTGCGAGGCCCTGTCCGAGCGGCGGGACAAGTTGGAGGATGGCATAGAGGAGGATTTGTGATGCGGTCATTCAGGGGCGCAGCGGCTGCCTTGCTTCTTGCTGCTTGTGTTTTCATGTTTGCGGCGCAGGAAGTTCTGGCCGACGCCAAGGACGACGTTCTGGTTTTTGAACGTCAGGGCTGGATCTTTAGTTCTGATGGCAATGGCCGCAAAATTACCCGCCTGGTGCAGGGCAGCAGGCCCGGAATCACTCCCGATGGCCGACTTGTGGCCTTTTTTCGGCCCGATCCGGACGATGCGTCCGAAAGCAGGTTTGACTTGTGGGTGTATGACCGCAAGCGCGGACTCGAGTCGCGCATCGTTTCATCGCTTCCGGCAGCCTCATCTGCGGTGTGGTCCAGCGACGGGGCCAGGATCGCGTTTCTGGCCCGTAACTCCGAGGCGCTGACCAGGGTCGTGACTGTAAACGCCGATGGATCGAAGTTGCGCACTCTTCTGCGTGAGGGCGATGGCAATGTGGGATTTCTCTGTTCACTTTCCTTTACGCCTGAAGATGAACTGCTGGTTCACGACATGTCCAGTGTCTACTGGGTGAATCCCGGCGGAGGAGTGCTGAGGAGTGTCCCGCTTGATCGGGTCATGGGATCGGTGGCGAGCAGCGTCACCAGTTCCGACAGGTTCGCGGTCTGTCCGGTTGATCCGGCCGTGCTCGTCTTCAGCCATGCGGTTTCGGGCACACCCCGCTTCGAAGCGATCATGCATGAGCCAAGTTCCGGTCTTTCCTTGCACGACAGTTGGGTTGGGGTCGGCAAGAACATGCGGATCACTCCGCAGGACGTGACCGCTTTTGATCCGGTCTGGTCCAGGGACGGCAAGCGGATCTACTTTGTCGGCTACAGGGATGTGCAGGCCGCCGATGCGGAGCTGTTCAGGATTTTTCGGATCGATCGTTTCGGGTCGGGGCTCAAGGAGCTGGTGCTGGGGGAGAGTGTCGCCGTGGGTTCCGGATTTGCGGGTGGCCAGTAACAGGGATTCAGGACTTGATCCGGCCCCTGAAGGAGGCGACGCACAAAAAGATTCCCGCCGCCAGAATGACGATCTTGCCAAGGTCGAAACGGGCGTCTTTTTCGAGCGCGTTCAGGTATGGCAGTGCCGGTAGATAATATACACCGCTTCTGCCCTTGGAAATGCCTGCGCTTATTGCAGTTCCGATGGTCCTGGTGTTGCCGGGGATGATCCTCCCGTCCGGGAGAGGGAATTCGTAGCCGATTGCGTAGCTGTAACTGTTGGCCACAGGATCCTGGCGGTCGCCCAATTCGCGCCGTATTTCCGTTATTTCCCCGCTCGCCCGTGCGCCGATGAATGGGAGAAGGGGGATCAGCGTCGCGTAGAGGGTCAGGAGCAGGCCTGCCACAAAGACGATGAATCGGGGGAAGAGGGATCTTTTTTTCTGTGACTTGGGCATGCCGTCTTTTCGCCAGCTTATTTTTGGTAGACCCTGGGCATGGGCAGGTTCCACTTTTCGTAGATCGGAGCCAGCCTGCCCTGCTCGGCCAGGCGGCGCATGCCCTGCTCGTAGGTCTGACGCAGTTCCTGCCCGCGGGCTGAGTCGGAGAAGGCCGGGAAGTACTGCCGAAAACCCACGGATTCGATGCGAAATTCGTTTTCGTCGAGGTTTGCATCATAGGCCTTCATGCTCTCCATGATAAGATGCAGGTCGTCGACGTAAAAATCCGCCCCTCCTCGCACGACCCGCTCCAGGGCCTCGACTCCGTTGTACGTCTCGCTGGGCTGGACCGGGACGGCAAAATCCCGTGTGGCGTAATACCCGAGTCTCCACGCCACGCGCCTGTTCGCCATGGATGCTGCGCCGTCCCAGTCGGGAAAGGCGCTTTTGCGGAAGATGGCGTGGTATTCGCCTTCGTACATCGGTTCCGAAGCCAGTTGCAGTCCTGTCGCTGACTCGGAGGTGCACGTGTAAATGTCGACCGAGCCTTCGCGGACCATGATAATGCCGCGTTTGGCCGGAACCTCCACATGGCGGACACTTTTTCCGCCGGGTTCGAAGATGGCCCGCATGAGATCGTGGTAAAGCCCCTGCCCGTCGGCGCTGGTGAACCCCTGCCAATATGGGGACGCGGTGAGTACATCGTCCGCACGGACGGCGGAGGGGAAAAGAAGCATGATGACGGTGGCAAGCAGAAGCATATGCGGCTTTGTGCGAGTGATCATGAACAAACCCGTTATCGCACACTGGGATTACGAACAAGTGGAATCTGAGTTTTTTTGTGGCGGGTCCTTCTGCGGACTTGCGTCCACGGTCCTGACGTGATTTGTTCTGGCCGTGTCATGGGCTACGGTGAATGGATTTTTCATTTTGTAACATACGAAGGATGTCATGCAGGATATTTTCGATCAAGCCGCGCAGATCGTGTCCCTTCTGGATCTGACCTCTCTGTCCGGCACCGAAAGCGGGGACGAGATTGCAGAGCTTTGCGCCCGGGCCGAGGGGCCGTGCGGCCGGGTCGCCGCGATCTGCGTTTTTCCGCGTCACCTCCCCCTGGTCCGCGCCAGCCTGGCCGGGCGGGCTCTGGAGGGGGTCGAGTTGGCCACCGTGGTCAATTTTCCCGCAGGGAATCTGGACCCGGACGGGAGTGTCCGTGAGATACGGGAGGCCCTCGCGCTTGGAGCCACGGAAGTGGATCTGGTTTTTCCCTACCGGGCATTTCTGGAAGGGCAGACGGAGCAGGCAGGGAAATATCTGGATGCCTGCCGCGAGGCCTGCCCTGTGCGGCTCAAGGTCATTCTTGAGACCGGAGCGCTCAAAAGCGGCGAGGCCATTCGCAAGGCAAGCCTCCTGGCCGTGGAACGGGGCGCCGATTTTCTGAAGACGTCCACCGGTAAGACTCCGGTTCACGCCACTCCCGAGGCGGCCACGATCATGCTCGAGGTCATCGCCCAGGACGGGGGCCGGGTCGGTTTCAAGGCTTCGGGGGGCCTGCGCACCATGGACGACGCCCTGGTCTATCTGGATCTGGCGGGCAGGATCATGGGCCGGGACTGGGTCTGCCCCGCGACATTTCGGTTCGGGGCCAGCAGCCTCCTTGACGATGTGCTGCAGAGGGTGTCCGACAGGGGCCGCCCATGAGCCGTGTCTGCCTGCTGGTGCTCGATTCTCTCGGGATCGGCGGAGCGCCGGACGCGGATCAGTTCGGAGATCTTGGAGCCGACACCCTGGGGCACATCGCCCAGGCCTGCGCGCAGGGTCTGGCTGATGAAGGCCGCAGCGGCCCGTTGCGGGTTCCGGTGCTCTCGTCCCTGGGGCTCGGACTGGCGGCGGCCCTGTCCACGGGCCGGATTCCTCCCGGTCTTGAGTCGCACGTTCCGGCTTTGGGCCGCTACGGCTGCGCCACGGAAATCAGCCTGGGCAAGGACACTCCCAGCGGTCATTTTGAAATGACCGGCGCGCCGGTGCTCTTTGATTGGGGCTATTTCGAGCAGGCCAAAGGTTCAGTGCCAGATGAATTGCTCAAGGAGCTTGTGGCCCGTGCCGGTCTGCCCGGAGTGCTGGGCAACTGCAAGGCTTCGGGGACCGAGATCCTGACGCGTCTTGGCGAGGAGCATGTCCGAAGCGGCTGCCCCATCGTCTATACCTCGGTGGATTCGGTGTTGCAGATCGCCGCCCATGAAGAGGCCTTCGGCCTTAATCGCTTGCTGGAAGTGTGCTCCATCGCCAGGGAACTGGTCGACAGGTACCGCATCGCCAGGGTCATCGCCCGTCCTTTCACGGGCCGGAGCGAGGAGGGGTTCGTGCGTACCGGAAACCGGCGCGATTTCTCCATTCCCGCCCCCTCGCCCACGATTCTCGACCTGTTGACGGACAGTGGCGGAACTGTCTTGTGCGTTGGCAAGGTTGGCGATATTTTCGCGCATCGCGGTGTGACGAAAAACATCCGCGCCTACGGCCATGACCGGCTCATGGATGCGACCCTCGACGCCTGGCAAAGTGCGGGGGAAAAGACCCTGGTCATGACGAATTTCGTTGATTTTGATTCCGTTCATGGTCATCGTCGGGACGTGGCCGGATACGCAAGGGCGCTTGAATCCCTGGACGAGCGGCTGCCCGAACTGCTGGCCCGGCTCGCGCCGGGTGACTTGTGTATCCTCACCGCCGATCACGGATGCGACCCGACCTGGCCGGGCACGGATCATACGCGCGAGCGGGTACCTGTCCTGGCCGTTGGGCCGGGGATCAGGGCCGGGAGCATCGGCATTCGCGATACGCTCAGTGACATCGGCGCCTCGGCTGCGCATTTTTTGGGTATGGCGGGAACCGGGTATGGCCGGTCGTTTTTTGTCGAGGACGAGTTCGCAAACCTACGCTAAAGGAATATTCATGACCCCCGATTGCGGCCAAGGGCCGGCCTCCTTGAATGAACGGATCATCCCCGCGCTGCTCAGGCTCCTGGTCTGGGGCGGCGTGTTCTCCGTCGTTTACATCCTGCGTTCTTTTTTTCTGCTGCTCTTTTTGACTTTCGTGTTCGGATATATCCAGAATCGAGGGGTGAACAGACTGCAGGGACTGATCCCCAACCGACCGCTGCGGGTCGTGCTCGTGGCGAGCATATTTCTGGGGGTGCTGATCGCGGTCGGTATCTTTCTGGTGCCGCGGGCCAAGGACCAGACCGTTCTCTTCATCACCCAGCTGCCTCAGTACGTGGAACGGCTGGACCAGGAGCTTGGCGCTTTGGGGGAACGTTATCCCATGGTAGCCAACGCCATCCCTGAACTTGGCGCTGCATCCGATCACCCGGCCGGCCATGGGACATCCAGGGTTTCGGCCTTGCTACAGCAGATTTTCGGCATGTCTGACCATCCCGTCGGACAGACCAAGGTCAACCAGTTGCTCGATCTGGTACGCGGAGTGGGAGGGCAGATAGCGGCCATTGCCTCGGCCTTTCTGCTGGCCCTTCTGTTTTCCTTTCTCATCGTGCTTGACCTGCCGCGCCTTTCAGCCAGCGTATGCTCACTGCAAAATTCCAAGCTCGACTTCGTTTATCGGGAGGTTGCGGCCAGTATAAGGGATTTTGCCATGGTGCTGGGCAAGGCGTTGGAGGCGCAGTTCGTCATCGCAGTTGTCAACTCCGTGCTCACGGCCATCGGCGTGGCCCTGCTCGGCCTGGGCTCGACCATGGCCTTTCTGACGGTCATCGTCTTCCTGTGCAGCTTCATTCCCGTTCTGGGCGTTTTCATCAGCACCGTGCCCATCTGCCTCATCGCTCTACAGAGTTCGGGGCTGACGACCATGCTGCTGGCCATCGTCATGATCACGGTCATCCACCTGCTCGAAGGGTATGTGCTCAATCCCAGGATCTATGGTTCCTATATGCGCATCAATCCCGTTATTGTGCTCGTCATCCTGACCGTCGGGGCCAAACTGTTCCATATCTGGGGGCTGGTGCTGGGCGTGCCCATTTGCACCTATATCTTCGGGCATGTCATTCAGCGCAAGGAACCTCCCGCCCCGTTCGAATGCCCCTTGGACACCGGCCGCGAAGCAGCCGCACTCCAGGCCCCGGCTGAGAATGGACCGCAACCGTAACTGTCTGATGGAGCCAACAGTGGAAAAAAATCTGAGCATCATCATTGTAGAGGAACCGTGCCTGTCGCGAAATGTCATGTCCAAGGCCCTCGGCGCATGGGGTTACCCGTGCGCCATAGCCGAGGACGAAGACGCCGCCTGGAAGGCTGTCCTGGCCGCGCCGGCTCCGGTTCTTGTCCTTGCGGATTGGCATACAGACTTTATGGGGTGTGACGATTTTTTCTGGAAAGTGCGAAGCACGCCGGCGTTGCAACACATTTATCTGGTTGGCGGCATACCGCGCGGTGCCGTGGGGGCGATTCGCCAATGCATGGCTTCCGGGGCCGACGATTTTGTTTATCGCCCTTACGATCTCGATGAGATGCGCGTGCGCCTGCATGTGGCATCGAAGGTCATGGGGTTGCCGTCCAGCGGTTTTGTTTTTTCCGACTGAAGTCTTTTTGTCGATCTTTGCGTCTTTTCACGGGACCTGTCGTGCTTCACCGCCGCAGGTCCCTTTTTTTTGGGCGCAGGTTTTTCAGAGCTTTGTTGACCAGTGCAGCGCTTTTTTCTGGATGGCCATGTTCATTTCGGGCTGCACGAACTCACGAGGTCCCTCGACAAAGGGCAGGTATTCGATGCTGGCCTCTCCCGGTCGCAGCTTTCCGCCCTGGATTCTGGGGAACAGGTTCTTGCGTGCCGGGGCCAGGCGTCCAAGGATCACCGGCACGGCCTGGAAGGCTTCTTCCTTGGGCAGGGTCACCGGGTGCAACGGTACGCGGGGCAGGGTTTCAAGCTCGGGGGCATGAGGCTGGTAAAGGCTGACCTGCGCGCCCAGGTTCAGAAAAAGTTCAGGTCTGATCTTGAAGGCCGGGATCCGAAAGGAAAAGGCCGTGGATTCCATCCAGGGCAAAAGGGCGCGGGGCAGGTTGGTCAGGCGAATGAGGTCGGCCCAGGTCTGGAGCCTGAAACCTCCTGTCCTGACGCGTAGATTCCAGAAAGGAAGGTAGATGTCCGGTTTTTCACGGGTGGGCAGAAAATGCGGCGTGACCTGCTCGGCGTGCTCGGGGCCGGGTTCCCAAGCCGTGTCACAGTGCGGACAGGTCTGGATCAGGCTCTGCCTGTCTCCGATCAGGTCCCATCCGCAGCGGGGGCACAGGGTTGAGGCGAAGCGAAGGTGACTGCCGGCCTTGCCTGCTTCCTGCGCGTCGATGCTGGCCGGGCCGAGGTGTTCGCCGGTGATCCCGTCCACGAGTTCGTGATTCTGGAAAACGGGCTGGTAGATGAGCGAGAGGGTGTCGCCCACGCAGGCCGTCAGGGCCGGGCCAGTCTGGGCGGGCATGCCGGGCAGGGTTCGCAACAGTTGCGCCTTGAAGTCGGCGCTGGGAATGCCTGCGGGCAAAAACAGCCCCTCTGTCGCCGGTTCCACAAAGTAAAGCTGCATGGCCTGGCTGCGCAGTCCCAGCGAAGGAGGCAGCGTATGGTTGTCCACGGCCAGGAGGCTCGAGTCGAGAATTTTGTGCGTGGTGGATTCCTGCCCGAGCACAAAGGCGTTGCCTCTGAACCGCCAGTACGGGATGTAGATGAGCGTGCCCGGATGCGTTACGCGGGGCTTTAGGTGATACCTGAACGGACCGCTGCTGTGGATGAAGAGGCGGACCTGACAAAACGGACAGGAAAAAATCCTGTCCGTTTCTTCAAGGGCCACCGGAGCGCCGCATTGCGGGCATTGATGGGAAAGATGGCCGTTCATGGTCAGGCCATGCGCTCCCCGCAGTGATTGCAGAACGTTGAGCTGGACAGGTTGTCCTGGCCGCAGGCGGGACATTTGGTCGTTTCGCGTACGCTGCCCGTCTGTCGGCCGCAGCGCGGACAGAAGCGCGAGTCGGGCGCAAGGTTCTTGCCGCAGCCTTTGCATTGTTCGAAGACAACCAGCTGGTGTCCGCAGGATGCGCAGAATTTGTCATCCTCGCGAATCGGCTGGCGGCATTCCGGGCAAGCGAGGCCGCCTGCCGGTGCCGGGGCCATGGCGGACTGCCCGGCCATCTGCATGGCCTGGGCCATGAGCGAGGGCATCATGAATCCAACTCCCATGCCCATGGAGTCCCCCGCAGTGCCCGGATTGGATGCCGCCTTTTCCATGGCCGACGCGGCTTTTAGCTGCATGAGTCTGTTCATGTCGTCGAACATGCCGAGCTTGGTCTTGTCGTCCATGGCCTTCTGGACTTCGGGGGGCGGGGTGATGGCGTTGATGAAAAGCTGGTTCAGGGACAGGCCGAAATGGCGAAAGTCTTCCTGCAGGCGTTCGCGCAGGCCTCTTGACCATTCGTCGTAGAGGCTTGGCAGGTTCAGGATGGTGTCCATGTTCTCGCCAAGGAAATCGTTGAAGCGCGACACGATGACCTTGCCCAGATAGTCGCTCAGGTCCGGCACCGTGAAGGAGGCCATGGTTCCCACCAGCGAGTTGATGAAGAGCAGTGGCTGGACGATCTGGACATTGAACATGCCGTAGGCGCGCAGCCGGATGAGACCGAGTTCGGCATCCTTGAAGGCCACTGGCTCCCTTGTGCCCCACTTGAGGTTGGGGAAGACCTTGGTGTTGACCATGTAGGCTTCGGCCCGCAGCGGACTTTCAAACCCCCATGGAATACCCATGATCTTGTTTAAAATAGGAATGTTGGCTGTTTTGAGCGTGTGACGACCCGGCCCGAAGACGTGCACGGCCTTGCCGTTGTAGAAAAAGATGCCGGCCTGGGATTCGCGGACGATCAACTGTGCGCCGTACTTGATTTCGCCGGACCCTTCCTGGGGGAAGCGCCGGGCGAATTCCTGTCCGCGGTCATCAAACCACTCTATGAGTTCCAGAAAGAAAAGATTGTTGGCTCCCATGCGTCCCTCCGTGGCCCGGTTATTGTAGTCCGCCCTATAGGATGATTCGCTTGCAATTACAACTTGAGGCCCTTAGTGAACATGGCTTGTCACCCAAATGGAGGAATGCCATGGACCGCACCAAGGAAATCATGACCGCCCGCGACATCGAGCGCACTCTCGACCGCCTGGCCTGCCAGATACTGGAACAGATCCCCGATGGCGAATCCATAGCCCTTGTGGGAATCCAGCGTCGCGGCGCAGACCTCGCTTGCAGGCTGTGCGGCCTGCTGTCGGCGCGCACCCAGCGGGCCGTTCCCTGCGGGGAACTCGACATCAATCTGTACCGTGACGATTGGACCTCCTCCACTGCGACTCCGAACATCAACGCCACACGCATCGATTTTTCCGTGGAAGACAAGACCATCATTCTTATCGACGATGTGCTTTTCACCGGCCGTACCATCCGTTGCGCCCTGGAGGCCATCCTTGATTTTGGCAGACCGGAAGCCGTGAAGCTCTTGGTGCTGATCGATCGCGGGCACCGGGAACTTCCCATTCAGGCGGATTTTATCGGTAAGACGGTGGCTACCGATCGTGCCCAGCAGATCAATGTTTTTCTGCAGGAACGCGACGGCAGGGATCAGGTGATGTTGGGCTGATTTTTTTCGCAGCACAAATAAAGGCCGCCTCCCCATCGGGGAAAAGCGGCCTTTTTTTGTGCTTGGTCAAGCGGGTCAGATCAGGGCTTTGTCGGTCAGGAACGAGCGCAGGGTCTCGGCGTTGGCCGCACTCAACGGGGTCAGGGGCAGGCGCATCTCAAGCTTGATGCGGCCCATGAGCGAGAGAGCGGTCTTGACCGGGATGGGATTGGTCTCGATGAACATCATGCGCGAGAACGCGGCCAGCAGGAAGTGCATTTCCCGAGCCTTGGCCAGATCGTTTTCGAACCAGGCTGAACACAGCCCGCTCATCTTGTCGGGCAGGATGTTGGAGACCACGGAGATGACTCCGCAGCCGCCCACGGACAGGAGCGGAAGCACCGTGAAGTCATCGCCGGAAAGGACCTGGAAATCGGGTCCGCAGTATTCAAGTACCTGCGATACCTGACTCAGGTCTCCCGTTGCTTCCTTGATGCCGACCACATCCGGGATGTCCTTGTTCAGTCTGGCCACAGTGGCCGGGAGCAGGTTGACGCTGGTGCGTCCCGGTACGTTGTAGACGATGAAGGGCATGGACACTTCGGCGGCGATGCGCTTGAAGTGCTGGTACAGGCCTTCCTGGGTCGGTTTGTTGTAGTAGGGCGTGATCAGAAGCGCCCCATCGGCTCCGGCTTCCTTGGCGTAGCGGGTCAACTCCACCGCCTCGGCCGTGTTGTTCGATCCGGCCCCGGCCAGGACCGGTACCCTGCCTTTGACCTGGTCCACGCAAACCCGGATTACCCGCTTGTGCTCGTCGTGGCTCATGGTCGCGGACTCTCCGGTGGTGCCGCAGGGAACTAGGCCGTTGATCCCGCTTTGAATCTGCCATTCTATCAGATCTCGATAGGCTTGCTCGTCAAGCTGGCCGTTTGAAAACGGAGTGACCAGGGCTGTAAATGCTCCTTTGAATTGCATCGTTTCCTCCCGGATTGGTTCTGTGGTTGATAAATCTGGCCGAGCTTGAGCCCTAAAGGCCCAGGGCGGCGGGGGAAAACTCGCCAGTATAGACGAGCTGGGCTTTGCCGCGCAGGAAAATATCGTTGCCGTGAACGCCGATTTCCAGCACTTCGCCTCCCGAAGTGGTCACCCTGGCTCTGGCCTCGCACATGCCAAGAGCATGGGCAACGGCCACCGAGGCCGCCGCGCCCGTGCCGCAGGCATAGGTTTCATTTTCCACGCCGCGCTCGTAGGTACGCAGCAGAAGTTCGTCGCGGCTGACGATCTGTATGAAATTGGCATTGGTGCCGGCCGGGGTAAAATGGTCGTGGTAGCGAACCCTGGCGCCGAGTTCTTTCACGTCGAGGCTTTTGACGTCTTCGGAGATGATGACCGCGTGCGGAACTCCGGTATTTGCGAAATGGGCCGTCCAGTCCTGTCCGCCAAGATCAAGGGAAAAATTCAGAGCCATGTCTCGCGCCGGTGTGAGCTGGACTTCCACTTCTCCCTCTTCGGGGAAGACCCGTGCGTGAACAGCACCTGCGTCGGTGAGCATGAGGTGCTCGGCCTGGGCCATGCCCAGCATGTACGCCAGCATGGTGGCGCAGCGCGATCCGTTGCCGCACATTTCGGCCCGGGAACCGTCAGCGTTGAAGAAGTGCCAGCGCGTGGCGGCCTCTCCGGAATCGTCCGTCTCCAGAAAGATGATGCCGTCGGCACCGATGCTGAAGGCGTGCGGGCAAAGCGTTTTGGCCCAGCGTGGCATTTCGGCCGGGGATACGGTCCTGGCGCGGTTGTCGATGACGATGAAGTCGTTGCCACTGCCTTGCATCTTGTAAAAAATTTGAGTCGGTCTGGGAAAAAGAGACATGCGGTATCCTTCAAAAAAAATTATATGTCTTAAGTTATGGGGATTCGGGCTAAAATGCAAGGAGCTTGCTAGGGAGCGAAGACGGCGTCAATTTCCGGGTCCGAGGGTACGCCTCCTCCAAGGGGGCTTGCTTCCGTGAAAATGGAAACTTGCGGCTTCCACACGGTTTTCAGTCCGGGCGCGGGCAGTTCGGGAATGGTGATCCTGTTTACGCTTCTGCCCTTGGTGAAGGCCCGCACCCAGAGCAGGGCGCCATCGCGCATGTAGAGACCCGAATAACCTGGCCCCGGCCCTGAGCCGAGCAGGATGTCGAAATCTTCGCCGCGCTGCTCGATGAAGTCATTTTCCCTGTTCCCCCCCCAAGTGCTGACCCCGATGATCAGATTGTGATTTCCTTCCTGGCGCAGGGAGTGGGCCATGCGGACGACGTCCTCTTCCATGGCCGGGTCATGTTGGCCGCTGTCGGGGAACAGGATGAAGGCGAGGCGGCCATTAGTCGTGTCCCGTTCGACCAGTTGCGGCTCGGTGAGCGGACCGGTCCAGGCCGGGCCAGCTTCGATGCCGGCGTGCGAGAACACCAGCGCATCGGCCGGGGACATGAGGGCGACGTCGTAGTCCAGCAGGTCGTAAGCCCTTTTCAGCTTGGCGACGACGGAAGGGTGCCGATCCGCTTCAAGGCCAAAGGGTGAGAACTCGTAACCGCCACTGACAATGAGGATGTCCGCATTCTCTCGTTCGGTTTTGAAATGGGTGGCCCGCCGGGCCAACCCTCCATAGGTCTTGCTCCCTCAGCTGGGGCAGGGGTTGAACTCCCCAATGCTGTTGCCGGTGAAGAGGATGGTTGTTTTGGCCCCGGCACCGGGGGCAAAGGAGAAAAGCAGGAACAGGAAAAACCACGAGACGCGCTTAAGGAGTGTCAGTTTCACGAAGACCTCAGATCAGGGGTTTGAGAATGGGGCTGCGTGCGATGAGATCCTTAAGCCTGGTGCGCCGCTCCATGATTTTTTTTGCGATCTCGCGGATGTCCTGCGCGGCCTGGCTTTTGGGCGCGAACTTGAGCAGCGGGACCTGATGACGCACGGATTCCGTGACCATGGAATCCCGGGCTACCGTTCCGAGCAGGCTGATGGGCAGGTTCAGGAACCGCTCACAAGCCTGGGCCAGACGGCTGAAGGCGTTTTTCGCCTCTTTGTCCGAGTCGGCCATGTTGACGATGACCTGGAAATTCTTGATCTGATGCTGGGTGAAGAGCACCTTGATCAGAGCGTAGCTGTCGGTCAGGGACGTGGGCTCGGGGGTGATGACGACTATCCGTTCCTGGGGCATGGCCGCGAAAGACAGCACCGTGGGGCTGATTCCAGCGCCAAGGTCGAGAACCAGAAAATTGTATTTCCTGAACAGGGCATCAAGCTTGCCCAGCAGCAGGCCCTGCACGTCTTCGTCCATCTCCACCAGTTCGGCTACTCCGGAAGCGGAGGGCAGGAGGACAAGCCCGTCGCCGGCGAGGGGGATGACCACGTTTTCGGCCGCAGCGTCGCCGAGCAGGTCCTGCAGGTTTTTTTCCGGGGACAGGCCAAGGAGCACGTCCAGGTTGGCCAGCCCCAGGTCGGCGTCCAGAAGAATAAGGGAGCTGCCAAGCTCATGCAGGGCGAAGCACAGGTTCAGGGCAAGGTTTGTCTTGCCCACGCCGCCTTTGCCACTGGCGATGGCGATGCTGAGTGTCGTATTGGCTTCTGTCATTTCGGTCCTTGTTCTGCTCCGCGTTTTTAGGAAGGGTCGGAGAATGAGGAAAAAAGAAAGCGTTTTTCGTTCTGGTGCACCTGTGACAATTCCTCTCCATGGGTGAGGTCCAGGATGGGCGCGGTCTCGATCCTGTTTTTTCCATTCTGCTTGGCGCGGTACAGTGCCTTGTCCGCCTCGGCCATCAGCTTGACCGGGTCAGGGGTAAGTTTGCCCCTATAGCTTGCCACACCCATGGACATTGTTATGCTGAGGCGTACGTCGCCACAGGTGATTCTGGTTGTCTGAATGATCGACTGGATGCGCTGCAGGAGCATCAAGGCCCGAGCCTGCCCTGTGCCGGGCAGCAGCAGGACGAACTCCTCGCCTCCGATGCGGGCTGCCGTGTCAATCATTCTCATTTCATTTAGCAAGATTGACGCCATGGTTTTGATGACATCGTCTCCGCAGGCGTGCCCGTAGGTGTCGTTGACGGCCTTGAAGTTGTCCAGATCCATGATGCACAATGTCAGTGGTGTTTTGAAGCGCGAAGAGCGTTCGACCTCCATGACCATGGTCTGGTCAAAACCCCGGCGGTTGGTCAGGCCGGTCAATGGATCCTGGCCCTGCAAAACGTTCAGGTGCTCAATGTGCTCCTTGAGTCTCACCAGCGCCGGAAATTTGTCGCCGTGCAGGGGCAAAACTATCCAATGGCCCAAATTTTTTTGTCTCAGCCTTTCGGGCCAGGACGGATCGGAACGGATCAATCGAACCAGGGCCGCGACCCCGGATTTGACAGGGGAAAGCTTCAATTCCTGTTCCAGGACCTCGAGTTCGTCCAGTAGGGCCTCGTCGGGAGGGATGTTACGATTTGCCATGCAGGTACAAGAGGTAGTTGTGGATGAAGGCGTCGATGTTGCCGTCGAGCACCGCGTCCACATTGCTGGTTTCCGTGCCCGTGCGGTGGTCTTTGACCAGCCGGTAAGGCTGCAGGGTGTAAGTCCTGATCTGTGAGCCAAAAGCGATGGCACCCTTGGCAACGTACTCGGCCTGCCGCTCGCTGGCGATTTTCTGCAGTTCAAGTTCATAGAGGCGCGCTTTGAGCACCTTCATGGCCGCTTCCTTGTTCTTGTGCTGGGACTTTTCGTTCTGGCACTGGGCGACCAGCCCGGTCGGGATGTGCGTGATGCGTACCGCCGAATCCGTGGTGTTTACGGACTGCCCGCCCGGACCGCTGGAGCGGAAGATATCGACCCGGATGTCTTCTTCCCGCACCTCGATTTCGATGTCCTGCCCGGCGTCGGGGTAGACATCCACGGACGCAAAAGAGGTGTGCCGCCGTCCACTGGAGTCGAAGGGGGAGATGCGGATCAGGCGGTGCGTCCCTTTTTCGCCCTTGAGTTGCCCATAGGCGTAGGGGCCGTGAATGTGCAGGGTCACGCTTTTCACCCCGGCCTCGTCGCCAGGGAGCAGGTCGAGCAACTCGACCTTGAAGCCGGTTCGTTCGGCGAAGCGGCGGTACATGCGCAGCAGCATCTCGGCCCAGTCCTGGGATTCGGTTCCTCCGGCTCCGGGATGGATTTCGAGGATGGCCTCGCTTATGTCCTCGGGGTCGCTCAGCAGGGTGCGCATTTGCGCGGCTTCAAGCTTGGCGCTCAGTTCTTCCAGGGAATCCTGCAGGGCCTGCAGCATCTCCTCGGTCTGTTCGTCGGCAGCCATTTCGACCCACTCCAGGGCGTTGTCCCTGGCCAGGGCAAGGGCTTCCCATTCCTCGACCTGGCTTGCGACCTGGGTCTTCTCCTGCAGGACCGGGGTCAACAGGTCTGGCTTGTCCCACGCTCCGGGCGCGGAGAGCTGTTTCTCTATTTCATTGAGACGTTCCCTGTGCCTGCGCAGGTCAAAGCCGCCTCCAGAAGTCGGAGAAACGTTCGTCGAGTTGCGCGGCCCTGGCCTTTAATTCTGAATATTGCAGCATGATGTATCCGGTTACGTATGATTTTTCCGGCCAGTTCTCCAGAGCGTCACCAGCAAGGCGACAGCCAGGACGGGAAAGGCCGCGTGAATGAATTCAAAATGTTCGTGGTAAAAGGTGGTCTCTGTCAAGAGTTCTATGGCCGGATCGTGGGCGATGTCTGCGACAAAAAGCGGGGTCTGTCCTCGAATGCTGCCGTCAGGAGCGATAAAGGCACTAATCCCGGAGTTGGTGGAACGGATGATGGCCCGGTTCTGCTCCACGGCGCGCAGGACGGACAGGTGCAGATGCTGCAGGGGGGCCGACGACCGGCCGAACCATGCGTCGTTGCTGATGTTGACCAGTACGTTGGCACCGAGCTTCACTTGTTTCTGGGCCAGTTCAGGAAAGATGGCCTCGTAGCAGATCAAAAGACCCATGGCCAGACGGCCGGTTTTCAGAGGGGCGTCGTTGCTGCCGGGGCGGAACTCGAACTGGCCCGGGACCAGTTTGGTGATAAACGGCAGCCACTGGCCAAGGGGCACGTATTCGCCAAAGGGGACAAGGTGCTCCTTGTCGTACCAGGACAGGGTTTCTCCGGCCGCGCTGAGCAGATAGGCGCGGTTGTGCAGGACGTACGGGGAGGCACCGGGTTCGGCGGGAATGGAGTACGCCGGGGCTCCGGCCAGCACCGGAGTCTCAAGGCGCTTCACGCCAAGGCGCATGCCCGTGGTCAGATCCGAAGGGTCCTGAAAATAGAAGGGCATGGCTGTTTCCGGCCAGACGATGATCTCCGGAGCGTTTTCGTCCACGGCTTTGAAGGACATGGCCAGATATGTCCCCAGGATTTCGGACTGCATGACCTCGTCCCATTTGAGGCCCTGGTCGATGTTGCCCTGGATCATGGACACCGCAGCCGTGGCGGCGGGAGCCTGAGGCTGCCGGGTGAGGGCGGGCAGCAGACACAGCAGGATCAGGGCCGGGGCGACGGCGCGGGTCCATCCCCGTCCCGCAAGCAGGCTGTGGCTCAGGCTCACCAGCAGGGCGGACAGGCCGAAGCCCCCGATCCATGCGGCCAGGCCCAGGGTCTGCGGCCATGGTGCCAGTGCCTGGGCCAGGGTCAGCCAGGAAAAGCCGGTCAGGAAATGATTGCGGAGCAGTTCCAGGCTGGCCCACAGTAGGCCCGTGGCGAGCATGGCCAGGGGATGGGCGGAACGGTGCCTGATGAGATGCGCGCCCATGCAGAAAAGACCTGCGTAGGCGGCGAGCAGCGCCCCGACCAGGACCGGGCATGGCAGGGCCAGGGCCCAAGGCAGCCCGCCGTGATCGTGAACCGGGATAGCCAACCAGTAGAGGCTCGCGGCATAGCCGGGCAGGGCTGTCAGAAAGCCGCTGCGAAAGGCATGGGCGAGACTTGTGGCCCGCAGCGACGCCAGAATGAGCGCTGCGGGCAGGAGCAGGATGGCGGGAGGAAAATGCAGCAGCGGGTTGGCAAAGCCGAACCAGGCTCCGACGAGGGCCATGCCTATGAGACCCAAATGCCGCACGAGTGAGTCAGAGCGTTGGTTTTGTAATAATAACCCACTGGATTTGTTTGACATCTGCTTCCTTGATGAGGAATGTGTAGCCCTGCAATTCCAGGGATTCGTCGGTGTCCGGGACGCGGCCGAGTTGTTCGCTGATGTAGCCGCCCACGGTTTCAACCTGATCGGATTCCAGCAGGATGCCGCATTCCTCGTGCAGGTCTTCAAGGATGGTCCGGCCGGAGACGAGGAAGTTGTTCTCGTCGATGGGCTGAATGTCCTCGGGGCGGATGGGGTCGTATTCGTCCTCGATGTCGCCGACTATCTCTTCAAGAACGTCTTCCAGGGTCACAAGGCCGGCGGTTCCCCCGTATTCATCGAGGACAATGGCCATGTGCTGCTTGTTGGACTGGAAATCAAGCAGGATGTTTTTGACGTTCTTGGTTTCGGGAATGAAATAGGGAGCCCGCAGCACGGAAGCCAGTTCCGCCGGGGCCTCCTCGTTGCCGACAAAGAAACGCAGGAGTTCCTTGCAATGCAGGACCCCGACGATCTGATCCTTGGTTTCCTTGTAGATGGGCAGGCGCGAGTGCCCGCTTTCAAAGAATTTTCTGGCGACTTCGGTGATGGTTTCGTCGATCTCGGCACAGACAATGTCCGTGCGCGGGACCATGATTTCGTAAGCCTGTTTGTCATCAAGCTGCAGGACTTTCAAAAGCATTGACATTTCGTCGGTCTGCAGTTCTCCGCCGTCTTTGGCCTCTTGAATGGCTTCTTCCAGGTGGCATTCGCCCTTGCGGGAAAAGAAACGTCTCAGTGTGGTCCAGAGTCGACTGTCAGGGCCCTCATCCATAAATACGGTGTCCTCCAGTAGAAGGGTTGCAGGTTGAAAAACGCAAGCCGTTTAAACGATTTCCCGTTCCCGGTAAAGCTCCAGATGGCGTTTGAAAACCCAGGTCACCAGTTCGTCGATGCCTCGCTCGGCATCGACCTTGATCCAGTCGATGGTTTCCATGCCCTGCTCCGCACAGCACTCCACGAATTCGTAGCCGAGCATGACCGCCTTGTGATCGGGATCCTGCACCTTGGTCCGCAGGCGGGCCGCCAGATAATAGGGCGTGAAAGTCATCTCGCCCACATTTTCAAGTTCCAGGCGCATGAACAGGATCGGATGTTTGGCCACGAAATCATCCAGGCCGTCGTAGACATGCGGGTCGAAGGCCAGTTTGATGCCGCCGCCGGACAGGTCGAGGACTCGCAGGCCCTCGTGTTCATCACGGGTATAGACGGCCAGGGGTTTGGGCCAGCTGCCCGGGTCGGACTCGAAATGAAAGGTTCCGTCCTCGGCGGCGGGCCAGACTCGAAAGTCCTTTATGTCTCTTGGCGGGAGCTCCAGGCGCAGATGTTTGCGCTTTTGGCCAAGCTCGACCTTGGAGGGGATGGTGAGGACTACGTAGGAGATATCACCTTTTTTCCATACGCCCGCCACGGAGGAAATGAATGTGTAGAAATAAGGCGGCCTGTTTTCCCGGGGGATGCGAAAATAGCAGACCATGCGCTTGTCCATCCAGCTGTCGGAGGGGGTTACTCCAAGGGGCATTTCAAGGGTGATGCCTGTCTCGCTCAACTCGAAGAGCGTGCACGAAATGGTCTGGCGGGAGGTGGTTATGGGATGAAAGCTCATGTCGATGCGGCTGCGCAGGACCATGGCCTGCTCAAGGATGGAGGAGATCTCCCTGGGTAGGACTGTGGCACCGGATTGACGGTTCCAGGCGGCTCCACCGCCCAGGCGCCGCCAGATGAAGTATGCCAGGACGACCGCGCCGACCAGCACCGCAGTTGTCACGATGCGGCTGCCTTCCGGCTGATGGCCGCCGGAGTTGAAGAAAGCCAGGGATATCTGCCGCAGCGGGCTGTCTGAGGCCTGGGAGGCAAAAAGGTCGATCATCTTCGGTCTCGTTCAGGATTCGGTCGTGTTGATGGGCTTTAGTCGAAATGGTCCGGATTGCAACCCGGAGGCAAGAGAATTGCCAGCTCCGGGCACCCTCCGAGCTTTCTTTTGTTCACGCTTGGGTACAGGCCCTTTTGCATGTCCGTATATGCAAAAAAAAGCAAGAATTGAAGCTGTGTCCAGATTCGTCGCACATGAAACGGGTTTCATTCCCGCCGCATGTCAGAGCGCTGCGGGCATCGGACCGGGTCCGGCTTTGTCCAGTACCTGGCACTGCAGCAACTCGTCGAGCTCCTCCAGCATCCTGTCCCTGTCCCTTGGCAGTCTGCCGGACAGCGGCAGGACGTTGGAGCTGTGATCGGCCCGGAAGACCGTGCTCTTCAGACGGAGTTTGGACAGCAAGGCGCGCAGTTCCAGCACGGACTCTTCCTGCGAGAGCGGGATGAAGCGTCCAGCGGCGATGCGGCGCGCCAGCGGGGTGTCCGGGACGGGGATCAGGCGCAGGCAGGACAGTAGGTCCGGCTGCATGGCGTTGAGCGCCATGGCGGTCTGGTTGACATGCGTGGCGGACAATTCGCGGCCGCCTATGCCGACGAGGACCATGACCGATACGGAGAGTCCCGCGTTGCGGGCGCGGATGCAGCCATCGACCGCATCGCTGACGGTTCCACCCTTGCCCATGCGGCGCAGCACCTCGTCAGAGCCGCTTTCAAGGCCCACATAGAGTGTGTGCATGCCTTGCCGGCGCAACTGTCTGAGCTGCGCCTCGCTTTTGTTGGCCATGGCCTGGCCTGATGCATAGCAGTTGACCCTGGCCAGCCGGGGAAAGATCTGTCCAAGCTGGGTCAGGATGTCCTGCAGAGCCGGCGCGGGAAGGGCCAGAACATCGCCGTCGGCGAGAAACACGCGCCTGGCACCAGGGTGTCTGCCAGCGGCCAGCTTGATGTCATGCTCAACCTCCGCCCGGTCATGCACGCGGTAGGGGACTGACCGGTACATGGCGCAGAAAGCGCACGCGTTATGCGGGCACCCGTCGGCCACCCTGATGAGCACGCTGCCTGCTTCCGCGGGGGGGCGGAACATGGTGTGGGCGCTTTGGGTCATGCCTGCCGCTCATTCATTTCGGTCAGAAACTGTTCCAGTTCCTTGCGTGACACGGGCTTGGGCAGATGCCCGTTCATGCCCGCTGCCTTGAAACGATCGGCATCCGAGGAAAAAGCATGCGCGGTCATGGCCACGATGGGTGTCTCTCCTCCTTCCGAGGCAGGCCAGGAGCGGATGATGCGGGTCGCCTCCAGTCCGTCCATTTCCGGCATCTGGATGTCCATGAGTACCAGATCGAAGGGTTCCCGGCGCATGAGCTCTATGACCTCTTGCCCGGTGATGGCCAGGGTGGGCGCATGCCCCATTGCTTCCAGGAACTTCATGGCGATGAGACTGTTGACGGGGTTGTCTTCGGCCACGAGCACTTTCAGCGATGGCATGGGGCGGGTATTTGCCGGCTTTGCGCTGAGGGCGCGTGTTGGAAGATGATCGGGCGCATGGCGCAGCGGCAGGCAGACGGCGAAGAGCGAGCCGCCGGGGCCGGATTCGAAAGCCAGGGAGCCGCCCAGCAACGTGATAAGATGCTGGGTGATGCTCAGGCCCAGGCCCGACCCCTCGAATTTGCGGGTCTGGGTGGCATCGGCCTGGGCGAAGGGAGCGAACAGCCCCTCCTGGGCTTTGTCCGGAATGCCTACGCCCGTGTCCTCCACTTCAATATAGAGGCGGTGCTCCTCAGGTCTGACGGGCGCGAGGCAATATACACGGATGTCAACCCGTCCACGCAGGGTGAATTTGACTGCGTTGCCGATGAGATTGGTCAGGATCTGGCGAAGGCGGACCGTGTCTCCGATCAGGTGCGCTGGAACATCGTCGTCCACCGTGCAGCGCAGCGCCAGGCCCCGGTCCAGGATCACGGCCTGAAAGCTGTCGGCCAGATCTTCCATGAGTTCCCGGATATTGAAGACTTCTTCCACCACGGGCATGCGCGATGCCTCAAGGCGCGACAGGTCCAGGATGTCGTTCAAAAGGCGCAACAGGCTGCGCGAGGAGCGCATGGCCGTTTGCAGGTAATGCCGGGTGATGGTCGGATCGGGGTTGTCCATGGCCAGTTCGAGCATGCCCATGACGCCGTTCATGGGGGTGCGGATTTCATGGCTCATGTTGGCCAGGAACTGGGTCTTGGCATGGGTCGCGGCCTCGGCCTGCTCCTTGGCCAAAGACAGCCGTGCCTCGGCCATGCGCCGCTCCTCGATTTCCAGGTTCAGCTTGGTGAAGGCTTCCAGCAGGCCACGGCGCATTTTTTCCAGGGACGCCGTGACCTGATCAAGCTCGTCGCCGCGGAATTTTTTGTCCAGCGCGATGGGCTGTTCCAAGTTCGCGGAAGAGATGTCCCGGACCTGGACGGCCAGGAGGCGCAAGTGCATGCCCACCTGACGGTGAAAGAGAAAGAGCAGGGCCGAAGCCAGGATCAGGGCGATGATGGCCTGGCCGATGAGTATTTCCGTAAATTCCCGGCCAACCTGCGCTCTGATGCCGTCCAGGGAGGCGACCAGCACCAGTGTGCCGAGGTCGTAGGCCTGACCGTTGAGAGCATAACTCAGATCATACTGGCGCCGTATGGATCTTTTCGCGTCTACACGCCCCGCTTCGGTGATGGTCTTGCCGGACTGGACAATGGCGGCATGGACGAAATTGGGTCGCTCGATGAGCCCCTGCAACTGAATGTCCAGCAGGTTGGTGTCGAGTTGCCACAGGCTCGCGGAGATGCTTTTGAGATCGCCGGTGGCAACATGATCCAGGGCCTGGTGCACGGCGGAGATGTTGTTTTCGTATTTGAAATGGAACTGGATCGCGGCCAGAACGGCGCTGGCGGCCAGGGTCAGAAGGCCCATGGAGATAATCAGGCGCAGGCTGAGGCTGCGTCGCGTTGCAAGCATTTGAAATCCTGGAGTTTATCCTTCGAAAGTGAAGGACCTTGCCTGCCGGGAGCTTCCGGACAAGCGACGGGACATGCTAGCGTTTCGGGAAATTAATGACAAGAGCGCAAATTTTGTCGGCTTCTCTCTTTTGCCAACAGTGCCGTGTGCTGGTAAAGCCATCGGTCATGAAACACGGCATGCGGCTTGGCGACTATCTCGACCTGGAATGGTTTCTGGAAAAGGACAGGGTCCTGGAAGCGGACGCGATCCGGGACCGGGACCGGGCCATCGGCCTGGCAGCCCAGGCCCTGTCGGTGCCCGTAGAGCGACAGGCAGCTTTCTGGCTGGACCGCCGCCGCGAAGCCGACGGCGGGGTGCCCTCGAGTTCACTGCGTTCGGTGCTTATTGTGCTGCGCCTTGTTTTGGGGATCGGCGGATTTTTGGCCGGTATTTCTCTGGTGCGCGCTCTGCTTCTGTATTCCGGGGTCGAGCCGGTCAATGTTTCCGTCTTTGTGCTCCTGGCCGTACTGCCCCAGGCCGCTCTCTGCCTTGTTGGTGCGGGACTGCTGGTGCTCAGAGGGGTGTGGCGAAAGGAATTGGGCGTTCCGCTGCGCCCGCTTTTTGACCTTTTTTGGCGCAGACCCGGAAATTTGTCTCCCCAAGTCTTATTTTTGCGCTCCCTTTTTCTGCAGAAGGGGCGGCCGGTGCGGATGCTTGGCTGGGAAAGCCTGCGCCTTGCGCATCTGGGCGGATTCTGCCTGGCGGCGGGGTCCCTGGCGGGGATGATCGTCAGCGTCGCGGTCACGGATCTGGCCTTCGGCTGGCAGTCGACCCTGCAGGTCGGGGCGCAGGGCATGCATTCCCTGGTTTCGGCCCTGTCTCTGCCGTGGTCGTGGCTGCCGGCTCACTGGGGTCTGACGCCGACCCTGGCGCAGATCGAGGGCAGCCGCATAATTCTCAAAGACGGGATGCAAGCCCTGACCAGCGCTGATCTGGTCGCCTGGTGGCCGTTTTTGAGCATGTGCCTGCTGAGCTACGCCCTGCTGCCGAGGCTGTTGTTGCTGCTGGGCGCGCACTTCATGCTGCGCCGCACCGAGAGGACGCTGGTGCATCCCGATATCGGCCGTATTGTCGACCGCATGCGTTCTCCGCTGCTTGGTTCGGCCAGGACCGGGGAGGCCCCGTCCATGCCTCTGCCCCTTGATGGGCAGGCAACACCGGAGACGGTGCAGGCATCGCGTCCGGCTCAGGCGGGAGTGGGCTGCGCCCTGCTTCTGCCGCCCGAGCTTGCGGGCCGGATCGATGCCGAGCGTCTTTCGGGCCTGGCCATGCGAGTTTGCGGCTACCCGGACCCGCAGATCATTCCGGCTTCCCTTGATCCGCAGGAAGCCCGAAAGGCGCTTGAGGAATGCGTCGATTTTGACTGGGCCGGGGGCCACGAGCGGTTCGTGCTTCTCATCGAGGCATGGCAGCCGCCGATCAGGGAAAACCTGCAGGCCCTGAAGGTTCTCGCAGAGGCAGACGAGCGGGGGCGGAGCCTCTCTCTGGTCCTCTGCGGCCGTCCGTCGGGACAAGACTGGCTGACCGCCCCCGACGAGGCTTCGCGGGAAGTCTGGGTCGATGCCGTGGCCCGGCTGGCCCCGTTGCGCGTGGACATTTTCGGAGCTTCATCATGAACAGCATGCCCGTTTTTGCCGTCATCGGTCACCCCAACGAGGGAAAATCCTCCGTCGTCGCCACCTTGGTGGAAAACGATCGGATCCGTATCAGCCCCCGGCCCGGTGAGACCATCGAGTCCATGACCTACCCGGTGAGCATTGACGGGCAGGACGTCATCGCGTTCGTGGACACTCCCGGATTTCAGAACCCGGTTCAGACCCTGGGCTGGATGCGAAAATTCAAGGGGCCGGAGAGCGAGGTGATCGGAGCGTTTCTGGCGGAGTTCAGGGACGATCCGGGCATGGCCCACGAGTGCGAGCTCTTGATGCCCGTGCATGGCGGCGCAGGGATAATTTACGTGCTCGATGCCTCGCGGCCCCTGCGGCAGGTGGACAAGGCCGAAATGGAGATCCTGCGCCTGACCGGCCGACCACGCATGGCCATCCTCAATTGCAAGACCGGCGAAGAACAGTTCCTGGAGGAATGGAAGACAGAGCTGCGCAGACATTTCAACATGGTGCGCACGTTCAATGCCCTGCGCGCGACTTTTGCCGAGCGCATGCGTCTGCTCGAAAGCCTGCGCTCCCTGGAGCAGGACTGGGAGAGCGCCCTTGGTCAGGTGGTGGATGTCTTTGCCCGCGACTGGCGGCGCAGAAACGCGGAATGCGCGGCCATGGCCTGTGATTTTCTGAGGACTGCGCTCGGCATGGTGGAGACTGCGGAGCTTTTCGACCCGGCGCGCAAGGCCGAGGTGGAGGCCATGCTCGCCGCGCGATTGCAGGAGGGCCTGCGTGAACAGGAAGAGCGGCTCCACGAACAGGTCTGCCGGCAGTTTCGCCACGATCGGCGTTCCTTTGAGTTGCCCGAACAGTCCGTGCTGCGGCAGGATCTTTTTTCCCGCACCACTTGGACCGTGTTCGGCCTCAGCCGTGGCAAGCTCGTTGCCGCCGCCGTAGCCGCCGGAGGCGCCGCCGGTGTGGCCCTGGACCTGGCCACCCTGGGCAGCAGCCTGGGGCTCTTTGCCACGGTGGGCGGGGCCGCCGCAGGGCTGGCGGCCCTGTTCAAGGGCGAGGGCCTGGTGCGGGGCAAGGTCCTGGGGCTCGGCATCGGACGGCGTAGCGTACAGGTCGGCCCCCTGGATACGGTGCAGTGGATTTTCGTGCTCCTGGACCGGTTTCTGCTACATTATTGGTATGTGATCCACTGGTCCCACGCCTGGCGGGGCGGCGATTACCTGCCCGTTGCGGTGGATGAGGGCAACAAGCAGGGCTTCACCAGCGGTTGGAGCCGGGAGGCTCGCGGACTGTGCGCGGAATATTTCAAGGCCAGGGCATCCGGCGATGATTCCAGGTTCATGACCCTTGAACTGGAATTGCGGCGATTTCTGGAAGAGGAGCTGGAGCGGATGTCGCGGTTATAGGCAAAGGCGCAGAGGTGGCCGGCAGGGGGTCATTTTCTGGCCACGGCCCACAGGTGCAGCGAGAGGACAAAGGCTGCGGCGGTCTCGAAGCGCAGGATGCTCGGGCCGAGGGTCACCGGCGCAAAACCCTGCTCCAGGAAGAGGCGCGCCTCTTCGTCGTCCAGCCCTCCTTCCGGGCCCAGCACGGCCACGCAGCCCTGCGGGTCCCCCAGTATGTCCGGGTCCACCAAGCGGGCGTCTTCCTTCTCCCAGCACAGCACTTTTGAGCCGGCCTTGCCTGCGGCGCGAATCACGTCCGGCGGGCCCGCAAAGGTTCGGATCTCCGGCAGCCAGACGGCCCCGCATTGCTTGGCCGCCGCCGCAAGTTGACGTTCCCACCCCTCCTTGCCCTGTTCGGGGACTTCGCCCTGGGATCTGGCGGCCTGCCAGAACCAGACGGCCGAGGCGCCGAGCTCCACGGCCTTCTCCAGCAAAAAACCGCGCCGCACGGCCTTGGACCAGCCCACGGCCAGGGTCAGCGGGGAGGCGGGCCGGGGCGCGGCGTGTTCTTCTATCAGTTCCAGAGTCGCGTCGCGTTTGTCTGTGCGGGCGATGCGGAAAAGTCCCCAACGTCCCTGGCCGTCGAAGAGGCGGATCGTGTCGCCGGATTTGGCGCGCAGAACACGTGTGAGATGATGAAACTCATCCCCCTGAAGGGAAAAAGGCTCCCGCCACAGGGCGGGAGCCAGATGAAAGGAGCTCAGCCGAGTCATCTAGCCCAGTTTCCTGCGGGCCGTTCCGGCGGTGTAGAAGGGCATGTCGGCGCGCACGGCTTCAAGGGTGGTCCGGGGGCCTTTGACCGTGAAGGTCGTGGCCTCGGCCATGTCCGCCCGTACATAGGCCATGGCCACGCAGTAGCCAAGGCTCGGGGCGATGGAGCCGCTGGTGACCGTGCCGACCATTTCGTCGCCCACATAGACCGCGTCATGGTGGCGGGCGCTGCGGCGGCCGTCAATGCGCAGCCCGATGAGTCTTTCGCGCACTTCGGCCAGCCCGGCCTTGCCGATGAATTCCGCCTCGCTCTTGATCATCCCGCCATAGCCCGCCTCGACCGGGGTGTGGTCCGGACCCAGGTCCTGGCCATAGAGCGGCAGGCCGACTTCAAGGCGCAGCGTGTCACGGGCGCCAAGGCCCGCCGGACGAACGGCCGCATCGGCCATGAGCCGCTCCCAGAGTATCTCGGCCTTGTCCCACGGCAGATAGAACTCGTAGCCCAGTTCCCCGGTGTAGCCGGTGCGGCTGACCAGAAGCTTGAAATTTTCAAACGTCGTCTCGCGAAATCCGAAATAGCCAAGGCTCGCCCAGTCGCCAGGCATGACGCGCATGAGTACATCAAAGGATGCCGGTCCCTGCAGGTCGATCTTGGCGATGTCAAAGCTCTGGTTCGTGAGGGTCAGGCCTGACGGGATACGGCTTTGTATCCAGGCGAAGTCGGAGTCGATGCATGCCCCGTTGACCACGAGCATGAATTTTTCCTCTTCCAGGCGGTAGACGATGAGATCGTCGAGAACTCCTCCCCTGTCGTTCAGCAGGAATCCGTAACGGCATTTCCCCGGTGCCAGGGTGGCCAGGTTGTGGGTCACGACGAGGGAGAGAGCCTGGCTCGCGCCTTCGCCTTCGAGCAGAAATTCTCCCATGTGGGAGATGTCGAAAATGGAGGCTTCTGTTCTGGTTTGCTTGTGTTCCTCAAGAATTCCAGCGTATTGTACAGGCATGTCCCAGCCCGCGAAAGGGACCAATCTGGCTTTGTTGTTTTTGTGCCAGGCGTGCAGAGGGGTGGTCAGCAGATCGGACATAGGTGGTTCCCGCCGTTATAAGGTGATGGGGTTACGTTTCGGTCTTTGTCTTGCGTATGGCTTTTAGTTCGTCAACCAGGGAAACCAGTCTGCGGTAAAGTTTTCTGATTTTCAGTCCGTTCTCGGTCAGCTGGTCCTCTCGGGGCGTGATGTACGTCCTGATCAGGTAGCGGTCGTTGAGCATCGTCTCGGAAAAAAAGATGGCTTTGGTAACCAGCGCTTCGAAATAGTTGGCGAATTCAAACTTGAGATCGGTCAGAAGGTCGGTGCTCAGGTGCAGCATGGCCAGGTAGGATATTTTTTTGCCTTTGTGGATCCTGTCTTTTAAATCCTCGAGTTCCTTTATTTTTCTGGCCTGCCTTATGTAGCTGAAGGTGTTCCAGACCTCCTGGTGGAGTTCGTGAAGATCGCTGAATTCCTCGGCCAGGCCGGGGTCGGTCAGATAGCCGTCCAGGACGCGTACGATTTCGGCGTAGAACTCGTCGGAGTAGCCGATCATGCGCCGCTGGTGCTTGTTCAGCCAGGAGTGCAGGAACTTGAGGCGCTTGTCGTGGCTTTCCGTGTTTTCGACGATGTCGTTTTTCTTGTAGACCACGCGGCCAATGAACTCCCCGCGCACGATGTCGTTGAGTTTGAGGCTCATGGTGTAGGTGTCTTTGAGCAGATTGACGGAGGTGCAGACCTCTGCCGTCAGGGGATGGACGATTTCCTGTCGCCACACGGACAGGGCGCGGTCCTGGCGCACGTTGTTGGCGTCGAATTTGTGCTGGCGGTAAATGACCCGCAGAATGACGACGCGCCGCTTGCGGTCGAAAAAGAATCCTCCCTTTTCCAGGTAGTCAATCACATCCATGCCTCTGAGCTCCACCGGCACGAGGGCGATCTTCTCCACGCGCGGGTAGGCGTGACCCATCTGCGTGCTGAAGATGGAGGTCAGGGTCCGGTCCGACTGCCCGAGGGCCTTGATCAGGAAGTTTTCCCCCGTCTTGTGCAGGCGGCGGGCAAAAATGGCGGCCGAGGTCTTGCGCTCCGAGGAGATGGGATATCCGTAGAGTTCCATGAGGAATTGGTACACGAACTCCCGGTTTTGCTCGTAAAGGCGATTGTCGCCGGTCCTGAACTTTCGTGCTCTGAGCCCGAAGCGCTTGAGCTCGGTGTCCAGGTCCGAGGGCAGGGACGCGTATATGCCGGACAGATAGAACAGCCCGTCACGGTCCAGGGACATCACGTGGGCCCGGTCCATGCGGCTCAAGAACCCGATGAGCAGGGAATAGGAGGCGATGTCGGCGATGTGGTGATCGCTGACGGCTTCCTTGAATTCCTCGCGCATGTCTTTGGGCATGTGGGCCAGGAAACAGTCCAGGTTCTTGCCCTGCAGCGAGGCTTCCAGCACGCAGCTGTCACCCTGGACCCTGATGTCGGGGTCACGGCAGGTGTGCAACAGGTCAAACTGGAAGGTTTCGTTGAAATAGTCGAGCTGGCGCCCCAGAGCGACCATGGAAAAGCCGGGCAGTTCAGGGTATTCTGTCAGGTTGGGCTCGAATGAGGGGAGCAGTTCGCGCGCATCGATTATGGGATAACCCTTTGTCTCGGCGTATGGCCTCAGCAGGCAGAATTTGGTGTGCACAAGGTCCAAAAATTGCCGCAGGTCCTCCAGGTCCCGCAACGGCGTTTTTGGAAGAAGGTGGCCATTTTTCAAGGCTTTTACGGTGGGAATTCTGGAAAATGCGCTTTGCCATTTCATGCGGAAGCCAACTATCTCATTGTGTTTGTTACGGTAGTGTGTAGACTGTTTTTCATGTTTCGCTCCGCCAGTAAACATGATTTTCGGCTCGTGCCAACGGTCTTGCCGGAGGTTGATGAGCTTTCGCGATCCCTGTATGCACGCAATTTCACGGCGGCGCATATGCAAACTTACGATCGCCTTGTACGAGCATTCACCCCATGATCATGAAATACCCCTCCCTGGACAGGCTGCTGGAGAGCATCGGCAGCGTCTTCGACGCCTATTCGGTGGTCCTGTTCTGTCATAATTCGAGCGGAACCTTTGACCTGACCGCCTCGTTCAGTCTCGGAGATTCCATCCGCAAGGATCTGACCATCGAGCAGGGGCAGGGTCTGGTGGGCTGGATACTGAAGAACGACTCGCCCCTTGTGGTCGAGAAATTCGACGAAAAAAACACTTTTCTGGGATACTACGGGTCAGAGCAGGACGAGCAGGTCAAGGTTTTCGTGGGCTGCCCCCTGCCCGGCGGGGCGGGCGCCCTGTGCATGGACAGCAAGAAGACCTACGCCTTCACCTCCAAGGACCAGCGGGTGCTGTCCCTTTTTGCCCAGGTCGCGGCCGCAATCATGAACGACGTGGGCGAGGGCGGGGTCGCCAGTCTCGAACAGGCCCTCTACCGCGTGCTGCAGCAGGTCTACGCTCTGCGCGAGGAACATCCCAAGTGGACGGATTTTCTGAATCGCTACCTGGCCCTGCTGGCCGGCGCCAGTGGGTATGAATACGCTTTTCTCGTGGTCAGCGACGAGTGGGGAAACAATTACCTGCTTGAAGGCAGCAACAAGCCGCTGATGCCCGAAACCTTTGCCGCCAGGCAGGCTTTCAGTACGGGCAGCGGCCTGCTCGGCTGGGTTTTCAAGAAGAACCAGCCCGTCTTTTTCGGCGACGGCAAGAGCGAACTGGGACGCACGCCCCTGTTTGGACGCGACATCCCCGGTCCGGTCCTCAATACGCTCATGGCGTTCCCCCTGAAGGTGCACACCCGCTGCCGCGGCGTCCTGGTCTTCGGGGATCGCGAAAGTCGGGTCATAAGCACCGAGATTCGGGCTTTTGCGCACATGGCGGCGGACTATCTGGCTCTTTTTCTGGAGAATTTGTATCTGAGGAACAAGGTCAGGCGTTTTGCTCCTCCAAGCGCCATTGATCCGGGCGATGCCGCCGATTTCGACAATTCCGATTATCACCCATAAGTCAGGCAGGGCGAATATGTTTTTCAGCAAGCTTTTCGGTTTTCTCGGCAAGGATCTGGCCATGGACCTCGGCACGGCGAACACGCTCCTGTATTCGCCCAAAGACGGGATCGTGCTCAACGAGCCTTCGGTGGTGGCCCTCGACATCCGCAACGACTCCATCCTGGCCGTGGGCCGGGAGGCCAAGGAGTATCTCGGTCGCACCCCGGAGCGCATCCGCGCCGTGCGGCCCTTGAAGGACGGGGTCATTGCCGATTTCGAAGTTACCAAGGCAATGATCTCCTACTTCATCAAGAAGGTCATCACCGGCATGCGCATCGTCAAACCGCGCATGGTCATCTGTGTGCCCGCAGGGATCACCCAGGTGGAGAAGAGGGCGGTCATCGAATCGGCCCTGCAGGCCGGTGTGCGTGAGGTCAAGCTCATCGAGGAGCCCATGGCCGCTGCCATCGGCGCGGGACTGCCCATTCACGAGCCCAGGGGGAACATGGTGGTGGACATCGGCGGCGGCACCACGGAGGTGGCGGTCATCTCCCTGTCGGCGGTGGCGTACTCCGAGTCCGTGCGCATCGCCGGGGACGAGATCAACGACGCCATCCAGCGCTTCGTGCAGGATGAATTTCAGCTTCTGATCGGCGAAAACATGGCCGAGGCGGCCAAGATCCACATCGCTTCCGCCGTGCCGCTGCCGGAACCGCTGCAGTACCGGGTGGCGGGCAAGAATCTGGTCGATGGCAACCCAAAATCCGTCATCCTGACCGATGCCCACATCCGCGAGGCCATCAAGGAGCCCGTGGCGGCCATTGTCGCGGCGGTGCGCAGGGCCCTCGAAAAGACGCCGCCCGAACTGGTCGCCGACATCGCCACCAATGGCCTGTTGCTGGCCGGGGGCGGCGCGCTCTTGAAGGGGCTCGACAAGCTCATCACGCAGCAGAGTTCGCTCATGGTGCATATCGACGACGATCCCCTGACCACGGTGGTTCGCGGAACGGGGCGGTCCCTGGAGGACGAGGCGAATTTTTCGAAGGTCTACATCAACTAGCGGCCGCAAGGTGCAGGCCGAAGTCCCATGCCGTGAGCAGCGTCGGGGTGAGCTGGTCGGGGTAGGAGGTGGCCAGGGCGTTCAGTTCTTCGTGGTCCACGGCCAGAAAGGTACGGTCATGAAGCAGAAGTCTGAGGCCCTGCTCCGGAATTTCGGCTCCAAAAACCTCCACGATTTCCCGGCCTGTCCCTGCCCCCGAGTCAAGGGTTCGCAGATGTCGAAGATTTCCCGTCAGCCCGGCCGTGACGGGGGGGAGCTGTCCCTCGGCGGCTTCCTCGGCGGCCTGCCCGGCCAGGACGTGCCCGCTGCCGACTATGTCCCAGCGCCCCGGGTAGAGGGGGTGGCTCCTGTCCAGCCTGCGCAGCACGAAGCGGTCATGGCCAGCGGTCAGCAGGAGCATGAAACCCCTGTGCCTGAGCCTTTGCAGATGCACCTGCTCCGAGGTCATGATGGCCAGAGGCAGGTTGCCTTCATCCACGACGTAGACTTTTTCCTGGTCTGATTCCACGAATTGAAATTCCCCGGCGGTTACAAGGTGAAGATGGATAAAGCGTCTCTTAAGATGCGTCTGCTTGCGCAACAGGACGCGCCTGTTCTTGCTGCCCTGGAGGCCCGTATCTTTGCCGACGCCTGGGATGAGGAGCGCTTTCGGGGTCTGCTCGGCGAGGATCGCTTTCTGGGTGCGGGCGCTTTCGGGCCGAGTGGGCTCTGCGCATATCTGACGGCATACAGTGTCGCCGGTGAGCTCGAAATAGTCAACGTGGCCGTGGCTCCGTCCTTTCGTGGGCAGGGTCTCGGAAAAGCCCTGCTGCGGTTCTTCCTGGACCAGGCGCGCAAGCGTGGTGCGGGGCGGGCGGTGCTTGAGGTCCGCAGCGGCAATGCCCCTGCCCGCGCACTTTACAATGGCTGCGGTTTTGTGCAGGTGGGCGTGCGCAAGAAATATTACGTCGACAGCGGCGAGGACGCCCTGGTACTGGAGTGGGTGGCATGCCCAGACTCATAGCCGACCCGCATGCCGCTTTCCGCACCCTGGTCCCGGAGCTGACGTTCCGGGAATCGCGTTTGGCCGCCAAGGCCGCCAGGCGGGGCATTCCGGTGATCGGGCCGGTCATGGGCGGGCTGCTTGAGCTGCTGTGTCGGGTGATGGGTGCCACGCGCATACTGGAGCTGGGCACGGCCGTCGGGTGTTCGACGATCTTCCTGGCGCGGGCCATGCGCGACACGGGCGGCCTGGTTCTCAGCGTGGACATGCATGAGAAGCACTGCCGCGAGGCCTGCGCCAATCTCGCGGCCCTCGGGCTGGACAAAAACAGTGCCCTGGTCTGCGCCGATGCCCGGTTCCTGCCGGTGGGGGAGCCAGGCTTTGATCTTGTCTTTCTGGATGTGGACCAGCGCTACTACGCCGAGCTCGAACCTGTCTGCCGCCGCCTGCTGCGTCCCGGAGGGCTGCTGGTGGCCGACAACACGGCTTTTGCCGACGCCTGGGCCTTCAATACCCTGGTGCGGGACAACGGATACTGGGATGCGGTCAATTTGTTTGCATTTTTGCCGGACCATGCGCCGGAGCAGGATGGAATCTGCCTGGCGCGCAAAAAATAAAGGAGATAAGACATAATGATAGTCATGGAAACATCGATGGGCGTGATGAAGATCGAACTGTTCGAAGACAAGGCCCCCCTGACCTGCGAGAACTTCTTGAAATACGTGCGCGACGGTTTTTACGACGGCACCATCTTTCACCGCATCATCCCCAATTTCATGATCCAGGGCGGCGGGATGACCGAGACCATGAGCGAGAAGAAAACGGGTGATCCCATCAAGAACGAGGCCGACAACGGTCTGCGGAACCTGCGCGGCACCCTGGCCATGGCCCGGACCCAGGCCGTGGACAGCGCGACCTCCCAGTTTTTCATCAACCTGCGCGACAACGCCTTTCTGGATCACGGTGCGCGGGATTTCGGCTACGCCGTGTTCGCCCAGGTGGTGGAGGGGATTGAGGTCATGGATGAGATCGCAGGCGTCCCCACGGGCAACTTCGGATTTCACCAGGATGTGCCCAGGGAGCCCGTGATCATCACCCGCGTCAGCGTAGAGGACTGATCCGTGGTGCGGCTCGCCACCGCCTTTCCCTTTTCATCAGGTCACGTGCAGACCCTGTTTCCTCCGTTTTTCCGGCCCATGCCAAAGGTGCGCTACGAACGGGAGCGCCTGGAGACGTCTGACGGCGATTTCGTGGATCTTGACTGGTCCAGGGGAAAGAAAAGCCGGGGCCTGGTCTTCATCCTGCATGGGCTGGAAGGACACTCCCGGCGCAAGTACGTGCTCGGCATGGTCAAGGCCGCGCGCCTGCACGGCTTCGACGCCGTGGCCATGAACTTCCGGGGATGCAGCGGGGAACCCAATCGCAAGGTCGCCATGTATCATTCGGGCTGGACCCTCGACCTGCACGAAGCCCTGCTCAGCATCGTATCCCGGACCAGCTACAGCTCTGTGCACCTGATCGGCTTCAGCCTCGGTGGCAATGTTCTGCTCAAGTATCTTGGCGAGAATCCGGCCGTGATACCACGCGTCGTGGGCCGGTCCGTGGCCATCTCCGTGCCCTGTGACCTGGAGGATTCGTCCCGCGCCCTGGCCCGGCCCCAATGCGCCCTTTACTCCCGCTATCTGCTTGACCAGCTGCGAAAGAAGATTATTGAAAAGGGTCGGCTTTTTCCCGGAAAGCTCGATTTGACCGGTGTGGAAAAACTGCGCACCTTTCGCCAGTTCGATGACCGCTTCACCGCTCCGCTGCATGGTTTTCGCGATGCACTGGACTACTGGCGGCGTTCCAGCTCGCTTCAGTTCCTGGCCGGGATCGACCGGCCCGCGTGCATACTGAACGCCGTCAACGACCCCTTTCTTGGGCCGAAGTGCTATCCGGTCCGCCAGGTCCGCGGCAACGCGAATCTGACCCTGCTCACTCCTGCCACGGGAGGGCATGTGGGGTTTGTGGGCTCGGGCAAAGACGGTCTGTACTGGTCGGAATGGGCCGCCATGCGGTTCCTGCTCGGGATAGACGGACATTACGTGCAGAAATGAGGCTTTGGGTCCGGTCCGTGCATCGGACAGCGCAGGCGGCTGCACATCTTTTCGACTGGTGAATTTTTATCGTTTCCGATCAGGCCTTTGGCTCTGGCACGAAGCGTGCTTTTCTTTCAAGTTGTCACCATTACATGGAGGTATCCCATGAAATATGCAATCAGGCTTCTTGCCGTCATGCTCGTGCTTCTGACTGCGGCTCCGGTGGCCGCGCAGCTGCCCGATTTCACCGAACTGGCCGAGGTTTCCGGCCCGGCGGTGGTCAACATCAGCACGGTCAAGATCGTCAGCAATCAACGCAGGGTGCAGCCCTTTTTCCGTCAGGGCCCCCAGGGCCAGCACCCCTTCGGGGATTTTTTCGACCAGTTCGAGCGTTTTTTCGGCGAACAGGGGCAAGGGACGCCGCGTGAGCAGCGCTCCCTGGGCTCCGGGTTCATCTTTTCCGCCGACGGGTACATCGTCACCAACAACCATGTCATCGAGAACGCCGATTCCATCAAGGTAAACCTTCAGACCGGCAAGAACTCCGACCGCTCCTATGACGCCGAGGTCATCGGCACGGACAAGGAAACGGACCTGGCCCTGCTGAAGATCAAGGCCGAACGGCCGCTTCCTTATCTTGTGTTCGGAAACTCCGATGCGCTTAAAGTCGGGCAGTGGGTCATGGCCATCGGCAACCCTTTTGGCCTCGACCACACCGTTACGTCCGGAATCGTCAGCGCCAAGGGGCGCACCATCGGCGCCGGCCCTTACGACAACTTCATTCAGACCGATGCGTCCATCAATCCCGGTAACAGCGGAGGTCCTCTTTTGAACCTCGACGGGCAGGTCATCGGCATCAATACGGCCATTGTGGCCACTGGCCAGGGCATCGGCTTCGCCATCCCCAGCCGCCTGGCCAGCCAGGTCATCGCACAGCTCAAGGAGAACGGCACCGTCAAGCGCGGCTGGCTTGGCGTGTCCATCCAGAACGTGGACCCCAATTCCGCCAAGGCCCTGGGCCTTGAAGAGGCTCGCGGCGCCCTGGTCTCGTCGGTGACTGCTGGAGATCCGGCGGAAAAGGCCGGGATCAAAGCCGGAGACGTCATCATGGCCGTGGACGGCGTGTCCGTGAACGATGCCGGAGATCTGACCCGCAAGATCGGCGATCTGCTGCCTGGCGTGAAGATCACCCTGTCCGTGTGGCGCGAAGGCAAGACCGTCAAGATTCCTCTGGTCCTTGGCGAGCGCAGCGCGGAAAAGATCGCCCAGGGAGGGCCGGGCGCTCCGGAAGGCCAGAGCGAGGACATCCTGGGGCTCAGCATTCGGCCCGTCAACGAAGCCGAGGCCAAGGCACTGGAACTCGAGCGCCCCGCCGGACTGCTGGTACTGGAAGTCAGTTCGGGCTCCCTGGCCGCCCAGAACGATCTGAATGCCGGTGACGTGATTCTGGAGGCCAACGGTAAGCCCGTGAACACGGTCAAGGCTTTCCGCGAGATCATCGAGGGCGACGGCAAGGAGAAGGGCGTGGTCATGCTGCTCATCAAGCGGCAGGGTCGCAACGTGTTTCGTACGGTGCCCCTGTCCTGATCTGGAGTAGCCACGTGTCACCGGGCAAGGTCTGGACTCTGCACGCAGGGTGCAAGGTCAATCTCTATCTGGACATAGTCGGGGTGCGGGAAGACGGGTATCATGAAATCGAGAGCCTTTTCTACCCGCTCCCCGCGCCCGGCGATATACTTGAGGTGCAGCCGGCTGAGGGGCAGGGGCTCCGGCTGTCCTGCTCCGTGCCGGGGCTGGACGCATCGCAAAATATCGTGTCCAAAACTTATGATCGCTTTGCCGAGGCCACGGGATACGTCCCTGCCGTGGCGGTGCATCTGCATAAAAACATCCCCATGGGGGCAGGGCTCGGAGGCGGCAGCAGCGATGCGGCCGCTTTCCTTTGCTGGCTCAACACCCAGGCGGGTAACAGGTCCCTGGCTCCAGGGGATCTGGCAGATCTGGCCCTGAAGATTGGGGCGGATGTGCCTTTTTTCCTCCAATCGAAACCGGCCTGGGTCACGGGTATTGGAGAGAGGCTCGAACCGGTCCCCTGCGATCTGGCCGGATTCACGGTTCTGGTGGTCTGCCCCGGAGTGCATGTGGACACGAGATGGGCCTACGCGCGCTGGGACGAGATGCGCGCCCTTGGGGTGGTGCGCCCAAGAAAAGAGTTGACACCCGAAATGAGCCCGATTATGAGTCTTTGCTTCACGAAACCGCCCGAGCTTTGGAATGGATTTGAAGATGTCGTTTTTCATGATTTTCCAATGCTTTACGAGGTCAAAAAACAGATACTGAATCACTTTCCCGATGCCTGTGTCATGAGTGGAAGCGGTTCAAGTTTTGTTGCCCTTTTTTCGTCTCCGGAATCTGCCGGACGCTGCGAGGCAGCCATGCGGATGTCGGGGTTTGGGTGCTACGCGACCAGGGCTTAAGCAAGCCGTGCGGGAGCGTGAAATCCTGAAGGCCGGACTGCGGGTCGACAAACTTGGCGGTCTTTTTGTTTTACTTGAGGAAGCCACAGGCCGAAAGGCCGGGCGACCAGTTTTGGGGCGTCGCCAAGCTGGCAAGGCAACGGATTTTGGTTCCGTCATCCGGAGGTTCGAATCCTCCCGCCCCAGCCATTATTTCATCCAAGGACAGATTATGCCACGCATGGGCGAGCTGAAAATTGTCACGGGAACCGCCAATCCGGCGCTTGCTGCCCGCATTTGTGACCATCTGGGCACCAAGTTGACACATTCTCTTGTCGACAAGTTCAGCGACGGGGAGATCCGCGTCGAGATGGGAGATAACGTTCGGGGTGACGACGTGTATGTGGTTCAATCCACCTGCGCTCCGGTCAATCACAACCTTATGGAACTCTGCCTGATGCTCGACGCCTTGAAGCGCGCCAGCGCGGGCCGGGTCACGGCGGTGGTGCCCTATTTTGGCTACGCCCGCCAGGACCGCAAGGTCGTGCCCAGGGCGCCCATCAGCGCCAAGCTGGTGGCGGATTTCATCACCGTTGCCGGCGTGGACCGTGTCCTGACCATCGACCTGCATTCCGGGCAGATCCAGGGTTTTTTCAACAAGCCCGTGGACAACCTCTACGCGGCCCAGGTACTGCTTGAATATATCCGCAAACTCGGTGACAATCTGATCATCGTTTCGCCTGATGCCGGCGGCACGGAGCGGGCCAGGGCTTACGCCAAACGCCTTGGCGTTGGACTTGCCATCGTGGACAAGCGCCGCGAAGGGCCCAACCAGGCACATGCCATGCAGCTCATTGGCGACGTCAAGGGCAAGATCGCCGTCGTGCTCGATGACATGATCGACACCGCCGGCACCATGACCGAGGCCGGCAACATGCTGGCTGAAAATGGAGCGGAGGATGTGGTTGCCTGCGCATCGCATGCAGTTCTGTCCGGGCCTGCGGTGGAGCGGCTCAATAATTCCGCTTTTTCGCAGGTCATTGTTACCGACACCATACCGCTCAATGCCCAGGCTTTGAGCAGTAACAAGTTCAAGGTGATTTCCGTTGGCAGCCTCATTGCCAAGGCTATACACAATATCCATTCCGAATCTTCCGTCAGTGTTCTGTTTAGCTGAACCCGGACAGACAAGAGATTGATTTTTAGTTGATGAATAAAGGAGAATAGCATGTCTGAAGTCGCAAGTTTGCAGTTAACGCCTCGCGAGGAAAGGGGAAAAGGTCCTTGCTCCCGTTTGCGTTCCAATGGTTTGGTTCCCGGCGTGTTCTACAATTCCAAAGGTGAGAACATCTCCTTTACTGTAGACAATCTGGCTTTGGGCAAGGCTTTTGAAAAGGTTCGCTACTCAAAGATGATTGAGCTGCAGATCGAAGTCGACGGCCAGGTACAGAAGCGCAACGCCCTGTTCAAAAAGCTTGTTACGCATCCCGTAAAGCGCCGTTACGATCACGTCGATTTTATCGGCATCGAGCTGGACAAGGAAGTGCAGGTCACCGTGCCGGTACAGCCTGTCGGTCGCGCCAAGGGTGTGGTCCTGGGCGGCAAGCTTGAAATTCTGCAGGAACGCGTCATGGTCCGCTGCCTGCCTACCGTCATCCCCGACTCCATTGTCGTGGACGTGACCAATCTTGACATCGGCGGCAAGGTGCTGGTCGATCAGCTTTCTCTTCCTGAAGGGGTCGAGGCAGTTTTCGATCGTGTCTTCCCCGTCATCGCGATTCAGACCGCCCGTGGCGCCAAGACAAGCGAAGAAGAAGAATAGTTTGATTTCATGCGGAGCCCTGCCGTGGCGGGGCTCCTTTTTCGTTTTTTTTCCATCCTCTTCTCTGACGGTTTCCCATGCCATATGACGGCCTGATAGTGGGCCTGGGCAATCCTGGCGTCAAGTATGCCCGGACCCGCCACAACTTCGGTTTCATGCTCGCGGATCGTTTGCTTGAGCATTGGGGGCGGCAGCCCGGGACATCCTGTGTGGCCCGCAGCGCACGTCTCAATGCCGAAGTTTTCGACGTTACCGAAGACTATGGCGCAAGACGGTGGATCGTCGTCAAGCCGCTGACCTTCATGAACCTGAGTGGTCAGGTGGTGGGGGAACTGAGCCGGAAAAGCGGCGTCGAGACGGAGCGGATTCTTGTGGCCCATGATGAGCTGGATTTGCCTTTGGGCACTGTCCGCCTCAAGTTTTCAGGCGGACTGGCCGGGCATAACGGGCTAAAATCCGTGGCTGCCCATCTGGGCACCAGGGATTTTGCCCGCATCCGCCTTGGCATCGGGCGGCCCGAGGGCAGCGAGCCTGTTTCCGACTACGTGCTGCGCTCTTTTGCGCCCGCCGAGTGGGAACTGGTCGCGGGGACACTGGATATCGCTCTGGAAGCAGTTTTCGATTACTGCAACCAGGGACTCGCCGTCGCCACGAACCGCCTGCACTCCCGTTGACATCTGGTTTCCGCCTGAGGTCCTAGTGGACGCCGATTCGTTTTTATTCTATAGTCATCTTCCTTTGCGGTTCGATTACGTATTTCTGGAGGTCGCTTGTGTTTTCAGTTGATGAACTTGTCGTCTATCCCGCGCAGGGGGTCGGTAAGGTCGAAAGGATTGAGACCCAGGAGATCGGCGGCGTTGCCACTGAGCTTATCATCGTGCGTATTCTGAGCAATAACGTCACGCTGATGGTCCCTGTGAAAAATGCTCTCAATGTCGGACTGCGTGGCGTCTATACTCCCGAGCAGGCGGACGAGATCCGCGATTATCTTCAGGATCGCACCGATTTCACCGGATATTCCGGGCAGAACTGGAATCGTCGATACCGCGAATATTCCGAAAAACTGAAAAGCAGCAACCTGCGCGATGTCGCCTACGTGCTCAAGGAGCTCATCCTCATCGGCAAGGACAAGGAATTGTCCTTTGGCGAGAGGAGGCTGCTGGAGCAGGCCATGGGTCTTATCTCCCTTGAACTGTCTTTTGCGCTGAAGCAGGATCAGGCCGAAGTGAAGAAATCCATCGAAGCCCTTTTTTCCGATATCCTGCATGCCAAGGACGATGAAAGTGAAGAAGAGGCCGAGGTTTAGGGGGTGCGCCCCCTTGTTTTTTATTCTGCGATCCTATATTTATCCAATTCATTCCTGCCTGACACTACAAGTCCGTTAGCAGATGTTCATATTATCCACCTGATCCCTTGAAGGGCGTCATATTCATATCAGAGTATTCTTGTATCCCGTGTTAATTCAAATTTTGCATTCCGGGTGCTTTGTTCTTTTTGGTCTGTTCCACACTAGCGGTCCCAGGTTCCCGACATTTCATTGTTACGAGGGTTTGTTATGAATCTTTCCGAGTTGAAAACCAAGTCCATGTCCGAACTTATGGACATTGCCGGTGAGTACCAGATCGAAAATATGAGCGGACTGCGCAAGCAGGAGCTGATTTTCGCGCTGCTGCAGGCTTGCGCATCCCAGAACGGCTCCATTTTCGGGGAGGGGGTACTGGAAATCCTTCCCGACGGATTCGGCTTTCTGCGCTCGCCCATGTACAGCTACATGCCCGGTCCCGACGACATCTACGTATCGCCTTCGCAGATTCGCCGCTTCGGATTGCGCACCGGTGACGTCATTTCCGGGCAGATACGTCCCCCCAAGGAGGGGGAACGGTACTTTGCCCTGCTGCGGGTCAAGGAGATCTGTTTCCGCGAACCTGAGGAAGCCAAGCGCATCGTCCTTTTCGACAACCTGACCCCCATCTATCCCGACGAGCAGTTCCGGCTCGAAAACGGGGACAAGAACTACTCCGCGCGCATCCTCGACCTCATGATTCCCATCGGCAAGGGCCAGCGCGCCCTTATCGTAGCCCCGCCCCGCACCGGCAAGACCATGCTCATGCAGTCCATCGCCAACTCCATCAGTGTGAATCACCCCGATGCCTATCTCATCGTCCTTCTCATTGACGAGCGGCCCGAGGAAGTCACGGACATGGAGCGCACGGTCAAGGCGGAAGTCATCAGTTCCACCTTTGATGAACCTCCGCAGCGCCATGTGCAGGTGGCTGAAATGGTGCTTGAGAAGGCCAAGCGCCTGGTTGAGCGCAAGGTCGACGTAGTTGTCCTGCTTGACTCCATCACCCGTTTGGGCCGGGCCTACAACGCGACCACCCCTTCGTCGGGCCGCGTGTTGTCAGGTGGTCTCGACGCCAACGCGCTGCAGCGTCCCAAGCGCTTTTTCGGTGCGGCGCGCAACATCGAGGAAGGCGGCAGCCTGACCATCATTTCCACCGCCCTGGTCGACACGGGGTCGCGCATGGACGAAGTCATCTTCGAGGAGTTCAAGGGCACGGGCAACTGTGACATCTATCTTGATCGCCACCTTTCGGACAAGCGCGTCTTCCCGGCCATCGATCTGAATCGTTCCGGCACCCGCAAGGAAGAGCTGCTCCTTGATCCTGAAGTCCTGAACAAGGTTTGGATCCTGCGTCGCATCATGGCCTCCATGAACTCCGTGGACAGCATGGACTTCCTGCTCGACAAGATGCGTGGAACCAAGAGCAACAGGAATTTTCTGGACATGATGAATTCCTGACAAGGAGATTCAATGGCTGGCCTGACCCGCATGGAATGCCCCCGCGACGACGATTTTGAATCCTGGATCGATCTTCTGGCGCTGAAGCCTTCCGAAGAACTGCTCGACGCTCTGGGCGACTTTCTCCAGAACTATCTGCGCGAGTCGGGCCTCTCGGCTTACGTCATGGGTTTGTCGGGGGGAATTGATTCATCCTTTCTGGCTGCCTTGCTGCATCAGCGCGGCATTCCCTATCTCGGTTTCTGCCTGCCCATCGCCACCAACACTCCGGGCGAGACACAGCGCGGCCTGAACGTTGCGCGGGCCTACGCCAGTCCGCCGGAGGGTTTTCTTTACGACCATCTTCAGGATTTCACCGCCCTGTATCGCGAGATATCCAGCGCATTCGCCAGGGTCTGCCCCAATTCCAATCCTGTGGCCGAAGGCAATCTGAAGGCCCGCACACGCATGCTTTTTCTTTATCACATGGCCCACCTTCATGGGGGTTGCGTCCTTTCCACGGACCAGCTCGACGAGTTGCTGACCGGGTTTTGGACCCTGCACGGGGATGTGGGGGACGTGAGCCCCATTCAGCTTGTTCCCAAAAGCGTCGAGTACGATCTGGCACGCATGCTCTGCGCGCGACTGGCAGACCCGGCGCCCCTGCAGGCGGCCATCGAAGCTGTGCCGACGGACGGTCTTGGCATCAGCCGCTCCGACCTTGATCAGCTCGAAGCGAGTTCCTACTCTGAGGTCGAGGATATCTTTCGTGAGTATTTTCTGCTGCGAATCAAGGAGCGTGACGCTGCCCTGTCGGCACAGGAGCGTGAACGTAAAGAGGCCCTGGAGCGGACGGGGCCTGTGCGCAGGTTTTTGCTCAGTGGTTACAAGAGGGGTGGGGCGGTACTGGTTGACCCGAGGAGCGCCGCGTCGTGACAGCTTCGGGCGGAAGAGGCTTGCGGGCCCTGTTCCTGGCCTGCCTGATGCTGCTCGCTTCCCCGTGCCCGGTTTTTCCCAGTTTCGGCGAGTTCACCATTCGTGACGAGCTGGAACTGGCGCGCAAGTTCGACCTTGTCATCGAGACCCGCTTTCCCGTGGTCCACGACACACGCATAACCGGGTATGTGCAGTCATTGGTGGATCGCCTCGTTGCGGCCATGCCTCCGCAGCCTTTTCCCATCAAGACGACCGTGGTCAGGAACGGTTCCCTGAACGCGTTTGCTTCGGCGGCGGGGCACATCACGATATTTACGGGGCTTATCGCCCATTTCGACACCGAGGATGAATTGGCCAGCGTCATCGCCCACGAGCTGGCCCACGTCTCCGAGCGGCATATCGCCAAATCCATCGAAAAGAGCAAACTGGTCGGGGCCGGTTCCCTGCTCGGCATCCTGGCCGGGGTGCTGGTCGGCTCGCAAGGCGGCGGAGACGGCGCGGGCGCCCTGGTGCTCGGCTCCGTGGCCGGGGCCAAGGCGATGCAGCTCAAATACACCCGTGACAATGAGAAGGACGCCGACCAATACGGGCTGAACTATCTTGTCGACGCGGGTTTTTCACCTGCCGGGATGACCAGCGCCTTTGACAAGATTCGCAGGATGCAGTGGCTCGGAGGCGGCGGAAACGTTCCTTCCTACCTGTCCACGCACCCGGGCATGGACGAGCGCCTGGTCTACATGCAGGAGCGCATCGCGCGGCTGCCGGAAGCGATGCGCAAGCGTTCTTCGGACAACGCCTCCTTCGAGCGAACCAAGCTTCTTGTGCAGGCCTGGTACACGGATCCCAACACCGCCAGGGCCGTGTTCCAATCGACGTCCCCGTCGTCATGCGTCCCTGTGCTCGGTGAGGCCATTGCCCTCAGCCGCCTGAACCAGATCCAGGCCGCGGGGGAGCGTTTTGAGGAGGCCCTGGCCTGCAATCCAGACGATCTTCTCTGGAAGCGCGAATACGGGCGTTTCGCCTTCGAGTACGGCGACCTGCCTACTGCCGTGAGGTATTTGCAGGAGGTCGTGCTGCGCGACCCGGATGATCTTTTTGCCCTCTTTTTCTATGCCCGGGCCGTGGCGGAACAGGGCAAACACGCCATCAGCATTCCGGCCATGGAGCGAGTGCTAAAGGCCGTCCCGCGCGACGCGGAGGTGCTCGAACATCTGGCCCGTTATCAGGCAGCTGCGGGGCGGGCTTTCGAGGCGCATCTTCATTACGCCAAATCTTTCGCCTACAAAAGGCAGTTCAAGAAATACGATTTTCATATGCAGAAATCAGAGGTCCTGGCCCGCAGCGCTTCCGAGCAGGAACAGCTGCGCAAGGCCCGCGAGGAAATATCCGAGTACCGGGAGATTCTGGGTATCTGAGCCGCTTTGCCCTTGTATTTTGGAAGTTGGCAGTGTAGCAAATCCGCGAGCTTTCGCGACAAATAGTAATGGAGGAACACCATGTTTTTTGAAAATCTCGCCCATGCCATGGGTCAGGCCCCTGCGGCCGGAGGCCAGCCGGGCAATCCGCTGATGACCTTCATGCCCCTTATCCTGATGTTCGTGATCTTTTATTTTCTGCTCATCCGCCCGCAGCAGAAAAAGCAGAAAGAGCACAAACTGATGCTTGAAAATCTGACCCGCGGGGACCGCGTGATTACGGCCGGCGGTTTGTACGGCCGGGTGATCGAGGCCAAGGACGACGTCCTGACCATCGATCTTGGCAATGATATGCACGTGCAGGTTGGACGTGGGTTTATCTCCGGTCTCGCCCCCGCGAGCGGTGGTGCGGCCAAGGACAAGGATAAGAAAAAGTAGCCTTTTCATACGGCTTACGATAAGGCAGGCCTGTTTCCGCAATCGGGAACAGGCCTTGTTTTGTATGCGTGCCGGGGGTTTTGTCCTTGTGACGCGTGCTCTGATTTTGGCAACATTCAACCTGTTTGATTTGGATAAGGATGATGCTCATGGGTAGTTTGCGCTGGAGGGCATTGCTTGCCGCGTTCGTTATTTTTTTGGCCTTGATACATGTCCTGCCCTCGATTCCTTCGATTCGGAATTCCTCGCTGGGGGCCCTGCTTCCTTCTGATGAAATCAGCCTGGGGCTCGATCTCAAGGGTGGAATCCACCTGACTCTGGGAGTGGATGTTGACGCCGCCCTGGCCAACGCCATCACCAGTCTCGGACAGGATCTGCGTCTTGAGGCCAGGGAGAAGAAGATTCCTGTGCTGCGCCCTCGCCTGCTGGGCAAGAGGCAGCTCGAATTCACACTGCTCAAGCAGGAGCAGCGCGGAGAGCTTGAGAATCTTCTGAGCAGCCGCTTTTCGACCATGGAACTCACCTCTTCCGAGGATGCCGGAAACGGGCAGCTGCGCTACGTGCTCACCGCTTCCGAAGAATACGTGAAGTACCTCGAAGGGCTGACCATGGATCAGGCTCTGAAGACCATCCGCAACCGCATTGACCAGTTCGGCGTGGCCGAGCCCGATATCCGCAAGCAGCAGGACAACCGTCTCATTGTGCAGCTGCCAGGTCTTGACGATCCCAAACGGGCCATCAACATCATCGGCCGTACGGCGCATCTTGAGTTCAAGCTCGTGGACGAGGCTGCCGACGTTCAGGACGCAGTGGCCGGAACCGTTCCGGCGGAAAGCGAGCTCGCTTACCTGCAGGACAAGCGCGGCGCTTCGCAGGTCCGGACCCCCATCGTGCTCAAGTCCGAGGTCGTGCTGACCGGTGAATACATCACCGACGCCAACGTGCAGTTCGATTCCTACGGCCAGCCTTACGTCGGAATGAATTTCAACGCGCGCGGGGCACGCATCTTCGAGGACGTGACCGGTGCGAACATAAAGAAGCGTCTGGCCATAGTCCTTGACGGTACGGTGCACTCCGCTCCGGTCATTCAGGACCGCATTGGCGGAGGCAGAGCCTCCATCACCGGGCAGTTCTCCACCGAAGAGGCCCACGATCTGGCCGTGGTGCTGCGCGCCGGCTCCCTGCCCGCTCCCGTGACCATTCTCGAAGAACGGACCGTCGGCCCCTCCCTGGGTCAGGAATCCATTGACAAGGGTTTCAAGGCCGCCATGATCGGCGGTGTGCTTGTGGTCATCTTCATGGCTCTTTACTACCGCCGGGCGGGAATGATCGCGGCTTTTGGCATCATCCTCGACATCGCCCTCATCATGGCGGGGCTGGCGGCCTTCGGGGCTACTCTGACCCTGCCGGGCATCGCGGGCATCATCCTGACGCTGGGCATGGCCGTAGACGCCAACGTGCTCATCTACGAGCGCATCCGCGAGGAACTGCGGCGCGGCGAGTCCGTGGCCGCGTCCATAGCCAACGGCTTCAGTCGGGCGACCCAGACCATCATCGACTCCAACCTGACCACGGTTATCGCCGCCGTGATCCTGTATCAGTTCGGCACGGGCCCGGTGCGCGGTTTCGCTGTCACCCTGACTTTAGGCATCCTGGCCTCCATGTTCACGGCCATCTTCGTGTCCCGCATCTTCTTCGACGCCTGGCTGTCCAGACGGCAACCCGGCACCCAACCGAGCATTTAAGGAGCTGAACATGTCCTTTGAAATTATAAAGCGCGACACAAATATCGATTTTGTCGGGATGCGCAAATACGCGTACTTCCTTTCCGCCGTGATGCTTCTGGCCGGCTTCATGTCTCTTGTTGTCAAGGGTGGCCCCCAGTATGGCATCGATTTCGCCGGCGGCTTCAACGTACAGGTCAAATTCAGCCAGGACGTGGAGCTTGATCAGGTCCGCGTTGCCCTGGACAGTCCGGCCCTGCCGGGACTGGTGGTCCAGGATTTCGGTGAGGCCAGCGACCACGAAGTGCTGCTGCGTGCCTCTTTTTCCGATCAGTCGGCGATGGCGGTGCGCGAGGCCGTGGCTGAAGGTCTTGACGCCGCATTTCCCGGAGTGACTCACGAGATACAGCGGCTGGAAATGGTCGGGCCCAAGGTGGGTGCCGATTTGCGCGAGAAAGCGTTGGAGGCGATCTTCTACGCCGTACTGATTATCGCCACCTATATTTCCGGCCGGTTCGAACAGAAATGGATGGTTGCCGGACTCATGGCCGTCGGACTTGCTTCCGTTGTCTACGTGCTCGACCTGCTCAACGCTCCGACCGGCCTGTCGGTCATTGTTGCGACCCTGGCCGCCTTGGTTCTTTGCTTTGTGTTGCGGCTCAAATATGCGCTGGGGGCCATCGTCGCCCTCATTCATGACGTGATGATCCCGCTGGGAATATTCTCCCTGTTCAACAAGGACGTGGATCTGACCATCATTGCGGCTCTGCTGACCATTGTCGGATACTCACTGAACGACACCATCATCATTTACGATCGTATCCGTGAGAACATCCGGGCCAAGGTGTCTACCTCCCTTGATGTCGTCATCAACAGGTCCGTGAACCAGACCCTGTCGCGTACGTTCATCACCGCCGGCACGACCTTCGCGGCCGTGTTCGCTCTTTACATCTTCGGCGGCGGCGTGATCCACGATTTTGCCCTGACCATGCTCATCGGCGTCGTCGTCGGCACATATTCGTCCGTCTTTGTGGGCGCCCCGATCCTGGCGTTCTTCAACCCCCGCATCGACATCGAAGAGCAACCGGAACCGGAAACTGTTTAGGCTTTTTGCTTTTACCGCATCTCACCAGGCGCTCTTCGGAGCGCCTTTTTTTGTTTTCGGAGTTATTTCAGTGGCTTTTGCCGAGGGGTGGTTTTTTTGGACACGTGTGCGCATCCTTGCTTTTGTGAAATTTTGCACGAAATATTGCGACGTAAGGAGGGGGCTTTGCCCAAAGTTGGGTGAAAAATGTGACAAAAGGCTCAAAGCTTCATTTCAGAAAACAAAATTTGCCTTTTTCAAGAAAAGAGTGATAGGCAGAAAAATCTTCTGAAAGGTGCTCCGGTTGAGATGAAAATTTTGGTAATTGTTTGGAAAAATTCAGTTTTTTAACGGGAGAAAAGGGAGGTTTTATGTCGAAACGTTTTTATGTGCTTGTTCTGTCCGTTCTCTTTGCCTTGGTGAGCTTTGGCGCTCCTCTCTGGGCTCAGGAAGCAACACCTCAGACTGACGCTGCAGTTCAGGCAGCGCCTGCGGCTGAAGCGGCTCCCGCTCCCGCGCCCGCCACCGATGGAGGCTCAAAACTGCAGCAGGCAATCGCCAAGGCCCCGGTCGGCAGCGGACCCGGTGAGGTTGACCCCTCAAAGCCCGCCGGATTTCTCGGCATTCCCGGCGGCCCGCAGGTGAACATCGTTCTGGCCTTGATCTGGGCGATCTGGGTAGGCTGGATCTTCTCCACCGTTGGTGCATTCGGCGGCGTCATGGCCGGTGTCGGCCACATGTCCATATTCGGCCTGGGTGCTTACGCAAAGGGATTCAAGACCACGGCCCCCGAGCTGAACAAGACCGTCACTGACTCCATCCGTGCGTCCAACCAGTTTCTGGTCGGTTTGTCGGCCCTCATTTCTTCCATCAATTACGGGAAAATGGGCCGTCTGGTCCTGCCTTTGGGCCTGGCGCTGGGCATTGGTTCCCTGCTCGGCGCTTGGGGTTCGGCCACGTTGACCGCCGGCAAGATATCCTTTTCGCAGTACCAGGGCTACTTCGGCCTGTTCGTTCTGATTCTTGGCTTTTATCTGCTTTGGGAAACTTCTCCTTCCGGTCAGGCCAGCAAGCAGAAGGCAAAGCAGGCGGCCAAGGCTTTTGAAGATGCGGTCAAGAATCAGAAAACCGCAGGCGGCCCTGCTCCGACTGGTGTCAAAATTCTCGGTATCAGCGTAGCCAAGGTTCAGTTCACCTTCTGCGGCGTCGAATTCAGCTTCAACCCGCTGCTGCCTGTCGTCGGTGGTATCGCCATCGCCGCCATCGCATCTTTCCTGGGAGTCGGGGGCGGCTTCATGCTCGTGCCCTTCCTGACCAGCATCACGCAGCTGCCCATGTATCTTGCCGCCGGCACTTCGGCTGTGGCCGTTCTGGTCAGCATGATCACCAGTATCATTACGCTTATGACCAAGGGCGTGCCGATCGATTGGGCCCTCATCGGTACTGAGATGGTCGGTATCGCCATCGGTTCCATTGTCGGTCCTCACACTTCCAAGTACTTCTCCGACAAGCTGCTCAAGCGCATCTTCATCGTCCTGGCGTTCTATGTCGGTATCGATTATGTCTTCAGAGGCTTCTTGAACATCAGAATCATCGAAGTGCTGTTCGGCTAGCATTTGTCCTGTCGTATCAATCACTGCCAAGGCCCCGGCCATCAGCCGGGGCCTTTTTTCGTCTCGCGCCCGGGATTGATAGGGGGGGGGAACTCAGGTAAGTATTAACGTTGGGCAGGGGCGGGGTGTGAAGCTCCACGGCTTTTCCTTCCGCAGTTTTTTTCACCCGATATCAACAGCAAGGATCCAAACATAATGGAGATGCTCCGCAATTTTCTGCTGGCCCTGGACCCCTTTTTTATCTGGGGATTTCGGGTGTTTGATCAGCCCTGGACCGGATTTTTATTCGGTTCCACGGTGCTCAATCTGATCTGCGTTGTAACCGGCGATATCACTTCCATCCTGGCCCGCAGGTTGAATCGCAGAGTTTACGGCAAGTATCACGATGAAATGGTAAAAAACCACAATCTTTCGGTAAGTGCGCTGCGACATTCCAACAAAGACGCTTACAAGGCCGTCAACAAGCAGGCCAACGAAGCTTTCGGGAAGTATTTCTTCAGCCAGGCCGGAGCCTTTACGTTGTCCATCTGGCCGCTGCCCTTTGCCATGGCCTGGATGGAGCTGCGTTTCGGAGGACTTCCCCTGACTTTGCCTTTTGCCCTACCGGGAGTGGGGGACACTGTCTTCTATCCGTTTTTTTTCATCCCCATCTATCTGGCTGTACGAATCGGGTACGGCAAGATCATGCGCCGTTTCGCATTCTATCAGCGCATTCTCTTTTGGACCAAGCATGGTGATGGCACCAAAATGGAATCCTTTGTGGACCTGCTGAAGCCCTCCGAAGAGGGGCCGGTCAAGGAGCAGGGAAAAGATGACCGACCGCGCCAGGCTTCGGAAAAAACAAATTCACTATGACGGGGACGTTCGGGGGGCTGCAGGGCATTGACTCTGTGCTGCCGTGAAGAGCGAGTGATTTTCAGCTCCAGGAGGAGGAAAAAAGACAAAATGATACGTGAATCCGAGCTTTTTTCCCACTGGAGCTTCGAATCCTTCACTCCGGGTTCCATCCCCAGGCTAAAATACAACGCCTTTCGCCAGATCCACCACAAAACCAGTCAGTGCTTTTCTCTGCTCGCCCGCTTCGAGGAGCTTTCCATGGGTCAGGCAGTGGTGGACTGGTGCCGGGTTTCGGGGCTGGCCTCAAAACTCAGCGCCGCCATCCGCGATCTGGTGGACCAGCTGCAGATCATGAATCCCGTGGAGTTCATGGACGCCCATGACTGGGTCTCCAAATTGAGCTTCTACACCCGCCTTGCCACGGAACACACCGGTCTGCCGGCCGGTCCTCCCTACCTGCTGACACTGGATTCGCCCGGTGCAAAAGATGAGTATTCGTGGGTTCTGGATGCGTTGCCTGCCGGACACGCTGGTCCTGTACTCGTTACCACTCCGTCACTTTATCAGTACTTCATAGAGGCCAACGACCTGCGCGACAGGCTTGACGCCCTGCTTGGACGGCTCGACGTCACGAATGCGGTGGCGGCAAAGGAGCTGGGCGGGCAGGCCCAGGCGCTCATTCGGGCCGGAACTCTCCCTTCGCGTCTGCAGGCCGAACTGGAAATCGCCGCCGTGGAGCTCGCCCCTGGCGGAAAGCTGATGGAACTGCGGATTTTCGCGGGCACAGGAGACGACGCCGTGCTCATCGGCGAGGACGGCGGTGTGCGGCCGGGCGATTTCGTTTCGGCCTGGCTTGAGGCCGCAGCGTGCAAATTTTCGCCGTCCGCCCTTGCCTTGCGCCTGTCCAGGGGAGTGGCCGACGATGAACATCCGCTGACCGTGGCCGCCTTTGCCGCTGACGGACCGGGAACGGCGCAGACCTGCCAGCTGTGGAGCGGACAGGCCGATCCGGCGGCGCTTGTCGCCAGGCTTGAGCAGATCCTGCCGCGCATCACCAGACTGCACGTTTTCAAGGCCCAGGGCGAGGCCTTGCGTCCGGAACACTGCCGCTCGCTGCACGATCTGGTCTGCCTGTGCATGGAGCGGGGGCTGGCGCAGATTTTTTCCTTTGCCGGGCAGCCGGCGCGCGGTCTGGCCGGGATCAAGCAGCTGCGTTTGGAAATTCCCGTGGTCATCAACATCTTCAACCTGGGTGGGGGACTTTTTCCCTCGGCTGCGGAGCGGACCGCGATCTCCATGGAGGACGTGCGCTCCATTCCTGCCTGGTCGTTGCTTCTGGGCCTGGTCTGCCCCGCCGTGAGCTGGACGGGCGCGCACCAGGACGAATCTTTGTCAAAGCCGCATTACAGCAGCTACGCCGTTCTTTCCCAGTTTTTCATGCACTGCACGTTGCGCCTGGAGCAGAACCTGTATGTGGCGGAATGCTCGTGCGAGGAGGGCGCGGAAAAATATGTGCGCTTCCGGTTCAAGGGCGGTGGCGGGACCAGGGCTCAACGCAGCGGCAGACAGAGGATCATGCGTCTGCTTCTGGAAGGGGAGGGCTTTGATGTCGTATCGAGGGGGGATTACCTCGAGGCCATGCGCTGCGGCGAGGAAGATGTGCTCCTGCAGCGCAATCTCGTCTGTCTGGGCCTGCTCATGGCGTGGGTGCAGTCGTCCGGCGTGGAAGCCCTGGGGGGCATGACACCCGAACACGGGCGCGATCTGTTTCGCGCCCTGTTCGTCAGCTCCCTGTCCAACTCGGGTTGAAGGGGATTTTCAGTCCTTGCGAAAGTGACACCCGCGGCTGGTCTTGTTGCGCAGGGCCGCCGTGGTGACGATGTATGCGGTCTGGCAGCCGTGGAAAAGATCCACGGACTCTTTGCATATGCGGATGGACTTGTAGAAGGAATGCAGCCTCTTGTTGAGGTTGCGCAGATCTTCGAAGGCCCGCTCCAGGCGCGGGGTGGTGCGCAGGATGCCCATGTAGTTCCACATGGTGTTGCGGATGGTCGCCCAGTCCTGGTTGATAAGCGCCGGATCCTCCATCTCCGTCCTGCCGGAGGTGATCCAGTCCGCGATGGAAGCCTGCAGGTTTTCCGACAGGACGCAAGGCGTGTCCGCGTAGCGTGCCTCAATGTCTTCGGCCGCGCTCACCCCCCACAGAACCCCCTCCAGCAGCGACGTCGAGGCCAGCCGGTTGGCCCCGTGCACGCCCGTGCAGGCGATCTCGCCGGCCGCGTAGAGCCCCCTCAGTGTGGTCCGCCCACGCCTGTCCACCAGGACGCCCCCGCAGGAATAGTGCGCCGCCGGGACCACCGGGATGGGCTCCCGAGTCATGTCGATGCCGCTCTCCCGGCACTTGCCGTAGATGGTCGGGAACCGTCTGGGCAGGTCCTGATTTACGTAGTTGGCCGCGTCCAGAAAGACACAGTCCTCGCCGGTCCTCAGCATCTCGTCGACGATGGCCCTGGTCACAATGTCGCGGGGGGCCAGCTCCATACGCTCGTCGTAGCGGGTCATGAATCGCTCGCCCTTGGCGTTGAAAAGTCTGGCCCCTTCGCCGCGAACGGCCTCGGAGATGAGGAACTTGCGGTCCGAGCGGTGAAAGAGTGCGGTGGGGTGAAACTGGATGTATTCCAGGTTCATGACCGTGGCCCCGGCGCGATGAGCCATGGCCAAGCCCGAGCCGATGGACGAGGACGTGTTGGTCGTGTGCAGGAATATCTGGCCCAGGCCGCCCGTGCACAGCACCGTGAAGTCCGCCAGGATGGTGCCCGGTTCGCCCGTCTCGGCGTTGAAGACGTAGGCACCGACGCACTGGTTCTTGAGTTGGTAGCGGTATTCGAGCCTGGTGGAGTGGTGGCGCGTGGCCAGCAGGTCGATGGCCGTGCGCTGGCACAGGACCCGGATGTTGGGGTGGGCCAGGACGGCCTTGACCAGGCTGTCCTCGATGGTCCGGCCCGTGTAGTCGGCGCATGTCAGGATGCGTGGCACGCTGTGGCCGCCCTCGCGCGTGACATAGTAGCAACCGCTTTCGGTGCGGTCGAAGGGCACCTGCACGCGCTCCAGCAGGATGCGCTCCACGGCCCTGGGACCGTCCTCGCAGAGGTGGCGGACGGCGTCGGCGTAGTTGTATTCCCAGCCCGCCGTGGAGATGTCGCGGGCCAGCTTTTCCGGGGTGTCGTCCGGGCCGGTGTAGACGATGCCGCCCTGGGCCAGGGCCGTGTTGCCGTTGTCCAGGGTCGCGCCCGAGGACAGCAGCGTCACCTCGCGGCCTTTGTCGGCCAGGCACAGGGCCGTTGTGCAACCGGCGATGCCTGAACCGATGACCAGGACTTCTGTCTTCATGCGAGTGGGGGTCATGGCGGTGTCCTATCTGCAGGCGGCCAGCATGCGTTCCAGGGCAAGGCGCGCGGGCTCGGCTATGTGTTCCTCGACATGCACTGGCGGGGCCGTTTCAAGGCTGTCCAGCATGCGGGAAAGATTTTCCTCAGTGATTTTGGACATGTTGGAACACAGGGCCTTGCGCAGGGGGCGGACGTCCTTGTCCCGATGCCGTTCCTTGAGCCTGTTGACCAGGTTCCATTCCGTGCCCACGAAGATTGTGCTTCCCGCCGGGGCCTCGGCGACGGCCTTGATGAGGTAGGAGGTGGAGCCTGAACCGTCGGCTGCGCTCACTACCTCCGGGGCGCACTCGGGGTGGACCAGGACCAGCGCATCGGGGTGGGCGCTGCGGAACGCGTCGATCTGGTCGGCGTGGAACTTTGCGTGGATGGCGCACAGCCCCGGCCACAGAAAAAGCCTTTGCCCTTGACTCGCCGGGGCGACCAGGCTCCCCGCGCCGCGAACGTCAAGGCGCTTGATCTCTGCCTCGTCCAGGCCCAGCTGCCGGGCCGTGTTCCTGCCCAGGTTCGCATCGGGCAGAAAGAGCACGCCGTCTCCTTGGCCAAGGGCCCAGCGCAGCATGGTCGCGGCATTGGCGGAAGTGCATACGCTGCCGCCATTGCTGCCGCACACGGCTTTGACCGCCGCGGAGGAGTTGACGTAGGTCAGGGGGATGATGCGCCTGCCGTCCCGGTTGAGCGCCGTGATGACCTTCTCCACCAGCGGAGCCGGGGCCATTTCTGCCATGACGCAGCTGGCGTTCACGTCGGGGATATGTACCTTCTGCTCGGGGCGGGCCAGGATGGCCGCTGTTTCGGCCATGAAATGCACTCCGCAGAAAACGATATGCTCGGCCCCAAGTCCGTCGATGCGTCGGGCCAGTTCCAGGGAATCGCCCAGGATGTCGGCGTGCCGGACCACGGTGTCGGACTGGTAATGGTGGGCCAGGATGCAGAGTCTGGAACCCAGCCTGTTTTTGTGCTGTGTGATTTTCTCGGACAGGGTCATGCGTGCTCCCGGGGATTTTGTGTCAGGCGCATGGAGAAGTCCGCGACCGGGGCGGAGTGGGTGATGGCGCCGGTGGAAATGTAGGTCGGACCAAGCTTTGCCAGGGCGCGGATGCTCGCCAGGGTCACGTTGCCGCTGATCTCGGATTCGATGTGGGCAGGGATGAGAGCCAAGGCCTTGGCCGCCGTGTCCGCAGGCATGTTGTCGAGCATGATGCGCTCAGGGGAGAGCGCGATGGCCTCGCGCACGTCGTCCACCGTGCGGCATTCGACCTCCAGGGGCGGGCAAACCGCGTAGGCCGCCCGCAATGCGCCTACGGCTGCGGTGATGGACCCTGCCTGGTCGATATGGTTGTCTTTGAGCATGAGCATGTCTTCGAGGTTGAGCCTGTGGTTGTGACCGCCTCCGAGGCGCACCGCGTACTTTTCGAGATAGCGTTGCCCCGGCGTTGTCTTGCGGGTGTCGAGCACACGCACTCCCGTGCCCTCCACCGCCTCCACGAACCGCCGTGTCGCGTTGGCCACCCCGGAAAGGTGACAGATGAAGTTCATGATGACCCGCTCAGCCTTGAGCAAGATGGGTGCCGGACCCGTTATGCGGGCCACTTCCCGTCCGGCTTGGACGGCTTCACCGTCTTTTGCGAGCAGGGTCACGTTCGGCTCGGGGCACCCTGCGCGGTGAAGGACGATGGCGATGAGCGGTAGCCCCGCGACAATTGCCTCCTCCTTGGCCGTGATGGACGCGTGGAGCATGGATGCAGGCGGAAACAGGGCCTCGGAGGTCAGGTCGCGTCCGTCTTCCTCCAGGGCGAGGTCCACGAGACGGTCGAGCAGGGTGCGTCGATAGTCATCGAAAAAGAGGGAAAACATGCCGGTTCCTTGCTGAGAAGGGTGTCTGGTTTGGCTGTTGACTAGGAAAAGGACCACCCGCCGTCAAGCCCGGACTGAAGCCCCTGCGGGTTGCGCTTGGCTGTGCCGCGTGTCATGTTGGCCCATGCGTTGTGTCCATAAGATCCACAGGTTTCGTCCCCGTGAACGGAGAATCAGATGATCCGCATTGAGCCGCTGCTGGCCAAAGTGACAAGACAGGTCTCACCCAGGTTGCTGGGCAACGGGTTCGTGTGCTGGTTGGTTCACTCCCAGCCCCTGCCGGTCAGTTTTCTGCAGACGCTGACCGACATGGGCGGCTGGTCCCTGGCGGAAGGCAATGCGCAGACTCTGTGGTTCTTTCCCTCTGCCGAAGTCATGCTCGGGTTGGCGCGTTTGTACAACTGGGCCAGGCTGCACCCCATGGCCACGGCCGTTACGGTGTTCGAAGGCAGCCTGCTGGTGGACGACAAGCTCACCCAGACCCTGAAGGTCAAGTCGGAACTGCACGCCCTTGGCGTGGAATACCCGCGGCGTCTGGTCGTGCGTGTCAGCGCGCGCCTGCGCGAGCTTGGACGCACCCTGACAGGCTTGTCCTTCAAGCATGTGCAGAATCCGGACGGGCTTGAAGGCGACTGGTACGAGCTGGAGGGCAGCGAACAGGTCAGTGTGTCGTACAAGCTGAACTGGCTTTGGATCATCCGCCCCCAGGGTGCCCGTCAGGAAAAAACCTTTTCCAAGGGGTGGCGGGCCTATCTCGACAGGCTCGAAGCGGTGTTTCAGCAATACAAGGTCTCCTATCTGCAGGCCGAAGATCACAACCTTGTTCTGCGCGTGACCTCGCAACGTGTCATGGCGGGGCTGACCGCGGAACTTTTGTCCATGATCGAGGACAAGCAGGCTCCTGCCTGGCCATGCAAATACATGGCCGTTGAAATGGGCGACCAGTCCTTTTCCCCGGATTTTGCGAGCAAGGTCCGCTATGTCGTCGAGTCTCTGGAGCCCAACGCCCTGCACCTGCCTCTGTCGACCATCTACCAGATCGCCGACTCCAGAATCGTGCCGGTGGATTCACGCTCCTCCATGGACAATACCAAGCTCAGCGATCTTTTTCAGGTCCGCTTTCACTCCAGCAAGGGCGGGCGCAGACGGGGCAGTCTGAACATTTTTCTGCCCGCGAGTCTGATATCCGGCGGCGAGAGCCGGTGCTTTTACTGTGGGCTGCGCTCGCACCAGCCGAATAAATGCCCGACGCGAATGCTCCAGCCCGGGAATGTGCAGGTCACGGACTTGTCCCGCTTTGCGCGCATTGATTTCGACTCTTTGCCCGGCATTCTGGGCGGGCTGGAAAAACAGCTCGCGCCCGATGTGCTGCGCGGCCTGACCAACCTGCTGGCAGAAAAGACCGACACCGGACTTGTGGTCAGGTCCGTGCTGGAGGTCAACCTGATCTGTCAGCTGCGCATGATGGCCTCTGTCTGGAAGGCCAAGGGTAAGGAGTGGCCGCGGGGGCTCGAAGAGCAGCGTCCGCAAAGCGACGCGCAGCTGTGGGAGGCGCTTGAGGCATTGCGCATCGGGAACCCGGAACGAGCCATGGAAAAGCTCGACCATGTCGTGCTCAGTTCGCCCAAGAATTACCAGCCGCGGGTGCTGCTTGGGTTCATGGCCATGGAGCGCGACGAGTTCAAGCGCGCCGCCGGGTTCTGGGAAGAGGCCGAGAGCCTGGCCTACACCAGTCTGCAGCGCTCCTACATCCAGCTTCTGCAGGGGCGGCTGAAGGAAGTCACCGGAGATTTTACCGAGGCAATCCGGCTCTACGGCAGGGCCTTGAGCGAATCGCCACGCTTCAGCCAGGCCCGCTACCGGCAGGCCGTCTGTCTGATCAAATCCGGCTACGTCAACGAGGCGCAGGCACTCATCCGTGAGCTGATCAGGGATAATCCCGATTATTTCAGCGCCGTGTTGCTCGACTCCGAACTCGAAGGCGGGCGCTCCCACCTGCTGACGGATTTGTGGGATGTCTGGGAAGATGCGAGGACCAGATCCGCCGAAGTCATCGGTGCCGTGGAGCACCTGCCGGACCTCTTGGCCAAGTGGCTGCCCGTTGATCACGATTCCTACAACATGTTCCATTTGCGGATCGAGGACTTAAGCACCTACGCCGGAATCAACAACTACGCCTCCATGGCCAAGCTGCTGCGCGGCACCATCGCCATCAGGGCCGATATCCAGGCGCGGGTGAAGAAGGATATCCAGGAACTCGCCAATCGGCGCACGGCCATCCGCGAGCGGCTCAGATCGATCCAGCGCGAAGCGTCCTGGTTTCCCTTTCCGTCCATGCTCGGATCCTTCAACAAGCTTTTCAATTCCTGCGGGGAAAAGGTCAACCTCACCGGTCATCTTGATCTCTATGTCCCGGAGAAGTTCCGCCAAGGGCACGAGGCAATGCGCGAGGCCGAACAGAATCTGACCAAGCTCGAAAAGAAGCTGCTGTTTCTGCAGGGAGTGCGCAACGGCATCCTCTTTCTGCTGTTGTCCGGCAAATACCTGCTCATATTCGAGATTGTCGCTTTGGTCCTCGCGGGGGGATTTTCGCTTGGCCTCTCGTTTCTGGCCCCGGACCAGGTTGTGCTGGGGCGTCATCTGGGCCAGGAGAGATGGCTGGTCCTCAATATCACGCTCATCTTCTTTTCCTTTCTCGCCTTGGTGGCCACGGCCATCAAGACCGCGTCGCGTTTTGAGTCGTACAAGAACGAGATTCTGGACAAGGGCGACTGACGGTCGTCTGCATTTGTCCATGCCGGCCCTTGGGCGCGGGCTTTTTGGCACGCCTTTTGTTCAAGGATTGAAATGCACACTCTGGTTATAAATTTGACCCGCTTCGGCGACCTGTTGCAGACCCAGCCGGTTTTCAGCGGTCTGCGTGCTCGCGGGGGGAGCGTGGAGTTGGCCTGCCTGGATACCTTTCAGGGTGCCACGGCCCTGTTGCGCGATGTGGACCAGGTTCACGTCCTGCCTGGCGCGCGTCTGCTGGCCATGCTCGACCGGGGCTGGCCCGAAGCACTGGCGGAACTGGATTCCTGGCTCGGCAATGCCCGGCTGCCTTCTTCGGGCGCGGTGGTCAATCTCACTCCAACCCTGTCCGCCCGCCTGCTGGGCAGGGCGATGCACCAAGGACCCATCGGTGGTTTTGGCCTCGATGGCCACGGGTTCGGCGAATACTCCACGCCCTGGGCCGCCTTTCTGCAAGCCGCTTCGGCCCATCGCGGGTGCAGCCCTTTCAATCTGGTGGATCTTTTTCAGCGCGTAGCTGGTCTTGAACCGGGGGAATATTGCCTGCGCGAGCCCGAAACAGAGGCTCTGGATGAAGCGGACCATCTGCTTTCGGGCAGCGCCGCCAGCCGTCGCGTCGCTTTTCAGCTCGGTGCCAGCCAGGATTACCGGCGCTGGCCCGTGTCCTCGTTCGTTGAGGCCGGGCGCGTGCTGTGGTCAAGAAGCGGGCGCGTTCCCGTACTTCTCGGCACGGCCTCGGAAAGCCATCTGGCCCAGGAATTCATGGCTCTGGCCGACTATCCCTGCACTGACCTGACCGGCCGCACCGATCTGCGGACTCTGGCTGCGGTCCTGAAACGCACGGACCTTCTGCTGACCAACGACACGGGCACCATGCATCTGGCGGCGGGCCTGGGCGTTCCGGTGGCGGCGGTGTTTCTGGCCACGGCGCAGCCCTTTGACACCGGACCGTACCTTGAAGGCAGCCTGAGCCTGGAGCCCGACCTGCCCTGTCACCCCTGTTCCTTCGGGGAAAGCTGTCCCCATGGTCTGGCCTGCCGGGACTCCATCGATGGCGGGGCCGTCGGGGAGATGCTGGCGGCATTTCTGGAGGGCAAACCCGTGAGTCTGGGGCAGGGTTTTCGAGGCCGCGTGTGGCAGGCGCGACGCGATGAGGCCGGATTCATGGACCTTTCTTCCGTGTCCGGGCACGCAGGCCATGATCGCAGCCGCTGGATCAGGATTCAGCGCGAAGTCTATCGTCAATTTCTTGACCAGACATGCGGTGCGGCAACGGTGTCCTGGTCCGGGCCGGATTCCGATTTTCGAAACACCCTGGTGCAGGATCTGGAACGCGGAATCCTCATGCTGACCCTCATCGAAGGGCAGGGACGGGTTCTGGCGCAGCGGCCGGATGCGCCCATGCGGCCCAAATTTCTTGTCAACTGCCAGAATTTAGAAGACTTTTTTTCAAACAATGCGGCTCTTGGGGTTCTTGGCCCCATGTGGCGTTTTCAGTCCAGGGCGGAGTCCGTGAACATGCAGGCATTCCTTGAATTGTGTCTGCGCTATCGGGAATTGCTGCATGCTTTCGTGCACCGGCTTGCGCTGGCATGAATGTTGATGAGTACGGGCAAACGGCAAAATTATTCCCATCAGGCGGAGGACAGGAAAATGATCATTATAGACGGTCAGCGGAGCCCACTTGAGGTCCATCAGTTTGAGAACCTTGAGCAGATCATCGAAAAAATCATGGAAGACAGGCGCATGCAAAGCCGCATCGTGACGGATGTCCTGGTTAATGACGAGGCCTTTTCGGAGATTTATCCGCATCAGGCCGAGGACATGGAAGCTTCGTACATCAAGCGGGTGGAGATTGTTTCCGTGCCCGCATCGGAGATGGCCCAGGACATAACCCGCGAATTGTACAAGGTCGTAACGCTTCTGGGCACGGCTGGCCGGCAGGTGTCGGACCTGTTCCGTCAGGCGGATGATGACCAGGCCCTTGAGCTGTACGGGGACCTTCTGGACGTGAATCGCGATTTTCTGAGCATGGTCGGCGTGCTGAGGACGCAATACGCCACGGACACGTCCGAGGAATTCGAGGCGTCGCTTTCGGATCTGTCGTCACTTTTTAGCGAGATGCTTGAGATTCAGGAGAACGAGGACTGGATCCTGCTCGCGGATCTGCTCGAGTACGAATACCTGCCCGTGGTCGAAAAGACCAAGAATGTGGTCGCTCGTTTGCGCGAATCGGTCAGGACATCGATCAGGAAGGAAAAAAATGCCTGAAAAACGGGACTCCTACGAGCGCATCATGGAGCTGGGCCAGGAAGAAATGGGCCTCATCGCGAGCCGGGACACCGAAGGTCTCGGCCCGGTGTTGCAGGAGCGTGAGCGCGCCATCACCGCCTTCATGGGCAGCGACATGGCCGCGCAGGACAAGGCCTTTCTGGACAAGCTCAAAAGCATCCAGGACATGAACCTGCTCCTGCGCCATGAGGCCAGGGCCCTGCACCAGTCCCTCAAAGAGGAACTTCTGAAGGCCCGCCAGGAAAATACGCGCATCGGAGGGTACCGCAACGGCGCCCAGATCACCCCTCTCGGGCGCCACGCCCTGAACCGCAAGGGCTGATTTCAATCAGATGGCCGTTCCCTGGCCGGACGGCTATCTGATCCAGATGATGCCCGCCTGACGACCGGTGATCCGCTCTCTGCGGAAGGAAAAGAACTGCGGGGATGAAGCGGTGCACAGGTCCAGGGAAAAGATGTTCCGGGCCGGAATGCCGGTGCCCATGAGCTGGTTGCGGGTCAGGGTCCACAGATCAACGGTGCGGGTGTCCGGATTGTAGTATGATTTGAACAGTGGGTCCCATTCATCGGCAAAATTGACGAACTCGCTTTTTCCCGGACCCAGGCTCGGACCCCGCACGACAAAAACGTCTGCCGGGTCCGTGTCGTATGCGGCGCAGAACCGCCGCACTCCCGCAGCCGGAAAATTGCCCGCGTTGCCCCTCCACCCGCAGTGCAGGGCGGCCACGTGCCGCCCCTTTCTGTCCGCCAGCAGAATGGCCTGACAGTCCGCCGTCTTGATGACCAGGGCGTGTCCTGGTCTGCCGGTACACAGCCCGTCTCCCTCCATTGTCGGTCCGGTGAAAAAATCCTCCTCCAGGTCCATGTGCATGTCCTGCCCGTGCACCTGAAGAAGTTCCTGCCAGCATTCAAAACCAAGGTCCTGGCGAAGCTGGGCGCGATTGGCCCGCACGTTCTGTTCCTCGTCGCCGACCTCAAGGGACAGGTTGGAGTGGGCGTAGGCTCCGGCGCTGCAGCCACCCATGCGGGTGGTGAAGACGCAGCGCACGTTGTCGAGTTCTGGAAATTGGAAGTCGATATATTGCAAAGACATGTCTGTTACTCCATGGGGACGTGCAGCAGGGTGTCCGGGGTGACGAGCACTTCCACCGGGCGGTCCCAGGGTTCCACGGGAATGCTCTCAAGAATCTGGAACGCATAGGCCGGTCCGATCAGCAGTGGTGAGCAGGCCAGGGTCGGCAGAAAGCGGTCGTAATAACCGCCGCCGAAGCCGAGGCGATATCCTCGTCGATCAAAGGCCAGGGCCGGCACAAGGATGACCTCCGGTTCAGGGGCCGGTACTTTTCGCGCCCGCATTGCCTGCGGTTCGACCAGGCCGAAGCAGCCGGGGCCCAGGTCCTCGCGGGACGCCACGGCGTATGCCTCCATGATTCCGGGGGCGGTTTCGCAACAGCGCGGCAGAAGTATCTCGCTTCCCTGTGACCAGAAATGGTCCAGCAGGGGCCAGGTGTCCACTTCGCCCCGGGCCGGAAGATACAGCATGACGCTTCGTGCCTCCCGGAAGCGGTCCAGGCGGAGCAGGCGGTCGCGGATGCGGGCGCTGTCTTCCTGCACCAGTTCGGGGGACAGATTTTGCCGTTGCCGGCGCAGGGCAATCCGCAGATGGCTTTTGCTGGGCTCTTGCATGACGGGGAACGCTCCTTTACCATGCCGTGAAAACAGAACAATTACTCAAAGAGGGAACGGGAAGCAAATGGCAAACCGCTTTTGGATCGTTTTTGGGGATATCCATGAACACGTTGAGGCTGTGGAGAGGATCGACGAAGTGCGCCTCGCCGCGGGAGTCTTTCTGTCCGGGGATCTGACCAACATCGGTACGCGCGAGGGCGCGGGACGCATCGTGTCCGCCGTGACGGCGCTGAACCCGCGCGTCCTGGCCCAGATCGGCAACATGGATACCCCGGCCGTGGATCGTGTGCTCACCGAACAGGGGATAAACGTTCATGCCCAGGTGCGGGACCTTGGCGATGGCGTCTGCCTGGCCGCCGTGGGTTATTCCACGCCCACGCCCTTTGGTACCCCGTCCGAAGTCGACGAGGCGCAAATCTGCCAGTGGACCCACGATGTGCTTGAAGGGGCGGGCGGGTTTGCGCAGGTCATTCTCATGGTTCACACGCCTCCCAAAGGCGAGGTGGTGGACCGACTGCCTTCCGGCGTCCACGTCGGTAGCCCTGGCGTGCGTGCGCTGATCGAGAAGTATCAGCCGGCCATCGTCGTTACCGGGCACATCCACGAGGGCGCGGGTGAGGAGCGCATTGGCCGCTCCCATGTGCTCAATCCCGGCGCTTTTGCCCAGGGTGGCTACGTACGCATCGAGGAAACCCCGTCCGGCCTGGTGGCCGCGCTGCGGAGCGTGTCGTGATCCTGCGCATGCATTCCTGGAACGTGAACGGATTTCGGGCCGTGCTTGGCAAGGGTTTTCGGGACTGGGTGGAGCGGGCCGCGCCCGATGTGTTCGGACTGCAGGAGGTCAAGGCTCTGGAGGAACAGGTCGGCGCGGATCGCCTCCTGGACGGGTATCACTGTTACTGGAACGCGGCGCGCAGCAAGAAGGGGTACTCCGGCACCGCCTGCTACAGCCGCATGGAGCCCCTGGCCGTGCACCGTGGCCTGCCCGATTCCCGCTTTCAGGGCGAGGGCCGGGTTGTGCGCCTTGAGTTCGAGCACTTTCATTTCTTCAACATCTATTTTCCCAACGGCCAGATGAGCCAGGAACGCCTCGACTTCAAGATGGGCTTTTACGACGCCTTCCTGGATCATGCCCAGGACCTGCGCCGTGACAAGCCCATCGTGGTCTGCGGGGATTTCAACACCGCGCACCGCGAAATCGACCTCAAAAATCCCAAGGCCAACGAGAACACGTCCGGTTTTCTGCCCATCGAGCGGGCCTGGATGGACCGCTTCATGGCCCACGGCTATGTGGACACGTTCCGTCATTGCCACGGAGACGTGACGGATGCCTATTCGTGGTGGACCTACCGTTTCGGGGCCAGATCGAGGAACGTGGGGTGGCGTATCGATTATTTTTTCGTTTCGGACGAACTTGCGGGCGCTGTCCGGGATGCGTGGATCGAAGCGGATGTGCCTGGTTCCGACCATTGCCCGGTGGGGCTGGCTCTCGAGATACCCTGAAATCCCGTGTGAACGGTCCTCATGACAAGGAAGAACGCTGGTGAATAAACGTGACGAAATTTTGGCGGCGGCCCAGGCCCTTTTTGCGGAGTACGGCTACGCCGGAACCACCATGCGTATGATCGCCGAGCGGGCGGGAGTGGCGTTTGGGCTTGTGTCTCACTACTTCGGGAACAAGGAGAAGCTGTTCCTGGTGGCCGGACACGAGATGATAGACGCCATGCTCGCGATCATCAGGCAAGATACCAAGAAGGCTGAAAACGGGCTGCAGGCCGTGGATATCTTCGTGGCCTCATACCTGTCCTACACCCTGGCCAATCGGTCGACCTTTCCCACCCTGATCCGCTGCTCGCCCTTCAGCGACGACAACCCGCATCTGGACCGCAAGAAGATCGGTGAGAAATTCGAGGAACTGATTCGGGAAATCGAGGTGAATTTGAGGCGCGGCATGGACGACGGGACCATCGCCGAGGTCCCGGTCAGGGACTGCGCCCTCATGATCTACGCGGCCATGGTCGGAGCGGTGCGCACGGTTTTTTTGAGCCCTTTCGGAGAACCGGGGCTTTTCGAGGAGACCCGCAGGTTCATTCTGCGGTCGCTGCGCACGACGCCGGAGGTCTGACGGTTCTGCCTTCGCAGGAGCTGACGGCTGGCAAGCCATGGATTCCCGTCTTCACGGGAATGACACTGAACCAGCGCGTTACCCAGATGTCATTCCCGCGAAGGCGGGAATCCATCTTCAACAGCATTTCGCCCGAATACCCAAATAACGGCGTCATCCCGTCTAGAAATTGAAGACCCGCGATTCCGCCGCCAGGTCAATCAGGTGCGGCCCGCCGTCGAGGCGCATGTTCGTGTAGAACCGGGCCTCGTCCACTCCCCGGTTGTTGGCGCAGGGCGTGCAGATTCCGATTTCCACTTCTTCCTGGACCAGATAGGGCAGGTAGTCCTCCGGACAGTCGCCGGTCAGGGTCTTCTGCCCGAGATCCCGGTCCGTGTTTGCCCAGAACACGCCGTCGTCGATGAAGAAAAGGTTCACGTGATGCCCCTTGGAATGGGCGATGCGCGCCAACTGGAAGCAACGGGTCGCGGCCTCGTTGTCGTCCCTGCCGAGCACAAAAAGAAATTTGGCCATTTCGTCCTCCCGAATCGAATGGGCATCATTAGAATTCTTTATTCGTAAAATCAATGAATTTAGAGAAGCTTTGCTCGGAAATTCGGCCGGGGTGCGTGGGTCGTTCAGGGATAGTCTGGAAATTCGGTTTGATTCCCGCCGCGCCTACCTTGGAGAAGCGCCAAAAAAAGAATACGATAACCGCATGGCCATGAATCACGGGAAAATGAAAAAAAAGCTGCCCTTTCGCCTGGCCGCCCTCGGCATCCCGGAGCGTTTTTTTCCGGTGGTCCGCAGCTGCGTGTTGCAGTTGGAGGAAGACGGGGTGCCCGGCAAGGCCCAGCGCCGTCTTTTCGGACGTCTGGCGGAAGAGCCGCAGTCCTTCAGGGACCATCCTGTCCTTGGCGATCTGGCCGCGATGCTCTGCGGCGAATCCGCCCGGAGGGCATCCGTCAACAATGCGGCCGCACCGGGAGCCAGCGCCAGCGCAAGGGCCCCGGTTCCATGGTGTTCATGGGGAAGAGGCCTTGACCCCAAGGCGGTGGAGCAGATGGCGGACGGGTGCAGCCTGCCCGTGGCCGTGCGCGGCGCGCTCATGCCCGACGCCCATGTCGGCTACGGCCTGCCCATTGGCGGGGTCCTGGCCGTGGACAATGCCGTCATTCCTTACGGCGTGGGCATGGACATCGCCTGTCGCATGAAGATGAGCGTATTTTCGGTGTCTGCGCAGTTGGTTCAATCCCACGCCGACGAACTGGCGCGGGCCATCGAAGAAGAGACCTGTTTCGGTGTCGGCGGACGGTTCAAGGAGCGCAAGGATCATCCGGTCATGCGCGAAGACTGGGGGTTTTCCCCCGTGACGCGGCGCATGCAGGACACGGCCTGGGCGCAGCTTGGCACCAGCGGTTCGGGAAACCATTTTGCCGAGTGGGGAGTTCTTGATGTGCCGCAGGACATGCGGGGCCTTGCGGCGGGGGTGTACCTGGCCCTTCTGTCGCACAGCGGCAGCCGGGGCACGGGCGGAGAGGTGGCCAAGCATTACAGCGCCCTGGCCAGACGGCTGCGTCCCGAACTGCCCCGCAGCCTCGGGCACCTGGCCTGGCTCGGGCTCGATACGGACGAGGGTCGCGAATACTGGGCGGCCATGGAGCTCATGGGGCGCTACAGTGCGGCCAACCACGCCCTCATCCACGCTGCCGTAGCCGGGCATCTGGGCCTCGCGCCGCTTGTGAGCATCGAAAACCACCATAATTTCGCATGGCGGGAGACGCACGACGGACGGGAAGTCATCGTCCATCGCAAGGGCGCGACACCGGCCGGTCGCGGCGTGCTCGGGGTCATTCCCGGGACCATGGTCGACCCGGCCTTTCTCGTCGAAGGGCTGGGCAATCCGCAGTCGCTGTGCTCGGCGGCCCACGGCGCCGGCCGGGCCATGAGCCGTCAGGAGGCACTGAGGCGCTTTCGCCGCAAGGACCTTGAGCACGTTCTGCGGGAGCGGGAGGTGCGACTGCTTTCCGGTGGCCTTGACGAGGTTCCCATGGCCTACAAGGACATCCACACTGTCATGGCCGACCAGGCCGACTTGGTGCGAGTGTGCGGAATATTTCAGCCGCGCATCGTGAAGATGGCGAAATAAGGAGAAAAAACATGGCCCTCATCGTTCAGAAATACGGAGGCAGCAGTGTGGCCACCCCGGACAGGATCCGGGACTTGGCGCGGCGAATCGTCGACCGGCACGACGGCGGCGATCAGGTGGTCGTGGTGGTTTCGGCCATGGGCAAGAGCACCGACGCCCTGGTCGCCCAGGCCCGGGAACTCACGGAGCGGCCCGACCCGCGTGAAATGGACATGCTTGTCTCCGCCGGGGAGCGCATCTCCATCGCCATGATGAGCATCGCCATAAACGGCATCAGGCCCGGTCTGGCCGTGTCCTTCACCGGTTCCCAGATCGGGCTCATCACTGACTGCAACCACGGGGACGCCCGTGTCCTGGAGATACGCGGGGACCGCCTTCGCGAGGCTCTGGATCAAGGGCGGATTGCCGTGGTCGCCGGATTTCAGGGGGTGTCCACGCAGCGCGAGATAACCACCCTTGGGCGCGGCGGCTCGGACACCACCGCCGTGGCCGTGGCCGCCGCTCTTGAGGCCGATGTGTGCGAGATCTATTCGGATGTCGACGGGGTCTACACCTCGGACCCGCGTCTTGCGCCCTCGGCCCGCCGTCTGGACACTGTGGACTACGAGACCATGCTCGAAATGTCCGCCGCCGGAGCCAAGGTCTTGAAAGACGACGCCGTGGAGTATGCCCGGCGACTCGGGGTGCGCATCGCTGCAGGATCAAGCAGCTCCGGCCTGATCGGGACCATCGTGTCCAGCGAGAACCTCAATCGCGACACCCTGCAGGCCATGGTCTACAATGACCGGTTGCGCTGGGTCGCGTTTGACGCGGACGTGCCTCTGCCGCCGGATTGCCGCCTGTGCCAGTCCGTGGAAGGGAGGCGCGTCGTGGTCGTGGACGAAAAGCACGCCGGGGCGATGGAGGGTGTGCCGTGCGTGAGCCTGTCCCTCATCGGCGCACGCGTGGCGGCCCAGCGAGAGAGGGTCGGCGCGGTCCTCTCGCGGCTGGAGACGGCTGGAAACCGCGTCCTGGCCATCAGCAGCACGGCTTCCAAGTACGAGATATTTCTGGAGGATCCGCTTGGCGCACCGCTGGTGGCGGACATCCATGACATGCTCTTCACCTGACGGGAACGGGTGCGCCCGGCTTGTGGCTCCGCGCCGGGATCGCGGCGCGGGCATGTGTTAGTGACTGATCCACATGGTCGCGGATTCGAGGTTTTTGAGCAGGTTCATGCTGACCGAGCCCAGAAGGTGCATGGTCCTGCTCTCGCCCCGTCCGGTGCGTCCCGTGGCCAGGACTCCGTAGTTGCCTTCGCGGGCCTCGCGCAGGATGGTTTCCGCGATGCCGTTGCACTTCACGATTTTGTGAAGGATGCGTTTCGCGGCAACGCCGTTTTCCTCGAGCATGCGCCGTGCACCGGCGATGGCGTCCTCCGGGATTGCCGGACCCGAGCCGCAGTCCACATGCAGCAGGGTGATCTCGTGTTCGGGGGCGTTTGCGAGCATGAATCCGACATGGTCGGCGCAGCGCAGGCTGGCCGGAGAGCCGTCGGAGCAGAGCAGCACGCTGGGAGCAGGCTTTTCGTGGCTGCGGCAGATCCACAGAGGGATTTCAATGGGCGTGGTGAAGATCTGCTTGCTGACGCTGGCATCGATGAGTTCCTCCAGGCGAGACAGGCCGCGACGGCCCAGGGCGATGGCGTCGTACATGCCGGTGATGCCTTCCTGAATAATGTCGTTGGCGGTGCCAAGCTGCTTGTAGGCGATCTTCTTGTGGATGTTGGCTGCGGGGAAATGCTTGCTCAAAAGCAGCTCCTCGGCCCTGTCGAGGGCGGTCTGCGCCAGGCTCTTGGTCTGGGCTTCCCTGCGGCTCAAATTTCCGTAATCCTGGATGATCTCAGCTTCCGTCAACCCCGCCTTGGGGTTGGCCGCGACGTAGAGCAGGGTCACGTGCGGCTGCGCAGCTGCTGAAAAGAAGCCGGCCACGAACCGTGCGGCCTGCAGGGCACTGTAATCGTCGCTGACTGTCAGCAGAATATGTCTGTCCATGTGGGGTCCTCGTGCGATGGGTGTTTCTTATAACTGTAGTGCAAAGCGTCGATCCTTGCAATCGGGCCTTGCCCAAGAGTTGCTGTCTCACTTAACTGAGTCGGCATCGATGACCGTGGTCTGCGAATCCGAGACGGTGAAGGGGCGCAGTCTCACTGTCACGCCGCCTGCGTCTCTGGCGGGGGTCAGCAGCAGGTAGTCTCCGGGTTGCATGGCGCAGGCCCAGCCTTTTTCGGTCTTTTTCCAGGGCAGGTCGTCCAGAGCGCGCAGGTGGCCCTCGAAAATCCTGGCCACGCCGAAGTCCTTCAGGGGCTTGCGGTCCTTCTGATCCGTGATCGCAAGAGTGCCGCCGGCCGGGAGTGCGGGGCGCATTTCCCAGAATTGCCAGTCCGCACCATCAAAATACTCCACCGCGTTGAAGTCGGCCGCGCTGCGTGCCGGAACGCCCAGGGTGCGCAAGGCTGCCGTGGCCAGTACGATCTTGTCCGTGGCACTGGTGCAGAATCCTCCCTGCAGGGTCTGCAGCGGTGTCAGCGGCGGCCCGAACAGGGTTGGCGGCAGGATGGGCAAGGTGTCGATAAGCTGACGGATGGAACTGACTTTGCCCGGCAAGGTAAGGCCGGTGAATTTGTTGAGCCGCGGATGAAGCTCGGCGCGCCAGGGCGACCAGGGTTCAAGGTACAGGCGCGGGGAGAGAACGAAGCGCTCGAATATCGCGTCGTCATAGGACAATCCGGTTTTTTCCGCGTCCAGCCGGGCTTGCAGGGCAAGCGCGATGTCCCCCGGCAGGGACGCAATTTCGGCCTGCAACAGATCCTTGTCATCAAGGTTTGCCACGAGTGCAGGCAACAGGGGGCTGGCCGGGCCGGGCGGCAGGTTCAGCAGTCGCAGCCATTCGGGTGCCCGCTGGCCTGCCAGGGCCAGACGCTCGGACAGCGGATCGGGCAGGGCGCGCAGGAGCGGTTCCCAGCGTTTGAGGCGTTCGGCGCGCAGGCGTTTGAGCCTGGTACTCACGGCAGCATTGAAGGAGTTTGCGGCCTGCTCCGGATGGGACAGGCGGATGGACTCGGGCAGCGCTCGGGCAGTCTCGGTGTGCAGGCGAACCCGCGTCTCGTCCATGTCCCGGGTGTCGAGCAGGGTCCAGGCGAGGCCGTCCTCGGCCGGGGCGGAGACGAAATAGGTGCCGGGACCGAGGATGACCCTGGCCTGGCCATTGTCGTTGGTCACGGCCCTGGTCACGGGACGCAGGCCGCCCAGGGAGTAGACGGAAAAGAAGACGTCACGGCCTGGGGCTGGCTGGTCTTCGGCAGTGCGCACGCTGACCTGGACCGGGGTGCCGCGCGTATAGGCGTCCGTGTTGTCGACCAGGGCGAACCCGGTGCCCGTGCGGTACACCGCCGGGTCCTGGGGGCGGCCGAAGACATGGGCCACCACCTTGGCCATGCGCGGGGCCTCGGCCGCGAACCAGGTCTGGTTCAGGGCGGAAAATTCCGTTCCGCTTTCCAGGAATTTCCAGCCATCCTCTGTCCAGGCCTCGACCCATGCATGGTTGCCGTCGGCGTGCTGCCACCACGGGACCATGGCCTGGCGCACGGGGAGGCCCACGGCGCGCGCGGCAGCCATGAACAGGATGTTGGTCTCCTCACATCGTCCGTACCCCGCTTCGAGAACGGAAATCACGCCCAGGTCCCGGCGGGAGGTAGGGCGGTATTCTGCCCGCTCGGCGCACCATTTGGCCACGCGCACGAGCGCTTCCTCCATGTTCGCGGCAGTGGCGCACAGCGGGGCCAGTTCGCCAAAAAGCATGGCCCGGTGAGACTGGAAAGGCTCCTGGCTGGTGCGGTGGGGCAGGACGTAATGCAGGAATGTGTCCCAGGGAACGGTCTTGCCCCAGGGCATGGCTTCCCGCGCCAGGAAGGCGTAGTCCAGGTTTTCGGCCAGATCCTGCGCGCTCATGGACAATTGGTCCGCAGGGGGCAGGTTTTCGAGCAGGAAGCGCGCGGCGAGGGATTTTTCATCGTCTCCGCGGTACATCTCCTCGAAGGCCTTGAGTTCACTGGAATTTGGATTGCCTGCGTCCGGGATGGAGAACGTGGCGGCGATGTCATGTCCCGGTTGCCGCGCTGCGCAGCCGCCGAGAATGGCCAGCAGAACGAGAAATGTGAGAAGTCGTGTGGTGTTCATGCGCGCAGTGTAGCGGCTAAGCGAATCGCCTGTCCAGAACGTCTTGGCTTCCTTGCGGATTTTCGCGGGGCCGGCGCGGCGCGCCGCATTTTTCTGGTAGTGGGTGTAGACTGCGCAAAACAGGCGGAACTGGCGGGAAAATGGCGTGCATCATGAATTTGCCCCGCAAATCCTGGTAGACGAGCATGGGCGCGGCGGATACACAAAAGCGTTTCAAGGTGTTGCCCATTTTTCAGCAGTCCGGAAGATTCTCGTGTCCACAAACCGCACCATCGCCAAGAACGCCTCCATCGTCTCCGGGGCCACCATACTCAGCCGGATCCTCGGACTCGTGCGCGACCTGATCATGGCCTACGCCCTGGGTGCGTCCGTGCTGGCCGATGCCTTTTTCGTGGCCTTTCGCGTGCCCAACCTGCTCCGGAGCCTCTTTGCCGAAGGCTCCCTGACCATGGCCTTCGTGCCGACCTTCGTCAAAACACGGCAGAGCGAGGGCGACCAGGCCGCCTTCACCCTGGCCCGCTCCATCCAGTTCTGGCTTTTGATCATCCTTGGCCTTTTGACGATTCTGGTCCTCATTTTTCCCGAGGCCGTGACCCTGCTCATCGCCTCCGGATTCGCGGCCAACCGCCCGGAACTCTTCGAGCTGACCGCGAGTCTGGTCCAGATCTGCTTTCCCTACATCCTGTTCATCTCCGGCGTGGCGCTGTGCATGGGCATTTTAAACAGCCTGGGCCATTTCCTTGTGCCCGCCCTGGCCCCGTGCGTCCTCAATATCGTGCTCATCGCCGCGAGCCTTTTGGCCATCAATACGGGCGGGAACGTGGCCGTGTATCTGGCCTGGGGCGTGCTCGTGGCCGGGGTAGGCCAGTGGCTTCTGCAACAGCCCATCCTGCGCTCCAAGGGTTTTTCCTGGTTCGGGCCGGTGGAGCCTGCCGGCCCTGGCGTGCGCCGCATCGGTACGCTCATGCTGCCCACCATCCTGGGCTCGGCCGTGTATCAGATCAACATCCTCATCGGTACGGGCATGGCCTCCTTTCTGCCCGAGGGATCGGTGTCATACCTCTATTATGCGGACCGTCTCTTCCAGTTTCCCCTGGGCGTCTTCGGCGTGGCCATGGGCGTGGCCACCCTGCCGTCGCTGTCGCTGCTCACCGCACCGGAGAATCGCGCCGAGTTCAAGGACACATTGACCGCCTCTCTGGGACTGACCCTGTTCGTGACCCTGCCCGCCGCCGCCGGCCTGGCCGGGCTGTCCGTGCCCCTGGTGGACCTGCTCTTCGGGCGCGGGGCGTTTTCCGAGGTCGCCGTGCAGGGAACGGCTCTGGCGCTTCTGGGCTATGTGGTCGGCCTGCCCGCCTTCTCCAGCGTGCGCTCCCTGGCCTCGGCCTACTACGCGCTGGGCGACACCAAGACCCCGGTGCGCGTGGCCCTCGGCAGCCTGTGCGTTTTTGTGGTTGCCGGCTACACGGGGATGCAGTTTCTGGGGCATGTGGGCCTGGCTCTGGCCTCATCCGTGTCTGCATGGGTCAATGTCGTGCTGCTGGGTTTTTTCCTGCGGCGGCACTGCGGGACCTGGTTCAGGCCGAGCCGCGATCTCGCCATCTCTTTTTTTCTGAGTCTGGTCATGCTTGCCGGATGCTGGATGAGCACCCGCCTGGGACCCGCCTGCCTGCTCTTCATTCCCGTTTGGGCCTGCCTGTACATGTGGGTGGGGCTGCTTTTAAACGTAAGCCAGGCGCGGCTTTTCGCCGATGTGCTGGGGCAGCGGTTATGGCGCAAAAGAGCCTGACTTGAACTGCGCGCCCTTTGACGTTAGGCTTGCCGCTTCCATCCAACACAGAAAAACCAGTGAGGACCACATATGATCCGCATCAATGAAAACTACCTCAAGCTCAAGGCCTCCTATCTTTTCGCCGACATTTCCCGGCGCGTGAACGCTTTCCAGCAGGCCAATCCGGACAAAAAGGTCATCCGTCTTGGCATCGGCGACGTGACCGAGCCTTTGCCTGAAAGTGTCGTCGCCGCCTTTCATCAGGGCGTGGACGAGATGGCCGACGCGAGTTCCTTTCGCGGCTATGGCCCGGAACAGGGCTATGACTTCCTGCGCGAACTCATCGCCAGGGAGGATTTCCAGTCGCGCGGCGCGGATGTGAGTGCGGATGAGATTTTTGTCAGCGACGGGGCCAAGTGCGACACGGGCAACATCCAGGAACTGTTCGCCGGGGATATCCGCATCGCCATTCCCGATCCGGTCTACCCGGTCTATGTGGACACCAACGTCATGGCCGGCCGGACCGGCGAGAATGTGGACGGCCGTTACGAAGGGCTCGTGTACCTCGACGGGACCAGGGAAAACGGCTTCATTCCCGATCTGCCCAGTCAGCCCGTGGACCTGATCTACCTGTGCTATCCCAACAATCCCACCGGCACGACCATCACCAAGCCGCAGCTCAAGAAATGGGTGGATTACGCCCGCGAGAACAAGGCGCTCATCCTTTTCGACGCCGCCTACGAAGCGTTCATCCGCGATCCGGAATTGCCCAGATCCATCTACGAGATCGAAGGCGCACGCGAGGTGGCCATCGAATTTCGGTCCCTGTCCAAGACCGCCGGGTTCACGGGCACGCGTCTGGCCTTTACCGTGGTGCCCAAGGCCTGCATGGCCTACGATTCCCAGGGCAACGAGCACAGCCTGCACGCCATGTGGAACCGCCGCCACACCACCAAGTTCAACGGCGTGTCCTACCCGGTGCAGAAGGCGGCTACGGCCGTGTATTCGCCTGCGGGCAGGGCTCAGACCACGGCGCTTGTCGATCGCTATCTCGGCAATGCCGCCATCATCCGCAAGGAAATGACGGCTCTCGGTTTTGACTGCGTAGGCGGGGAGAATTCGCCCTATGTCTGGATCGGAGGCAAGATGGGGTCGTGGGATCTTTTTGACATGCTTCTCGACAAGGCCGCCGTGGTCTGCACGCCCGGCGTAGGTTTCGGGTCCTGCGGCGAAGGCTATATCCGCATCTCCGCCTTCAACAGCCAGGCCAACGTCCAGGAAGCCATGGAGCGGCTGCGCTCCGTTCTGAAGTGAGATGACAGCTCCGGCCGAGGAACAGGCCCGGCGGGATTTCCCGCGCGGGCTCTCCCAGCCGGACAGGGGTTTCCGTTTTTCCCTGGACGCGTTGCTCCTGGCCGCCTTTGCCGGGCGGGAGCGGGTGCGCGGCCGGGTTCTTGATCTTGGAACCGGATGCGGGGTGGTGGGGCTCGGATTGGCCCTCGACCACCCCGATTTTTTTGGCATCGGCCTGGACCTGAACCCGGACATGCTGCTCCATGCGTGCGAAAATGCCCGTCGCCTGGGCCTTGCGGACCGTTTTGCCCCGCTTCTGGCCGACGTCTGCGGGCCAATGGGCCTTGAACCCGAAAGCGTGGACATGGTGCTGTGCAACCCCCCGTACCGCGATCCGGATCGCGGCCGGACCTGTCCGGACCCGGACAGAACCCTGGCCCGCTTCGAGAGCCGGGCCGCTCTTGCGGATTTCGTCCGCGCCACCGCGTATCTGCTGCGCAACCGCAAGAGCTGCTGTTTCATCCACCTCGCCGAAAGGGTGGACGAGTTGCTTGATCTGCTGCGCGCGGCAAGGCTTCAGCCCAAGGAGGTGCTGTTCGTGCATCAGCGGCCGGACTCCGCGGCCAGGCTGGTGCTGGTGCGCGGGATCAAGAACGGCGGTCCGGGGCTGACGGTGTCGGCGCCCCTCTTTGTGCACGAAGGGCAGGGATGCGCGACACGATTGTCCGCCGCCGCGCTGTCTTTTTGTCCACGACTGGCCTGCAACGCGGAGCCCGGAAAAAAGAATTCCCGCACAAATGGCGGGAATTCGGAAAAATCAAAAACCAAAGAAATTGGAACTATTTGCTCATGCGCCCGATGATAAAGGAAATGAGAGCGGTGGCGACCAGCAGTCCGACGACATAGTCCGTGTCAAGGGCGGCCTGCAGGGTGCTGGTGATTTCGACGAAGGTGTCCTTGATGGGGTAATGTTCTTCCATGGATGCTCCTGCCTGGATGCTTCCGCCGAAATGGACAAGGCCCGTGAACTGATTCACGGGCCCCGGTTTGACGGCGAGCCTGTTTAGTTGAGGTTGTCCCGGACCCAGAAGGCCAGATTGTACTTCTCGGTCAGCTCCTTTTGAAGTTCGTTCAGCGCGGCCTTGTCCATATCCATGATACGGATGAAGACCTGCCTGAAGCCCTGTTCCACCTTGTCGTAGGATGTCAGGATGGATCTGATGCGGGCCTTGTGTCCGCGAATGCAGTCGAGCACTTCCTTCAGGCTGCCGCGCTCGTCCGAGAGCGTCAGGCCGATCTGGATGCCGCCGTGGTAAACGCCGGTTATGCTGAGCAGCACGCTGTAGACCTCGTTCTGGGTCATGATGCCGACCAGTTCATCGTTGTCGTTCAGGACGGGCAGGCCGGAAATTTTCTTGTCGTGCATGATGGCCGCGCACTTGATGACCGTGTCAGATTCTTTGATGGTTATGGGGCTTGGGGTCATGATGTTTTTGACCTTGATCTCGGAGAGCAGGTAGTACAGCTCGTGTACATCAAGGGTGGTGGCCTTGGAGGGGGAGGCTTCCTTCACGTCGCGGTCGCTGAGCATGCCGAGGACCTTGCCCTTTTCGTCAACCACGGGCAGTCGGCGGATGCCTTTTTCCTTCATCAGCTTGGCCGCCCGCATCATGGATGTTTCGGGGTCCACCGTGATTACGTCCTTGGTCATCCAATCTTTGATTATCATGTTATTTCTCCTTGGAGGCGGGGAGGGCCGCCCTTGATGAAGCAGGGTTGAATTCATCCAGACAGAATTGCATGTAAGTTGTTCACGGAATAATATCTTTTCAACATTCCGTCAAAGGCTCTGAGCCGAATCGTCCACACCTTTCGCGTAGATGTCGGGGCGGCGGTGCGACAGGGCCGGGAAGTCGCGGCGCAGGGCCGCGAGCAGGTCCGGATCAATGACGCCAAAGGTCAGTCCTTGCCCGGCCCCGTCGGCCTGGGTGGTCTCGCCCGCTGGCGTGACGAACAGGGATCGGCCTCCGAAGGGAAAGGCGCCCCGGTCGCCCTCGCGGTTGGCTCCCAGCAGGTAGCACTGGTTTTCCAGCGCCCTGGCCCGGCACAGGGTCTGCCAGATGTCGATGCGCCGCTTAGGCCAGGCCGAGGCCACGAGCAAGCCCTGGCACCCGTGCAGCACCTGCGCCCGGAACAGTTCGGGAAAGCGCAGGTCATAGCAGATGGAGAGGCCGAAGCGCACTCCCTCGAAGTCGAAGCAGACGATGCCGTCTCCGGGGCTGAAAACAGTGGTTTCATCGGCATCCGTGGCCGTGAAGAGGTGGGTCTTGCGGTAGCGGGCCAGAATGTCGCCTTTTGGCCCGAAGGCCACGAGTGCGTTGAAGAGCCCCCGCGGCTCGGGCAGGCATACGCCGCAAACCAGGCAGATTTCATGCTCCCGCGCAAGGCCCGACAGTTCATCCCGGACTTTTGGCCACCACTTGCGGCCATGAAGCGCGATGGCCTGCATGTCGTAGCCAAGGTCAGATATCTCCGGAAAGAGCAGCAGGCGGCATGAGGCCTCGGCGCCCAGGCGGACATGGGTGCGGATGGTTTCCAGATTGCCCCTGACGTCTCCTGGCAGCCCGGACAATTGAACTGCGGCGATTTTCATGTGAGAACTCCCTGCCAAACACGTCCTGAAATTGTGAGGAAAAACATGCCCGAGTTACATCTTGATTGTCCAGCCGGGATTGCCGGTGACATGTTTCTGGCGGCCATGGCCGATCTGGGTCTGGATTTGTCCCCGCTCAGCGCCGCTTTCACCGAGGCCGGGGTGGCGGTGGAGATCGCGGTCCAGGATGGCAGGGACAAGGGTATCAGGGGCACGCGGCTGAAAATCCTCGCCCCTCACGCCCAGCCTCTGCGTCATCTGGCCGATCTGACCGGGATTGTGCACGCGCTGCCATTCTCGGCGCGGGTCCTGGCGCGTGCCGAAGACGCACTGACGCGTCTGGCCGAAGTGGAGGCGGGGGTGCATGGCTGCGCGCTTGAGCATGTGCACTTTCACGAGGTCGGGGCCGTGGACACCCTGGTCGACGTGGTCGGAGCCTTCTGGGCCCTGGAGACTCTGGGGGTGACCCGCGTGACATGCTCCCGCCTGCCCTGGTTTTCGGGCACGGTGCAATGCGCTCACGGGCTCATGCCCCTGCCCGCCCCGGCGACCTTGGTCCTTCTGCAGGGCAAGCCGGTCTATCCGACAAGACTCGAGGGGGAGCTCATCACGCCCACGGGGGCCTTGCTGCTGGACCGCATGGTCGATGAGTTCATGGCAGGTCCGATCGGTCGCCTTGAGCGGACCGGGCTGGGGCTCGGGAACATGGAGCTGCCCACGGTCAACGGCCTGCGCGCCCTGCTTCTGGCCGGGGAAGGCCCTGGGCTGGAGCGGGTGACGGTGCTTGAGACCAATGTCGATCATCTCACGGGGGAGGAGATAGGTGGGGTTTTCGGGGTGTTGCTCGACGCCGGAGCCCTGGATGTGCTTTTTTTGCCGGGAGTGATGAAGAAGAACCGGCCCGGAGGCCTTCTGCAGATTCTGTGCAGGCCGGAGGATCTGGCGCGCATCCGCGACCTGACCTTTGCCCAGACCATGACCCTGGGCCTGCGCATGACCGAGACGACCCGCGCCGTGCTGCCTCGCGCCACCGCCGTGCGTCCGACGCCATGGGGCGAAGTGCGCGCCAAGGAAACGCAAATCGACGGGCAGCGCTACTCGCGCCCCGAATTCGAGGCCCTGCAGGCCCTGGCCAAACGCACGGGCCGCTCAGTGACCCAACTGCGCTATCTTCTGGGCGAAGAGTGATCGTCAGTGGGCGTTACGGTCCATCCTGTCCACAAAGTCCATTTCGTCCATTACCCGCCCCCGCACCGTTAGTACCCACGCCCGGTCAGCAGCCGGTCCAGCTGATTGGCGAATTCCTGCCTGTCTCTGGCGCCAAGCGCGGCCGGACCGCCGGTCATGACCCCGCTGCCGCGCATCTCGTCCAGAAAATCGCGCATGGTCAGGCGGCTGCGGATGTTGTCCGGCGTGAACAGTTCGCCCCTGGGGCTCAGGCCCAGCCCGCCTTTTTCGATGACTCCGGCGGCCAGGGGGATGTCCGTGGTGATGACCAGATCCCCGTCATGCGCATGCTCGATAATGGCCAGGTCGGCCTTGTCGAAGCCCGCACCGACCCGCATGAACTCGATGAACTCCGATTTCGGGACCTCAAAGCGGGAGTTGGCCACCAGGATCAGGCGAATCCTGCGGCGTTCGGCCGCCCGGTAAAGGATGTCCTTTATGACCCTGGGGCAGGCGTCGGCGTCGACCCAGATGCGTAAATTCCTGTCCGACATGGGTCAGCCCGCCTGACTGTTGTAGACGCCGGGGTGATGGGCGCGCAGGAACATGCCCGCTTCAATTCCCGGGTAGTCGCAACGCAGCATGACCTGCATGCCGCCGTGGACCGTGGGCAGGCGCTCGCCTTCGGTGTTCTCCACTCCGTAGTCGCCCGCTTCAAGGACCGGACGACGCAGGCCGGGGAGCAGGATCTCAAGGGGCGCATGGGTTTCGAAGCGGTGCTTGACGTCCATGACCCAGCGGCCGTCTCCGGCGGGCTCGGCCAATCTACCGACAATGTTTTTGGTCAGCGATCTGGCCAGGGCCGGGCGCAGGATCACGGGCTCGGGGGTAAAGAAGGCCGAGGACAGGGGGCGGGTGGCCAGTTGCTGCAGTTCCTCGAGGTAGAGGCCGGGCCTGAACGCCCCGGCGGCGAGGTCATTAAGGGCAGTGCGGTACACGTCCGTGACCTGGGCCAGGTAGGACGGCGTCTTCATGCGCCCTTCGATCTTGAGGCTGGCCACTCCGACGCGGCGAAACCAGTTCAGGTACTTGATCAGGCACAGGTCTTCGGCGGCCATGACCTGGCTGAAATCACCGTCGCACCGCAATTCCCATGTATCCTCGCCGGGACGCAGGCGCTCCTCCAGCCGTATCCCCGTGACCTTGTAGTCGAAGCGGCAGGGGTGCGTGCACTGGCCGAGGTTGCCTGAGCGTTTTGTCAGATGCGAGGAGAGCAGGCAGCGCCCGGACACGGCCATGCACATGGCCCCGTGCACGAAGACCTCGAATTCCAGGTCCGGTACCTTTTCCACCATGGCCCTGATGCGCGAGGCCCCGAGCTCGCGGGCCACGTTCACGCGGCGCGCGCCCAGCTCGCGCCAGAACGCGGCTGTGGCGGAGTTGGAGGTGCTCGTCTGGGTCGAGACATGGATCGGGATGTGCGGGACGCGCCGTATGGCCATGGCCATGATGCCGGGGTCGGCGATGATGAGGCCGTCCACGTTTATGTCCGCAAGCTCCTCCAGATAGCCTTCCACGCCGGGCAGGTGCTCTTCCCGAGCCAGCAGGTTCAGGGTGAAGTACACCTTTGTTCCGCCTGCATGGGCCAGTTCCACTGCGGCGCGCAGTTCGGGAAAGGAAAAACCGTCGGTTTTGGCGCGCAGGCTCAGGGCCCGGCCGCCCAGATACACGGCGTCGGCTCCGTAGCGCAGGGCCGTGCCGAGTTTGTCCGGACTTCCAACCGGGACGAGGAGTTCAGGCAATGTTTTCATGGCTCAGGAGCAGATCGGCAGCTGAAGACCTGACTGTCTGCGCGCTTCCTTCATGCGCAGCACCAGATCGTAAGAGGGGCGCAGGCCGCCCTTGCCCCGGCCAAGGGCGATGCCCGGCTTGTTGTCGCCGTGGAAGTCGGAGCCCGCGCTCTGGAGCAGGTCGAGCTTGCGGCACAACCCGGAATAGAAGTTGGTCTGGGCCTGGGAGTGCATGGAATAGAAGACCTCCACGCCGTCAAGCCCGAAGTCCTTGAGTTCGCGCAAGAGCCCTTCCAGTTCATCCTTTTCGATTTTAAGGGTGCACGGATGGGCCAGGATGACCGTGGCCTGTTCGTCCTTCAAAAGTTCGATGGCCTCGCGGGGAGAGAGTTTCTCCTTGGGCGCGTACCCTTTGGTTCCGGGGCGCAGCCAGTTCATGAATGCGTCCTGAAAATTGACGGCCAGACCCTTGGCCACGAGCAGCTGTGCGAAGTGGGGCCGTCCGATGGAGCCTCCATCGGTGATCTCCTCCAGTTCGGCATAGGAGATGTCCACCCCGTAACCCTGCAGGTTGGCGATGATGTTTTCGTTGCGCGCTTTGCGCAGGTTGCTCAGGCGTTCAAGGGTGTCATGCAGGTGCGCGGGTCGCTCAGGCAGCCAGAGGCCCAGGAGGTGCATGCTGCCGTGTTCGAACCGCACGCTGAGTTCGCAGCCCCCGATGACTTCGATGCCGAGTTCGCGTCCGGCGGCGCAGGCTTCGGGCAGTCCCTGGACCGTGTCGTGGTCGGTCAGGGCCATGGCTTTAAGGCCTGCGGCGACAGCTGCGGCTACAAGTTCCGCCGGCCGAAGGGTGCCGTCGGACGCGGTGGAGTGGGTGTGGAGATCGATTTCCGACATGTGCTCATGGGTACGGCAGGGCCTTGCTTATGACAAGACTATTTACCAGGCCGGGTTCGGTAATAAAAAACGGCACGTACCCTTGAAGCGCGTGCCGGGAATTGTCGTCAGGGGGGGGGGTTACTTGAAGCGGTAGGTGATTCGACCACGGGTCAGGTCGTAGGGGGATAATTCCATCTTGACCCGATCGCCGGGCAGGATGCGGATGTAGAACTTGCGCATCTTTCCGGAGATATGCCCGAGCACCTGATGACCATTTTCCAGACGAACCAGAAACATGGCATTGGGCATGGCTTCCTCGACGACACCTTCAACTTCGATAGACTCTTCCTTGGCCATATAAAAAGGATACCTTCTTTCAGTGGTTTTGTTTTAAAGACATGACTCCTTACCCGCTTGATCCGTAAATGACAAGGCCCGATATCCGCGCCCTGGTCGCGGACGCGTGCGACGCGAAACGGTACGCTGGGAGTGACAGTCTCGACCGTCGCCCGGCAGGGCTGAAAATTTTTTCCTCGAAAGACCGGAGCCTTTACGTTAAGAGAATAAAAAGTTCGCTTTTTCTCCTGCCAAAAAAACTCTGTCGTTCTTGAAGGATCGGTTTGCATATGGACAGCGCCCCTGTCGGAAACTCTCTCTCCAAACGACTTTCCCTTGCACTTGGCATCCTGAGCACAGTGGTCATTCTCGCCGCCTCGGTCCTCGTTTTTCTGGTTCTTTCGTGGCAGGTCGGCAATCAGATGGAGACGCGGGCCGACAAGACCATCGTGTTCCTGGCCCAGGCCCTGGAGTCGCCACTCTGGGCTTTGGACAGGGAGGGGGCGACGGCGGTGGCTCAGGCCACGGTCATGGACGAAAATGTGGGCCTGCTGGAGTTGCGGGATTTTCGCGGGGAAGAGTGGTTCATGTACGACACCGGCCGGACTCTTTTTGTCACCCGTGAGGCCCGAATCATCCATGACGGTGAGGTTATCGGCTTCGTCCGCCTGGGGGTCGAGAATTCCGTCCGCAGCAGGGCTCTGGTCGGCACAGCCTTCGCCGCCGGAGGCATAGCCCTGCTTGTCATCCTGGCCCAGTACTGTCTGGCCAGGCGCCTTTTGAATTCTTTTCTTCAAAAGCCCTTCATGGCCCTGGATCGCCTGATCGGTGCCTATGCGCGCGGGGAGTATGCGCAAAAAGATCCCGGCGTTTATTACGCGGAGTTCGCCCCGCTGGTGGATGCGTTTCTGGGCATGGGGCAAACCATCGAACGCCAGGTCAGCGCATTGGCCGAGAGCGAGGAAAAGTACAGGCTGATCTTCGATCATTCTCCGGTCGGGATATTCTGCACCTCTCTTGAGGGTGAGCTACTGGAGGGCAATGCCGCTCTGGGGCAGATGTTCGGGTATTCTTCCCGCGACGAATTCATGTCCCTGACCGGCCTTCGCGTCGAGCCGGTCTATGCGGACCCGTCGGAGCGTCAAGCGTTCATGCGGGAACTCATGACGTCACAGAAAGTTCTCAAAAAAGAGATGACGTTTGTACGCAAAGACGGGTCGCATTTTGAAGGACTGCTGACCGCGTCGATTCAGCATCGCGCTGACGGTCGCGGTGTTTTCTTGAACGGCGTGGTGGAGGATGTCAGCGCGCGCAAACTGGCGGAGGAGCGCCTGCGTCAGTCGGAAGAAAAGTTTTCCCGGCTGTTCAGGCTCTCGCCCGACGTCATCATCGTCATGAACATGGCCGAGGGGCGGGTCATCGACGTCAACGAGGCCTTCAGCCGTCTGACGGGTTTTAGCTACGAAGAGGCCGTGGGGCGGACCGCGCTGGAACTCGGCCTGTACGGTGTTCCGGCCACGCGTGAGGTTCTCAGGCGTCACATGCAGACCACGGGGCAGATCGAGAATATTGATTTTTCCCTGGGGTGCAAGGACGGCAGGACCATTGCCTGCGTGCTTTCGAGTCAGCTGCTGACAGTGGGCGGCGAGGAATGCGTCATGGCCGTTCTGCGCGACGTCACGGAATTCAAGCGTATGCAGGAGCTCATGATCCAGAGCGAGAAGATGATTTCGGTCGGAGGCATCGCGGCGGGAGTTGCCCATGAGATCAACAATCCCCTGGGCATCATCATGGCCAGCAGCCAGAATCTGGTGCAGAGAACCAAGCCGGATTTTCCAAGGAATGTCGAGGTGGCTACGGGCATCGGCCTGGATATGAAGCTTCTCGATCAGTACATGCGTTCGCGTGGCCTGTACGAATTCGTTCGGAATATCCAGGACGCCGCCTTGCGGGCCGCTGAGATTATTCGGCACATGCTCGATTTCAGTCGGCACAGTGAATCTCGTCGCAAGGTGTGCGATCTGCGTGTCATTATCGAACGGGCGGCGCATCTGGCCGGAAATGATTATGACTTAAAGAAGAATTATGATTTCAAGCGGATAGATATTTTCTACGAGTGCGAAGAGAATTTCCCCACCGTCAGTTGCACGGAGACGGAGATCGAGCAGGTTTTCCTGAATCTGTTCCGCAATGCGGCCCAGTCCATGGCTATGGCCGATCCCGCAATCGAAGATCCACGCATCGTGGTGCGCATGCGGGCTGCAGGGGATCACGCTACGGTGGAGGTTGAGGACAACGGGCCAGGCATGCCGCCCGAGGTGCGGCGCCGCGCCTTTGAGCCGTTTTTTACAACAAAGCCCCCCGGAGTGGGGACGGGCCTCGGTCTCTCCGTATCCTACTTCATCATTACCCGCAGTCACGATGGGCAGATGCGGGTGGAGTCTGAACCTGGAGAGGGTACGAGATTCATTATCGAACTGCCGGTTCTCGGGCATGGCAGAATGCAGGAGGGCGAGTGCATCCAAGACTCATGATCATCGACGACGAGGAGCATATACGCAGCTCCCTGACCTGTTTTCTGGAAGATTTTGATAATTATCAGGTCCGGTCGGCCCATTCTGCGGAGCTGGCGTTACAGGAGTTGCGTAAAGAACCGGCGGATCTCTGCATTGTCGATATTCGCCTGCCGTCCATGAACGGGGCCGAATTCATACGCGTATGCCTGGAACACGGCCTGTGCCGCCATCACCTGCTGCATACGGGCTCCACCGATTTTCGTCACTACATCGACATCGATACGCTTGGGATGTGCGATGCGGATGTGTTCCAGAAACCCTGTGACAGCATGGCCATGCTGGAGCGGATCCGGGAAGTGCTGCGCTGATGTTTTGGATCGATCACGTGCCGCAAAAGGTCCTGTAGCCCGGATCAAAGGGTTGCGGGTCGCGGTAGGCCGCGTTCTCGGGCCGGTCCTCGAAGGGACTGGCCAAGGCCGCCAGGAGCCTCTTGAGAGGCTTGAAGTCGTTATTCCGGGTCGCTGCCGTGAGCGCCTCTTCCACGCGGTGGTTGCGGGGGATGACCGCCGGGTTGTGGGCGCGCATGAGGGTCAGTGACTGCTCGAATGTTTCCTCCTGCCGTCCCATCCGTTCCTCCCATCTGGCTCGCCACCGCAGAAAACCCGGATCCCTGAAAAACGAGCCCTCGCCCATGGCCCCTGACAGACCGCGCAGGGTCAGGGTGAAGTCTGCGCCGTTATCCTGCATGAGCCTTAAAAGGTCCTGAGCCAGGGCTGCGTCCCCGTCCTCTTCCGTGAAAAGACCGAGTTTGGATCGCATGCCGCTGATCCAGTGCCGCCTGAACAGTTCCGGAAATTTCTCCAGGGTGTCCTTGGCCAGCTCCATGGCCGTGTCCCCGTCTTCGTGCAGCAGCGGAAGCAGGGTTTCAGCCAGGCGGGTCAGGTTCCACTGGGTGATGGAGGGCTGGTTGCCATAGGCGTAGCGGCCGTCGCGGTCGATAGAGCTGAACACTGTGGCCGGATCGTACGCGTCCATGAACGCGCAGGGCCCGTAGTCGATGCTCTCCCCGCACAGGGATACGTTGTCGGTGTTCATGACCCCGTGGATGAAGCCGACGTGCAGCCATTTGGTCACAAGACGCACCTGACTCTCCATGACCGCGCCGAGCAGTTCGATAAAGGGGTTTTCGGTGTTCGCCAGGTCCGGATAATGTCGCTGGATGGTGTACAGGGCCAGGGCGCGCAGGTCTTCGGTGTCACCTTTGGCCGCCAGATACTCGAAGGTGCCCACGCGAATGTGGCTGGCCGCCACACGGGTCAGGACCGCCCCGGCCAGGGTGGTTTCGCGGTGAACGGGTTCGCCTGTGGTCGCCACCGCGAGGCTGCGCGTGGTCGGGATGCCCAGGGCATGCATGGCTTCGCTGATGATGTACTCGCGCAGCATCGGCCCCAGGGCCGCACGACCGTCGCCCCGGCGCGAGAAAGGTGTCCGGCCGGAACCCTTGAGCTGAATGTCGAAACGTCTGCCGTCCGGCGTGATCTGTTCGCCCAGCAGTATGGCGCGCCCGTCGCCGAGCATGGTGAAATGCCCGAACTGGTGCCCGGCGTAGGCCTGGGCAATGGGGTCCGCCCCCTGGGGCAGGCGATTGCCCGCGAAGATGTCGGCTCCGAGCGTTCCGTCCAGGCTGCCTGTGTCAAGGCCAAGAGATTCGGTCAGCGCGCGGTTGAATATGACCAGGCCCGGACTTTTCACGGGAACGGGCTTCTGGCGTACGTAGAGCGATTCTGGCAGGCGGACGAAGCTATTGTCGAAATTCCAGCCGTGGCCGGGACGTGCGTCTTGGTGGTTGGAGGGCATGGGGCTCCGTTGGGTTGGAAATGGGTGTTGCTGAGAGTGATTACTGTTTTTGCCTGCGAATCGCAACGTGACTGCCAAGGGGCAGTCGCAGGAGACAGCCGACTTGTATCGGCCTCAGCAGGAAAGGGGGGCGACGGGTGTCGCAAAATGGGCGCTGGGCGGCGTGCGTTGGCGTGAAGACGCAAATCGGCGGATGCCGCCGCGATGCTAGTCGAAGCAGAATTCCAGGGTGAATTTGCCGGCCTGGCAGGAGAAAGGGATGGCGATGGCCAGGGCCTGCGCCCGGTACGAGATGGAGTGGTTTTCACCCATGATGACCGACGGCGTGGAGCCCTGCAGCTTGAGGCCCATGTCCACCAGGCCGAGCCGCGCATGGCCGGAGATCATGTTGGTGATTTCGCCCATGGCGTCTTGAACGTCCTGCACGACGTCTTCAATGTCGTCGCCGAGCATGCGTTTTACAATGAAGACGGCGGTGCTTCTGTCGAAGGAGATGCAAAATGTGCCCCGCTTGTCTCCGGTGATGCCGATCAGCGCAGAGACGCATCCGCAGGCGACCTTGTCTTTTTTCAGATAGGGCGGCCCGGCCACGACCTCGAGGTCCGCAGCGGCGGAGAGCACGTGCATGGTCGCATTGATGAATGGTTTAGCCAGTTCAGGACTCATTGATCACTCCAGGGACAGCGCAAAAGCGAAAAAATATTATTGGCCGGGAAGCAGTGCTGCATATTCAACGTGCGCTTCGTCTGAGAATATGTGCTCAAAGAAAGATTGAACCCGAGTGACTAAAATCCGAATTGCGGGCAAAGTCAACACCTCTCTGTGTAAGACAATATTATTGTATGTGCTTTTCCAGTGCAGCTGTTTGTGTTATTGTCAGACATTGCGCGGAGGCATTTCAAAAAAGTGTTGTAGATACGGCAGCATCGGAGTGAAGTGTGACAAGTTTTCGAGAGTGCGTCGACAGAGGCGGGGAGTGGGGCAGGGCTTGCGCGGCGCTTGATTCGCGCCGGGAGAAGATTGACGCAGGACATTGGCACAAACCTGTCGCGCCAGGTTTGACTAGTGCGCCCTCGCCGTTTTATGAAAGACGATCAATCATTTGGAAACTCCCCGCGTAGTCGGTATCGTGACTGCTTACGCGTGAGGACGGGTTTTCGGGCAAATTTTACGGAGGCTTAAACATGAATCGACAAAAGTGGTTTTTCGACACGCGCGTGTGCTGGCCGGTTCTGGTCGCGTACCTCCTCATCGCGTTCGTTCCTTCCAATGCCGAGGCGTTCCTGGCGCAGAGCCGACTGTCTTCCGGTGAGATCATTTCCGAGCGCAGCGCCCATATCGCTTCCATTCAGAGCGCTCTGGAAAACAAGGTTGTGGCTCAGCGACTGGCCGACTACGGCCTGAGCGCACAAGAAGTGGACGCCAAGCTCGGAACGCTCTCCGATGAACAGCTGCACCAGCTGGCCAGTCTCTCCGGCGACGTGGGCGGCGGCATCGTCGGAGCGGTCATCGCGGTGCTGCTGGTCATTTTGCTGGTTGTCCTCATTCTGCACATCAGCGACAAGCGCATTGTCATCCATTAGGCGTCGCTGCCTCCTTGCGCTCACTGTGCTGCTGGTGATGGCGGGGTGCGTTCAGCGCCCCGCTTTTCAGTCTGGCCGGGACGTCACGGCCCGCACGGTGCGCCTTGAGGTACCCTTCATCCCGCAGACCAAGGTTAATGACTGCGGCCCGGCGGCCCTGGCCTCCGTGCTGGCGTTCCATGGCCGGGACGCGTCCATCCACGAGGTGACGGAGGCGGTCTTTACCCCGGTCTTGGAACGTACCCTGTTGCCGGACATGGAGAACCACGCCCGGAGGCTCGGTTTTTCGACCAGTTCAGGGCGCGGCGACCTTGATATGCTGCGCGCGCGCCTCGACTCCGGGACGCCGGTCATCCTCATGCTTGAAATGGGAGGACGGATGTTCAGCCAGGGGCATTACGTGGTGGTGTTTGGCCATGATCCGGAGGGATTTTTGATGCATGTGGGCACAAGGGCGGACATGTTTCTTCCGGACCATGAACTTCTTGAGCGCTGGGAACCCATGAATCGCCTGTACCTTGTAGTGGAGTAGCCATGCGACGCGTCTGTTGTCTGCTGGTCTGCCTTGTCCTGGCCGCATGCGCCACGCCGAGGATTGTCGTGCTGTCCGATCCGCTGGACGCCCGGGAACACAACGATCTCGGGGGATCCTATGAGGCCGCCGGTCAGCTTGATCTGGCCCTGAAATCCTATGCGGCGGCCGCAGCCAAGGACCGCTCCTGGGACCAGCCGCTCATCAACCTTGGCAACGTGTACGCGGCCCAGGGTGACTGGGAGCAGGCGCGGGAGAGCTTTCGGCAGGCCCTGAAACGCAATCCCGACAATCCGGAGGCCATGAACAATCTGGCCTATGCCCTTGCGAGCCTGGAAAAGCCGCGCGAGGCACTGGAGTGGTCCGCCAGGGCGGTGATTGCCGAGCCCGGCAATCCGCTTTTCAGGGCCACCATGGCGCTGGCCCTGGCTGAATCCGGCGAACGGGACAAGGCGCTGGCGCTCCTGGACGAAACCCTGCAAATCCTGCCCCCCGGTGATCCCCTGCACGAAGAGATTGTCGCCCTGCGCGAACGGATCGCGACCGAATTTTTCTGATTGTTGATGCATGAACAAAGCGCCCCGCTCTCCGGTTTCCTGATCAGGGGAATGCCGGGGGCGGGGCCTTGCGAATTTTGGAGACGGGCAGACAGCTGCCTGGTCTTATGTCGTTTCTGCGCCGGGCTTGACTGTGCCGCCGAACCACGAAGGCGGGCAGCTCAAGTCGCTGGCCCGCTTTCAGCCGAACATGCGGCTTGTCTTCTTGCGCTGCAAGCGGCCCAGAACGAGCCCAAGGAGCAGGCTGGCGCCAACGACGCCCGCTCCGGTAAGAAACCAGCGAAACTGCGTGTCGCCGCTCAGGTCCCTGTTCTTCATCTCCAGGATTTCTGCATGTTGCGCCGTTTTAGCCTGCAGCGCTATGAGTTCGTCGTGCGCTCTTTTTAACTCCACGTAGGCCTTTGATCCCTGTTCCAGGTCGGCGTAGCGCTGTCGCAGGGATGCCAGTTCCGTTTCGGCGCTGTTCAGACGGTCCAGCAGCGCCTGGTTCTCTCCGGCGGTGGCAGAAGTCTTCTCGGTCATTTCGGCCATTCTGGCGCGCAGGGTTTCATTCTCCGTGGCGAATCGCTCCACCTGCAGGGCGGCCGGAGCCGTCCTGGTCAGATACCGTGCCAGCACCCATCCTTCCATGCCTTCGGCCCGCACCAGGGACCAGTCCTTGTCGTTTCTGAGCACTTCCACCGCTGTGCTGGACGGCAGCATCTTCAGGATCTTGTTGCTGGTGGTCGGGCCCGAGCGCAGCGTTATCTCGAAAACGTCCGTCACGTAGGCGGTCTGCGCGTGGGCCACGCCCACGACGAGCAGCAGCGCCATGATGGTCAGCGTCATATATCTTCTCATGTGTTCCCCTTTTTACGTTCAAGGCCGGATAGGGCTGCCTCTTTGAGCGCCCGATACGATGCTTCTGCTGCCTCTCCCTGCCAGATCAGGCATGGCGAGTCAAAAGCCATGCGAACTGCCGGGTCGGCGACGAGACAGATGCCGGAAGGAGTGATTTGCCGAGCAGAAAGTTAAGGTGCTGCAGTCTTGAGCAACCAGCCGCGCCGTTCAATGTGATTCTGTGTTTTGAAACTGTCCGTTTTTCAGGAGTGTTGCGTGAATTTCGAATTCAATTGCATACCCGCCGCCTAAGTACCCCATTTTCTGATTATCCTCATTGCCCAAGATGTACGCACCTGTCTGAATATCCCTGTTGCCACCGTGCTGGCATGGTGAGCGGAAAAAATCGCCAGGCACGGCGCAGGGAGGTTGCATGCAGCATTGGGAACCAGACAGACGGAGTTTCGCCTTCAGGGTCGGGTCGGCGGAGGGTTTTCGGGTCTACGCCTTCACCGGGACTGAAGAGGTCCACAAGCCCTACGAATTTGAAATCGAACTCGTTCATGAATCGCCAAACGTCGATTTCGCTGAGGTCCTCGGCAAGTCCGCCTGCCTGAGCATCACCGACAAAAGCGGAGGTGTGCGGCATGTGCACGGCGTGGTCCGCAAGTTCACCCAGCTGCACACCGCCCATGCGCGCACTCACTACCGCGCCGTCCTGGTCCCGCGCCTGTGGTTCCTCGGGCTGGTCACGGATCACCGCATCTTCCAGAACCTGAGCGCGACCCGGATCATCGAGCAGGTGCTCAAGGATCAGAATTTCACCGGCGACACCTTCGCCTTCAAATGCTTCTTTGACTACGCACCGCGCGAATACTGTGTGCAGTACCGCGAGACGGCCCAGCATTTCATCTCCCGGCTGTGTGAGGAGGAGGGGCTCTATTTCTATTTCGAGCATTCCGAAGATCGCCACGTGCTCTGCTTCTCGGACCGGGAAGGGGGACCGAGGATCGGCGGCGAGAGCCTGCTGCGTTTCCACCCCGGCGCGGGCACGGAGGTGGATACGGCCACGGTGCGAAGCGCCGACCTGCGCCAGGGCATCGTCAGCGACTCGGTCTCTTTGCGCGAATGGAATTTTCAGAAGACGCGCCTGAAGCTGGATGCCGGTCAGATCCAGCCCGACCCGGTCAAGGCCCCGATCCCCGTCGGCATGACCCTGGAGCAGTACCATTACCCGCATCTCTATCAGCTTAAAAAAGAAGGCAACCGCTACGCGGGCATTGAGCTTTTGCGCCACTTCAGCCTGAGCCGCCGAGTCGAGGGCACGGCGGACGTGAGCAGGCTTGTCCCCGGCCATACCTTTGAACTCCATGAGCATCCCCGGCCGGAACTGAACGCCACATGGTGGGCGGTGCGCGTCACGCATCGGGGCGAGCAGCCGCAGGTGCTGGAGCACGAGGCCCCGGACCGAGGCATGACGTATGAGTCCGGCTTTCTGGCCATTCCGGAAAGCACGCGTTTCGTTCCCGCCGCGGACCACCCCAAGAACCGCGTCATCGGTCAGCAGAGCGCCATCGTGACCGGCCCTGAAGGCGAGGAGATCTACCCGGACCAGTACGGGCGCGTAAAAGTGCAGTTCCACTGGGACAGGTTCGGCACTCTGAACGAGAGAACGACCTGCTGGATCCGCGTGTCCCAGGGCTGGGCGGGCGGACAGTATGGAACCATGGCCATCCCCAGAATCGGGCACGAGGTCATCGTGTCCTGCCAGGAAGGCGACCCGGACCGACCGCTCATCACCGGCCGGATCTACAACGCCGCAAACCCCGTCCCGTACCCGCTGCCCGAAAACAAGACGCGCACGGTCTTCAAGTCCATGTCCACGCCGGGAATCGAGGGCAAGCCGCGTGGGTTCAACGAACTGCGCATCGAGGACAAGAAGGGTCAGGAGGAGATCCACCTCCACGCCGAGAAGGATGTGAACGTTCATGTCAAGAACGACTGGAAAGAGCACGTCCTCCATGACCAGCACCGCACCATCGACAATTGCTCGTACTCGCTGATCAAGGGCGAGGACCAGCAGATCGTGGAACAGGACCGCAAAATCGAACTGCTCGCAGACGACCATCTGACCGTCCGGGGCAGCAGCCACAGCAGCATCGGCGACAAATGGCTGGTCCACGCTGGAAACGAATCCCACGTCGTGGCAGGCCGCAAAACCGTCATCGAAGCCTGCACGGAACTGACCATCAAGGCCGGCGCAGGCTTCATCAAGATCGACCCGTCTGGCGTGTACATTGGCGGGACCAAGGTCAGGGTGAACTCGGGCGGGAGTCCGGGGAGGGGGGCTGGGGCGAGGCCGTTGCTGCCGATCCTCCCCGAGCATGTGGGCAAATATACGGAGCATTTTGTTCTGCTGGACAATGAGGGGCAGCCCCTAGTCAAGGAAACGTACGAAATACTGCTTGGAAATGGTGAGGCTGTCTCAGGAACGACTGATATGCATGGAAGAACGCATCTGGAGGTTGATACGACGATCAAAGACATTCGTCTTTGCTTATTAAACGCATTTCATATTGATTTGGAGTAAAATATCCCTGCACATAAAAAAATAAATCATTGAATAAAATCATTTTTATTATGATTTTTATTGCAGCAATTTATACTGTATTACCAATATTTTTTGAATTTTATAGAAAATACGGTTCTGAAAAACTGTCTGAACACATTAGTCCCGGAGGTAGATATAAAGTTGAGAAATACACACCGTTGGATCATAAAAGTATTTTATTTTCTATAGACAGCCCTTTTTTTGTAAAAATTTACGATTTTAAAAAAGAAAAGTACATATATGAGAGCGATTTTCATGAAATGGGTCAAGGTACTTTTGTATTCTGGCCTCGGAGAGGTCGGCCCACTATCATGGTCGGAACACATATAAGAAGTTACGAATTAGAACTCGAGTAGCAAGATGCAGAAAAGAAATAAAGTGATAAATTTATTTAAAAAAACAATACATAAAATAATTATATTAGTATTATCTGCTTATGAAATATATTATTCATAATGTAATAAGAATTATATGCCTGCAATAGATAGATATAAATTATTAAAAAAATTATTATTTGTAATAATTTTAATTTTAACAATTTATATTATATTACCATTTCTTTTTGAATATTATAAAAAAAATGGTGCGAGAAAACTTGTTGAAAAATTTAGCCCAAAAGGAAGGTATAAAGTAGAGTATTATATTCCTCTTGAGTATAAGTACATCTTATTTCCTGTAGATAGTCCTTTTTTTGTTAAAGTATACGATTTTAAAGAAAAAAGATACATATATGAGAGTGATTTTCATGAAATGGGTCAAGGTACTTATGTATCTTGGCCAATTCGAGGTGTTCAAAAGATCTATGTTGGAACAAACATAGGAACTCACGACTTAGAACTCGAAGAATAAGATGCAAAAAATAAATAAAGTGATAATTTTAGTTTAAAAAACAATACATAAAATGTATACAAATTAACTTTAATTGAAGTCATTTTCATATAATTTAGTTGTCAAATTTATTATACATATGGCTAAAAAAATATTTTTCGAAGTAGATAAATATAAAATGTTAAGAAAGATTTTTTTCATTATAATATTTATTTCAATAATTTATATTATATTACCATATCTTTTCGAATACTATAAAAAAAATGATGCGAGAAAACTAGATGAAGAATTTAGCCCAAAAGGAAGATACAAAGTAGAATACTATATTCCTCTTGACTATAAGTCCATTTTATTTGCTGTAGATTGTCCGATATTTGTAAAAATTTACGATTTTAAAGAACAAAAATATATTTACGAAAGTGGTTTTTTTGAAATGGGCCAAGGATCAACTGCTTTTTGGCCACGAAAAGGCCGACCTAACATTATTATTGGGACAGCTATAAGAACACAAAATTTAGAGTTGGAGGAGTAAAATGGCATTTCAAAGTGAGTTTGCTGATATTTTTTTAGAGTATACGTTTTCAGCGATATCAACTCTCAGCGATGCAAATATTTCCGAGGGTAAGACCGTAGTTGTTGATAAGCTGAAAATGACAGATCTTCCAAAAGTGATGGATAGTATGGGGTGGACTGTAGCTCCACGATTGATGGAAAGATGGTTTGAAAATGAGGCATTTATTTTAGATGAACACTTGAGAAAGAAATATTATAAAGATCCACAAATTATCCCTGATGCTCATTACGATGACAAGATAGTGACTATGGATTGGGCACTCAGCTTCAAGCGCGTAAGAGATGAATACGAGAATATTTTGCGAAATAAATATAATCTAGCAGCATTAGAATTGTTGCAGGAGCATATAATTATTGATGAACTATTTGAGGACGGTTCACATTTAGGCGATATCGGCATGAGCGCCAGGGAATTAAACGCTCATTGTCAGATCCAAACCCAACCGCTTGGCTCACGCGCCGATACCATAGACGACCTGTACGGCTCCATCGGCCTGGGCATGCTCCAGCTTGCCGTTGTCGGGGAGGTGCAACGCGGGATCAGCGAAGATTCATTTCGAGTGGATCATTTCGGAGTGTACCTTAAAGACGCCTATGAATTTAATGGATTCCAGTTTCTTGGTTGCTGGACCAAGGAGAAGACGTTCGGGAAGGCGGAAATTTTGAACCGAGCAGCGGCGAAAGCTTATCGATTGGCAAACCCTGCCGCAAAGTTATTCCAAACCGACCAGCCAGTGTTTCACGTTCACAATCATGATTTCCGCAACTACCGAGAAAAACATGGGAAAGGTGCTGATTTCATCATCTATTCCGATGTGAAATGGTCTTCTGGAGACGGATTGATAATTCCGCTTGGAGAATTGTTGCGGGATCATCCGGGAAATATACCCGCTCTCTTCAGAGGGAGTATGACCTGATGCAAAAGGGCTGTGGAAGTTCGAGATTCCAGATCATAACTTTAACCTCGGAAAAACAAGCCCCAAAACAGCCTACTTTCCTTTGGAATAAGGTTTTCTTGGACACCAAATTGGGAGTAGAGAGATTCCCCATGAGCTTGATATACTCATTGATTTAATTGAGTTGCGTGTACTCAGCGAGAACGAGCAGGGTACATTTTTTCCGCATGCTGGCAAGCCTTTGCCATTCCCAATACCCTGATCCGACCAAACGGACCGTGTTCTCAGACGAATGGAAGGAACGCATCAATTTCTCCTGTTCCCTGATGAAAGGCGACGGCCATTAGACTGTCCATCTGGAACGCAAATGAAACTTCTGTTCAACGATCACCTGACGGTCCGGGGCAACTAGTCACAGTTGAGTTGGCGACAAGTGATTTGTCGCCGTGGGCCGGGAATCCTACGTGGTGGCAGGCCGCAAGAACGTCATCGAAGCATGCATGGAGCTGACCATCAAGGCCGGCACAGGCTTCATCAAGATCGACCCGTCGGGCGTGTACATTGGAGGGACCAAGATCAGGGTCAACTCGGGCGGGAGTCCGGGGAAGTGGGGCGGGCGCGAGGCCGCTTTTGCCCAATGGCAGCGAGATGACGGAGAAGGGGACGGTGCTCCAGCGCATCGTCGAGGTTGCTGAGATAAGTCAACACGTTCCCCCTCCCTATTTCGAAATCAGCTCTTCAGCCTTGCGGCGCGGCATCAAACCTGATCGCGTCGCCAACCCGGACCAAGCCGCTTTTGAGGACTCGTCCGAAAACGCCTTCGCGGGGCATGATGCAGTCTCCGGCCTGGTAGAAGATGGCGCATTTCTTGTGGCATTCCTTGCCGATCTGCGTGATCTCGACCAGGACCTCGTCGCCGAGTTCCACTTGCGTGCCTACGGGCAACGTCTTCCAGTCCACGCCTTCGCTGGCGATATTCTCGGCAAAAGCCCCGAAGTCGACATTCAGTCCTTGCTCGATGCATCCTGTAATCTGCTCGGCGGCCAGGAAACTCACTTGGCGATGCCAGGGTCCGGCGTGTGCGTCGCCTTCAACGCCATGGTCTTCGACCAGGCGCAGTTCGTCCACCGTGGTCTTGCGCGTGCCTTTTTTCAGGCTCGTAGCCAGGGAAACTATCTTCATGCGTCCTCCGGATGCCGTTCAAGCGGCAGTTGCGATACCCATCCATTATTAACTGTGCAGAAGTTGGCCTTTCACCGCCTCATCGCGCCCACTCTCAGCGCTCTGACACTTTTGCCATGAGCATTTCGGCAGGCGGCAATTCTCGGGCAGTTCAAAATGAGTCAGATGTCATTTAGTGCATATTGAAATCGGATCGTCAAGATACGAATTTGAATTGAGGCTCTAAAAAGACAGTTTTCGCCTAAGGGGGTGAGCGATAGAAAGTGGGGGATGGTCCGGAATGTTCGAAAATCAGGATCCGAATCTAGGCCCACTCTGTTTGCAGTTCTATGTGTTTGAACTGGCTGAAGCGTTGCTCTGAAATTTGACTATTTCGTTAAATAACGTTTAGTTATATTGCAAAAAAGTAAATCAGGCATCAGTTCGTCTGATGTTTGCGCGCCAGTTCCACGAGGCGGCCCAGATCCACGTCAGCGCCAAGCACCCCAAGAAGGGTGCCCGAAGCGTCGAGGATGGGCGCGGAAACCGTGAGGCAGTAGGCGTCGGTGGCGGCGGAACGGTAGAAGTCCGAGACGTAGGTTTTGCGCTCTTGCGCAGGGTGGCGGAACCACGGGCGCTGTGACCAGTCCTTGCCAAGCCCTGTGTCGCCGTAAACAGTAGCCACCTGGCCGATGTTGTCCACGATCTGTCTGCCCTTGGCGTCGGTCACGTAAAGGAGTTCGAAGAGCCCCTGGCCCATGGCCTGGCGCAGGGCGGCTTCCACTTGGCGGCGCTCCATGGCGCTGATGCCTGCGTCTCGCACCAGGGCTTCCACGGCGCGCCGGGCCTGCTCGTGGGCGGCAAACCGCAGCCTGCCCACGGCTGCAAGCTGGCTCTCGGAAGTCTCGCTGACCTGACGGGCATGGACGGCCAGAGTCTCGGCCTCGCGGGCCTGGGCGGCGCTGCCGTCCTGCAGCGCGGCCAGGCTGTCCTGCACGGCGGCGACGTCCTGCACGATATTGTGGCTCTCGCTGCGCAGATTCGCGGCCAGCGTCCCGCCTTCCTCCACGCATGGCCGGGCCACCCGCGCATCCTCCAGGCATGCGTCCATGGACGTCTGCATCCGGCCCACAAAGTCTTCCACCCTGCGCACAGCCTCTATCATGGCGGCAACATTGCGGCCGATTTCGTCGTTCTGGTCGTCCACACGGGTAGTGGCGCCCACTGTCTGGTGGGAGAGGGTACGGATCTCGTTGGCGATGACGCCGAACCCTTTCCCTGCTGCCCCGGCATGGGCAGCCTCGATGGTGGCGTTAAGAGCGAGCATGTTGGTGCTGTCGGCAATGTCGCGGATGGCGTGGGCAATGGAGCCGATGCCCTTGATGCGCGTCTCCACCGTGGCCACAAAGCCGAGCAGTTCGACCATGGCGGAGGAGAGTTCCTTGGCGCGCTGCTCGACTTCGCCCAGGCGGGACTCAAGGCGGGCCATGTGTTCTATGGCCGCCTGCGCCATCTCGGCCTGGCGCAGGGCGTGGCTGTTCATGGCGTCGGCGCGATCGGCCACTGCGGTCGTATGCTTCCCGATGACGGCCACTTGCCTGAGTCCGTCCTCGGTAGTGGCATTGACCCGCGTCCCCAGGGCGTCAAGAGGGCTGGCCAGCCGCTGCAACGCAATGGCCCCGGCAACAGCGTCAAGCAACGCGGCATCGGTGCGCGTGTCGGCGGCGGGGAGTGCGCTTGTGAGCGAAGAAACGGCTGGATTTTCTTTGCCTTTCCAAAATTGTAAGAATCGCATGGTGTTGCCTCCTGGGGATGAGAGGAGAGCAAGTGGTGTGCCGGGAGAATTCGGGGGGAGCTGACGTCACGGCGAAAAGTCGTCTTCCCCGTGAAAAGAGGATTCAAACGTTTTTGACTATCTGGAAAGAAGGGTTTGCGCGTCATTGCCCGACATTCGCGCCATTGCCCGACATGGCCCGCCTGCCCAGGCTGGGTAGACGCTCGCGGGAACGACACTCGGAAATCTTCTCGCAGGACAGGGCGGGTGACTCCATTCCGGCTTGCATTTCTGCCCACGGCAAGGTTACAATGCAAATTTTGAGGATGTCGATGCGTGATCGGTGTCCGGATGAATTTTCTCGGCCGTGATGAACAGTAAACGCAGATGAGCGACAACGATATGGTTAGCAGAAAGGGATCTTCTCATATTATTAACTTTTATGAATATTTTTTTGCGTCTGGCATTAAGTCCTGTTTTTAGGTATTATGCTTCTATCTGGCTTTTTTGTATTAATAAGCCAGGACATGAGGTATGTTCAATTAGTGTTTACTTTAGCCAAGGGAAGTTTCATTGGTTTACCGCTGGGCAATTATCATTGCGATTTTTTTGATACCGGGAGCAGCCAGTGCGCTGTCGTTGGAGGAGGCTCTGAGCATTGCCGGAGAGCAGGCGACCACACTGCAAATACTTGCCGCTGAAACCAGGCAGGCGCAAGCCATCCGCCAACAATCTTCCCAGGCCTTCTTGCCGACCATCAGCGCTGATGCCGCTTGGCTGCGGGCCGATTCATCCCTGATTTCCGGTGTCCCCATGCCTGCCCCTGGCGCTCCTCTGGGCATCCAACGAATTGACCTGGGGCCGGTAGAGGTCACTTTGACCGGTGTTCAGGTTGTTCAGCCACTGTTTCACGCCGATGCCCTGGTGCAGCGCAAATCTGCCGAGTTGAACGTGAATGCCCGTAAATACGCCGAACAATGGGGGAAGCAGGCTCTGCGTCTGGAGGTGGCTCGCCAATACTTTCATATTCAGTCCTTGCTGGAGCATCAAGAAGCTGTCGTCATGTCCCGTTCTGCAGCCAGGAAAGCGGCTCTGCTTGCCGAGGCAGGTTATGAAGAAGGCCTGGTGTCCCGTATTGATATGGAACAGGCTGATGCCGAGCACTCTGCTGCAGAAGCGCGTGTGATACAGGTACAGGCGGCAATACTGAAGGCTCAGTATGGATTGAAAAGCCTGCTCGGCATAGATATGCACAACCCCCTGGAGCTCACTGAGTCTGTGCCTCAACCCTTGCCACCATATGATATTGGCGAACCTCTCTCACGCAAGGATCTGCAGGCTAGAGAGTTGGCCGTTGAAGCTGCCGACACCAGAACCAACGCTTTCGAAGCAGAATGGATCCCCCGGCTGAATCTGCTGGCCAGACAGCAATGGGCACAGGGTGATAAAGTTTTGGATGGTGCCGATGGGTGGCTGGTGGCTGTCAATCTGCAGTGGACGCTTTTCGATGGCTTTGGGCGCCAGGGCCGGATTGCCGAGGCCCGTGCAGAGGCACAAAAAGTTCGGGTCAAGCTAGAGGAAACCCGCAGGTTCATTCACCGGGAACAGGCCATTGCCATGAAGCAGTGGCAGGCGAGCTTTTCCATCTGGCAAGCCGCCAATAAGTCTGCACAGGCGGCTGAGCGGGCTGCGCACCTGGCAACCCGGCGCTATGAGGAAGGAGTTGGCTCGATGACAGACCTGTTGGCCGCACGGGCGCGCCTCGACCGTGAACGGGCGTTGCTGATCGATTCACGCTATCAGGCTGTGCTTGCCGGCATGAATTACCACCTTCAAAATGGCCGCGATCCGATTCCGGCTTCGGGGGCACAGCCGTGATGAACCTGTTCAGCCGCAGCCTGATCCTGCTTGCCGCCGCTCTGGCCCTGGCCAGCTACTCCAGCGCAGCCTCCGGTTCAATGGACGCCGCTTCTGAAAGACTTGAAGTAATGGCCGCCCAAATCCGTGGATGGCAGTATCCCACCAGCCAGGAACTCCCGGGGATTGTGAGCCCCGGCAAGCGGGCCATCCTCAGCACCCGTATTGCCGGCACGCTGCTGTCGGTGGAGGTTGATCCCGGCGACATGGTGCAAGTCGGAGACCTGCTTGCCACCGTAGATGCCAGGGAAGTACATGCAGCCATTGCCGCCGCTCATGCCAACATAGCCGCCGCCGAGTCGGCCGTTCAGCAGGCCCGGCTGGACAGCCAACGACTACAGAGACTGTATGATGAGGATCTTATTGCCCGCGTCCGAGTGGAGCGGGCTGAAGTAAATCTCCTGCAACTGGAAGCGCAGTTGCAGACAGCCCGATCGGAGCTCGAAGTTCGAAAAGCGAATCTGAGTTACGCCCGTTTGACGGCACCGTTCAGCGGCTATGTTTCTGAAACCCTGGTAGACGCCGGCAGTTTCGTTGGTCCCGGCCAGGCATTGCTGGTTCTGGAAAGCCGCGAGCAATGGCACGTTGATGTGCCGGTTTCAAACCGACTTGCCGCCGGCCTGACGCCCGGCCAAAAGATCCCGGTCATCACGAGCCCTGGTCGGGCTGCCGTTCCTGCGTACCTGACCGGAGTGATCCCCTCTCTGGAAACAGGAGGGACCGGCCAGAGGCTGAGACTGGCACTGACTTCGGACAGCGAACCTCTCGCTCCCGGACAGGTTGTCTCTGTGCTGATTTCCAGCCCGGACGATCAAGGGCAAAAGCAGAATGATGGGTGGGTAGGCTTGCCAGAAGCCGCGCTGATTCGCCGGGGGCAGCTCACAGGCGTACTGATCGTGGAGCAGCGGGGGGACCTTCCTGCTGTAATTAACCTGAGATGGATAAAAACCGCTACGCCGCCTGCTGATGTTGCCGATCTTGTTCCTGTCACACAGGGGCTTTCGGTCGGCGAGCATGTGGTTCTGAATCCTGCGGCTGAGCTGCAGGATGGTCAGTCGGTAACGGTTAAATTTGCCGGGCCGGGTGATGGACAAGAATAATCTGGGCCTGGCTGGCCGCATTGCCAATCGGCTGCTGGACTCGCCGATAGTCCCTCTGTTCGTTATTGCCTGCCTGTTGCTCGGCGGCTATGCCCTGCTGGTTACCCCCAGGGAAGACCGGCCGGATATTGATGTCCCTACCGCTACGGTGCTGATCCCCTGGCCGGGAGCCGGTGTTGAGCTTGTGGATAACCAGTTGGCCCGCAAAGCCGCCAGCTGGGTACGGGAGCTTCCTTCCGTGAGCGAGGTGCGCAGCAGCAGTTCCAATCATGCCACACTGCTTTCTGTAGAGTTCGAAGCCGGCACCGCCAAAGCCAACGCCTTCTCCCAGCTCAGCGAACTCTTTGGCGCCCGCGCTGAAGACCTGCCGATGACTGCCGGCACGCCCACCATTGAGACCTTTGGAGCATCGCGTTTGGTGGTGCTGCTGGCTACTCTCAGCAGTAAAACCGTTGGCCCTGATGGGCTGGAAAGGATTGTCGGGGAGTTGTCCGCCGATATTTTGCGCATTCCCGGTGTGCGGGATGTGGAAAGATTCGGCGGTGACCGCGCTGCTATTGAAATTCTGCCAAGACCCACCGAACTCGCTGCCCGTAAGATTACCCTGAACCAGGTTGCCAAAGCCGTTGCCGGCGCCAACCGCCAGGTGCCTGTCGGTCGCCTTGAGAGCCAGCCGGTCACCAATCTGCAGGCCGGCATGAGCTTGACCAGCATTGATCAACTCGGACGCATTCCCGTGGGCAGCGATGGCGGTGGCCCGGTGTACCTTGAGCAAGTGGCTGATATCCGCTCCGGCCGGGTGGAGCATGACCATGCCGTATTGCACTGGCAGGAGGGGCGCTCAGCCCCGTTTCCGGCGGTTACACTGGCGGTGACTACGCTTGAGGGCATGAATGTCAGCGATGTCACGGAAGTCATCACTGAGCGACTGCGGCAATTCGAAAAAAGCAGTCTGCCTGCAGACGTGCACCTGGATATCACCTATGATGCCGGCACCGATGCCACCGCCCGAGTGTACAACGTTCTTTTCCAGCTATTGACCGGTACCCTGGTGGTCGTCGGCATTATCTGGCTTGGCCTGGGCTGGCGGGCCGCTGTGGTGATCGCGGTAATGATGCCTGCCTCCTTGGCGATTGTGCCTTACCTGTATAATCTCTTGGATTTTACCCTGAACCCGGTGTCTATCGCGGCAATGATTTTGGCTATTGGCATACTGTCAGACGACGCCGTGGTCATGCTGGAAAATGTCGCGAGGCATTTCCAGCTTGCCGGGGAGAAAACGCGCGAATTGACGGTAAAAGCCGTGAACGAGGTGGGCAACCCCACTATCCTGGCGGACCTGCTGGTGGTCGCCACCCTGTTGCCAACCGCCTACATTAGCGGGGAAATGGGGCAATACGTTCGTGCCATTCCCATAGGGGCATCTGCTGCCGTGATGTTTTCATTACTGGTGGCGCTGACCATTACTCCTTATTTCGGATATCGTCTGCTAAGAGTGGAAAAATCCGCCAACAACGGCAAACGCGAAAACAACCAACCAGAAAGCACCGAAAAAAACAGCAAGTTCGTAGGGCGTTATCGCTCTCTGCTGATGCGCTTTATCGGATCTGCAGCGACGTGCTGGCTGTTTTACCTGACCCTGGCTATACTGCTGGCGGCCAGCTTCGCACTGGTGGCTTCGCGCACAGTGCAGATAGGTCTGACACCCCTGCTCGATCGGAATATTTTTACGGTAAACGTCGAGTTGCCTCCCTCTGCCACCCTGACCGATTCTCTCACGGTCGCCTCGGATATCAAGCGACAGCTGCAAAAAATACCGGAAGTGCGGGCGGTCACCCTTTATTCCGGCCTGATGGCGCCCATGATCTATCCACCTGAAACCCTCGCTGCGCCGGAACGAAAAGCGCCCCGGGATCTGGCCCTGCACGTTAACCTGGTGCCCGAGGAAGAGCGCAATCGGCAGAGCTACCAAGTCAGCCGGGAGGTCGCATACAAACTGGGCAGTTGGCTGGAGCCCTATAATGCAATCGGCCACATCGGACGCATTCCCTCCGGCCCTGCCAGCGACAGGGCTATAACCGCAGAGATTTATGGTCCGGACCCACAAGGTCGCCGTGCCGTCGCAGATGAACTGGAGCAGTGGCTGTCCGAGCAGAAAGGCGTCATTGCCACCAGCCAGAGCCCGTTAGCGGCATTGCCTGTGTTGAATCTGAATGTGAATCCGGAGCGGGCCGCCACCTTCGGCGTGATCCCGGCGGAGGTCACCCGTACGCTGTATCTTGCCATCGTTGGCGAAACCTTGGGAGACTGGTTCGGCAATAATTACGCCCGCGACCCGGTGCCGGTCATCCTGCGGCTGGACAAAAAAGACCGGAATTCCGAACCAGCCATCCGCAGCTTGTATACTATAAGCGCTGGCGGACAGGCGGTGCCTCTGGAATCAATTCTCGAATTCAGTCACAGCGAAGGCGATCAGGTTCGCTATCGCCGTAATCTGATGCCGTTAACGACCGTGTTTGCCGACCTGGACCGCACGTTGGCACAGCCTCTGACCGTCCAGCTTGAATCCCTGAACAATGAAAAATCGCCCGGCGTTGAAATTCGTTGGCTAAAGCCGCCAGAAAAAGTCAGCGAACCGACGATTTATTGGGCAGGGGAGTGGGAAATGACTCGGGATGTATACAGGGACCTTGGCATTGCCGGGCTGGTGGTCATGGTGTTGATTTACGTGCTGCTGGCCGGGTGGTTCAGTTCCTACAGCCTGCCGCTGCTGATCATGCTGCCGATTCCGCTGATTTTTATCGGCGTGATACCGGCGCACTGGCTGTGGGGCATCAATATCGCCGGCACCGGCGTACTCGGTGTAATCGCCTTGGCCGGCATTGCAACTCGCAATGCCATATTGCTGGTAGACTTCATCGAACAACGGTTGAAAGAAGGCATGGATCTGAAGGAAGCCGTTATCCAGGCCGGAGCCCAGCGTACACGCCCGATCATACTCACCGCGGCCACCGTCATGTTCGGCAGTGGCGTGCTGATCTTCGAACCGTCACTGGAGCCTCTGGGCCTCACCCTGGCCAGTGGCGTTCTGGTGTCTACTCCGTTGACTTTAATTTTGATTCCAGTGCTTTATTGGCATGTGTTCAGAGGCAGCTCCAGTCGATCCGACGTATAGAAATCCTGCTTTTCAGAGGTGCCCAAATCCTGGGGCCCTCGAGATTGGTGCCTCTAATCTGACAGATTTTCTACGCACCATGGACAATGGGCAGGCCCAAATCAAGATGGTGCAATGTTGACATGTTGAAGGGGTTGAGTCGCTATCTTGATTTTTTGCTTTTAGTTCAAATAAAACAGAATATTGGCGTAATTTTTTAGAATGAAGTATCTTGAAAAGTGAATAGTCGCATGCTGAATTCACGTGTCTTGATTCTGGGTGCGGGCCGTTCATATTCTGGAAACTACTTCCAGCCAGATCAGGAGGCAACTGTCTTCGAGGTCATTGTTTATCGGGATGACATTGACCATTATTCTTTTTCCTCAAATCGTTAAAGGAAGATTTGATAACCATTTTCCTTGCAGGCAGTTCTTACCAAACGTGCCTTGCTCGCCCTTGTCTTCTATCGTAGTTCGGCGTGCCTGGTCGTAACTCTTCGATCAAAAAATCCTGCTTCATGCATGTTTGATGCGGCAGGTCTTTATCTATTTTTCATTTTCAAACAATTGCTTAACTTTAAAGATTGGATCGTTTCTTCGTGCTATCATTCTTCCCCAAGTCACGAATTCAGCTGAGCGAGGATTGTCAGGGTACGCCTCCTCAACCTTGTTCAAAAAGCGTTCTAGTTTGTCGAATGAATCCCGCTGAATTGCGAGTTCCAGTAACTGCTTCTCCTTTTCACGTTCAAGGCGCAAACGTTCTTTTTCAAGTTGTCGGCGTTCATATTCTTTATGCCATTTTTCGCGCTCAATATCTGCTAGCTTTTTTAATTCGTTGAACCTTTTGAATTCTGTAATTATCGAATTCAAATAGCTCTCAATTTTTTTGGAGACGCCGTCACTCCAAGAATTTCTACACCCCGAGTAAGCGTTCCTGATTTGAAATGATAGCTTCCCGCTCGGAGTATATTTGTACTTTTCATAAAAATGTCGTGATGTTTTAGGATCTTTGTTTTCAGATCGAATCGAAGTTTCAAATATTCTAATATGAATTGAGGATTCTAAAAATTTTACAACAGTTTTTTCTCCCTGCCAATCTTTCTCAAAGAGAACATTAAAACCCATTCTGTTTAGCGTCTTGAGAAGAGAGTCAAAAAATAGCAAAGATCTGTCGAGATTATTAGGTGAAACCCTCATGTCAAGAGTTTTGCTTTGGCTAGACTCAAGCATTCCATATTGATTAGGACGAATATGTTTACAGGCTGCTTTTGTAATTCTGACCATTTCGTGAGGTGATCTTAGGGAACCCGGGACGATGACAATTGTTTCTGACTTTTCCAGCGGGGGGAGATCACTACTTTTTTTTGAGTTGAGTTGTAAGGTAATCTCGGGTTGTCCTTTTTTGGATAATGCTTTTAAAGGCGCTCTTGTTACTTGATATGATTCTTTGACTCTTGCCCAGAAGCCTCGAGGCGGCTTCGGGACTTCCATTTTCTTGCACCATTTTCCAATGGCGCTATCAGATACTTGGAGTTCTTTTGCAATTTGCTGCGTAGGTTTTTTCCAAACAAGATCGTATAATTCTTCGCGAGTGATTTTTTTTGTAAGCATAATTTTAATAATAAAATAGAATTTGTGAATTTTATTGCCAAGTCAAGATCTTTAATTTTTATAGAAAATATGAAATATTTTATTTATTTGTATTTATAGATTAATTCATCGCATTTTTGCTTTTAAACGATTATTCAGTACTCCCACTCTTCATGTCGCACCGGAAGCAGGTTCAGTTGATCCCTATACTGCTTCCATAACGGCATGAACTGATCCATGAGTGCGATAAAATTCGCGTTATGCGTCGGTTCGAGCAGGTGCACCATCTCGTGCACAACAATGTACTCCAGGCACTCCATGGGCTTCTTGGCAAGGTCCGTATTCAGCCGGATGGTTCGGGCGACGGGATTGCAACTGCCCCATTTGGTCTTCATGTGCTGTACGAAGAGCCGTTTGACCTGCACCCCAAGCACCGGTTCCCATTTGGAGATTATGGCCGGGGCTTCGTGTTTGATGAGTTCGCGGTAGAAATCGTCCAGGACGGCCTTCCGCGTTTTCTCGTCCGCTCCCGGGCGGACCTGGAGAATGAGTTTGCCGGGCCTGCGCCGGACCACTGGTGCGGCTTCTGCCTCTTGGATAGTCAGAAGGTGGCGCCGCCCCCATACGTAATGACTCTCCCGCTCCAGATATTCGCGCGGCGTCTCCCGCTCCTGTTCACGCATTTTCTGCTGTTGCTTCCTGATCCAGCTTATCTTCGAAATGGCGAAGACGCGGACGGCGTCCGGGCTCATGCGTTCAGGCGCGGAGATGCGGACCTCCCCATCGGGCGGATTCACGCTCAGGTGGATGTTCTTGATATCCTTGCGGGTGACGTTGACGGTAATGTCGCCCAACTCAATACGCTCGGTCATCAGTATTCCTTCTGATTGAAGACGACCTGAAAGATGCGCTCCACTTCATCTTTGTCCTGCAGAACGCCGTAGAGCCCGCTTTTGACGGTCTGCTCCCGGGGCATCACCCCGCGCCAGCCGTCCGGGCATGTTTCACGCAGGGTGGAGTGAACACGCAGGGCAAGCTCCTCGTCCTCGCTCAGGTTGTCGTAAAGCGCGCGTTTGCCGGGGGTATCGAGTGTCTTTGGCGTAGCGCCGCCGTGCCCGGTAGTGGCTTGCCGTACCAGTTCGGCGATCCGCCGCAGATACTCCTCGTATTCCACGGCTCTGGCCTTCCGGGCCGCGATGATTTCTTCCAGCAGGGCCGACATCCTGTCGTAGAAGGCGGGGTTGTTCAGGTACTCCTGCATGATCTTGCTGCGGACGTTGTTCTCTATGGATTCGGCGATGGCGTTCTTGTTCCCCTTCAAGCCTTCAAGGCGTTTGGCGATGGCATCGGCAATGCCGGTCTTCACGATCAGATCCAGCAGGGGCATGTTCTCGAAAGGTGAAATGACGCGTGAAGAATCCGCTTCGATGTACGTGTCGATGAGGTGGCGCATGTCCGCCTCGTAGGGCTTCAGGTCCAGAGTTTCGCCGCTGGCGTTGCGGATGATTTCGCGCAGGTCGGTGTAGTTTTTCACGTCCTTCTTGATGCGCTCGATCTCCCTGGCTGAGTAGCCCGCCGCTTCCAGTTCGTCGGCTATGGCGGCGTAGGCCCGGATCAGGGCCACCGTGGCCTTGTACAGGGCGACCCGTTGCGGCTCACGCTCCTGAAGGTCTTCGGGGTTTTCGGAATTGCCGCAGAAATAGCGGATGTATTGAAGCTCTCCCTTGGGTGGCTCGACCGGTTCGCACAGGAGCCTAATGTCCTCCAAAGCCCGATCCAGCTTTTCTCGCCCTGCCGTGAGACGGTCCCGCAACAGGATCTGCGGGTCGGCTTCGCCGGGGGCGCTGTGCAGTTCCGACGTGTACACGGCGATGGCGTTTTCGACCTTCTTGAAGAGATCCTTGTAATCGACGATATAGCCGAAATCCTTGTCATCCCCGTCCAGGCGGTTGGTTCGGCAAATGGCCTGGAACAGGCCGTGGTCCTGCATGGATTTGTCGATGTACAGGTAGGTGCACGGCGGGGCGTCGAAGCCGGTCAGCAGCTTGTCCACTACCACGAGGAGCTTCATGTTGACCGGTTCGTCGATGAAGAGCCGCTTGGACTCGTCTTCGTAGGTTTCGGTCCGGGTCTTGCCCGGCTTGGGCTGCACATTCTGCAACAGTTCCGTGTAGGTGGCGTAGATGAACTCCTTGTCCGTCTCGGAATTCTCGCCGATGTCCTCCTTGCTGATGTCGCCCGCTTGCGGGTTGTAGGAGGTCACCACCGCGCATTTGCCCTTGAGCGGAGTCTTCTGGAACAGGCTGAAATACTTGCAGGCTTCGTAGATGCTGGAGGCCACGAGGATGGCGTTGCCGCGTTCGCTGGACAGCCGCGGCTTGACGCTGAAGTCGAACAGGATGTCCGCCACCACCTTGTCCATGCGGGACCGGGAGCTGAGCACCTTCTGCATGGTCCCCCAGTGCCGCTTCAACTCATCCTTCTGCCATTCGTTGAGGCCCTTGGTCTTGGCTTCGAACCAGGCGTCGACCTTGTCCTCCGAACTCAGCCGCTGGTCGATGTCCCGCGCCTCGTAGACCAGATCGAGCACCACCCCGTCTTCCACGGCCTCACCGAACTTGTAGGTGTGGATGTACCCGCCGAACACTTCCAGGCTGGTCTGGCGGTCCTGTTTCAAAAGCGGGGTGCCGGTGAAGCCGATGAATACGGCGCTGGGCATCATGGCCTTCATGACCCGGTGCAGCTTGCCGCTCTGGGTGCGATGGCACTCGTCCACGAAGACGAAAATCTCGCCGATGGCCTGGCTTGGGCTTTCTTCCAGGTCGGCGACGAAGCGGTCGAAATCCTCCACGTCCCGGCGTCCGAACTTGTGCACCAGCGAGCAGAGCAGGCGCGGCCGGGGCTGGCCGAGCTGCGTCATCAGGTCCCGTCCGCTGGCGGCCCTTGTGATCGGCTCCCCGCTGTCCGTGAAGACCCGCTCGATCTGCTTGTCCAGTTCATCGCGGTCCGTGATGATGGCCACGCGGGCGTGCGGGTTATGCTCCAGAATCCAACGCGCCAGCAGGACCATGACGATGCTCTTGCCGCTGCCCTGGGTGTGCCAGATGATGCCGCCCCTGCACCCGCGCACGTGCTCCTGGGCCGCCTTGATGCCGAAATACTGATGCACGCGGGGGAGCTTTTTCACGCCCCCGTCAAAGAGCACGAAATCGTGCATGAGCTCAATGAGACGGTCCTTCCGGCAGATCCTGAGCAGGTATTTGTCGAGCAGAAAGCGGCCCGAATCCTCGTCGTCCTCTTTCCAGCGCAGGAAAAATTTTTCTGGCGTGCCGATGGTGCCGTACCGCAGTCCCTCGGTATCGTTGCCCGCGAAAACGATCTGGACCGTGGAGAAGAACCAGGCGTTGAATTCGGGCTTCTGGTTGGACAGGAGCTGCCGGATGCCGTCCCCGATGGACACCCGGCTGTTCTTGAGCTCGATGACGCCCACGGCAATGCCGTTGACATACAGGACAAGATCGGGGCGACGCTCATGCCTGCCCTTGAGGGTCACTTCCTCGGCCAGGGCGAAGTCGTTTTTTTCCGGTTCGTCCCAGTTGATGAGCTGGACCGTGTCCGTGACCTTTCCGGCGTCGGTTTTGACCTGCACGCCGTAGCGCAGCATCCCGTAGACGGTCCTGTTGTTCTCATAAAGGCTGCGATTGGGGTTGGATGCTTCGGTGCGCAGGATGTGGAGCGCCCGGCTGATGCGGGCTTGCGTGTGGCCGGATTTTGCCAGCCAGTCGGCGAGCAGGCCTTCCTCGATGTTGGTGTTCTCGCGGTCGGTCCAGTCACCCAGAAAACGGTAGCCCAGTTCCTGGCGGAAGAGGGCGATGACGCGGTTCTGGGTGTGGCGTTCAGGCTGGCCGATGTTATTCGTCATACTCTTCCAACACTTCCCAATGACCACCTTTTTGCGGGCCTACATATTTCATTCGCCCTTCTTTCACCAGCTTGGCGCTGGCTCTTTCAACCGCGCTCAGCGATTTCTGAATTTCGGCGGCTACCTCGTTCAGCGTCATGTATGGCTTTGTCGCCAGAAGCCGGAGAATCTTTTCCGGCGTTTTTACCGGCGTTTTCACCGGCGTTTTCACCGGCGTTTTTTTCGGTGTGTCACCCTGGTGCTGATTTGCGGCGTGTTCTGTGAGCGCAGCATTCACGTGTTCAGGATTGGCTATGAATGTGAGCATCAGTCCGGACATGCTGTAGTCGTAGAGGGGCGGTGCAATGCCATATTCTCTGCACTCGCGGTTGATTTTTTCAATGCCTCGACCCCACGATTCAATATAGCCTGCGCGAAAGAAGGCATTGGCTAGAAGAGGATTGTACGGAGCTGATGGGTGTTTGCCTAAGAGGCGTTCGATGGTCCAGTCTTGCGGTAATTGTCCGGAGCTCCACATCACAATTTTATCGTTGTAAACACTGATTTGGATCGGGATGCCGCTGCTGTAATCCTTGTGCACAACAGCATTGAGCAAGGCCTCACGCAAGGCCAGTCGAGGGAACAGAAATTCCTCAACCCGCTGTATGCCTTCATAGCGGATATAAGCTTTCAGGTACTTGAAATATAAAATTTCCAGTGTTTTTTCGACCTGCTCGAAGACATTGCCGTGGATTTCATCCTGATAGCGCAGATCGTCATCAGTCACGAAGAATCCGATTTTTATGTAGGCACCGCTGACAAATTTTTCCGGCTGATCGAAAAACAGCAACGTCGCGGCTTTCTTGAGGTAACGGCCGTCCTTGAGTTGCAGGTTATCCAGCAACTGGTCGTTGTCATCCTGCAAGACCTCTTCGCTCATGCGCCCACTTTTGGCGGCCCTGGCTTTGAACAGTTTGAACGCTGCCGTGCTGCAGTCGTTCACGCCAAAGCCTGGCACCGGCACGCCATCCCAGCGCCTGCCCTGTTTCTGCAGAAGAAATTTGTCCAACGCCGCGCCTTTCAACTCTTGCTTGGTGCTGCCGCTGCGGTAGTGGTATTCGCCTTTGTAGCTGATTGGGCTGGGATACGCTTCCACGATAATTTCCAGCCACTCTTTTCCGTCCTCGCTGTGGATATTGACCGGCACCACCATGCCCAGAACATCGCGGACCTTGTTGGGGATGTCTTCCATCAGCTTGGCGGCATGGGCGAGGCCCAGCACTTCGCCCCGATCATTCTTGCCGATGATCAACACCCCACCTTGGGCATTGGCAAAGCCGCAGATCCACTTGAGGTATTCATCACGCCATGATTGTTTCCATTCGATATTCTGGTTTTCTTTCACAGCAAACGTATCCTACCGCTCAAAAGTTCCTGCATCATGCCCTGCTTGAGCAAGCGGGTCTTTTCCCGCCGCTGCTCCAGGGCGGCAAGTTCGGCGTCCATGTCCGAGAGGACTTTGGCGATGGCGGTTTGTTCGGGGATGCTGGGAAATGAGATTGTCAGCTTGGAAATATTGCTTTTGCTGATCCCAGAGACCTTCGTTCCAACTGCATAGAAAAGAAATTGTTGACGAACAGTTGTAGCCTGGAAGCAATAACGCCGATATTCGTGAGCTAATTCATTGGTCTTGCTCTTGGCGACAATGGTATGAAGACCAGAGATGAAAGGTTTCTTAGCTTTGTTGATGATGACGACATGCTTGCTTGTGCCAGCCTCGTCCTCTGATGCGTCAACGAATACGACATCGCCGTCTTCGAGGAGCGAGGTTGGGGTGACGCATTTCAGCGGGATGTCGAGTTTAGGGATGTTCTGGAAGTCAGCGTCGGTGTCGATGTGTGTCTTGGTTGAGCCGTGAATATCACCATAGTGGAGATAGCAATAACCTTCCGTCGAGAGTTGATCCCTTGAGGCAGAGTAGCCTCCGGTGAAGTTGAACAGATCTCCCAGCCTCTTCACCTCCCACTCTCCACTAAACCCCGGCAGGCGGGTTTGGCCGGTGAGGAGTTGCTGCATGGTGGCCTGTTTGATGTCGCGCTTCTTGGCGATGAGTCGGTCCAGCGCGCCCAGCAATTCGTCCACATCCGAGAGCGCCTCCGCGATGGCGCGTTGTTCGGGGAGAGATGGGAGTGGAAGTGGCATAGTACGGAGCTTGTCTCCACTTAGTTTCGGCATCGTTCCAGTGGATCCAGCAGCAACGCTGACAAAATAGCGTCGGCCTCCAGAGCTATTTGCGTAGCGCCAGAACCAATGAGCGGTCTCAGGTGCTTTGAAGCGCATGCGCATCAAAAGGTCTGGATATGCGTACACATCACACGGACCGTCAAAAATTGCGGTTGTGCCTACAAGTTCAAGAGTGTTCGATCGTTGAACCAACACATCGCCTTTTTTGAGCAAGATGCCAGAAGTTTTTTCGAGAGTCTCTTCGAGATGCTTCACCGTTTCCTCGTTGAGAATCATTCGCCCCGATGACGTGGCAGTCAGGGATAGCGTTGGTGTGCCTCGCGCATCTTTGCCGCTTCGCCCAGAGTAGCCGTTTTTTGGACCAAATGAGATGAGAGTGCCTAGCTGTCCAGCCTCCCACTCCTCAGGGATAACTCCCACCTCAGTCTGCTTGTACCCCTTCGGGCACGCATCGACAGCGGTCATGGCTGCACGCCTCCTTCCAACTCGGATGTGATTTGTTCGAGCCGAGTTTTCAATTCCTCTTTGGACGGCAGGTAGAGCTGGTATTTGGAGGCAAAGATATTGGCGTCTTGGGGTAGGGTCAGTTCCACCAAGGCGTCGTTTTTGCGGTGGCAGAGCACGATGCCGACGGTAGGCAGCTCCTCGGGCAGCTTCACGTGGCGGTCGAAGTAGTTCACGTACATCTGCATCTGGCCGAGATCCTGGTGGGTGAGCTTGTCGCGCTTCAGGTCAATGAGGACGTAGCATCGTAGCAAACGATTGTAGAAAACGAGGTCCACGCGGAAGTGATCGTTGTCAAAGGTGAAGCGCTTTTGTCGGGCTTCGAAGAGAAAGCCTTTGCCCAGCTCCAGCAGAAAAGTTTCCAGCTGGTCGATGATGGCGGATTCCAAGTCTTCTTCGGAATAGTGCGGACGGTCTTCGAGGCCGAGAAATTCCAGCACGAGGGGGTTCTTGATCAGGTCGGCGGCTTTTTCCACCACCTGCCCCTCGGCGGCCAGGCGACGGATTTCGTCTTTGTCCCGGCTGAGGGCGAGGCGCTGGTAGAGACTGCTTGCTATCTGCCGCTGGAGTTCGCGCACCGTCCACTGGTTTGCGGCGGCCTCGATCTCGTAAAAACGGCGTTCGGCAGTGTCGTCCAGGGTGAGCAGTTCGACATAGTGGGACCAGCCAAGGGTGAAACGACGGGAAAGAGTCCGCATGACAGTGGACATCTCCACAAGACTGGCTCCCATCGGGATCAATTCGTCTGCGTCTGCCATCTGGTTGGCGGTAAGTTCGGATCCTGGCAATAGGTCAGTCAACGTCTGACCTATTGCCCCAACGGCTAATTGGTCAGACGCCGTCTGACCAATCTGACGAAAGATCATATAGAATTGCCGGGAAAGTTTGAGGTTTGTCGATGCGATTCCCTTAATTCCAAAACTCTTCAGGCGATCGGCCAGAGCTTGCAGGAGACCTTGGCCATAGGCTGCACGGTCTTCCCCGTTCTGCTCAAACTCGACGAGATAATAACCAAAGAGCCAGTTCCGCACGACGAGCGAAGTGTTCACGGCCTGAACGGCTCGTCTCTGGATTTCCTCATGCGTCTGCTGGCAAAGACTGACAAGCTGCTCAAAATTCATCGGCGAATTCATGGTGTCACCCCCATTCGTCGGAGGTGGGCATCGACGCGGGACGCCAGTGCCTCCACCTCATCCACCAGCTGCGGCAGCGGTTTGGCGTAGCGTTCGGCCAGCACCCGCACGCGCTGGGTCAGGGCCTGGCTGATGCGGTCCATCTCACTGTGAATAGCGGCCTCCAAACTGGTCAGCCATTTGTCTTCCACCAACAGGGTTTTGATATCGGCTTCGGTCAGTTTGGGGTAGTGTCGGTACGCCAGCGCGTCGAGGTCGGCTTCGGCCTCCTTGACCTTCTTTTTGAGGTCCGCTTCCTGCTGGCAGAGTTTGAGCCATGTGTTCAGGATGGCGGCTTCTTCCTTGGCCGTGGCGTCGAAGCGGATCTCCTTGAGGCGGGCGCTGACGCTGGCCTTGTTGACCTTGTCCAGTTCGGCAAACGCGCCTTCGTCTCCGCCGTGTTCCTCTTCCAGTTCGGCCATGCGGCCGGATATGGTTTCCAAATCCGCCGTCAGTGCGTCCAGCGCGGCCTGTTCCCTGGCAAAGTAGCGGGCCACGATCAGGGGCTTGGGCACGAGGTCGCAGGTCCAGCCCTTGTCCTTGGATTTGCCCTTCTTGTCCGTTTCGATGATGCGGCAGGTTTTGGCGATCCAGCCGTCGGCCGTGATGAGATAGCAGTCGTCCTGCATGGTCGTGGCCCAGTAGTCCATGAAGTGCTGGTACACGTTGTAGTGCTTGATGAGCGGGCGGGCGGTGTAGTGGGCGAGCAGTTCTTCGGACAGGCGCGCGGCCAGATCCTTGGGCGCGAAGCCGGGTGTGAGGCTTTTGAGGGTGGCGCAGGCCGAGTCACGCCACAGTGTGAAGTGAGCCTGCATGCCGGACATGAAGGCCTTGAATTCCTGATGCTCGAAGATGGCCGCCTTGATGCCGGCCTTGTCCACCATGAGGTCGAGGTAGCCGGGTCGATTTGGGGCGAACAGGGCAGACTTGAGGCCGGGGCAGACATCCCAGTAGCGGGACAGGGCGTCCACGTCGGCCTGGGGGATGCCGCCGCGCAAATGGCCTTCGATGTCCTGCAGATCCTCAGGCTCCTGGCTGTCGATGTAGCGCGGGAGGTTCAGGTTGAAGTCGTTCTTCTCGATCTCCTCCATGCTGACCATGCGCGAGTATTTGGGAAACTCCAGACCCTTGGTGAACATGTCCACGATTTTGTGGATGTCCTGGGAGCGCAGGCGGTTTTTGGGGCCGTCCTTCATGAAGCCGGAGCTGGCGTCTATCATGAAGATGCCCTTGCGGCCCGCCGCTTCGGCCTTGTCAATGACGATGATACAGGCCGGGATGCCGGTTCCGTAAAAGAGGTTGGCAGGCAGGCCGATGATGCCCTTGATGTAGCCCTTGCGTACCAGATTGCGGCGTATGGCGGCCTCGGCGTTGCCCCGGAAGAGCACGCCGTGGGGCAGGATGCACGCGCCCTTGCCGGTGCTTTTGAGGGACCGCACGATGTGCAGCAGATAGGCGTAATCTCCCTGCTTGGCCGGTGGCACGCCGAAGGGCTGGAAGCGTGCGTGTTCGTCATTTTCCGGATCGAGACCGCTGGTCCAGCGTTTGTCGGAAAAAGGCGGATTGGCGACCACGAAGTCGAAGGTCTTGAGGGTGCCGTTGTCAGTGAATTTGGGGTCGGTCAGGGTGTTGCCCTGCACGATAAGGGCGGTGGGGTTGTCGTGCAGGATCATGTTCATGCGCGCCAGAGTGCTGGTGGCGGCGTCCTTTTCCTGGCCATAGAGGGTCACAGGGGTACGCGCCTCGTGAGCCACTTTGAGCAGAAGGGAGCCCGAACCGCAGGTCGGGTCATAAACCGAGGTGTTGGCGGAGGTCTGAGCCTCGCGGATGCCCAGGATCTGGGCGATGACCATGCTGACCTCGGAGGGCGTGTAGAACTGTCCTTTGCTCTTGCCACTCTCGGTGGCGAAGTGGCGCATGAGATATTCGTAGGCGTCGCCCAGGATATCGTCGCCATCGGCCCGGTTTTTGGAAAAATCAAGGGCCGGGTTCTCGAAGATGGCAATGAGGTTGGTCAGGCGGTCGACCATCTCCTTGCCGGTGCCGAGCTTGGTGGCGTCGTTGAAATCCGGAAAGTCCGAGAGCTTATTGGCTGCGGCCAGGGGCGCGAGGATCTTTTTGTTGATCTGATCGCCGATGTCGGACTTGCCCTTCATGGCGGTCATGTCCGCAAAGCTGGCTCCGGCGGGGATGGTGATGGGCGCGTAGGGCTGGTCCGCGTACTTGTCGCTGATGTATTTGATGAACAAGAGGACGAGGACATAGTCCTTGTACTGGCTGGCATCCATGCCGCCGCGCAGTTCGTCGCAGGACGCCCAGAGAGAGGAGTAGAGTTCGGATTTTTTGAGTGCCACGATCGTGTCTTAGGTTATGGTGAACTGGTCGGGCCAGGTGTCGGAAAGCTCTTTTTGTTGCAAGCCGTTACCTAAGCCCGAGCGAGTAGGGGGTGTCAAGAAGCATGTATTCTGATCCATGTTGACGTCTCGTTTCGTCAAAAGAAAGACAGCCCCTTTTCCATCATCTGTATGGTTGCCATCGTGTCTCCTCGTCTTCAGAGCCAACGACTAAGCTCACAGGTTGGTAGCGCTTCAGTGCTGGCAATCCTTGTGTAGCGCCTTGTTATATCTTTTCTTTGAGATAATTGATTGGGTCTAAAACCTTTCTCCCTTTTTAGCGTCATTCAAATAATATTTTTCACCGGTTGATATACTCATATATACAGCCTTAAGATAGTTTGATAACTCTTTCCCTGAAGATAATTCAATATCAACACGCTCTTTCAATTTTTCGAAGCTTAACAAGTTCGACATCATGCCTTCGTCTATTTGTGAATAAGGTCCATTTGTAGAATCGGAGCCACATCTACCAACAAGTTTGGCAATTTTCTCAACACCGTCATCTTGCTTAAGCCAAGTAGCAAAAAGTTCTTTTACGCCTTCTTCTGACGCTCTATAGAGTACAAAGTATACATGACTGGCGTGTACAGAATCCAAAAGGTTTCCTTTAAATAATTCCTTGATGGCAACCTGCGACCAATTATATTTTATTCTAATATACTGTTCCCGATCTACCCATTTTTGTTCCATCAGCCGAGGGTCATCTGATTTAATTTCACCATGTTGAATCATTAATCGCCTTAATATATTTGCTGTTGCAGGCAAATAACGTGGATTTTGAATTAGCTTTTCTAAAAGTAAAAGTTTGTCTTCAGTCTTTTCGACTAATTTATTTGTAATCCAAATAATATTCCTGAATGGCTCAAATCCGAAGAATCCGTGTCGTGCATTTTCAAATGAAGCAAGATATTCGGAGTGTAGATAAGTTAAATATATAGAGTCTAATATATCGACAATCTGAGAATTTTGAATTTTGTCGATATTTTGGTGAATAAGTTCAAAAAATCTTTCAGAAAAATCCTCCTTAATCGCTCTACGTAAATAATCTATTCTGTCAATTTTTCCTTCTATATAGTCTCTTATGTCTGTGTCAGCGGCAAATCCGAAAGGAGTCTGATAATGTAACGCAATATGTAGTCTTTTTTCTGATGCAACTCTTCCAAGTCGGTCATACTCTCTGTCATATTCAGAATAAGCATTATCACTCAACAACGGGAAAAGCTCCTCCAAGACACCTCTAATATATCTTTGATCTCTGGAGGAGCACTGATCTAGAATTTCTTCATATTTTGTCTTAAGTCGCTCTACAACCTCCTCCGCTTTCTCAAAGGTATAGCTTTCATCAAATGATCTACCGATATAAATCTCAGGCGAATCTTTCAGCGATTGATAGACATGGTGGGCTTTGATGGAAATAACCGACAGGCAATACAGGTCTGTAAAACTAACCATTCCCTCTGTTTGAGCCAAGACTAGTCGTAAGCTGTTAAAAATGCGTTTTAATTCCCTCGGTGTTCTTATTAAAAATTTAACATGCTGGTGATATATCAAGCCCAAACGTTCTTGATCTTTTTCAAAATGCTCTGTTAAGTTTCTATCGGATAGATTCGCTAACTCTAAGTCGGCCAATTTTTGCATGTCTCGAAGGGTAATTAATGGTAGTGGAACGCGAAGTTGAACAACTTTGTCAACATATTGTGTAGATTTCTTTATACCGTGCTTTTCTAGTGCGCCAGTTAAATACTCTGAATCAAAACAAAGAAGGAAAGATGTGCCAGGAAAGTCTGCAACGGCTTTAACTAACCTGATAACTTGAAAAGCTTCATCTGGAGTGAGCCTGTCTATATCATCAATAATTACTATGATTGATTGCTCTAAAGTTTTTAGGGAGTTTTTGACTTTTTCTTTTCTGCCGATCAAGTCGAGCTCTTTTAATTTACTGATCTTTTGTGTGGCGCTGCCAACAACCTTGAAGACGCCTTGTACAGTTGACGCCCAAGGTTCGACGCCAGGTATAAATTTCAAGGCATTGAACAGTTTGGAATATGCCAGTAATTCTTTAGCTGCTTTAAGACCTTCTTTCGGTCTGTCCGGTATATTTAGTTGTGAGGAAAACTGAACAAGAAAATCCTGAATTAATGCCTCTGCTTTGCCTGCAAGCCACGGATTATATTCTATTAGTACGGGCTTATTATTCTGCTTTCGGGCAGCTTTTTTTACTAAATTTACAACAGATGTCTTTCCGTAGCCCCATTCGCCTTCGATTGATACTGTGAGGCATTCATCACTTGGATCTAGAGTTATTATTTTTGCAAGATTCTCTGCAAATTTTTCACGATGTAATCTGTCAGGACTTACATCATTCCCGATAATTGGTTGATCATTGTGATAGCTGCTCATATAATCCTAATATTTTGAGGTATAATAGTGTTATAATATGGACTTCGCCACCATGACAGTTCGCTGATTATTGAAGCTACAGCAGTAAATTTTTTTTTAATAGATGTAATTTATGCCAATATTTTTATTGAACATTTTTTCAGAACTGTCGCAGATTGGCTATGGAGTCAGCTTTATGCGCTGACTGAAGTCGGGGTTGTGCGGCGCCCAAAGTGCATCTGAAAAAGCAAATTTGTAGTCCACGAGGGCAAATGATGAAACGGCACACCTTTCGATCACGGAGGAACAGCAGGCTCGATATTTTTCCGCTGTCTGTAAATATTTTATTTTTTCGAGAGTAACAACTTATTTTGCCGTACATAGTTTTGCATATAGGTATTCTGAACGGTGAACACATCGAAAACTTCGCAATGAAGCAGTATTCATGAACGATTTTGAATACAGAGTTCGAGATTAGAACGCAGTTATGGCCTTTTCCTGTCCTATTCAACACAAGAGAGAAATTTATCTAATTTAACTCGTAGTTTACATAGTTGTTCCATTCGTCTATTGCCTCCTCTGCAGCATCTTTGTGCTTTCTTGCAGCATGATTTTGTTCTTCTACAAAATCTTCAATGCACTGCTTGTAAGACTCAACATCGCTCCAAAAGCGATCCAGTTCGTATTGATCATTGAACTCATAAGGTTTGTATGGCTTCGAACAAGAATGAGATGGGGTAAACATGTCTGCCCATACTGGGGTTGTAACGCTCATCCAGAATGCAGCCATCATGACGGCTAATGTTTTCATACTATTTCCTTTCAGCAATCGTATTGATCTTTGATGTGCTGATGATAAAAGCGGCCAACGGAACTTGCTGACATAAATTGCTCAAAAATATGCTGCGGCACACCACAGTATGTGTAATATGGATCACTATCTTCAAAATCGATATATATTTGTCTTGTTGATGGGTCGTAACCGATTTTTCGGATGGCTGTTGAGCTTACCGAAGTCCATTGAATCATGATTCCCTCCTACATATTTCTAACGTCAGGACCGGTAATAGGGGGCACGTTTTGATTTTTCTTCGTCGTAGAAATCAGCAAATCAAAACTCCAGCACTCCAGTATCTCCAATAAAACTCACCGTAGAAACCTCTCTCTTCCCAGTCTGCAGAATTTCCGCCTTGTAAGCCCCTTTCCTAATCTCAACCTCTTCGCTCTGCCCCTTCCTGATCTCCATGCGGACCACCTCGGCATTTTTGGCATCGTAAAGCGTCACGTACGTGTCCTTTTTGGCCGAAAGGGTCAGGATCCCGTATTCTTTTGAGCGTGGGACTTTTTTTGGTTTTGGGAGTTCGTGGCGTTTAAAAACTACAGGAGCTGCGGGAGCTGAAGGAGTCGCTGTCACCGTCGTGGAAACTGGTATCGATGCAGGTGCGCCTGGTTTATGCGTGGGCGATTTTGGTGAATTAAGGAGTACGGCTACAATCAGAAAAAACCCGATTATACCTGCCAACTTCAGCAGATCGAGTTGCCGTTCCCTGTCCGTCTCGTCCGCGCTGTTCCCGAATTTTCTGTTGAGGTTGAGAATATGCTGCCTGGATGTCTCTCGGGATCGTTCCAGCATGGTGCCGTTTATCTTAAGCAGGATGCGCTGCACCTCGTTTTCCGTCAGGAGGGGAGTGTTTTTGGCGTGGATGTACCTTGGCAGTCGGTCGCTGCGGATGACGTTGTCCGGCATGTCCGTCTTGAACTCGGCGTCTCCGGTGAAGACGACCACGGAAAAGAGCTTATCCTCTCCGATCTGAAGGAGGGATTCGAGCTCCTTGATGTGTTTGTAGTTCTGTCTGAGCGGGTTCTGGAAGGAATTTTTGCTCTTGCCGAAGGTCTGGGTCCATTTGGGGTGGTTCGGGTTGCCGAATATCCATCCGCCCATGTTTTTGGTTTCGATGACGAAGACGCCGTAGATTGAGACAATGATGTGGTCGATCTGCGTGGTGCCGTCTGCCGTGGGGAGGGTGACATCGTGGAATTGGCGGTACCGTTCCGTGTCGAGCTGGTTGGTGAGGGCCTGTCTGACACGGAATTCGCCAAACCAGCCTTTGAAGGATCTTGATTTCAGTACCGCTTTGACGATCACGGCACCGATGATCAAAAAGAACAGCCACCCCATGCTTACCACGGCCTCACGTTCATGATCAGAGCGGCCAACGCGGAGCTTGGCAGGAAGGGAAGTGTTGCGCGGAACTCGTATTTATTCATATGGAAGGGTCTGCGTATATACAAATATTCATGTATAAAGAATTTGCGAATGGAGTTGTCTATCAACCCATTGTGCAAGGATCAAGGGGGTATGCTGTATGACATCGAAGAAAAATTCAGTACGTATTTATACCCCAGTGTGAGACAGGATTGAATCTTCCGCAGGGATTGCGCCTGAATGGATTCAAAAAATGGGGAAAATGCGTGGCATAAAAAAAGGTTCCGAACTGAAGTCCGGAACCTTTACTTTCGTGGTGCCCCCACCATTATTCGAACATGGCTAAACGGGACTAGGAAGCACTAAAGCGCTTGTTGGTGGTCCGTGCGCCGCCGAATTTGCTTCGTTTCTCGAAGCGACCGGCAGCATGCTTAATTGTCGCTGCAAAAAGTCGCGAATGGATCTGAGAATTATTCTTGGGAACGTGTGCCCAGCATGGGTAGGCGGGCTATGTCGGGCAACGGCGCGGAATCCATTCTTTACAGATAGTTAAAAAAGGCATGGATCCCCTTCTTCAAGGGGATGACGGCTTTTTGCAGTGACGTCCTTAACCACAAAAGGTGAGTCTTTTTAGTTGCATGAATCGAGTACTCAAGGCTTGGAGCGCTTTGCCACGTCGGCTTCCAGCAGCATTCGTACATAGCGCGTATACGGGATTCCCTTGGCCTTGGCCTTGGCTTTTACGGCCTCCAGCAGTCCCACGGGGATGCGCATGTTCAACGCCCCGTCCTTTGGCTCGATTTCAAATCGCATTGGCTGGAATCCGGAAAGGTCATATTGCGACAGATCGGCTTCCTCGACAAACTCGTCGGCGTCCGCATCGCTACGAAGCGACGGCATCTGTTTAGAGTTGTTGTTCATAGTGATCGACCTCCTTTTTGTGCATATAGCGGGCGCTAATCGGTCGTAGCTTTGTCCTGCCATCAATTTTCTTCAGCATGAACACGAGGAAAACATAGCGTCCCGCCTGGGTTTTCCCGATGGCCCTCATACGCGGCTCATCGGGGCAAGGATCGGGCATGACGGAGGGTTCGCCTAATAACACCTCTTCGATTTCTTCACGGGATACGCCATGCTTACCGCATTTAGGCCAGTTGCCGCTATCCCACTCGAATCCCGCAATTTGCATTATTAGAGTGTAGTCATTTGTGTAGACAAAGGCAACCCGGCCTCTGGAACTTTTCACCACATTCTGGCGTTTACTTCGCATCGCGGATGTTGCGTCTGAACGGATTCAACAGATGGGGGAAATGCGTGGCACAAAAAAAAGGTTCCGAACTGAAGTCCGGAACCTAGAGGTCCTTGGTGCCCCCACCATGACTCGAACATGGGCTAACCGGGATTAGGAATCCCGTGCTCTATCCACCTGAGCTATGGGGGCGGTCCGTTGTGGAGGAAATTTCTTAGGCGAGGCGGGGGGTAAAATCAAGCATAATTACCCTTGAAATCGCCATGCGGGTTCCGTGCGGGCAAAGCGTGACGGACCTTTGCCGGATGGGCAGGAACGCGTTGAACATCCGCGCGGCTTTGTGTATTCTTGATCAGTCGCCTGCGCGCCCATTTCGGGACAGGGGCGAGAAAGAATCACAGGCGGGCTGAGATGGGTACATACGTTGCTGCTTCAGGGCCGGGTCAGGACACCTTCGGGGCCACGATCTTCGACTATGCCCTGGCCGGGGGCAAATTCGTGGCCCTGACCGACGATGCGGTTTTCGTGGAGCTGATCAAGTCGGTCCTGTATCACAGCATGGGCCTGTCCAAGAAATCCTTCCATCATTTCACCCGCCTCGACGACCTCTTCGAACTTCTGCATCAGGACTCCCAGGCCCGCTACATCGTCTGTCTCGAACGTCGCGCGGCCGAGGCAGACATGTCGCAGGTCATGGAGCGCATCACGCGACTGTGCCCTGGCGTGGGGATCATCGTGCTCACCCAGGAGGTGGATCAGTACGCCACCGCGCTTCTGGTGGAGCAGGGCGCGCACAACATCATCACCAAACCCATCTCCGTGGCCTCCTTCACCGAGAAGCTGGCCTTCACCATCGCCCCGCAGGGCAAGCTCAGCAAGCTCATCGAGAAAGGCAAGAAGCTGCTCGAGGCCGGAGGCTGGGGCGAGGCCATGCTCGTGGCCGAGGATATCCTGAAGCAGAAGCCGGACAGCGCGGTGGGGTACATGATCAAGGGCGACTCCTACATGGGCCTTGAGATGACGGCCCGGGCCGAGGAGATGTACCAGCGGGCCATGAAGAGCGCGGAGCTGTATCTGGCCCCGCTCAAACGCCTGGCCGCGCTCTACGAGCAGTCGGGGGATGCCGAGAAACAGCTTGAGTGCCTGCGCCGACTGAACGAGATCAGCCCCCTCAACACCCAGCGCATCCTGCATATCGGTGAACTGGAGATCGCACGCGGCAACACCGCCGTGGCCGATGAGATGTTTCGCAGCGTGATGCGCCTGGCCCAGCGCGAGGCGGCGGATTTTCTTTCCAACCTGTCGGGCCGCATCGCCGACATCTGCGCCAACCGCGATCCGGACATGGCCATCCACTACTCCAAGAAGGCCCTGGACCTGCGCGGCGACAACCTCACCGCAGCCGACATCGCCACGGTCACCATCCTGGGCATTTCGCTGCGCAAGCAGGGCAAATGGCGCGAGGCCATTTCCGAGTATCTGCGCGTGCTGGCCGTGGTGCCCGGCAACGCGACCCTGCTCTACAACATGGCCATGGCCTACAGCGAGGGCGGAGAGGCCAACAAGGCCTTAAGCGCCGTGCAAAAGGCCTTGAAACTCGATCCTGAGTTGCCTGCGTCGGGCAGGAACGTGGCCTTCAATATCGGGACCATTTTTCAGAAGGCCGGCCAGAACGGCACGCGGTTTTTCAAGTCTGCCTATGAGCAGGACCCCAACGACAAGGTGCTCTGGGCCACGCTCAAGCGCTCCCAGGCCTTGCACGAAAGCAATTGACCGGAATCCGGGATTCTATTTTTTTCATTCACAAGGAGTATTCATGGCTTTTCATCCCCTGGCCGGCGCATCCGTGCCGGAATCCTTGCGCATCAACGTCCCCCGGCTGATCTCCGACTACTACACGCTCGCGGTGGACCCGTCCCGGGCCGATCAGGTGGTCGCTTTTGGCACCTCGGGGCACCGGGGCTGCGCCTCCAAGGCATCCTTCAACGAGGCCCACATCCTGGCCATCACCCTGGCCGTGTGCGAATACCGGAACTCCAAGGGCATTGACGGCCCCCTGTTCGTGGGCATGGATCCCCATGCCCTGTCCGAACCGGCCCTGCGCACGGCCCTGGAGGTCCTGGCGGCAGTGGGCGTGGATTGCCGTTTTCAGCAGGGTTTCGGCTACACCCCGACCCCGGTCATCTCCCACGCCATCCTGACCTGGAACCGTGGCCGCACCTCCGGGCTGGCCGACGGCCTGGTCATCACCCCCTCGCACAATCCGCCCGAGGACGGTGGCATCAAGTACAACCCTCCTCACGGCGGTCCCGCCGGAACGGACGTCACCGGCTGGATCGAGAAACGGGCCAACGCCCTGCTCGAAACCCCCGGCGTGGTGCCGCGCATCCCGCTGGCCAGGGCGCTGCGGGAGGGCCTGTGCCGGGAACACGATTTCATCCGCCCCTATGTCCTGGACCTTGGCAACGCCATTGACATGCCGGCCATCCGCTCTGCCGGCCTGAGCATCGGCGTGGACCCTCTGGGCGGGGCGGGGTTGCCGTTCTGGGAGCCTATCGCCGAGCAGTATGGGCTTGATATCAAGGTGGTCAGCACAGTGGTTGACCCGGCCTTCATGTTCATGAGCCTCGACAAGGACGGCAAGATCCGCATGGACTGCTCCTCGGCCCATGCCATGGCCAAGCTCATCGCCCTGAAAGACTCCTTTTCCATCGCCTTCGCCAACGATCCCGACGCCGACCGCCACGGCATCGTCACCGCCGGGCACGGGCTCATGAACCCCAACCACTACATTTCCGTGGCCATCGACTACCTGCTCGCCCATCGTCCGGGCTGGCCGGTGGCGGCGCAGGTGGGCAAGACCCTGGTCACCAGTTCCATGGTCGATCGCGTGGTGGCGTCCCATGGGCGCACGGTGCGGGAAGTGCCGGTCGGCTTCAAGTGGTTCGTGGACGACCTCCTGGCCGGGACGTGCTGCTTTGGCGGCGAGGAGAGCGCGGGCGCGTCCTTCCTGCGCAAGGACGGCGGGGCCTGGACCACGGACAAGGACGGGATTCTGCTCAATCTGCTCGCGGCCGAGATCACCGCCGTGACCGGCAAGGATCCCGGCGACCTCTACAAGGGGCTGGAAGCCAGGCACGGCAGCCCCATCTACGAGCGCCTGCAGGCCCCGGCGGGCATGGCCCAGAAGAAGCTGCTCTCTTCGCTCTCGGCGGAGCAGGTGACCTCGGCCGAACTGGCTGGCGAGCCCATCCTGGCCAAGATCACCCATGCGCCGGGCAACGGCGCGGCCATCGGCGGCCTCAAGGTGGTCACGCAAAACGGCTGGTTCGCGGCACGGCCTTCGGGCACGGAAGACATGTACAAGATCTATGTGGAGAGTTTTCTGGGACGCGAGCACCTTGAGCGCATCAAGACCGAGGCCCAGGGCATGGTCGACGGGGTACTCAAAGGGGTGTGAGGCCGCTGAAAAATCCGTTCTGGACTGCGTTGCACGGCTATTTTGAAGAGCTCATGTAGTCGGCTACACTTCGCCCTTCAAAATTGCCGTGCGCCTTGCCAGAATGGTTTTTGAGCGGCCTCGGCATCTGGAAAAGTCCCTTCTGGACTGCGTTGCGAGGGTTGTGTCCAGAAGACCGAAGAGACTGGATCGCCGCGTCGAAGACTCCTCGCGATGACGTGTTTTCCCGGACCTCGTGACGGGCATAATGCGGCACGTCATCGTAAGCAGAGCACGGCCCGTCATCGCGAGGAGTCTTCGACGTGGCGATCCATCCCCGTCTTCGCCGGCAGCGGATGAACGCAATCCCCCGCGCACCACGATGTCATTCCCGCGCAGGCGGGAATCCATTGCTATATTCTTCTGTCTCGCGCCATGCGGTCACGTCATTCCCGCGCAGGCGGGAATCCATCCCCGAACCCATTCCCGCGACAAAAAAGCCCGCCTTCGTTTCCAAGGGCGGGCTTTTACGCGTCGGGAGCGAAACTACTTTTGCTTCTTGGCCCGTTCCCGGCGCAGCCATTCGTACCACTCATCCATGCCCTGGCCGGTGGTGGCGGAGAGGGCGAATATCTCGATGTCCTTGTTGATGGAGCGGGCAAAGGCGCTGGCGCGGTCCACGTCGAAATTGACGTAGGGCAGCAGGTCGATCTTGTTGAGGATCATGACCTTGGATTCGGCGAAGATGAAGGGATACTTCTCGGGTTTGTCATCGCCCTCGGTCACGCTCAGAATGGTTACCTTATAATCCTCGCCCACGCTGAATTCCGCCGGGCAGACCAGGTTGCCCACGTTTTCGACCACGAGGATGTCCACGCCGTCGAGGCCGAGTTTCACCGTGGCGTCGCGGACCATGGTGCTGTCGAGATGGCAGCCGCCGGCGGTGTTGATCTGCACGGCCTTGGCCCCGGTGGCGGCCACGCGGCGGGCGTCGTTCTCGGTCTGGCAGTCGCCTTCGATGACGGCCATGTTGAACTCACCCTTCAGGTCGGTGAGGGTGCGCTCAAGGAGCGATGTCTTGCCCGAGCCGGGCGAGCTCATCAGGTTGAGGGTCAGGATGCCGCGCGCGCTGAGCTGGGCGTTGAGTTCGGCCGCGACGCTGTCGTTGGCCTCGAGAATATTGCGTACCACATCGACTTTCATGCTTTCCTCCGTTTTATTCGGCTTCGATGTTTTCTATGTAGAGTTCGCGGCCGGAGATGATCTCGTGCCCCAGTTCCGTCGAACACTGCGGGCAAGGCATGATGAGACGCTCTTCCTGGCTTGGGCTGAATTCCTGGCCGCACTGGCGGCAGCGCACGACCATGGGTTTGACTTCAATTTCCATTTTCGCCCCGGCAAAAGGCGTGTTCATGGTCAGGACTTCAAAGGCCATTTCCAGTGCGTCGGGCACGATGGCCGAAATCTGACCGTAAACGATCTTGACCGAGTGCAGTTTTTTGAGGCCGTGCTTGGCCATTTCCTCGCCGATGATCTTGATCAGGCTTTCGGCAATGGACAGTTCGTGCATGATGACTCCATTGGGGTTATGATCGGCGCTCCGATGCGTAAGCCGTGTCCAGGGCGTTGTCCAGATGAATGCGGGTGCGCGTCAGGACTCCGCCTGAAAGGGTGCAGCGGTGCATCTCCCAGTCCTGGTGGTTGATGATGTCGATGACGCCGCGCGCGCTGGCACCGACCAGGGGCAGCAGGGCTTCGAGGTCGCTGTCCACGTCGATGAAACCGCCTTCGTGTACAAAATCGAGGACGTGTCCGCTCGTCTCGCATTCGTAGGCGGATAGCTGCGCAAGGCAATTCTTCAGTTGGTGTTCGTCAAGTCCGGCCAGATGGCCATAAACGCGAAAGTCGTGGGGCATGGGTGGTCCTTGATGCTCAGTCCGGGAGTACGAAGCAGGTGTAGCCTTCGTGGGAGAGGACGGCGACGAGGTAGGGATCGGAAAAGCGGCGGTCCAGGATGACGATTCGTGCCTTCCCGCCGGACACTGTCCAGGCTGGAACCTGCACCGCGATGCGGTTCTGCGGTCCGGATGACCATGACGCCTGGACCATGCCCTGGCGCAGCAGATCCTTGTCGCGCAGCACCTGCAGCAGCGACCCCAACGAGTCGGGCATGGTCTGGCCGAAGGTCTCCTCCGGGTCGCTCGGGTTCATGGCCCGGATCAGTTCCATGTGTGTGGCCACGGGAACGTAGATGGACTCCCGTGGGCGGGTCGGCAGGCGCGAGAGTTCGTTGTAGGCGTCAAGCTCGATGAGCTTGACCTGGGCATCGTCCAGTACCTCGTGCAGGCCCTGGGGCAGGGGCGCGGTTTCCGGAGTCTGTCTGGTCCAGACCTGGTGGATGCGTTTCTGCCCGCCACGCTCCATGATGGCTATCTGCGGTGACTGCAGCGTCACGCCCACGCCGTTGCGGGACAGCACGAGATCCTGACCCGCCCCCCACAGACGGAAGTGCTTCGGAAAAGTGGCGGCGAGTTTCTCCAGTACTTCCTGCAGATCCCAGCGTGGCGAAATGGTGCAGACTTTCATGCCCAGCTTGTTGGCGCTCTGGATCCATTCGGAATTTTTCGGCACGGGACAGAACAGGATTCTTCCCCCCCATGGCGCTTCCACCAGAGGGGTTTCCTGCATTTTGACGATGAGCCACTTTGAGCCGGGAAGGGGGAACATGCTCTCGTCGCCGGGCACGAATTTAAAGCGCATCTGCTCAAGGACCGTTTTGACCAGGGGCAATCCGGTGCGGGGAACGCGCTCCTCTTTTTTTGGACCCGCCGAGCTCGCATTGACATTGTCCTGCCCGGTCCCGCCAGGCGCAGGGGGAGCGGGCGGCAAAACTTCGGGCACGATCTGAACCTGAGGCTGCAGTGGCGCGGTCTGAACCTGCGGGGCGGGGATCGACGCGGCGTTCCGGGCCTGTCTGGATGGCTGGGACGGGGCGGCCTGTGTTACGCGGGACGAAGCGGGCTGTGATTGGGCTGTTGCTGCGGGTGGCGCCGGTGGCAGGGTCGGCGACGGCGGCGCGGGGGGCGCAGGACTCTGCGCCCCGGCGGTGACAGGAAGAATGATCTCCTGCCCGACGCGCAGGGTGTTGCTGTCCGGAACATCGGGGTTGAGCTGCAGGAAAAGCTCCATGTATTCGCTGAAGATCAGTTTTCGCGACACCCCGTGCGCCTGGAGAATCTGGATCAGGGTGTCTCCGCTGCGGACCACGTAGGGCGTCTTGTCGTAGGAGCCGGCGGGAGGCGCTGGTCTGGGGGGTGTTACGGCGATGCCGGAAGCCGATGAAAAATCGGGAATCTGGATGACCTGGCCCGGCAGCAGACGGTTCATGTCAGGGATGTGCGGGTTCAGGGTCTGGATGCGCGGCAGGAGCGTCTGGATTTGCGATGCCGAATATCCTTTTGATTCCAGTATCTTGAAGAGCCACTCGCCCTGTTTTACGACGTGATCTTCGCCTGGTTGACGATCGACGGGGATATTCTTCTCAAAAAAAAGACGCAGCGGTTTTTCTGAAAATCCTGGGCTGGTTATGCTTGTCAGGAAGCATAGAGCGAGAATAAGAAGAACAGCACGTCTCATGTTTTTCAAGTGGATCCGTTATTTGTGGATGATCGTTTCAGGTAATGGAACCAAGGATATAGCAAAAAGGATGCGGACTGTCACTGCACTTTGCGTAAAGGTATTTCCCAGAACGATTCAAAGGAGTATATCATGTATGTAGGCCTTGTCATGGATAAGCATGTCCCCACCATCACTGCAGATACACTGATTATCAAAGCTGATCGCATGATGGAGGAGCACAGGCTCTGGATTCTGCTCGTTGTGGAAAATGGAAAACTCAAGGGATACGTGGCCAAGGAGGATATCCGCGCCGCGCTGCCTTCCGGGGCGACCACATTCAGCAAGCATGAACTGAACTATCTTCTGTCTCGGATGACTGTTAAAGAGCTGGTGAGAACCGGCATGCCTACCGTGACACCTGAAACTGAAATCGAGGTCGCGGCCAAGATCATGCACGACAGGGATCTGGCCGGCCTGGCCGTCATCGACAAAAAAGACCGGCTTAAAGGCTACATCAGCCGGGGTTCCATGCTGGCCGTGCTGGTGGAGGAGATGGGGCTGGAACTTGGGGGGCATCGCATCGCCATCGAAGCCGAGGATCGCAAAGGGCTCATGGCCGAACTCAGCAGGCTTTTTTTCGACCTTGGGGTGAACATCCTGTCCACGTCGACCTTTTTTCGGGGCAATCAGCGTCTGCTGGTCTTCCGAGTCCGCGCTGACGACACCGAAGCCTTGCAGCGGGTGCTGACGGACAAGGGTTACACCATCGCAGGACCGGAGCGTTTTGAGGAGGAGTGGACGTAATCCCTGTCTTGCATGAGAACACCGGGCTGACATCAGAATCGGTCGCGAGCTTCAGGCTCGCGGCCGATTTTTGCATCATGAGGAACGTTATTTGAAATACGAGCAGCAGTAGTCGGTCACCGTCCGGACCTTGACGGAAAACCTGGCGTTTTCCGGGATATCAAATGTCATGCCGTCGCGTACGCTTTTCCATTCGGTTTCACCGGGTAGAAGCACGTCCAGGTCGCCGGACTGGATTTCCATCAGCTCCTTTTCGGCGGTGCCGAATTCATATTCCCCTGGCAGCATGATTCCCAGGGTCTTTTTTGTTCCATCGGCAAAAACAATCGTTCGGCTGGTGACCTTCCCGTCGAAGTAGATGTTGGCTTTTTTCAGCACTGTTACGTTGGAGAATTCTGTCATGGCTTTCTCGCTGCTGGTTTAGGTGCGGGGTGGAAGGCTCTTGTAGCGCACGGCATCCTGGACTGTCATCCCCGAGGTGGGTCAAAAAAGAAAAGGCCCGCGGGGGGCCTTATCTCAGTTCAGTTTGGAAGTGATGTTGTGGTCGATCCATTGCGGGTCCCACCACTCGATGGGCTGCACCTCAATGCCGGAAACGAGCATGCCGAAATGTAGATGGTCGCCGCCGGCCATGCCCGTGGCGCCGGTCTTGCCGATGATCTGGTCGCGTTGCACGGTCTCGCCCTTCTGGACGTGGATTTCGCTCAGGTGCGAGTAGAGCGACTGCAGGCCAAACCCATGGTCGATGACCACCACATTGCCGTAGATGCCCATGAACTCCGCCAGGATGACGCGTCCGGTATTGCCGGCCGGCACCGGTGCGGCCGCAAGCGACGCGAGGTCCACGCCAAGATGGGTCTGGTGATCCACGGCCTTGCCCTGGTACATGTATGTACGGCTGTCGGCGAAAGCGGCCATGGGCGCGCTGTTGGGCAGGCGCACGAAGGTGCCGTCCCAGAGTTTCTGGGGCACGGTGTCCTTGCCGAGTTCGAGCAGGAAAGCGACGTTCTTGGCGCGCAGCTCGGAGTTGACCTTTATGAACAGATCGATGGTCGAGGTCGCATCGGGATAGAGGTCTGCGAACTGCCCCATCTTGGACTGCAGGAAATTGTCGGAAATGTTGATGCTGTCGTGCCTGAATTTCTTCATCAGCGGACGGAAGTTGAAGCCCACCGTGGATTCGTTGCCGGCCAGATCGGAAGCCAAAAGCACCGGCGTCACACCCTTGGGGTCAGCGTTGTACGGGAGGGCGAAGAAACAGAGATACTTGCCGGGCTGGTATGGATATCCGGCAAAAAAGTGGTCGCCCAGCCTCACGCCACTGAGGGCCAGTTCCTCGTTGGTGCTGTACACCACAAGGCCCGTTCCACCGTGATTGACGTTATGCTGGCCGGAGAGCACGGAGATGACGGGCGGCTTGGAATCGAGGTCCATCTGGCGCACAAGCTGAGCCTGGTTGCCGCGCCCCAGGCGATGCCAGGAGGCGTCCTTTACCGTGACCGTCAGGGTCAGCAGTTCGTTTTTGAGTCCGGCCTTGGGCAGGGTGAATTCTTCGCGCAGTTCCCTGGTGCCGGGGGGAAGGGTCTTGTTCATGATGTCCACGGCGGTATCGCCCTGGAAGACTGTCACCTGCAGGCTGCGCAGGTCGGACCCCTTGTCCGCCGCAGTCACGGTGAATACCGTTCGGGTGCTGGTCGTTGCCTGTTCGGGGGTCAGCGTCAGGGTCGGCGGAGTCCATTCCGCCTTGACGTAATACAGGGCTCCCAGCGCTCCGAGGAGGAGCAGGAAGACAAGAAAAAAAGCCGAAGAAATGGGGTTTCTCATACCATCTGCCTGTGTTTTAAGGTCATGTGCGTTGGAAAGCGGTCAAGGTCTGTGGGTTCGGATGTCAGGGAGGCGGCCAGGGCCGCGTGAAAACGCCGTAAGCATGGACATGCTACGGGCGAGGTTCAATTTTGGCAAGTTTGGGGAACACTCAATCGCGTAGAAGCTGATTTCCCAATTGTTCCAGAATGTTATGGCGAGCAAGGCTGGTGCGCCAGATTTTCGGAATGTTTTTCTCCCCGTACCATGCTCCTGCCAGTTGACCGTATGCTGCCAGGGCTCGCGGGCCATGCGGCAGGCAGCGCAGGCCGCCTTCGGCAAAGGAAGTGCTGTCCCGGAAGGCGGTTATGGCCGCCTGCAGCGCGAGCCCGGCCTTTGAGTTTGCCGGGTTGGTGGAGCCTTCGCACAGGGCTGCGATTTCGGGGCAGAGGTTTTGCGGCTGTTCCGGGTGCAGGACTATCTCTTTGTCTGCGCCGTGCAGAGCATCAAACATCATGGCTGCCAGCACCCTGCAGGCGTCCAGGCTCTGGGGCGCGGAGTGCGTGGTGATGGTTGCTTCGGTCACGGCAGTCAGCATGTCTTCCCGGTCAGAGGCGAAAAATGTCACTACCGGGGCCACACGGGCCAGACAGGCGTCGCCCTGGGTCATGCTTTCGTCCAGCGGGTTCCAGGTGCGCTCGAAACGCAAAATGGCCTGTTTGACGGTTTCGTCAATGAAATCGCAGGTCTCGGTCGAACTGAGGTAGCCGTAGCGAAACCAGCTCGTGTAGCGGATCATCTGGTCGCGCTGGTCCGTGCCCCTGTTTTCGATCAGGCTTTCGGACAGACTAAGGGCCATGGCGGTCCCGTCGCCCCAGAGGCCCGGGGAAAGCGGCGCGTCAGCGGAAACTTCATCCGGATTCGATCCGGCCAAGGCTTCGCAGACCGCCAGGCCGACAAGGCTTCCCTGCATCTTGTCCGGATCAGGCCTTGGCACGGTCCATCGCCTCCTGGTCGTATTTGCGCTGCACTTCTTCGTAGGCATTGGCCAGGTCGCGCAGGATGGCCAGGGATTGCTGCGCTTCCACCAGATCGAGTTTGCGGATGGCGAAACCGGCGTGGATGATGACGTAGTCGCCAAGGGCTGCCTCTCCATCGAGAAGCATGAGGGATGCGGTGACAAAGGTTTCGCCTTCGCCGACGCGGCACTGCGCCACGCCATTCTCTATGGATTCAATCTTGGCTGGGATGGCCAGACACATAACGGCTCCTTAGTTGGGGGTGCAGGTTCCTCCGGCGCTCTTTATCTCGAGGATGATCGATTCGATCATCACGGGCATGGACGAGATCGCCGTGGGGGAGAGTTCCAGGGCCATGGAATCATAATCGAAGGGCTCCATGCCGATGACCACCGCCTCGGGGCGGTTGCCGACGATTTCGCACATGCCCAGCGTGTCGACGAGGTCGGTCTGGTGCATGGAGTCGCGAAAGGCCAGACTTTTGCGCAGATCCTCGCCCAAAAGCCGGTAGACGGAGCCGGGCTTGTCATCGCAGAGCACGGCGTCGCAGACAATGAGGTAATCGGATTCAAGGATGGGGCCCATCAGCCTGGTGCCCAGGGTGCCGCCATCCATGAGGGTGACGTTGTCTGAAAACGTGTATTTTTCCTGCATTTGCTCTATGCAGCGCACACCGATACCTTCATCGGTGAAAAGAATGTTGCCCACGCCAAGAACGAGAATGCGCTTGTCAGTCATGCACGTGTCCATGTTTGAAGATATAATGGGAAACAGCTACGCAAATTCGCGGATTGGTTCAAGGGAGGAATGGGCCCCGAAATCGGGGCCCATCTCTTTTACAGGATCTTGAACTTGCGAACCTGGTTGGTCTTGGAATCGATGACATGCACGCCGCAGGCGATGCACGGGTCAAAGGAGTGCACGGTGCGCAGAATTTCCACCGGGCGTTCCGCATCGGCGATGGGAGTGCCGATGAGCGCTTCCTCCACCGCAGACATTTTGCCGGCCGCGCAGCGCGGACCGAAGTTCCAGGTCGAGGGAACGACGAGCTGGAAGTTCTCGATCTTGCCGCCCTTGATCTTGATCCAGTGACTGAGCGCGCCACGGGGAGCGTTGACATAGCCCACGCCTTCGGCCTCGTCGGGCATGGTCCAGTCCTGGTAGATCTTGTTGTTGCCGCTTTTCACGTTTTCGACCAGTTCGTTGACCCATACCATGAGCTGGTCGGCGATGACCTTGGTCTCGATGCCGCGAGCGGCCGTACGGCCAAGGGTGGAGAAGAGGGCCGGAGCGCCGACGCCAAGATAGCCCAGCACGTAATCGACGAGTTTCTTCACTTCCGGATGTCCCTTGCCGTAGGCGACCAGGACCGTTGCCAGGGGGCCGGTTTCCATGGAGTTGCCGTCATAGCGGGGTGCCTTCATCCAGGAGTAGCGGTCGCGGTCCTCGTAGCTGGTATACTGCGGTTCGGTCACGCCCTTGTAGGGGTGGTAAGCCTTGTCGCCTTCGTACCAGCTGTGGCGGACGTGTTCCTCGATCAGTTTGGGATCGAAATCGCCGACTCCGCCGATATTGCGGTTGTAGATGACGCCCTGGGGGATCCAGCGGCTGTTGATGTCGTTTTCGACGGACGGGAATTCGCCGAAGCTCATGAAGTTGGTGGTGCCGCCAATGCCCGCCCAATCCTTGTAGTAGGACGCAACGGCCAGCAGGTCCGGGATGTAGCATTCGTCGATGAACTGCTTGGTTTCCTGGAACAGGCCGACAAATTCGGCGATGCGTTCGTCGGTCAGGCTCTCGTAACAGGTTACGCCGCCGACCACGGTGAACTGGGTGTGCGGGTTCTTGGCGCCGAAAACGGCCATGGCGCGGGCTGCCTTGACCTGCAGGTGCAGGGCTTCGAGGTAGTGCGCGGTGGCGATGAGGTTTACTTCGGCGGGCAGGTAATAGGCCTTGTGGCCGCCGAGGAAGTAGGCATTGGTGAAGATGCCGAGCTGGCCGGAATCAACCAGGCTCTTGACCCTGTCCTGTACGGCTTTCAAATCTTCAGCCTTGGTCACGCGGGTCGAGATGGAGTTGGCGATGGATGCGGCTTTTTTGGGATCGGCGGTCAGGGCGCCGGTCACGTCAACCCAGTCCAGAGCGTGCAGATGATAGAAATGCACGATGTGGTCATGCAGGAACTGGGCGGCCAGCACCAGGTTGCGAATCAGGCGCGCGTTGTCGGGCAGGTTGGCATCCACGCCCACGGCATTGTCCACGCAACGTGTGGAGGCCAGCGCGTGGGTGTAGGTGCACACGCCACAGGCGCGCTGAGTGAAGTGCTGTGCGTCGCGGGGATCGCGACCTTTGAGGATCAGCTCAAGGCCACGGAAGAGCTGTGAGCTGGACCAGACATTGGTGACCTTGCCCTGGTCCACTTCGACTTCGATTTTGAGGTGACCTTCGATACGGGTTACGGGGTCCACGATGATGGGGCCCTTGAAGGTTGTATCCATGGGGGTGGCGATGACACCCGGGGCTTGGTTGGGTTTGCAACCGGACATATGTACTCTCCTCTGGATTCAGTAAAGGTTAAGCCTCACGCGACAGCCAGGTTACGCTTCTTCGTAGAACGGGGAAGCGTAGTCCCAGAAATCGGGCTCACTGCACCCGATACAGGGGTGGCCGGCCTGGACGGGCCAGTTTGTCTGGTTGAACTTGACCTTGGGGCAGTTGTTGTAGGTCATGGGGCCTTTACACCCGAGCTGATACAGGCACCAGCCCTTGCGCGCTTCTTCCGAATCAAAGGAGGGCGCGAACTCGCCGGCTTCGTAATGGGGCAGGCGCTCACAGAGTTCGTGCACGGTTTCGTTGAAGAACATGAGCGGACGATTGAGGTCGTCCATTTCCGGGATGGCCAGGTTGTGGGTCAGCAGATGGACGATGGTTCCGACCAGGTTGTAGGGGTTGGGCGGACAGCCGGGAATGTTGACGGCGTTGACGCCCAGATGCTTCAAGGCGTCGTTGATGCCCTTGGCATCGGTCGGGTTGGGTCTGGCGGCCTGCACGCCGCCATAGGTGGCGCAGGTTCCGTAAGCAATGGTGGCCAGGGCCTTGGGCAGGATTTTAGAGTTGATTTCAAGCATGGTGTGTCCGCCGACCATGCCATAGATGCCGTTGTCTTTCATCGGAATTGCGCCTTCAACGACACACAGGAAACCATGCGGAGAACTGATGGCCTCCTGCAGGGCTTCTTCGGCCTTGTGACCTGAGGCAGCCATGATGGTCTCATGGTAGTCGAGGCTGATCGTGTCCAGGATCAGGTCGTCGATAAAGGGTCGAACAGCGCGCAGAATGGATTCAGAGCACCCGGTACATTCCGCGTTGTGCAGCCAGACCACGGAAGGACGCCTGGGAGAAGTCAACGCCAGGGCGATTTTGTTGGCAAATGACGCCTCCATGCCCATGACCGCTGCGATTGTGGTGCAGAACTTCATGAAGTCTCGACGTGAGACCCCACTTTTCGCCAACCGCTCTTCGGCCCCGGGTTTGCCTAAACCTACAGAAACCTTCATAGCACACCTCCATCAGTGTATGAATAAAAGACAGGTCGTGATTGTTGTTGACCTATCATGTCCACATTCGGCAAGGTCATCTTGTTGATAATTTCTTTTCTTTCCCGTTACATGGCGATGCCGGTGAGGTCAATACGTACTCCAAAAAAATAGGTATAGTATCACGATTTTAGATATAAAATCCAATATGCATCGCAATGGCTTATTTGAATGCCTATGTGTTACTTTTTTGTAAAATAGTAGTGACTTACGCGGGAAGCGGCAGGTTCAAATGTTCACTTCGTATCTGACTCATGTTATCAGTTTGAAATTTAATGCGAATTTCATATTTTTTGGGAGTTGTGAGCGGAAACAGCGGGGGAGGGCATTTCTCATTCTTGAACTTGGCCCAAAGCCTGAGTAGTGATGAAAACATGATGTCATGGTTTGGCCGCTTGCCAGGCCGCTTGAGAGGAGGTGACTTATGGACAAACAGATCATTCTTGACGCCTTCATGTTCCGCCACGCATGCAAGGAGTTCGATCCAGGGCTTAAGGTCGCCGAAGAGGATTTCCTCTTCATACTGGAAACAGCCCGTCTGTCGCCGAGCTCCTTTGGGTTCGAGCCATGGCAGTTTCTGGTTGTCCAGGACATGAATTTTCGCAGGAAACTCCTGCCGCACACCTGGGGCGGGAAGGGGCAGATTCCAACGGCGAGCCATTTTCTGGTCTGTCTGGCCATGAAGACACCGCTGCTCAAGTTCGACAGTGTCGGTATCGCCGATTTCATGCGCCAGATCCAGGAACTGCCCGAGGACCGCATTACTGCACGCACAGAGTATTACGCCACCTTCCAGCAGTCCGATTTTCGCCTGCTCGACAGTGACCGGGCCATGTTCGACTGGGCCTGCAAGCAGTGCTACATCGCCCAGGCCAACATGATGACGGCGGCGGCGCTTATCGGCATCGACTCCTGTCCCATCGAAGGATACGCGCAGGATAAGGTGGACGAGGTGCTGGCCGAGGATTTCGGCGTGGATCTCGACGAGTACGGGGTGGCTTACATGCTTGCTTTCGGCTACCGGGCAAAACCTCCTAAACGCAAGACGCGCAGGCCTCTTGAGCAGATGGTGCGTTGGTTCTAGATGTCCGGAAACATGCCTGAAGAAGAGAATATCGTGGCTGAAGACTACACCATCGCGGACGTTTCCAAATACTGCATGGCCACGGACCTGGGACTCGAGTGCGTCTGCTCGAAGCGGTCCTCGGTCACCATCGGTACGGGCACCACCTCCAAAAAGGAGGATAGTACTCTCTACTACTACGCCAAGCAGATCGATGACGAGCTTTTGGCCCTGCAGTCCCTCAATGCCCATTGGGCGCCCTCGGGTCCGGCTCTGGAAGTGACCATGCAGGAGCTGATCACTCAGTATCAGCCTGAAGTCGACATTTTCCTCAAGCAGGTCAAACCCGTCATCCAGAAGATCGCCAAGGCCGTGGCCAAGGGCGACCGCCTCCGCAAGAACGGCAAACCCTATTCGGCGGCCATGGAGTATAACAACGCCCTTGGTCTGGATGAGCAAAACGTACGCGCCCTGTTCGGCCTCGGACTGACGTATCTGCAGTACAACCAGCACGACAAGGCCCAGACGGTCTTCGAGCAGCTCATCGCCCTCGACGGGTTCGCTTCCGCCGAGTACAAGCATCTCTTCAACCAGTTTGGCATCGAACTGCGCAAGCAGGAAATGTCCGAGCAGGCCTGTCGCTACTATCAGCGCGCGCTGGAGGTATGTGCCACCGACGAGAACCTGTATTTCAATCTGGCCCGGGCCTATGTGCAGGGCGGCAGGGTCGGCGAGGCTGAAGGCGCTTTGGAAAAATGTCTGCGCATCAATCCCGGACATGAAGAAGGGGTGAAATTCAGAAAGTATATCAGCTCGTTGTCGCTGACCTGACCAGGACGTTACTGCAAAAGTCGTGTGCAGTTCGCAGGCTTTTGCGTCTGAGCGGGATGGGCTTCGTGGATCAGTCGGCGTCTTTGAGGCGCATGTGCACGTGGGGGATGCCCGCTTCTTCAAACTCCTCTCCGCAGGCGGTAAAGCCATGTCTGCGGTAGAATCCGATGGCCCTGGTCTGGGCATGCAGTTCAAAACGGGAAAAGCCGTCCTGACGGCACTGCTGCAGCATGAACTGCAGGAGCTTGCTGCCCATCCCCTGGCCACGCCAGGCTTCGCGCACGGCCAGTCGCTGCAGGAAGGCCCGGTCGCCTTGGTAGCGGATGCGTCCGCAGGCCACGGGTTCGCCATCAATTTCTCCGAGAACGTGCAGCGCAGAGAGGTCGTGCCCGTCCATTTCGTCGGTATGTCGGATGCCTTGTTCCTCCATGAAAACAATGGCCCGGATCATCAGCACCCGGATCAGGTCATCCGGCGAATTCACGCGTTTGAACATGAAATATCCTGTGCGCCAGGCTTTTGCCTGGCGCGGTAATGGTTATTTTTCGGGTTCGGCTGTCCGGTTGGCCGGAGTCGCCGTTTGTGCCGGGGTTTCTGGAGTGGCGTTCGTTTCCTGGCTAAAAAACAGGGGCCGCAGGTTGGCCGCCATTGTCTGGATGTAGCCCTTGTCCCAGGCCATGCCCAGGACCACGAAAAGAGCCAGCAGCACGGCCCAGCGTTTCCATGGCGCCTTTTTTTCCGCAAAGGGGTCGACCATGGAGCGCTTGGCTCCCTGCGGCAGTTCGGCCAGCTTGGTCAGGGTGGTTCCGAAGGGGATGTTGATGCTGGCCTTGGTGTTCACGGCCCAGCCTCCGGCGTCGAGGATGGGCGCGAGGTTGCGCTGGCGGAGCTTGAGGTAGGCGATGAGCATGGATGGGCCGGAAATCATGAGCACGACGCCGCCGATGACCAGAGGCATCTGCCACATGGCCAGGCTCAGAAACCCGGCCATGACCGAGGCAATGGCCGTTCCCAAGGCTCCCAGGGCCAGGCCGATGGCAGCGAAGATGCCTGCGAACTTGCCCACGTCGAAAGGAGTGGGGGGCTTGCCGGGTTCGCTCCCCTTGCCCGCGCTTGTCAGTTTCGATCCGGCGGCAGCGTCCACGGCGCTGTCCTTGGCTGCGGCGAATTTGGCGATCTGGTCTCCGATCATGCGGCCGACGCGCTTGTACGGGGACAGGAAGGCTTCGCGCACGCTGATGGGATGTTCCACGATCTTGACGATGGTGGCGTCCCAGTCCCGACCGAGACGGTCATAGAAGATGCCGTTGCGCCCGACCATGAGGTTGTCGGAGTCGCCGCCGGTAAAGGCGGCGGCGATGTGCATCTGCTCCGTGCTTCCGCTCCGGGTACAGCGGCAGTAGGCGAGATAGGTCTGACTCAGGGACGCCAGGGTCGCGTGCGCGTCGGGGCTTGCAACACGGACGCAGAACTCGCAGGCCCGTCCGTCCAGATACAGGGTGCCCGCCTGGAAGATGGCCATGCGATTTTGGGCGTAGAAATCGCGGAACGCCACAAAATTGTTGAGCAGAACCAGAAGGTCACGGGTGAAGTGCACCAGCCTGGTCACACCCTCGAAACTCTCCACCTGTTCAGCCAGGCTCAGGTCTTCGGCAATGATCTTTTCCAGCTCATGACGACTGTTGCCGCCAAGCAGTTCCCGCAGGCGCTCAAGCCCCACACCCTCCACCTCGTGGCCGGCTTTTTCGGCGAGCCAGGCCTCGTGAGGTTCCAGAACGGACTTGATCTGTTCCCACTGGGCGTGGTCCAGATTGCTCACGTCACCGAACAGAGGAGTGACCACCGTGTTCCTGAATACAGCCATGGCCTGCGTCCAGGCGGGGTTGAGGCCCGTTTCCAGCGGCAGCGGGCGGCCCGCTTCGATGCGTGCCAGGGGGAAACGCTCCAAGTCCGCGTCAAGGCGCAGTTCATTGGGAGAAATGGTCTCGTAGGCGGTCAGCGCGGGATTCAGGGCTTCCTGGGCCTTGGGATCGAAGGCGGCCAGGTCGCAGCGGGTGAAATAATCGTCGAGCTTGCCCCGCAAGCCGTTTACGATATCCCATGCCGCCGTGGTATTTTCGTTCAGGGGCAGCACGGTCTGGGCATTCTGTCTGGCCTTGTCCTGCCACTCCACGTAGCGCGCCGCAGCCTCATAAAACGATTCGACCTGGTCCGCCGAGATGCCTGGCGTGCCGCCCCGGTCCTCAACGCTGCCTACGCAGGCCATGATCTCTTCGATGAGGCCTTGCATGGCCTGATCACGGGCCGAGGCGGGGGTGATGACTCCGTCGCCGTTGAAGGGGGCGTCGCGCAACAGGGCCTCGGTTCCGGCCACATGTTCGATGGTGATGGCCTCCGCCCCTTCCTGTCCCAGGAAATTCTGGATTCGTCTGGCCGAAGCCAGCAATCGTTGCCCCTCGGGGATGGAATCGTTGATTGCGGTAAGCGGCAAGGATGAACTGCCCGCCATCAGGGGGCGCAGATCGCTCAGCACGGAGCAGACCCAATCCACGGCGGCCAGGATCTCCGGGGCTCGTACGCGGCCGTCGCCGTTGGTGTCGAGCATGGCCAGGGTGCGCGGGTCGAATTCGAGCCCGTCCACCGGACAGCTCAAGGCCGCCCACAACTTTTGATCCAGTTCATGCAGGTGCAAGAGGTCTTCGGCGGTGTCGAGCCTGACCTGATCAAACCCGCCAAGGCGGAAAAAACGCCAGCGGTGTGGGGACGACGAGACTGGTTCCATGCATTGCTCCTTGTCGGATGATGGCTGCGGTTCTTGCGGGCGGCGCGAGTCATGCTTACGCTCAAGGCGGAGCCTATATCAAGGGCCAATGCCTGGCTCTGTGTCCCGAGGCAATTGCCTGGCGCTCAACTCCTGATGCGCGTTGGCCGGTCACGGAGAATCTCTGTCAGCGCGGCGATCTTGCCGGGCATGTCCCGTGCTTCGGTGATCTCGGTGACCAGGGCCGCGCAGCGTGCCCCGTGCGCGACAACTTCGGCCAGATTGTGCTCCTTGATTCCGCCGATGGCGACAAAGGGAAGGTCGATCCCGCCAGCCACGAAATCCAGATATTCAAGGCCTACGGGCGCACAGACGTCTTCCTTGGTGGCTGTCTGGAAAATCGGGCCAACGCCGATATAGTCCGCCCCCTGCGCTACAGCTGCACGCGCCTCTTCCGGGGCATGGGTCGAGAGGCCGATGGCCGTGTTTTCACCGACCAGGGAGCGTACCGCCGCCACGGGCAGGTCCTCCTGGCCAACGTGCACCCCGTCGGCCCCGACCAGCAGGGCCAGATCGATGTCGTCGTTGATGATGAAAGCCGCCCCGGCCGCGCGGGTCATGGCCCGCAGGCGCAGGCATTCCTCGTACTTGCGGCCCATTTTCTTCGCCTTCTCCCGGTACTGGATGATGCGTATCCCGCTGTCCAGCATGGCCCGCACCACCTCTTCGTTGCTCCGCCCAAGGGAGAATTTTTCGGCGGTCAGGCCATAGAGGCCGCCGGTTCGTATCAGGCTGGTCACCAGTTCGCGTCCGTTCATGAGCGCTCCTTATAAAGGGTATGAAAATGATGGAGGATCACGTCGGCCTGCATGGCCGCGGCCATGCCCACGCCGGGGGACAGGGGCGGGGTGTGGGCGGCGCAGGCAGTGGCGTGGTCGCCGACAATGACGAGGCCGGGGCCAAGGGTCCGGGCCCGCATCTCTGCGGCGCGGCCCATGCCGCCCAGGCCCGATGCGCCGACAACCAGACGTCCTGCGGAGGCCATGGTCTCGATGATGAGCTTCTTGGTGCGCGGGTCGTCCACGGCTTCAACCACGGCGTCGCAGACTCCGAACAGTCCGGGCATGTTCCGGGCGTCCACAGGTAGATGATGAGCCTCTATCCTGACCGCCGGGTTTATGGCCAGCAGGTTGTCGCTAAGGGCCAGCACCTTGGGGCGGCCGATCTGGGTCAGGGTGAAGTGCTGGCGGTTCAGGTTGGATGACTCCACCGTGTCCGCATCGGCCAGGATCAGGTGCGTGAATCCGCTGCGGACCAGATGCATGGCGCAGTTGGAGCCAAGGCCTCCGGCCCCGATGATACCGATTGTGATCCGGCGCAGAAAGCCCAGAAAATCTGCATCAAGGTATCGCGAAAGTCCCTCTTCAAAGGTGTTCACGCGCATCCCTCGATGGGTTCCCAGTCCTTGAACACGGGCTGGTACCCGTGGCGTTGCAGCATGGCCTCCATTTCAGCCACGCTGCGCGGATCCGAGATCTCGAACTGGCCGGCCTGACCGGGCTTTGCGTGTCCGCCCACGGCGGTGCTGACCCCGGCGGACATGCGTGTCACGCCCAGGGGCAGGATGTTGTCGCGAAAGGCCGGAGCCTCACGGGTGGAGATGGTGATGGACAGGCGCGGCAGGAAGATGCGCAGGGCGGTCATGGCCTGCACCAGTTCCCGGTCCGAAACCACGCAGGCCGGCTGGAATGCTCCGGCATGGGGGCGCATGCGCGGCAGGGACACGGCCACGTCCACGCCGGGGTAGCGTTTCTGCAGCCAGGCCGCGTGCAGGCCGGTGACGTAGATCTCCCTGCGCCAGTCGGTCAGGCCGAGCAGGGCTCCGATATTGATCACGCGCAGGCCCGCCTCGGCCCCGCGCTGCGGGGTGTCCAGGCGAAAGGCATAGTCGCGCTTGGGCCCGGCGGGGTGCAGCTTGGCGTAGAGGTCGGGGTCGTAGGTTTCCTGAAATACGGTCAGCCCGTCCACTCCCGCACGTGCCAGGCGTGCGTAGTCCGCTGTTTCCATGGGGAAGACTTCCAGCGAAATGGAGGGAAACAGGGGGCGCAGGACCCGCACGCAGGATTCCAGATAGTCCACCCCCGCCTTGTGCGGGGCTTCGCCGGTCAAGAGCAGCAGGTGCTTTAAGCCCGTGGCGGCGATGGCCTGTCCTTCGGCCCGGACCTCATCGAGGCTGAGCCGGGTGCGCGGGATGGCGTTGGGGGCCGCGAAGCCGCAGTAGCGGCAGTGGTTGGCGCAGTGGTTGGACACGTAGAGCGGGGTGAACAAGCTCATGGTGCGGCCGAAATGGCGCAGGGTCAGCTCGTGTGCGCGTCTGGCCATGGCCTCCAGGTGCGGGGACGCCGCCGGGGAGATCAGGGCCGCGAAGCCTTTTTCGTCAATGCGCTCCCGGTTGATGACCGATTTGGCCTCATCGTCGGTCACGGACGCAAAGCGTTCGCGCAGCGGGGCGCGGGCAAGATGCAGGGCTTCGGGCAGAAAGCTCATGACGCCGCTCCGGAGTCGTCCAGAAAACCGGTCAACGGCGAGGACGCCTGCGCAAGGGTGGCGACGGCGCCTGGCCCGGCAAGCCAGGCCTGGCGACCTGCGGCCACGGCCCGTCCGAAGGCGCGGCCCATGAGCACGGGGTCCGCGGCCGTGGCGATGGCCGTGTTGACCAGGCAGGCCGCCGCCCCCATCTCCATGGCCTGGCAGGCCTGGCTGGGCGTGCCGATCCCGGCGTCGACGATGATGGGCAGGTCCATCTCCTCGATGAGGATGCGGATCATCTCTTCGGTTTTAAGGCCCCGGTTGGTGCCGATGGGCGCGCCCAAGGGCATGATCGCAGCGGCCCCTGCGTCGGCGAGGGCGCGGGCCACATACAGGTCCGGATTCATGTACGGCAGGACTACAAAACCTTCTCTGGCCAGGACTTCCGTGGCTTTGGCCGTCTCGTACCCGTCGGGCAGCAGATAGCGGTTGTCGGAGATGACCTCGATCTTGATCCAGTTCCCGCAACCCATGGCCCGCGCCAGGCGGGCGATGCGCACGGCCTCGTCGGCGGTGCGCGCTCCTGACGTGTTGGGCAGCAGGGTCATGTGGGAGGGGATGTGCTTCATGACATTGTCCGCCTTGCCGTCCAAATCCACCCGGCGCAGGGCCACGGTGATGACCTCGGAGCCGGAGGCCTCGCACACCGGCGCGATGAGCGCGTCGTTGCCATACTTGCCGGTGCCGGTGAACAGGCGGCTGCCGAGGCGCTTGCCGCCGATTTCAAAAAAATCGTTGTTTTCCATGGAGGTTCTCGCTGTTTGCGGTGAGGAAAGGTGCGGTGACGTCATGGCCTAAAAATTGGTCAGCCGCCGCCGACAAAACTCAGAAGTTCGAGCCGGTCGCCGTTACAAAGGGCGGTGGATGCGAATTTGTCGCCGGCCACGATGCCCTGGTTCAGTTCGGCCACGACCACGGATGGATCGAGGTTCATGGACAGGATCAGGTCCTGCAGGGTCTGGCCGGGCTTTATGTCCTGGGTGCGTCCGTTGACGGTGATGTGCATGATGGCCTCCGGGGTGTGGTGCAAGCGGGCGGGGGAGGCAGAAAAAGAAAACCGCTCCGGGGAGGGAGCGGTTCGATGAATGGTGTTTTCCGGAACCAGCTTCCCTACGGCAGCATGATCTGCGTCAGGTCGTAAGGGTCGGGAACGTATCCCCTCTCAGCCCATCGGGCTCCCCCAGCTTGTGATGTATAATCTTATGTGTATCTGGATGGCTTGTAAAGGTGGCGGTTGGATAGCGAGCCTGTTCAATGTGGGGGTGCGCGCTGCGGGCCGTTTCGGACAAGACCCGCCGAAACTCCCTCTCGGGCCTCGTAGAGTTCAGCCGTCGCCCCGCTGAACAGCGGTCTGCGCTTTGGACGAGAGGCGACGGCTGACCAAACGATGCCTGGATCGGTCAAACAGTCGGCGAGCCTTGTCCGAAACGGCCCGCAGCGCTGCCGCACGCTTGAGTTTTGGCGTTGCGTTGGAAAGATCGGGCAGAGTGAGAACTCTGCCCGGTATATGATTACTTGGCGTATTCGTACCTCTTGGTCACGCGGTCCGAAATCTGGGCGTGGGCGAATCCGGCCTGGCGGGACTTGGCGAAGCGCTCCTCGGCCTCCTGGCTGCACATGTCGCAGCCCTGTACCGGGACGTGCAGGCCCAGGCAGCGGGGAGTCTTTGGCGTTTCGCTCTCGGCGATGAGGAGTCCCGGGCAGTGCGGGCAGTCCTTGAGACGCTCGACCTGGGTCTCGGTGATGTCGTCGGTATCGTAGTAGATGGAGCGGCGGCGCACGAAATACCCGCTCTCACGCACGGCCTCCGAGGGCCGGGGGTTGAAGTAGACTTCGGGCAGCTGATCGCACAGGGCCGAGAGGTAGTCGATGGTGGATTTCTGTTCGCGGATCTTTTCGCGGTCCAGATCCGGTTCCTGCACGGCGGAAAAGTCCACTCCGGCCAGGGCCAGGCTGATGCCGAGGTTGACGTAGGGCAGCGCGCCCTTGATGGCGTATCCGCCTTCGAGCACGGCGATGTCGGGCCTTAGCATCTGCGTCAGCCGTGCGTAGCCCTGGGCCGTGAAGTTCATGTTGGTGATGGGGTCGGAGAAATGGTTGTCCTGCCCGGCGGAGTTGATGATCAGGTCGGGCTTGAAGTGATCGAGGATGGGCATGACGATCCTCTCCACGGTCATGAGGTAGCCCTCATCCGAGGTGCGCGGCGGCATGGGCACGTTGATGGTCCGGCCCAGGGCCTTGGGGCCGCCGGACTCCGAGGGGAAGCCCGTGCCGGGGAAGATGGTGCGCCCGTCCTGGTGCAGCGAGATGAAAAGCACGTCCGGGTCATGCCAGTAGATGTCCTGGGTGCCGTCGCCGTGGTGGCAGTCGGTGTCGATAATGGCCACGCGCAGGTTGCCGTAGTGCTCGCGAATCCACTCGACCATCACCGCTTCGATGTTGATGTTGCAGAAGCCGCGGCTGCCGTGGACCGTGCGCATGGCGTGGTGGCCGGGGGGGCGGACCACCGCGAAGGCCCGCTGCCGTTCCTTTTCCATGACCAGCTGGGCGGCGCGGATCACGCCCCCGGCGGAGATGAAATGCGAATCGGTGCACACGGACTTGACGCCCGGAAAACAGAAATGGGGCCGCAGGATGTCTTTCTCCTCGGCGATGAGCGGGCGGTATTCGCGGATGCCCTCGATGTCGAAGATGCCCTCTTCGCGGAACTGGTCCTGGGTGTAGAGCAGGCGCTCCTCCCGCTCGGGGTGGGTGGGCGAGATGGCCCAGTCGAAGGCCGGGAAGAATATGATGCCGAGGCTTGATTGTGCGGTGAGCATGGTCCCTCCGTTCAGGATGCCAGAGTGGTGATGACGCCGGGGCGCATTTGGCAGCGGACGCGGATGTTGCGGCCGATGGTGTAGTGTCCTTCGACCATGTTGAAGGCGTCGGCCTGGATGACCTGGATGTCGCCCTCCTCGGCCGGGATGCCCTGGCGGTCAAGTTCGGCCCGCAGCATGGTGGTGGCGTCATGCACGGCCTCGTCCAGAGTGTAGGTGCGCTTGACCGTCTTGTGGATGCCAAGGCCCGGCACAGTGAAGCTGCCGCGCGAGGTGTCCACGGTCAGGACCAGGGACTGGGTCGGCCTGGTCAGGCAGGCGCCGATGGCGTTGGCCACCTCGGCGTGCTGCGGGGCCACGACGGGCAGGCCGAAGGTTTCTTCCAGAAGCGGGCTCATGGCCACTGCCGGGCCGCCGATGACCTGGATGCTCGTGGGCCGCACGACCCGGTCCTCCAGGATTTCCTGAATGGTGTAGACCGGGCGGGCATTGATGGCCGCGAGGAATGCGTCGACCTTTTTCTTCAGGATATCCATGGCCAGACTGACAGCCTGTTCGGCGCATTCACGGGCCGAGAGGCCCTGGATCATGGCCACTTCCTTGATGCCCTTGGCCGAGCGCTCCCGGTCGCCGAAAGAGGCGTGGCCGAGGACGTTCATGGCGTCCATCAGCGCCGGGGCCGGGCCGCCGGCGGCCATGCACGGGCCGTGGCGGTCAGGTCCGACGCGCAGCTGGCCTTCGCGGGAGCTGATGAAGGAATCCCCGCCGATGCCGATGGATTCAACCTTGAGTGCCCGCACCAGGGTGGGGTGATCGCCGATGGAGATGCCGTCGCGTTCCAGCAGCGGCACGCCGTCCAGCAGCACGGCGATGTCGGTGGTGGTGCCGCCAATGTCGAGAATCAGTGCGTCCTCGGTCACCGCAGAGGTGCTGAGGATGCCCATGACCGAGGCGGCGGGGCCGGAAAAGATGGACTGCACCGGGATCTCCCGCGCCAGCTTGAGCGGCATGGTCCCGCCGTCGGCCTTGACGATGTTGATGTCGGCCTGAATGTTGAGGTTGCGCAGGCTCTGCTCCAAGGCGTCGGCAAAGGAGTTGAAGGTGCGCCACACTGCGGCGTTGTAGTAGACGGTGCTTACGCGGCGGCCGAAATTGAGGGATTCGGAAACGCGGTGCCCCTGGGTCACGAAATCGGCCTGGGGCGCAAGGGCCTCGGCGATGGTCATTTCCTGTTCAGGGTTGCGGGTGCAGAACTTGCCCACCACCCCGTAGACGCGGATGCCCTCCTCCCGGCAGCGCGTGGCCATGGGCTTGATCTGGTCCACCCTGGCCTTGGCGGAAATGGCGCCGCGATGATCGACGCATCCGGAAAGAATGTGGTACTGGCTGCCCAGCGTGTAGGCCGCCGCATCGATACCTGGTCCGGGAATGACGAACATACCCACCTTTTCGGTGTGACCGGTGACGATGGAATTGGTGGAGAGGGTTGTGCTCAGGTTGATGGTGCGAATCGCCGCGCCATTGCAGTCTTTGAGGATGGAGCACAGCGCCTCGGTGATGGTCGCCAGCAGGTTGTCGTGGTCAGTAGGGACCTTGGCCATGGCTTCCACCCGGCCGTCCCGGATGCAGACGCCGTCTGTGTGCGTTCCTCCAACATCGATTCCGATAAGCATAAGTCCGATCCTTGGGCTGACGGTTGGCCGGGGCAGAACGCCTCGGCTCCCGGTCGCCTCGGCGCTTTTGTGGTGATAGCAAAAAACGGTCGAGGTGAACGGGCTTGTGTTTTCCGCCGACATGTCGCACCCCTGAGTGCGGGCAGGACGGCCAGGCCGTTTGGCAGGAAACACAAGTTGCTTTTTCAGTTGCATATTTACCGGACTGAAGGCGAAGCGCAAGCAGAATTCAGTAAACGGAGGGAAATCATGGATAAAGAGTTGGTGAACGGTTTTCTGGCTTGCATGGGCCGGGCCGGGGACGTGGTACGGGCGCAATGGGGCGACGCCAAACAGGTTGCCTTCAAGGGGCGCATCGATCTGGTCACCCAGACCGATCTGGCCGTGGAGGCTCTCCTGCTGGAGGAATTGCCGGGCCTTTTGCCCGGTTCCAGCGTGTTGGCGGAGGAATCGCATACGTCCCTTCGTCCCGGAGACCTGACCTGGATCGTGGATCCGGTGGATGGCACCACCAACTATGCCCACGGCCTTCCGGTAGTGGCTGTTTCAGTGGCCCTGTGGAAAGGGGGGCGGGTCGAGATGAGCGCGGTCCACGTGCCCATGCTGGGCGAACTTTTCTGGGCCGTGCGCGGACAGGGCGCCTTTTTGAATGGAGTTCGCATCCGGGTCAGCGAAGAGGGGAATATGCAGGACTCGCTCATCGCTACGGGTTTTCCCTATTCCTTTTACACGGAGGTGGACCAGATCTGTCTGCGGCTCAAGCGGGTGCTGCTGGCCTCCCAGGGTGTCCGGCGCCTGGGATCGGCCGCTGTGGACCTGGCCTACACGGCATGCGGCCGGTTCGAGGGGTATTACGAGACCGGGCTGAAGCCATGGGACACGGCGGCGGGATGGCTGCTGGTGGAGGAGGCCGGGGGGCGCGTCAGCGGTCTGGACGGGGCCTACGGCCTGGGGGACCACATGATTGTGGCCACCAACGGGCTTGTCCACGAGAGTCTGCTGGATTTGCTGCGTCTTGAGGGCGCATGAGCGCGCCCTGTGATCAGATGCCACGGCAAAAAGTCGCGAAAGAACCTGAGTGTCATTCCCGCGAAGGCGGGCCATGTCGGGCAATGGCGCGAAATCCATTCTTTTCGAATAGTTAAAAAAGGCATGGATCCCCTTCTTCAAGGGGATGACGACTTTTTGCAGTGACGTCTGATCAGATGCTTATCTTCAGGGAAGTAGAGAGAGGGATGAGATCTCCCTTGGAATTGTACAGCGAGCCGCCTTCAGCGTCCCGGCCGAGGGTGTCGTCATCCTGACCCTGGTTTTTCTTTTCTTTTTTCTTCTGGTTTCCCATTTCCCAGGACATCTGGCCTTCACGCCATCGTCCCTGGGCCTGGGGTTTGTCCACGCGCAAGCTCATCTTCGCCTCCTTGGCCGTCCCTGGCCACGGGTGTTGCGTCAAAAGGGGCGTCCATGCCCTGATTATTGTATCGGACAAATGGCGAAAAACTTGAATTTGGGCCCTCTTGAAACGCAAAAAAGGCCCCGGATGCGTTCATCCGGGGCCGATTGCGGGGAATTTCCCCACAATGAGCGCCATGTTCGTCTTCTTATCCCATACTGTCGAGGATGGTGCCCCGGCCGGTGTAAACAGGCATGAGCACATCCTGCTGGAACGAGTACGAGCTCTGGTTGCGGTTCTGGTAGCGGTGGGTGTTTGCGTTCATGGTATCGAGCGTTTTGCTGACGACGGCCGCCCCGAATGTTTCCTTGTCAAAAGGCTGGGCATTCGAGGCGCTTCCGCCGTTCATGTAGTCGAGGGTCTTGCCGACCACGGCGGCCCCGAAGGACTGCTTGGCGAACCCCTGGGAGACGTTCCCCGAGATCCCGTTGATGTCCATAACTCCTCCCGTTTTTTCGGAACATGACGCCTGATCAAACCTATCGGCGAGAATACATGAAAACTTGAGCGCAGGGAAGAAGAAGTCCCAAAAAAGCGGGCCGCCGGGGTCTTAAGCGGAGAACCAGCGCAGTCCGGGCATGCCCGGCAGAAGTCCGCGAGAGGTACAGCGCTCTCCAAACAGGGCCAACGAGGCCTGCTCGCGGGGCCCAAGCCCGTAACTCATGGCCCGCCAATAACGGAGCAGGTCCGGACTGGTCAGCCAGGCCGGGAGCTCGGGCAGGCGGGACAGGGCTTCGAAGTGGCTGGAGAGGTCGCCCGTGATGATTTCGATGTGGTCCTGCAGACGGCTCAGGAGATCACGGGTGGCTGCGGGCAGATTCCGTCGCACGATCCACACCGCAAAGACGAAAGGCAGTCCGGTCCAGGTGGACCACTCGGTGGCCAGATCGATGATGTGATAGCCTTTGGGCGGATGTACGAATTGTTGCAGGGCGAGGTTGCCGATCTCAAGAAACGGGCGGCCCGTAGAAAGGCCTGCCCCCGGTGCGACATTTTCCCATCGCGGTTCGGGCAGTCCCCATTTCTGGCTCCACAGCACCTTGAGCAGGGCCGTGGAAGTGGCCGACGCGCCGGTCAGGCAGATCGGGCCGGGGTTGCGGGCCAGCCATGCGGGCAGTTCGGCGACAGGAGCAGGGGAAAGGAAAAGGACGCTCTGTACTTCCGCGCTCGCGCTGATGGAGGCTCCGGGGAGGAGTTCGTAGCTCTCGGCATGGAGCAGATATTCAAATGAAGAGGATGGCGAAATATCCAGCTCGCCACGAGCCAGGAGGCTGTTCAGCGTGCTCGGGTGGCCGGGGGCGTAATGAAAATCAGGACCTTCCGGACACATCTGTGCCAGGAGGTGGAAAACATGCCAGATGTTCAAGTAGTCGATTCTGCCGATCTGGAGCGTCATGGTGAATAAAAAAGGCGGGGCTGCCCCCGCCTTGATGTTCCTGAGATAAGCGCCGGGCCTACAGCTGGGCCATGAGGGTGGCGCGGATGTCGTCGATGGAGCCTTCGCCGTCGAGTTCGATGTACTTGAAGCCGAACTCCTTGGACAGGTTCTTGAAGTAGTAGGAAGCCGCCAGGGTGCCGGTGGTGGTGTCGTAGTAGATGTTGTGACGCTTGTCGATGGCGTCCTCGTCCTGGTCGTCGGCGCGGGCAGTGAGCTCGCCGCCGCAGACGCGGCATACGTCGCCGTCGGGCTTGATGGCGTCGATGAAGATGTTGTTGGGGTGGTTGTTGTCGTTCTTACAGAGGCGGCGGCCCATGATACGGTTCTTGGCCACTTCGCGGGGCAGGAGAATTTCAATGACGAAATCCAGCTTCACGCCGTCGGCCTGCAGTGCTTCCCACAGTTTCTGGGCCTGCACGATGGAGCGCGGGAAGCCGTCCAGCAACCAGCCGTTGGGGCTCGCGTTCTTCAGGACGTCGAGAACCATGGGGATGGTGATGTCGTCGGGGACGAGTTCGCCACGATCGATGAAGGCCTTGGCCTTCAGGCCAAGTTCAGTGCCGCCGCCGATGTGCTTGCGGAAAATCGCACCGGACTCGATGTGATCCAGATCGTACTTCTTCTTTGCCAGAGAGCCCTGGGTTCCCTTGCCGCTGCCGTTGGGTCCGAAAATCAGAATATTCAAGGCGTAGACCTCCTGTAAAAAATTTCACAAAGTACTATAGCCAGCCCGGAAGGCTGTCAATCAAAGATCGGATGCGCCCTTGTCAGCAGCCTGAGGCATGGATAGAGTCAGGGAAAATAACCCAAAAGGGGGGCGCATGGGACTTTTGGACGAATGGGGTGACGCCCTGGTGGAAGAGGGGCTTAAAGAAGCCGCCGACACATTTTTTGGTGCCAGAACCGCCCTCGATGAGGATATTGCCTACTTCGAGTCCCAGGCCGACAAACTCAGGCTGAAGGCCGCCGAGGTCCGGTCCTGGTTCGCGGGCCTTAATTGTCTGCTGGGCTCCGAGTCATCCACCCGTCTTTTTTTCGACAGCCTGGGGGTTACTCTGAATGACGAGTCCCTCTACTCTCTGCAGGCGTGCAGCCTGCAATTCCGTCGGCCACGCAGCTTCACCCGCAAGGGGCTTTTCGCCAAGACAGTGTGGGAGGTCTATGAACCCCTGGCGCGACTGATCGAAGCCTACATGCACGGCACCCCCTATACCGATCCGCTCCATCCGGGCCGGGTCATGATCACCGTCAACTACAACCTTCTGCTCCGGCAATGCGAAAGGCTCAATGAACGGATCAACGGTGTCAACGAATCAAACCGTCCTTCGGAATCCCTGGGTTTTGCCAAACGCATGGATCAGACCCAGATGCTCAAGGAGTCCGTGACCGGAGGCGGGGGGCAGACCTGGACCCTGGACCAAGACTTGGCCTACGCCTTGCTGGATTTCGAGAAATACGATCTGCCAGCATTCCCGGATCTTCCCCTGGATTCCAAGGCTCGTTCGATCCTGGAAGAGTCCTGCGCCAGAATCTTCAGCCAGCGGCGGGGTCACGTGGACGCCATTCTGGACGAGGTTTTCGATCCGGAGGACAAGACGATTTGCGTATTGGACCGGGGCGGGCAATAGCTTAACGCTGTCGATCCATTGATTTCTTTTCAAGCCGGATCCGGCCTTTGGCTCACGGTAATTTGGGCGCACAATTGTGTTTTTTCCGAAAGTCTGACAAATTGAAAAATCATATCCGAAGTAATTGAATGACAGGATCCAGAAACCACGGAGGCGACAATGCAGGTTAAAGCGAGCGAGCTTTTGACGAAAATCAGGGAAATGTACCCGGAAATCGAGAAGAACGGCGTTCAGACATCGTGTCACTACGACGAAAAGACCGAAGCCTGGATGGTCCAGTTTTCGTTCGGTGAACATTCTCTTGAAACCCATCTGGACAAAAAGGACGTCGAAGACTGTCTGGCCGGGAGAAAATGCGTGCACATGGGTGTTCAGGTCGGACGATTCGTGGAAACCTATTGCCTCAAGGACAACGTCTGCCCGACGGACATCAAGAAATAATTCGCTCTCAAAATCGCGGGGATCAAGATTCTCCCAGCCTCGGCAGGAGCGATCGTTCACCGTAATGAACAAGGGATTTCAGTTTTATGCTGAAGTCCTTTTTTTTTTCATGAGTCACATCAAGGAGATTGTCTGCTCCCGATTTGGTGTTCATGAACACGCTGTTCCCATGGATAAAGAGGCTGTGTGTGATGCGGGGGGAGTCATTTTAACAAGTAACTATAATTCAATTTCAAAATGAAGTATAGTTTCGCTTGTGCAAACGCCTACCGCATCCACCGCTTGCGATGGTATCGGTAAAGGCCCAGTTCCAGCATGATGAAGAGCGCGATAGGCACGGCCAGGAAGACCAGGGTGACCAGCGCCCCGAGACCCCGGTTGGAGGAGGTGATGAGCGGGAAGAGGTACCCCGTGAAGGACTCCACGCTCCCGCCGCCGATGAGAAAGACCAGGAAATATTCGGAAAACGCCACCAGAAAGACCACGCTTGCGCCTGCCGCCATGGCCGGGAGGAGTTGCGGCATCTCCACTTCCAGAAAGACGCGCCGTTTCGACGCGCCCAGGTTGCGGGCGCAGATTTCGTACTCGCGGCCCATGAGGGCGTAGCCCGTGGTCAGGGCGCGCAGCATGTACGGGTAGCTGATCATGGACAGGACCAGGATCACGCCGGGCGCGGTGTCGGCCAGGCCGATCTTGATGAAGATGAAATGCAGACCCATGGAGAAGGTCATGGCCGGAACCAGGGCCGGGAGCAGGAGCAGTCCTTCGAGCAGGTTTTTGCCGCGAAAGGACGAAAAGGCCAGGGTCTTGGCGGGCAGGATGGTCATCACAAGGGTCAGGGCCACCGTGGCCAGGGAATAGCCCAGCGAGCCGGTCAGCGCCGTCAGGAACGGGCCGGGCCTGGTGGCGAGAAAGCGGACCCCGTCCATTCCGAGTTCGGGCCACAGGTCGGGGTAGCGCCACCCCGGCGCTCCGGCCTGCAGGATCAGCACGAGCACCGGCAGCAGGAACAGGAGGGCCAGAACCAGCATGGTCGGCGCGTGTCTCACAGCTTGCGCCTCCATCCGTCCATATAGGCCGCGAAGCGGTTGTAGAGCATGGCGAAGACGGCGGCGAAGACGAACATGACCGCCAGTATGGCCATGGCCTCGGGGCGCTGGCTGAGGTCCCGGTGGAAGAAGATGTCGAAGACCCGGATGGAGAGCATGCCGGGGTGCGATTCCCCGAGCACGAAGGGGATGTCAAAGGAGCCAAAGGCGTACAGGAAGAGGATGATGAAGGCGCTGTGCATGGCCGGCAGCAGGCGCGGCAGGGTCACGGACCAGAAGGTGCGCAAGGGTCCGGCCCCGAGCATGCGCGCGGTCTGGATCAGCCGGACGTCAAATCCGAAGAGCACCGCGCCGATCAGGAGCAGGGCAAAGGGCACGCCCTTGAGCAGAAATGCCAGGATCATGCCCAGGCCGCTGCCCGTGTGCAGGATGTTCGGGAATTCCTCCGGCCCGGAGATCAGGCCAAGCTGAAAAAGGGCTGAGGACACGAGGCCTGTCTGGCTGAGCATCAGCAGGACCAGGAATGCTACCGCCACATGGGGCAGGATGAGCCCGATCTTGGAGACCACGCCCACTCTGCGCAGGCCCGGAGGCATGCGCCACAGGGCCAGGGCCAGGACAGTGCCGCCCAGGACCGAGCCGGCCGCCGAGAGAAAGGCCACGGACAGGGACAGGCGCAGGGACAGTCCCATGCCCTGATCCCGGCTCAGGGCCTGGAAGTGCTCCAAGGTGGCTTCCCCTGGCCCCAGCGGCAGGAACAGGCCCAGGCTCTGGGCCAGGGTCAGGGTCAGCCCCGCGCAGAACAGGGCGCAGTAGGGCAGCAGCAGGGGCGCTAGGCCCAGGATGACATTGCGCCGCATCTAGTGTCCGAGAATGAATTTGTCCCAGTCCCGTTCCAGGAGTTCCAGGTATTCCGACGGGATTTCCGGCACGGCGGATGCCGACAGGGTGCCCGCGTCCAAAGTGGCCTTGCCCAGGTCCACCGCGTCGAAGGCCTCGCGTTGCGCCGTGTCCAATTTTTCTATCTCCAAGGCAGGCAGATCGCCCCAGTTCTCGGGTCCGAACTTGGAGAGCTGGGCCTCGGGGCTCATCAGGAAATTAGCCAGCACCATGGCCCCGGCCTTGTTCGGGGCGTTGAAGGGGATGGCCGTGAAATGGGTGTTGAAGATGGCTCCCTCGGCCAGGACAAAGGTCCGCACCGTATCGGGATAGGTCTTTTCCAGGATCTTCATCTGCGCGTGGGCCGGGTGATAGGACATGCCCATGTCGATCTCGCCGCGCGCGAACAGGGTGTCCAGCGCCGCCGCGTCCTTGGGGTAGGTCCGGCCCTCCTGCCACAGGTAGGGCTTGATCTCGCTCAGCCAGGCAAATGTCCGTGGGGCGTTTTTGGCGTAGAGTTCGGGATCAAATCCGTCCATGTATTGCTCGTGGCCGCCGGTGGTGGCGTAGAAGATCTGGCGCAGGAAGGCCGAGCCCGTGAAGTCCGGAGGCTGCGGATAGGTGAAGCGCCCCGGATTGGCCTTTATCCACTCCGCCAGCGCGGCCATGTCGGCCGGAGGGGCCTGGGTGCGGGCCGTGTCGTACTCGAAGACGAACTGGGCCCGGCCGTAAGGCGCTTCAAAGCCGTTCACCGGGTAGCCGAAATCATGGGCCGATTTCTGGGGATCGTACCAGGCCGCGAAGTTCGGCAACCTGTCCGTGAAAGGTCCGAAGAGCACCCCGGCCTGCATGGCGTTCTTGAAGTTTTCGCCGTTGATCCACAGCAGGTCCATGGTCCCCGTGTTCTTGCCGGCCGCTTTTTCGGTCAGGAGCTTGTTGACGAAGACCGGCGCGTCCATGGGCACGCGTACCACGTTCATATCGTACAGGCGCTTCATCTCCCCGGCGACATAGGTGTCGACCCACTGGTTGATCTGGGCGCTGCCGCCCCACATGTGCCAGCGCACCTCCGTGCCGCGCACGGCCTTTTCCAGGCTCGCAAAATCCTGCTGGAGTACGGATTCTTCCTGCGGAGCTTCGGAGCACCCGGCGGTGAGGGTCAGGAAGAAAATGAGAAGAAATGTCACGCGCATGAATCCTCCGTGAAGGAACCGCCGAAAATGGGCGGGTACTGGTTTGAAACGTGGATGCTTACCCTGTCACCGGGCTGTGCCCAGGGCTCCAGGGCGTAGACCGCGAGATCCTGATCCAGGATGCGTACGGTGTAGGACATGTAGTGCCCGGCGAAATGCGAGGCGGTGATGATGCCGAGGCCTTCCGGGTCCGGTTCCATGCGCAGGGCCTCGGGCCGAAGGCGGCATGTTTCGAGGCCCAGAAGCCTGGCCAGAGACGCAGTGATGGTGTTCACCGGCCCCAGAAAACGGGCCGTCTCCATGTCCACAGGGTGTCGGTAGACCTCCAGCGGCGGGGCGAACTGCCGCAGCCTGCCCCCGAGCATGACCCCTATCTGGTCGGACATGGCCAGAGCCTCCTGCAGGTCGTGGGTCACGCAGATCGTGGTGATGCCGAAGCTGCGCTGGGTTTCGCGGATAAAAAGGGCCGTCTCCATCTTCAGGTTGCGGTCGAGGTTGGCGAAGGGCTCGTCGAGGAGGAGCAGCGAAGGTTCAAGGACCATGGCCCGGGCAATGGCCACGCGCTGCTTCTGGCCCCCCGAGAGCTGGGCTGGATAGGCCTCGGCCCGGTCTTCAAGGTGAAAATAGCCGAGCAGCGGCGCGACCTTGCCCTGGATGGCGGCCTTGGACATCCCCCTGGCTTTGAGGCCAAAGGCGATGTTCTGGAACACCGTCATGTTCGGGAAGAGCACGTAGTCCTGAAAGACGAGGATGGCGGGCGGCCTGCCCCTCTCGTCGTCAAAACGGCTCACCGTCCCGTTGTCGGCTTTCTGCAGGCCGGCGATGATGTGCAGCAGCGTGGTCTTGCCCGCCCCCGAGGGGCCGACCAGGGAAACGAGGCTGCCCCGCACCACGTCGAAGCTTACATCATGGAAGACCGTGGCCGTGCCGAATCGCTTGCCAAGCCCCTTGACCCGCAGCAGGTCGCGCACGGGCCTCTCAGCGTTCAAGCGCCTGGAAGTGACGCATGAAGCGCCGGTCGATGTAGTCTTTGAGCAGGAACCCGAGCCAGTTGCGGAATACGAGCGGCCCCTTGCTGAAAATGGCCGTGTCGTCGCCCATGTTGAAGAGCAGCAGATACTTTCCGCCCGGATCGAAGCGCTGCAGCCTGGTCCCGTTCAGGCTTGCGCGAACGTTGCGCAGCAGGACGGGGTTTTCGCGCACCGCATAGACTCCGACCTTGTCCAGGGCTTTGGGCTTAAAATCGATGCAGTCGCCGCCGCCGAAGATTTCCGGGTAATTCACGCTCTGCAGCCATTCGTTGACCAGAAGCCCGCCCGTGACGCCGGTGGGCAGGCCGGAATCGGCGAAGATGCGCGAAGGCCGGACTCCCGTGGCCACGAAGATGAGGTCAGGATGGTGGTGCTTTTCACCCTGGACGATGACCCCGTTGCGGATCTCGTCCACATAGCCGTCTTCATTGACCTCGATATTCTGGCAGGCGAAGGAATCGCGGGCCATTTTTCCTATTTTTTCCGAAAATCGGCTGAGCAGTTGCCGGCCTGCGAAGAGGGTGATGCGCGGCTCGTGGTTTCCGCGCAGCTTGGCCAGCTTGCGCACGTTGCCCGCGATCTCGAGGGCGGCCGGGCCCCCGCCGACCACGGCCACATGCGGACTGGTGCGGGTCGAGCAGAGGGAGATCACGGCCCGCTGCGCTTCCTGCAGGCGTTCGATGGGCTTGACCGTGAAGACGTTCGACGTGTCGCCGTGGATGTTGTCGAAGGGGATGAAGCTGCCCGCGTTGCAGGACAGCACATCGTAATCCACGGTCTGGCCGGAAGCCAGTACGACCTGGCGCTGGTCGGCTTCTATGCGCACGACTTTGTCTCGCACGAAATTTCCGCCCATGCTCTCGACCACGTAGCGGGTCGCGAAGCGGATTTCGGATGGCGTGTAGGTCGTGCCGAGCATGCCTGGGCCCATGCCGGAATAGTAATGAAAATCGGACGGCTGGACCACGGTGACTTCGTGGCCTTCCCGGACCAGGTCCCGCATGTGGGCCAGGATGGTCATATGCGCATGGCCGCCTCCGGCCAGAACTAGTTTCTTACCCATGGTCTTCTCCCGTGGTCATGTTGTCGGATCACGCAAATTGCGTGCCCATGTTTAACCACACTTGCCGGGGTGATGCAACGGCGAGCCCTTGTCGGGAGAGATGGCGCCCCCTCCCGGCGTTTGAATTGAGTGGCAGAGCTTCACTTCTGGTCTGCGTTTTGGTCGGAGTACCATGCGTCGAAGAGGCGGCGGGCGATAGTCTCGGGTGAAGGCAGAACCAACTCGCCCGAGTCCAGCAGGCCGGGGATTTCGTGACGTGAAAACCAGCGGGCGTCTTCGAGTTCGGCTTCGTCGAGGCGGATTTCTGTGTCCAGGGCGCGAGCGTGGAAGCCGAGCATGAGCGAGTCGGAAAACGGCCAGGGCTGCGATGAGAAATAGCGCACGTCGTCGATCCTGATCCCGGTCTCCTCCATGACTTCGCGCAGGACCGCGTCCTCGGCGCTTTCTCCAGGTTCCACGTAGCCGGACAGCGCCGAGTAGACCCGTGGCTTCCAGGCGGGCTGGCGGCCGAGCAGGCAGCGCTTACCGCGTGCGTCCGCATGATGCACCAGCACGATCATGGCCGGGTTGACGCGGGGAAAGTGCTGCGCCCCGCAGTCGGGATTGGTGCATGTCTGCGCCAGGGCGCCGGATTTGGGGGCGGTGGGGTGTCCGCACAGGCTGCAGAAGCGCGCCAGGCTGTGCCACCCTGCGGCGGCGCGGGCATAGCCGAGCAGGGCGGCGAGTTGGCCGGGCATTGCCGCCGCGTGGCGGCGCAGGGGCACAAAAGCCCCCAGGCTGCCCAGGCAGTTTGCCGTCTCAGGGGGCAGGCGGTCGATGTTGACGGCGAAATAGCAGTGCCGTCCGTCGTCGCCAAGAAGCATGGCCTGCAGGTGGCCCTGGTCACATCCGCCAAGCATATTCTGGGCGAGCAGGAGCGGTTCGTTTTGCGTCGCGTCGAAAAGTACCTCGTCCCCTTTGACCACGACGTACAGGGCGCGACCCGACGTCTGTCCAAAGTCCGGGACGTCGGGCGGGAGCTTGCGGCTGAGGATCAGGCCGGAGAAGGTGTTCCGTGCGGAACGGGAATAATGATCCATGAAGGCCTCGGGCAGGCGGCTTGGTGAGTTTGTTGAGTGCAGGTATCGTCTAGTATTTTGCCCTGCTTTTGAACCTGCGGCAATAGCTGCAGTGGCGGCAGATCTCTTCCACCAGCCTTCCGGCCGCGAAACCTGCGGCCATGGCGCGGGCCCTGGGCGAATCCAGTATGGCATCAAAGGGGGCGTCATGGAGGTTGCCGAGTGCGATGCGCCCATCGCCGTCGAGGCAGCACGGGCAGACCGTGCCGTCGGCCAGGATCGCGCAGTGGGTGGACAGGGCGTGACAGAATCCGCTGGTCCGTTCCCTTGTGCCGAGGTCGCCGGGCCAGACAAAGATCGTGTCCATGTGCAGATAGGCGCGGCCCTTGAGTTTGAGACTCTTGCGCCCCGGTGGCATGGGCGGGATTTCGCAGTCAAGGCCCGCCGCGATGCTTCTCTTGATTGCCGCATTGAATCCGTCGTGCGCGGAAGAATGCAGGTCTTTGAGAGTCCAGAGCCGAAAATTGAGATAGAGATCGGGCCTGAGGCTGGCCGCACGGCGGCTGAACTCTAAAATTGCCTCCAGGGTGACTGTGTCAAGGTTTTCGCCACGGCGCAGGGACTGCATGGAGAAATTGAGCTGGCGCAGGACTTTGGCCTGCAGCAGCAGGTCCGCTTTGCCAGCCAGGCGGGTGGCGTTGGTGGTCAGGTTGACCTGCAGTCCGGCCGCCGCGCAGAGGTCCATGATTTCACCGAAGTGCGGATGTAGGAGCGGTTCACCCAGGACATGCAGGCAGATCTGATCGGTTCGCGGGGCGATCTGCTTAAGCACGTGCGCAAAGAAGGCCGGGTCCATGCTTGCCGAAGGCCTGCCAGTACCGCAGCAGAAATCACAGCGCAGGTTGCAGATGTTGGTGATCTCCACATAGATGCGCTCAAACCTGGGGAGACTTGCGTGGGTCATGACTGTCTTGTCGTGCCTGGGCGTCGCGGCTGCGTCCCCACAGCGTTTGGACGGGTGCGAGACTGAATGGGAATGGGTGTGGGCACGGTTTTCCTGCAACGAAAAAGCCCCCGTCGCGGGACGGGGGCCGGGCTGAATATGACGTGTGTCCCGCATTGACGGGATCCGGCGCGTGCTAGAGCGAGTAGAGTTCGTCTCCGGACAGGATGCGCACGCTGTTCTTCTGCAGCACCTCGATGGCCTGGTCGGTGCGGTCGAAGCGGAAGATGAGGATGGCGTTGCGGCCGCTCTGGGTCACGAAGGCGTACATGTACTCAACGTTCACCCCACCCGCGTTGAGCATTTCAAGGATGGTGTGCAGCCCGCCGGGCGTGTCGCCCACCTCGGCGGCGACGACGTTGGTGCGGCCCACGGTGAAGCCTTTGGCCTTCAGAGCGTCCTTGGCCTTTTCGTTGTCGGTCACGATGAGGCGCAGGATGCCGAAATCGGAGGTGTCGGCCAGGGACAGGGCGCGGATATTGATCTGGTTTTCGGCCAGGGTTTTGGTCACTTCGGCCAGACGGCCGGCTCTGTTTTCCAGAAAAACGGAAATCTGTTCAACTTTCATGATTCCTCCCGGTCTGGGGTGGGGGCGCCCGGTGGCACCGGCCCTGTTGATTACGAGTTGCGCAGGTCGATGATGCGTTTGGCCTTGCCTTCGGAGCGTTCGATGCTCTGCGGCTCGGACAGGGTCACCTTGGCGGTGACGCCCAGAAATTCCTTGATATTTTTTTGTATCTTGGCTTCGATACGCTGTAAATGCCTGATCTCGTCGGAGAAGAGCTTTTCGTCCACCTCGACCTTGACCTCAAGCATGTCGAGGCTGCCCTGACGGGTCAGGATGAGCTGGTAATGCGGGGCCACGCCCTGGGTTTCGAGCAGGATGGTCTCGATTTGCTGCGGGAATACGTTCACGCCGCGGATGATGAGCATGTCGTCGCTGCGGCCCTGGATGCGCGAGATGCGCCGGTGCGTGCGGCCGCAGCGGCAGGGAATGGCCTCGATGCGCGTGATGTCGCGGGTGCGGTAGCGGATCAGCGGCTGGGCTTCTTTGGTGATGGTGGTGATGACCAGTTCGCCGGATTCGCCCAGTGGCAGCTGCTCACACGTGTCGGGATCGATGATCTCCATGAGGAAATGGTCCTCCCAGATGTGCAGGCCGTCCTGCGCGTCGCAGCATTCCATGCCGACGCCCGGGCCCATGATCTCGGACAGGCCGTAGATGTCGAGGGCCTTGATGCGCAGCTTGGATTCGATCTCGGCGCGCATCTTTTCGCTCCAGGGTTCGGCCCCGAAGATGCCCGTGTGCAGCTTTAAGTCATCGATGCTCATCCCTGCGGCGATGATGGATTCGTACAGGAAGAGCGCGTAGGACGGGGTGCTGCACAGGATGGTCGAGCCGAAGTCGCGCATGAGCATGACCTGACGCCTGGTGCCTCCGCCGGAGATGGGCAGGATGGTCGCGCCCAGGCGCTCCACGCCGTAGTGCATGCCAAGGCCCCCGGTGAAGAGGCCGTAGCCGTAGGCGTTGTGCACGATGTCGCGGCGGCTGGCTCCGGCGCACATGAGCGATCGGGCCATCAGCTCGGCCCAGGTGTTCACGTCGCGTTGGGTGTAGCCAACCACCGTGGCCTTGCCCGTGGTGCCGGAGGAGGCGTGCACGCGCACGACATTGTCGCGAGGCACGGCGAAGAGGCCGAAGGGATAGTTGTTGCGCAGGTCCTGCTTCTCGGTGAAGGGCAGGTACTTGAGGTCTTCCAGGGAGCGGATCTGTTCCGGCCGGATGTTCATTTCGTTGAATCTGGCCTGATAGAAGGGCACGTTGTAGTAGACCTTTTCAACCATGGCCTTGAGCCGCCTGAGCTGCAGGGCCTCCAGTTCTTCCCGGGGCATGGTTTCGTTGGAAACATCGTAAAGCATGGCTGATCCTCCAGGTAAAAAAAATGAAAAAAGCCGTGAACAAGGGGCTGTTCACGGCAATTGGAATCACCCGCGCGGCGTGCGCTACACCGTGGCCCCTTCACCGAAGGGGCTTCTAAATATCGGGAAAAGGTCTGAATCGATAATATACTGCATAGCGGGCCTATGCCTTGACCCGCCGCATTCGTCAAGGTTTGCCTCATTGCCCTGCATGGAGAATTGACGTAGAAAATATGAGTTTGAGCGATAAAATAGCATATGGAGTGTAAGCGAACCTTATGGAAGAAAAGATTGAACAGATAGTGACCTGGCTTTCGGACAAGAAGGGAACAAACATCAAGGCTCTGGATGTACGGGGATTTTCCCCCCTGACCGAGACCATGATCTTTGTCACGGCCAGATCGGCCAAGCATGCCCAGTCCCTGGCGGACGAAGTCATGCAGAAGCTGGCGGAAAGAAAATGGGAATTTTTCGGCGTCGAAGGCATGCAGAGCGGGCAGTGGGTGCTGGTCGATTGCAACGACGTCATCGTGCATGTTTTTCAGGACGAGATGCGATCTATGTACAATGTTGAAGGGCTGTACTCAAAGGCCACGGCTTTCGAGCTGCCCGCGAGCGTGACGGCCGGGGAAGGCAAATGAAAAAGCCCTGCGTGCTCCTCATCCTCGACGGCTGGGGCAAGGCCGCTCCCGGACCGGGGAACGCCGTCAGCCAGGCCAGCACTCCGAATATGGAAGCGCTTCTTGGGGGCCACCCCAAGGGAGAGCTGAGGTGCATGGGCCGGGACGTCGGCCTGCCTGACGGGCAGATGGGCAACTCCGAGGTCGGGCATCTGAACCTCGGCGCGGGGCGCATCGTCTATCAGGACATCATGCGCATCAACCTGGCCATCGAGGACGGTTCCCTGGCAGCAAACCCCGTACTGGCCGAGCTTGCGGGCGCGGCCAGGGGGGGCTCGGGACGCGTGCATCTCATGGGCCTGGTCTCCGACGGCGGCGTGCACAGCCTGCAGAGCCATCTTGTGGCGCTGGTCCAGGCTTTGAGCGATCAGGGTGTGGCGGATATCTGCATACACGCCTTCCTGGACGGCCGGGACACTCCGCCGCGCAGCGGGCTGGGCTACATAAAGGCGCTCGAGGCCGATCTGGCCCGCATGGGCGCCGGGCGCATCGCTACGGTCTCGGGGCGCTACTACGCCATGGACCGGGACCAGCGCTGGGAGCGGGTCGAGCTGGCGTATGCGGCCATGACCGAGGGCCGGGGCCTGACCGCACCGGGCGCGGCTGACGCCGTGAGCGACGGCTACGCGGCCGGGGAGAACGACGAGTTCGTGAAGCCCCGCGTGATTCTGCGGGACGGTCAGCCTTCGGGTTTGATCGAAGACGGCGACGCGGTGCTCTTTTTCAATTTCCGGGCCGACCGGGCGCGGGAGTTGACCCGCGCACTGACCGAGGATGGTTTTACCGGGTTCGCGCGGCCGCACAAAATTGCGCTGTCGCATTTTGTGACCATGACCCGTTACGAAAAGGACTTTGGCCTGCCCGTGCTCTTCCCGCCGGTCAGCCTGGACCGCATCCTGGGCCAGGTCGTTTCCGAACAGGGCATGCGCCAGCTGCGCACGGCCGAGACGGAAAAATACGCCCACGTGACCTATTTCTTCAACGGCGGTCAGGAAACGCCTTTTCCCGGCGAGGACCGCGAGCTTCTGCCCTCGCCCAAAGACGTGCCCACCTACGATTTCAAGCCGGAGATGAGCGTCTACAAGGTCACGGACACTCTTGTGACGGCGCTGGAATCGGGCAACTACGACATGGTCATCTGCAATTTCGCCAACCTGGACATGGTCGGCCACACCGGGATCATCCCGGCCGCCATCAAGGCCTGCGAAGCCGTGGACCAGTGTCTGGGGCGGGTCATGGACTGCGTGACAGGGCTTGGCGGCACGCTCCTGGTCACGGCGGACCATGGCAACGCCGAAGACATGCTCGATGAACTGGGCAACGTGAAGACCTCGCACAGTTTGAATCCGGTGCCCTTCGTCTACGTGGGGCCGGGGAATTTCAGGGTCCGTGACGGCCGCCTGGCCGACGTGGCTCCGACCATTCTGGCCATACTGGGGATTGAAAAGCCGGTTGAAATGACCGGGGAGAATCTGCTGTTGCCGCTTTGATCAGAGTTTGTGGTTGAAAAAATGCCCCGCTGCAGGGGGTGCGATCCGCCGGGAAACCGGCGGTTTTTTTTTTTGAGGGGGGAGGAGGACGGGAATGCGGAGAGGCGGTCACGGGCTGGTCCGGTCAGGTCGCTTCAAAACTCCCTCGCGGGCCTCGTACGGCGCAATCGTTGCGTGCAGGGCGTAAAGGCGGGGCGGGACGAAGGGCAACGACTGCGCCAAAGATGCCAGGCTCGGTCAGACAGTCGAAGCAATCTGACCGGACCAACCCGCGCCTGCCAAGGTACTGCGTTATTATTAAGAAATTTTGATGCGATTTTTGCGTATCACATTGTCACTCTGGGGCATATCGTCCGGGTACAGAGCTCGGTATTCCGGGTTTTATATGCGTCATCCCCGCGCAGGCGGGGATCCATCCCATGAGCATTTGTCAGCGAGTCCTTACTCTTCAAGGGCAATGTAGTTTCGCGGGTCAAAACGCGGGGTGCAGATGGCCAGGAAGATGAGGTCGGAGTTTTTGGTGCAGGTGATGCGCTGGCGGACTCCGGGTGGGATGATGACCACGTCGCCGGGTGCAACGTCTTGTGGCGGCAGATCGCCGACTTCGACAATCCCCCGGCCTTCGAGGATCAGATAGCGTTCGACGGTTTGATCCAGGGCATGCCAGGCCGTGGTGCGGCCCGGTTCAACCCGTGCGCGGGCCAGGGATGCAGACGGATCGTGGTCGCCGTTGGAGAGTTCGGTTATGAAACAACCTTCCCGGAAATAGTATTCGCTGTCCGGAGCGTGTTTGAGGATGCGTGGCTGCATGGCTTTTCTCGATATGATTTGTGAGATGCCGGTTCCCGGTGCTGCTAGGCGTATCTGGAATCCCCGACGGAAGTTGCCGGGCTTGTCTTGTCCATGTGTCAGGTCAAGGCGTTTCTGTCTGTTCCTGTTCAGGGCCTGGCAGGATTTTGGGCAAAAAAAAGCCCGTCTGGGACGGGCTTCCTCATGATCGAACAGTCCGCTTAGTAGCGGGGGCGGCTCTCACGGGGCTGAGATTCGTTGACCTTCAGGCTACGGCCCTGAAAATCGGTGCCATTAACTGCCTGGATGGCCTGGCGGGCACCTTCGTCATCCATCTCGACAAAGCCGAAACCACGGGAACGGCCGGTGGCGCGGTCTTCGATGACGTGAGCAGAGGTGACTTCGCCGTACTGGGAGAACAGGGACTTCAGGTCGGCATCAGTGGTCGACCAGGACAGATTTCCAACATAGATGTTCATAGACTAGACTATAACTCCGAAAAAAAAGGTAAAAAAAATGCGGTGATTCCGGCTGAAAACAGCTGCCAGCTGGCCCGCACCAGCGGCACGTTCATTTCCCATGAAATGGCATGACGCTTCGAAACATTTTTAAAGATAGTTGTGAAACTGAAGTCTGTCAAATTGTTTTTTGGAAGGAATGGTTTGACGTGTTTCGTTTGGGAATGCCTGTCAGTTTGAAGGCCGCAGGAAATATTATGGAGCCGAGGCGGCCGCTTTGTTCAGGAGGACCCTTGCGTGTCCGAAAATTTCTGAACTACCGTGCCGGCCAGGATGAAGCCCAGGCCCGCGAGGGTGGAGGCGTAGATGGTCTCGCCGACCAGGAAATGGATGATGAACAGGGACAAGAACGGGGCCAGGTAAATGAGGTTGCTGACCTGTGCTGTGGTCTGTGACAGGCGCAGGGCGGACATCCAGAGCACAAAGGTCACGCCCATCTCAAAGATGCCGATGTAGACCGCCCCGACGAACCCCGGCCCGTTGGGGACAAGGGAGATGCCGGCGACCAGCGCCCATATTCCCGTGTAGACGGCCCCGCAGCAGAAATTGAGCAGCAGGCGCAGGGTCGGTTCCATGCCGTCCTTGACCCCGAAAATCCAGAACAGGGCCCAGATCACGGTGCTGCCCATGGCCAGGGCGAAGCCAAGGGGGCTTTCCATGGACAGGCTGAAAAGATCACCCTGCGTAGAGATGATCAGGGCGCCGAAATAGCTCAGGCCGATGGCGCCGAATTGCAGTGCGCGCAGGCGCTGGCCAAGGAGCGGGATGGCCAGGAGACTCATGGTGATGGCCCAGGTGTAGTTGATGGCCTGGGCTTCCTGGGCGCGGAGCAGATCGTAGGCGCGGATCAGCACGAGGTAGTAGAGGAAGGGGTTGAGGCCGCCCAGCAACAGGGAGAAGCGTACCTCCTTCCAAGTCAGGCGTGTCAACTCTCTCAGGCGGCCCTGAATGGCCAGGATAAGAGACAGGACCAGAATCGAGGTGAGGCTGGCGTAAAAGACCAGCGGTTCCGGACCCAGGTGGCGCAGGGAAAGTTTGAATGCCGTGGCCACGGTGGACCACAGGCAGACCGCTGCAAGTCCGTAAATATACGCTTTCTTTTGGTTCTTCGGCATTTTTGTGTGGCCGGGCATGTGTTGCGGTTTTTGAAAAATGAATATACCTGTTGCTCTTGTGTCACAACGCTGTAAATCATTCGGCATTTGACCGCGTTGTGCCGCGAAAAGAACTGGTTCGGCGGCCATGCTGATCAAGCCGGGCCGGTTCGTGAGTACTTGTGGGGGAAGCTGATTTTTTGTCAAACGTTTTCATGAGGATGAACAACATGCTGAAACGCGCTGCTTTTGTGATCGCCTGTCTTGTGTGCATGGCTGCCGGTCCTGCTCTGGCCGAGGACAAAGTCCTGTTGAACGGCATCGACGCCAACTATCCGCCGTTCGCCTACGTGGATCAGAGCGGAAAGCCCAGTGGCTTCGACGTCGACGCGGTGGACTGGATCGCCGAAAAGATGGGCTTCAAGGTCAAGCACGTGCCCGTGGACTGGGATGGCATCATTCCCAACCTGCTGGCCAAGAAGATCGACTTCATCTGCTCCGGCATGACCATCACCGCCGAGCGCGCCGCGAAGGTCAACTTCACCGCCCCTTACTGGGAAGTGAAGAACGTGTTCGTGACCAAGAAGGACTCCGCGCTCACCGCGGATGAAATCTACGGCAAGGAAGTGACCGTGGGCATGCAGGCCGGTACCTCCGAAGCCAAGTGGATGGCTGACGAAAAGGAAAAGCAGGGCTGGAAGTTCTCCATCAAGCTGTATGATTCCGCGCCCATGGCCATCGAAGACCTGGTCAACGGCCGCATCGACGCCGCGGGCATGAACTATCCCCCGGCCCGTGACGCGGAAACCAAGAGACCGGTTCAGATCATCGGCGTTTTCGGCGAGATCGAGCCCTTTGGTGCCGCCGTGCGCAAGGAAGACACGGATCTGCTCGACAAGCTGAACAAGGGCTTCGAGATGCTCAAAGCCGATCCTTACTGGGACGAGCTTATCTCCAAGCACCTGAACAAGTAGTCCGACAGTTGTACGATACTACGGGAAGGCCAGGCGACGCCCCGGCCTTCCCGTTTTTTTGCCAAGCCTCGCCAAGGATTTTGTCCCGACCATGAATGAAACCGTCACCGTCCTCCTGGACGCCCTGCCCTATGTGCTGCAGGGCGCGGCCGTCACTGTGACCGCAGTGGTCGGCGCCATGTTCCTGGGCCTTTTCATCGGCGTGCCCCTGGCCGTGGGGCAGGTCTACGGCCCCTGGGTCGTGCGGGCCCTGTGCGGCCTCTATGTCTGGTTTTTTCGCGGTGTGCCCATCCTGGTGCTGCTTTTTCTGTTCTATTTCGGCCTTTTCAATTTCATTGGCCTCAATCTGAGCGCCGTGGCCGCGGCCACCGTCGTGCTCGGCATGACCAGCGGAGCATATCAGTCCCAGATTTTTCGCGGTTCCATTCTCTCTCTGTCCAAGGGGCAGCTCAAGGCCGCCCGTGCGCTCGGCATGTCCGACGGACTGGCCATCCGTTCCATCATCCTGCCTCAGGCACTGCGCCTGTCCATTCCGGGCTGGTCCAACGAATACTCCATCATCCTCAAGGATTCCGCCCTGGCCTTTGTGCTCGGAGCGAGCGAAATCATGGCCAGGACTCACTTCGTGGCTTCACGGACCTACCAGCACCTGCCCATGTACGTCAGTGCTGCGGTGCTCTATTTTCTGTTGACCTGGGCTGGGGTGGTGGCCCTGCGTGCATTGGAAAAACGTGTCAGAATAAAGGGTTATGTGCATTAATGGCGAACATGAATACAAAGACCCCGCTCATGCGGGTGCATGGAATTTCCAAGGTGCTTGGCGGCCGCGAGATACTCAAATCCGTGAGTCTTGATCTTTATGAAGGGGAGATGAAGGTCCTTATCGGCCCCTCGGGCGGCGGCAAGAGCACGCTTCTGCAATGCATGAACTATCTTCTCGTGCCGGACCGGGGCGAAATCGAGCTCGAAGGCCGGCGCGTCGATCCGCGCAAGGCTCGCGAGTTGTGCGAATTTCGTCAGCAGGTGGGCATGATCTTTCAGGATTTCAACCTGTTTGATCATCTGACTGCTTCGGAGAATGTCAGTATCGCCCTGCGCAAGGTCAAGGGGATGAGTCGCGTCAAGGCCAAGGCCCGCGCCATGGCCGAACTGGACCGGGTCGGTCTCTCCGACAAGGGACACCTGTATCCGGCCGAACTTTCCGGCGGTCAGAAACAGCGCGTGTCCATCGCGCGCGCCCTGGCCATGGACCCCAAGGTCATGCTGCTGGACGAGCCCACCTCGGCCCTTGACCCTGAGCTGGTCAGCGAGGTCCTGACCGTCATCCGCGGACTGGCCCAGAACGGCATGACCATGGTCATGGCCACGCACCAGATGGGTTTCACCCGTTCCCTGGCCGACGAGGTGCTCTTCATGCAGGAGGGCCGGATTATCGAACAGGGCAGTCCCAAGGATCTTCTGGCCGAAGGCTCCGGCACCCGCACCCTTGATTTCTGTTCTCAGATCCTCGATGTCGAGGGCGCCGGCGCATGAACGAGGAGTTCATCTTTCTGCTCGACCGCCTGCTGCCGGCCCTGAACAAAGGCGTGATCGTGAGCCTGCAACTCATCGTGCCCTCGGCGCTCCTGGGTATCTTTTTCGGCGTCGTGGTGGGGGCCTGCCGGGCCTTCGGCGGCCGAATCCTGAGTACCGTGGCCAACGGATACGCAGCGCTCTTCCGGGGCACGCCGCTGGTGATTCAGCTTTTCATCCTCTATTTCGGCCTGCCGGGCGTGGGTATCTATCTTCAGCCCTACTCGGCCGCGGTGATCGGGTTCACCCTGTGCAGCGCGGCCTATCACTCGGAGTACATTCGCGGAGGGCTCCTCTCCATCAAGCGCGGTCAGGTGCTCGCGGCCCAGGCGCTGGGTTTCTCCACGCTGACGACCCTGGTCTGGATCATCATTCCCCAGGCCTTCCGCCGGGCGCTGCCGGGCTGCGGGAACGAGATCGTGTATCTGATCAAGTATTCGTCCCTGGCCTACGTCATCACCTGCTTCGAGCTGACCGGCCAGGCCAAGATCGTGGCCAGCGAGACTTTTCGTTTCAGCGAAGTCTTCATGGTCGTGGGCGTCTATTACCTGATCCTGGTCAGCGTAGCCACCTACGGCCTGCGCAGGCTGGAAAAGAGGCTGGAAATTCCCGGCTTCGGCCATTAGCATATTCTGAATCCAGGCAATATTTCATGCGGCCGGCCTTTTGTCGACCGCTTTCGTTCCCATTTTGTCCGCCTTGGCCGGACCTGTGGGCATCAATGCAATCAATTCACATCGCGAGGGTGTTTTCATGAGCGACGAACCAAATAAGATCATTTATTCCATGATGAAGGTGTCCCGGTTTTACGACAAGAAGCCGGTCATCAAGGATATTTCCCTGTCCTTTTTCTACGGTGCCAAGATCGGCGTGCTGGGCCTGAACGGCTCCGGTAAAAGCTCGCTGCTGAAGATCATGGCCGGAGTGGACAAGGAATATAACGGCAACATCGTCATCTCCCCGGGCTATTCCGTCGGCTATCTGGAACAGGAGCCAGTGCTCGACCCGGAGCGGACCGTGCGCGAGATCGTGCAGGAGGCCGTGCAGGAGACCGTCGACCTCATGCAGCAGTTCGAGGAGATCAACGCCAAATTTGCCGAACCCATGAGTGACGACGAGATGGACGCGCTCATCGCCCGTCAGGCCGAGGTGCAGGAAAAGCTCGACGCCGCCGACGCCTGGGACCTCGATTCCAAACTGGAGATGGCCATGGAGGCCTTGCGCTGCCCCGAGCCCGAGACCAGGATCGAGGTCCTCTCGGGTGGCGAGAAACGCCGCGTGGCGCTGTGTCGCCTGCTCCTGCAGAAGCCCGATATCCTGCTTCTGGACGAGCCGACCAACCATCTTGACGCCGAGACCATCGCCTGGCTGGAACATCACCTGCAGCAGTACGAAGGGACCATCATCGCCGTGACCCATGACCGTTATTTCCTGGATAACGTGGCGGGCTGGATTCTGGAACTGGATCGCGGCGTGGGCATCCCTTGGAAGGGCAATTACTCATCCTGGCTGGAGCAGAAGCAGAATCGCCTGGCCCAGGAGGAAAAGGAGGAGAGCGCTCGTCAGCGTACCCTGAAGCACGAGTTGGAGTGGATCAACATGTCGCCCAAGGGGCGGCACGCCAAGGCCAAGGCCAGAATTTCCTCCTATGAGAACCTGCTCAACCAGGAGACCAGGGACAAGATCAAGACTCTTGAACTGTTCATCCCTTCCGGGCCGCGCCTGGGCGACGTGGTCATCGAGGCCGACCATGTGAAGAAGGCCTACGGTGACAAGCTGCTCATCGAGGACATGAATTTCGCTCTGCCTCCGGGCGGTATTGTCGGTGTCATCGGTCCCAACGGGGCGGGCAAGACCACCCTTTTTCGCATGATCACCGGCCAGGAACAACCCGATTCCGGATCGATTCGTCTGGGGCAGACAGTGAAACTGGCCCACGTGGATCAGGACCGCAGCGTGCTCGACCCGAAAAAATCGGTCTGGGAGATGGTCTCCGGCGGGTACGACATGATCAGCCTGGGCGGGCGCGAGATCAATTCGCGGGCCTATGTCAGCAAGTTCAATTTCGCAGGTCCGGACCAGCAGAAGACCGTGGGAATGCTTTCCGGCGGTGAGCGCAACCGCCTGCATCTGGCGCTGATGCTGAAAAAAGAGGCCAATGTGCTGCTCCTTGACGAACCGACCAACGACCTTGACGTGAACACCATGCGCGCCCTGGAAGAGGCCCTGGAGAACTTTGCCGGGTGCGCGGTGATCATCTCTCATGACCGGTGGTTCCTGGACCGTATCGCGACCCACATCCTGGCCTTCGAGGGCGACAGCCAGGTGGTCTGGTTCGAAGGTAACTATTCTGAATACGAGAAGGATCTGAAGCGCCGCACCGGGACTACCCTGGCCGTTCCGCGCCGAATCCGCTATCGCCAGCTGACCCGCTGAGCTTGAAACATGAGCCCGGTCCGGAATTGTCCGGGCCGGGTTCTTTTCAATCGGGGCGGGCAGTGGTATTGATGCCTATAAGCGATCGCTTATCAAAATTTGCCCCCTGAGGAGAACGTCATGAATGCAAGAAGTCTTGCCGGCAAAGTGCTCGGCCCCGGATACGGAATCATTGTGGCAGGCAGCGTTTTGGAAAATTTTGTTTTGCGCACCGAGTGGTTCATGATCGGTTCGGTGGTCGGGCTCCTGTGGCTGGCCGCGGGTCTGACCGGCCTGATTCTGGCCATTCGGGAACTGAAGAAGGGCGAGGGATACATGCTGGTTCAGTCTGGTCCCTTTGCATGGAGCCGCAATCCGGTCATGGCGTCCAACCTGTTCGGAATCATGCCCGCGCTGTGCCTTATCCTGAATACGAATATCGGCATTCTCGGGATTTTTGCGGCCGCATTTCTGTTTTTCAGGAATGTGGGCGCTGAAGAACTGGAGCTTGAAGACCAGTTTGGCGAGGCCTATCAGGCCTACCGCGAAAGAGTCAGTCGCTTGCTCCCGCTGCCGTCCTGCCCGCGCGACTGAACCTTGCGTGCCCTGGGCGCAGCAGCTGCCTGTCTGTTAAAAAAGCCTCCTTCGCGGGAGGCTTTTTTCATTGTGTCTTGCCGTTTTGTTCGAGGTCGAAAAAATATGGCCATCCCGACGATCTTGGCCCTTACAGGTGATTGCATGTTCACGTGCGGGAATAGCCTTTGCCTCCATGAATCCGCACCTGCAACAATATCGTTCCGTGCTCAGGGCCATGCCGGCCGAAGCGGTCCAAGTGACCTCCTGCGTCAGGTTTCAAGCAGAAAGTGCACCCTCTCCGAGGCGAATCTCGTTTCACAGAATTCTATGGGCCATTCTCTGGGGTCGACGTTGACGCTTTCCGTGATCAGTACAGGCCGAGTCTTGGGCTGACGCAGTATGCGGGCCTCCCTTGCCGTAGGCATGCGGCTTGAGATCTGTGTTCTTTTACGGCGATAATCCGTGACCCCGTAATGACGCAGCGCCAGGGTCACCGAGCCGGTCTCGCGGAAGTGATCGTCCAGTCCAGGAAATCGGGCCTGAGGGAAATGGGCGCTGGCCAGACAGATGCGGGTTCCGTCCGCCTCGCCGAGAGTTTCGAGAAGAATGACCGGCTCACCTTTCTCCAGTTCAAGCCTCCGGGCAACTTCAGTAGTAGCGGGAATGACGCCGGACGACACAAGCTCCCCGCGCGGCTTTCGCTCCTGGCGGAGCAGGTTTTCGTGGAACCGCGTGCGTGCCCCCACGGCGTAGTCGATGACCTGCTCGCGCACAAAACTGCCGCTGCCTTGTTCGGTGCGGATAAACTCCTTTTCCGCGAGCAGCGACAGTGCCCGCCGGACAGTGTGGCGGTTGACGCCGAACCGTTCGGCAAGCTCCTGCTCCGTGGGCAGCTTGCTGCCGGGCGGCATCTCCCCCTCCTTGATCCTGAACTCCAGCCAATCCTGAATCTGCCGCCACAGGGCCACCCCACTCCTGCGCTGTAACTCCATCGTCGTCTCCTTGAATGCAAATTGTCACAGAATGTTGAGAGTTGATTCTCAGTCGAAAAGACATAGATGTCTATACAAATTTTCATATTGTGGAGTTTCTTTGATGTCAACTAAGCAGACACAGCGGCAGGAATGGATGGCCGCCCTGGCCCTGGCCGATGAAGGCCGGCTGCGGGAAGCCTGGGACAGCATGGCCGCACGGCCCGATTATCAGATCGTGCGGGGACCCGAAACCGGGCTGGTCATGGCCAGGGCGCGGTCGGGAAACGTGGGGGAGCGCTTCAACCTGGGTGAAATGACCGTGACCCGCTGCAGCGTGAGCCTCGCGGACGGGATCATGGGTCACGCCTTCATCGGCGGGATTAAACCCGATCATGCTTGCCTCGCGGCCGTTTTTGACGCCCTCATGCAACTCCCGGAGCGGCGCGAAGGGCTGCGCCAGGAGCTGATCGAACCGCTGCTGCGCAAGCGGCGGGAACTCCTGGTCCGGCGTCACGATGAAGTGTGTCCGAGCAGGGTGGATTTTTTCACCCTGGTGCGGGGGGATGAGTGATGCTGCAATCCATTCCAGCAGGTTTTGCCCATCCGGTATTTGAAAGCCAGGGTACGTTCCGTGTCATCCTCGAAGCCATGTCCCGACCGGGCACCGTTGTGCCGCTGCCGGTCAAGGCCGCCGGTCCCGCAGGCTGGAGCGCCAGCATGACCTCGGTGGTCCTGACCCTGTGCGACATGGACACCCCGGTCTGGCTGGACGCCGCATGCAACACCGAGGACGCTCTTCGCTTCCTGCGCTTTCATTGCGGATGCCCTCTCACCGACGCCCCGGCCAAGGCCTCCTTCGCGGTAGTCTCTGAGCACGTTCTCATGCCCCCCCTGGTCGAATTCTCCCTTGGCAGCGCTGAATATCCCGAAAAATCGACCACCGTGCTGCTGGCCTCGGATCTCTCCAGCGACTCCGGGGATGCCGTGCGGATAAGCGGGCCCGGTGTGGACGGTGAAGGGCGCATACCCCTTTCCTGGCTTCCCTCGGGGTTCACCCGGATGTGGAGCGACAACAACCGCCTCTTTCCCCGGGGCATCGATCTGATCCTGGTCGGCCATGATCAGATCGTGGGTTTGCCGAGAACTCTTAAAATGGAGGTCGGACCATGTATGTAGCAGTCAAGGGCGGCGAAAAAGCCATCGCCGAGGCGCACAGGCTGCTGGCCCGGGAGCGGCGGGGCGAGGAGTCCGTGCCGGAGCTGTCCCTGGATCAGATCCGGGAGCAATTGTCCCTGTCCGTGGACCGGGTCATGAGCGAAGGTTCCCTTTACGATCCGGACCTTGCGGCCCTGGCCGTCAAGCAGGCGCGGGGCGACCTGATGGAGGCAATTTTTCTGCTGCGCGCCTACCGCACAACCTTGCCGCGTTTCGGATACGCCCTGCCGGTGGATACCTCACAAATGCATGTCCGTCGGCGCATCTCTGCAACATTCAAGGATATTCCAGGCGGACAGGTGCTGGGGCCGACTTTTGACTACACGCATCGCCTGCTCGATTGGACATTGGCCGGAAACCGATTGAGGGAAAACCGCTCCGAATCCGAGCCGGTATCCGGCAAGACTTCTGAAGCAGCGACCGAAGCGACGTCTGAAGCAACACCCGGCCTGGCGAATTCCGTTACTTCCGCTGTATCTTCCGGGGCAACCCCCGACGCCATGCCGAGGGTGCTCGAAGTGCTGGGCCGCGAAGGCATCATCGAATCCGAAGGCAAGGGCGACGATCCCGAACCCGACGATCTGACCCGCGAACCACTGACGCTGCCTGCCGGGCGCTCCATGCGTCTTCAGAATCTGGCCCGGGCCGACGAGGGCTTTCTTCTGGCCATGGGCTATTCGACCCAGCGCGGCTTCGGCAATTCCCATCCGTTCGTTGGCGAGATCCGCATGGGCGAGGTGGAGATCGAGTTTGTGCCCGAGGAGCTCGGCTTCGCCGTGACCATCGGCGAGATGACCCTGACCGAATGCGAGACGGTGAACCAGTTCATCGGTTCAGGCGACGCGCGATTCACTCGCGGCTATGGCCTGACCTTCGGGCAGGGCGAGCGCAAGGCCATGAGCATGGCCCTGGTCGACAGATCGCTGCGCGCCGAAGAGCTTGGGGAGGAAGTGCGCGGACCGGCCCAGGACGAGGAATTTGTCCTGTACCACAGCGACAACGTCGAAGCCTCGGGCTTTGTCCAGCACCTCAAACTCCCGCATTACGTCGATTTTCAGTCCGAGCTGGCCCTGGTGCGCCAGCTCAGACAGGACGCCGCAAACGAAAAGGAGGACGGCCATGAACGCTGAGTCCATGCCCGGTTACAACTACGCCTATCTGGACGAGCAGACCAAGGGCATGATCCGCCGGGCCATCCTGAAGGCGGTGGCCATCCCCGGCTATCAGGTCCCGTTCGGCAGTCGCGAGATGCCCTTGCCCTATGGCTGGGGCACGGGCGGCATCCAGATCACGGCCAGCATCATCGGGCCGGACGACGTGCTGAAAGTCATCGACCAGGGCGCCGACGACACGACCAACGCCGTCTCCATCCGTTCGTTTTTTGCCAGAACGGCGCAGGTGGAAACGACCACGACCACCGAAGAGGCCACGGTCATCCAGACCCGCCACCGCATCCCCGAAACCCCGCTGCGCAAAGGGCAGATCCTCGTCTATCAGGTGCCCATCCCCGAACCGCTGCGCTTCATGGAGCCGAGCGAGTCCGAGACCCGGACCATGCACGCCCTGGAGGAATACGGGGTCATGCACGTCAAACTCTACGAGGACATCGCCGAGCACGGCCGCATCGCAACCAGCTACAACTATCCGGTCAAGGTCCAGGACCGCTACATCATGTGCCCGTCTCCCATTCCCAAATTCGACAACCCCAAAATGGACGATTCGCCGGCCCTGCAACTTTTCGGTGCGGGTCGCGAAAAGCGCATCTACGCAATTCCGCCCCACACAAAGGTCAAGAGCCTGGACTTCGAGGATCACCCCTTCGAAATCCAGAAATGGGACGAGGCCTGCGCCATCTGCGGATGCGGCAGCAGTTTTCTCGATGAGATCATCATCGACGATCAGGGCGGACGCATGTTCGTCTGCTCCGATTCGGATTTTTGCGCCAGACGCGTGCATGAGCGGGAGGGCAACTGATGGAGAACGAACTGCTTCGTGTCACGGGCCTGACCCGCTACTACGGAACCCGCGTCGGCTGCCGCGATGTGAATTTCACTCTGTGGCCAGGAGAGGTGCTGGCCATTGTCGGCGAGTCGGGATCGGGCAAGTCCACGCTTTTGAGCCTGTTGTCCGGCCGGCTCATGCCCACGGCCGGCGAGGTGTCCTACCGTGACCGCGACGGGGCCTGGCTGTCCCTGGCTGAACTCAGCGAAGCCGACCGCCGTCGCCTGCAGCGCACCGACCTTGGCGTGGTGCACCAGAACCCTCGCGACGGGCTGCGCATGCGGGTCAGTGCCGGAGGGAACATCGGCGAACGCCTCATGGCGCTCGGGCAGCGTCATTATGGCCGGATTCGCGGCGCCGGTCTTGACTGGATGGAGCGGGTCGAACTGGACCCGGAGCGCATCGACGATCATCCTTCGGCCTTTTCCGGCGGCATGCAGCAGCGCCTGCAAATCGCCCGCAACCTGGTCACGGGCCCGCGCCTGGTCTTCATGGACGAACCCACCAGCGGCCTCGATGTCTCGGTCCAGGCCCGGCTCCTGGACCTGCTGCGCCATCTGGTCTCGTCCCTGGGCCTGGCCGTGGTGCTGGTCACCCATGATCTGGCCGTGGCCCGCATCCTGGCCCATCGCATGATGGTCATGCGCGGCGGCGAGGTGGTGGAGACGGGCCTGTCCGATCAGGTCCTCGACGACCCGTGCCACCCCTACACCCAACTTCTGGTTTCCTCCATCCTGCAGGCCTGAGGTGCCCATGAACATGCCCATGATTTCCATTCGTTCCCTGGCCAAGACCTTTGTCCTGCACACCCAGGGCGGCACGTGCATCCGCGCCTTCGACGGCGTCGACCTCGATGTCGCGGCGGGAGAGTGCATCGCCCTGCACGGCCCTTCCGGCGCGGGCAAGTCAAGCCTCTTGCGTTCCATTTACGCCAATTACCGTCCAAGTGCGGGCAGCGTCGTCATCAGCCATGACGGTGACGCCATCGACATGACCTCCGCCCTGCCCCGCACCATCCTCGACGTGCGCCGTCGCAGTCTCGGTTATGTCAGCCAGTTCCTGCGCGTGATTCCCCGGGTTTCCTCCCTTGATCTGGTGGCCGAGCGGCTCGCCGCCATGGGCGTGGACCTCTTGGAGGCCAGGGCCCGGGCCGGGGATCTTTTGGCCCGGCTGAACATTCCGGAGCGCCTGTGGTCCCTGGCTCCGGCCACCTTCTCGGGAGGCGAGCAGCAGCGCGTCAACATCGCGCGCGGCTTCATCCGCGACTACCCCATCCTGCTCCTCGATGAACCCACGGCCTCCCTCGACGGAGAGAATCGCAAAACCGTCGTGGACATGATCCTCGAAGCCAAGGCGCGCGGCGCGGCCATTGTGGGCATTTTTCACGACGACGACGTGCGCGAGCAGGTCGCGGACCGCTGCCTGCTGCTGAAAAGACCGGAGTAACACATGCATGAGCTGATTCTTGCCAACGCCCGTATCGTCCTGCCCACGGAAGTCATCCAGGGCTGCCTGTCCGTGCGTGACGGACTGATCCGGGACATCTCGCCGGGCACGACTTCAAGCCCGGAGGCCATCGATCTTGCAGGGGACCTGCTCATCCCCGGGCTGGTCGAGCTGCATACCGACAACCTCGAAAAGCTGCTCGTGCCCCGGCCCGGCGTGCTCTGGCCCTCGGCCCGGGCCGCGCTCCTGGCCCATGACGCGCAGCTTGTCTCCGCCGGCATCACCACCGTTCTCGACGCCTTGTCCTGCGGCCAATATTACGAAAAGAGCGACCGTCGGACCATGCTCGATCTGACCCTGAACGCCCTGCACGAGCTGCGGCCCACGGGACACCTGCGGGCCGACCACTTTCTGCACGTGCGCTGCGAAATCTCCGACCCCGAGATGCCGCGTCTGTTTGAACCGTTCCGGAACATGGACGACGTTCATCTGGTTTCCCTCATGGACCACACCCCCGGGCAGCGGCAGTTTGTCGACATCGATGCCTATCGCACCTATTACAGCAAGGACCGGCAGTGGTCGGACCAGGAATTCAAGGCCGAAATGGCCCGCATGCAGGACGCGCAGGCCCGCTTCGCCGGAGCCCACGCCGAGGATATTTTAAGCTGGTGCCGCACTCGCGGCGTGCCCGTGGCCAGCCACGACGACGCCACGAGCGAACACGTGGACTGGGCTCACGGCCAGGGCATCGTCATCAGCGAGTTCCCGACCACCATGGACGCCGCGCGCCGCGCCTGCGAGCTGGGACTCATGACCCTCATGGGCTCGCCCAACGTTGTGCGGAACGGCTCCCATTCGGGCAACGTGTCCGTGCGCGACGTAGCCTCCGCCGGTCTGCTCGGCGGACTGTCCTCGGACTATGTCCCGGCGAGCCTGCTGCACGCGGCCTGGATTCTGCATTCCGAAGTGGACCTGCCCCTGCACGAGTCCATGGCCCTGGTCACGGCAAACCCGGCCCGCGCCCTGGGCCTGTCCGACCGGGGACGCATCGAACCCGGCCTCAAGGCAGACCTGGTTCGCGTCCACATCGACCGCGACCTGCCCGTGGTGCGGCGGGTTTGGCGAGACGGGGAACGGGTGTATTAAACGGTGTTATGGATTCCTGGGTGACACATTGTAGGGGCGAAAAATTTTTCGCCCCTACGGAATCACGCAAATTTTCCGCCCGAGCATCACAAAAGGATACATATGCCAAGACTGATCTACATCATGGGGCCTTCGGGCTGTGGCAAGGACTCTCTCATGGCCGAGGCCCGGGTGCGGCTTCCCGCCGAAGCGCCTGTCGTCTTCGCGCACCGGTACATCACCCGCCCGGCCGATGCGGGCGGTGAAAATCATGTCGCCTTGAGTCGGGCCGAGTTTCAACTTCGACTGTCACGTGGCCTCTTCACCCTGCACTGGGAAAGCCATGGCTTTGCCTACGGCGTGGGGCGTGAGATCGACATCTGGATGGAGGCGGGGTTGAGCGTGGTTGTGAACGGTTCGCGTGGGGCGCTGTCCGAGGCGCTTAAGGTCTACCCTGATCTGCTGCCCGTGCTGGTCGATGTGCCCGAGCAGATTTTGCGCGAACGTCTGGGCGCACGCGGCCGCGAGGATGCCCGGGAAATAGAGGCCCGGCTGGTGCGGGCAAACATGGCTGTGATCGAAACACCCGCTCTGGTCCGTTTCGACAACTCCGGCCCCCTGGCCGAACGCGGCCAGGCTCTTGCCAGGCTGCTTCTTGAAACCACCCTGAACGGCAGGACATCATGACCATGCTTTCCATCGAACCAAGCATCCACTCCACGGCCACCGTCGTTGACAGCACGCTTGGCGCCTGGACCGAGATCGGCGCCCAGACCGAGATCATCTCATCGGCCGTCGGTGACTATTCCTACTTTTGTGATCGCTGCCACGTCATGTACACCACTGTGGGCAAGTTCTGCTCCATCGCCAACCACGCCCGCCTGAACCCGAGCAACCATCCGACATGGCGGTCTACACAGCATCATTTCACGTATCGCAGTTCCAAATTCGACATGGGGCCTGATGAAGACGAGTTCTTCGCCTGGCGGAAAGAGCATGGCGTAACGCTCGGTCATGACGTCTGGATCGGGCACGGAGCGCTGATCATGCCCGGCGTGACCGTGGGTACGGGCGCGGTGGTGGCCTCGGGCGCCGTGGTCACCAAGGACGTGCCGGAATACGCCATTGTCGCCGGAGTGCCGGCGAAACCCATCAAATACCGTTTCCCCCGCGAAATCCAGGAAAAACTGCTGGCCCTGGCCTGGTGGGACTGGGCACACGAACGCCTGGCGGCGGCGCTGAATGATTTTCGTGAGATGGGGGTGGAGGCGTTTGTGGAGAAGTACGGGGGAGTATGACCAAGCGGCGCGAGCTTATAATGTTCTATAGACGTCGCGCCGATGTCCGACCTTTACGACCATGATGACAAGTTCCTGATCCTTGATTTCATATATTATGCGATACGTTCCCTGCCTCACTCTGAATCGCTCCTGGCCGGACAGTTTTTCACTGCCGCTCGGTCTGGGATCATCCGCGAGCCCTTCAATGCGTTTCAAAATGTTTTGCACATCACGTTTGGGAATCTGACGTAAATCCTTGGCTACGGATGTTTTGAAGCTCAGGCTATATTTTGTCATGGGCCTTGAGGTCGTTTAACAGCTCCTCGTAACTCATGACCGGCTCCGCCAGGCGATGCTCGAAAGCCGCCAGGTCTTCCTGGTCTTCGGCCAGGGCCGCCCTGACAGCGTCGTTGACAAGATCGGAAAGCGAGCGGTTGGAGTGCACGGCTTTAAGGCGCAGGGCCGCGTGCAGCTGTGGGTCGAAATAAATCGTGGATCGTTTCGTTGTTTCTGACATGATGTTCACCTCAATATGTCATCATGTCGTCATGATGTCTTGATGTCAATATTGAGCGTGCCAGGGTGAGCCTGGAGGTGGGTCTGCTCAATTAATAAATCAATGTCAGCCTTGCGTCTGGAGTGGAAAGCGTCTGAAAATGGCAAATGGTTCTTCCAGACGCGGTTGGCGAAACACGCAGATGTCCAGTACCGGGACGGGCTTGTGGAGGATGGGAGCGAGGAGGGCGGCGAGTCCGGCGCGGATGCGTTCCCGTTCTTCGGGATCGTGGATGCTGCCGGTCAGGGTCAGGTGGAAGCGCATTTCTTCCAGTACGTAGGGATAGCCCCAGAGAGTCAGCAGACGCTCCTGATTCGGCGTCAGGCCCTTGGCGCGACGGCGGGCAAGTTCCTCGGGTGACGGTGGGCGACGGAAAGGGTCCGGGACCGTGACGCAGATGCGGGCCAGGTCTTCAAGTTCCGGGCATGGCGCGGTCAAGGTCAGGGCGAAAAATGAGCCCAGTTCGGCAAGTTCAAGTCCCGGCAGGTCGAAGGCGCGCATTCTTGTGGCGATGTGACCCACGTTTTCCAGCAATGCAGATTCTTCGCGCTGGTCGGCCAGAAAGAAGGGCGGCTTCAGGGTGGCGTGCAGCCCGTATCGCCTTGGGCTTGCGGTCAGTTCCCGGAATCTTTCGGGTGCGATGCCTGGCAGGCGCGGCTGCGTGAGTTCGTCTGGGCCGCTTGCGTGACGGCCGAGGATTTCAGAGCCGATTCTGTCCAGCGTGCTGCCGTTGTCCGGGGCAAAATATATAGCGTAGCGGGCTTCAGACACAAATCCAACCTCCTGTCAGCGCACGTTTCGGCCAACTTGAAAATCCCCAGATGAAAGGGGTTCAGGGCACAAGTCCCTTGGCCGCCGGAGGCATCTCTTCATTCCTATAACACCTGCCTGCCTTCTCTCCATACTGCAACAACCACGGGCACGTCGTCCACCATCCTGACCCGCAGGAAATCCGCGCGCTTGCCGGGGATCAGTTCGCCCCGGTCGGTGAGGCCAAGGGCGCGGGCCGGATTTGAGGTGACGGTGGCCAGGGCCTCGTGCAGGGGCATGCCCAGACGCTGGGCCATGATAAAGGGCGCCTGCAGGAGGCTGGCGGGCATGTAATCGGAAGAGAGGATGTCGACGAGCCCTTCGGCGGCCAGGTCAAGGGCCGAAACGTTGCCCGAATGGGATTCGCCGCGCACTACGTTGGGAGCGCCAAGGACAGTGGCGAGTCCAAGTTCATGCGCCCTGATCGCGGCTTCGCGGGTGGTGGGAAATTCGGTGATGCCCATGCCCAGGCGCGCCGTCTCTTCCACGTGCGCAATCGTGGTGTCGTCGTGGCTGGCCAAAGGCAGGTTCCGCTCCGCGCAGAGCTTGAGAATGACGGCCCGGTTGGGTTCGGCGTGGCTTTTTTGTACGGCGCGCAGGCGCTCGATCTCAGCCAGAAGATCCTCGTCGGTCCATTTCTTGTCGGCGTGGAAAGAACGGTACTTTTCCAGATCGCTCCATTGCCGCTGGCCCGGGGTGTGGTCCATGATGGACACAAGGTGCAGGAGATGGTGGTCCATGACGGACGTGAACATCTCCACTACGGCCCGGTCGGCCAGTTCGCAGCGGATATGCAGCAGATGCTCGGCGCGCAGCAGGTTGTTGTCCATGGCCTGGGCCAGGGCCTTGAGGGTGGCGGCGAAGATTTCGCGGCGCATGCGTTTGGCGCTGAATTCGCCGGCACTGACCGCGTCGAGGACCGTGGTGATTCCGGCCCCGACCATGTGCGTGTCATGGGCCATTATGGCGGCGAGACTGGTCGGCCAGCACACCCCGGAGCGGGGCATGAAGTGCTTTTCGATGTTGTCGGTATGGATCTCGACCAGTCCGGGCAAAAGGTAGTCGCCCTCGAAGTTCAGGGCCCCGGGGATGGACGTGGGGGCGCCTATCTCCCCGATGGACCCGGCTTCGGCGATCAGAGATCCTTTGACGACGCCATCCGGCATGACCAGACGGGCATTGGTACAGCAGAGGGATGGCATTTGTGGGTCCGGTTCAGACAAAAAGTTTGCGCAGACGCTGGGAAACGAGGTCGATGGCAGTTACGGAGATGATGATCAGGATCATGATGGCGCAGGTCTGGGCAAAGTAGAAGCCGCGGATCATTTCCCAGAGCACGACCCCGATGCCGCCGGCGCCGACGATGCCAAGCACCGTGGCCGAACGCACGTTGGATTCGAAGCGATAGAGGGAATAGGAAATCCACAGCGGAAGCACCTGCGGGATGACGCCGAAGACGACTTCTTCAATCACGGTCGCGCCCGTCGAGCGGATGCCTTCCACGGGCTGCGGGTCGATGGCTTCGACGGCTTCGGAAAAGAGCTTGGCCAGGACTCCGGTGGTGTGGACCCAAAGGGCCAGGACTCCGGCAAAGGGTCCAAGGCCTACCGAAACAACGAAAAGCATGGCGAAGACCACTTCGTTGATAGCCCGGCATGCGTCCATGATGCGGCGGACGGGCTGGTAGATCCACCAGGGAACGATGTTTTCGGAGCTGAGTATTCCGAACGGTATCGCGCATACCACCGCCAGAAAAGTGCCCCAGACTGCAAGATGAAAGGTTATGATGATCTCTTCCAGGTAGAGGCGCCAGTCTGCAAAATTTGGCGGAAAAAAGTCACCGGCCAGGGTGGCCATGTTTCCCGCATCCGTGATGAGCGCCATGGGGCGCATGTCTGCGCCTTCCCAGGACCAGGCCAGAATGGCCAGGACAATGGCCCAGCCCGTCAGCTTGGCCAAGGAGGACTGCATGCTGCGAGGCGGGCGGTTGTCGACGAGAATCGTGTTCTGAGCGGTCATGAATGAATCCTTGAATGTGGCCGGCCTGATATGGCCGGCCACATGCGGTGGAGGAGGTGTCTAGATCTTGGCTTTGATGGCATCGAGCTTGGCGTCGATTTCAGCAAGCGCTTTGGTTTTTTCTTCGGCGGACATGGTCGTGTCACCTTCAACCTTGACGCGAGACTTGAAGAGCTCGAGCTGGCGGATGGGCAGGAGCTGGTCGTTGTTCGACTCCTTGAAAGGAGCCCAGCCCAGGGCTTTGAGCACGGCGACTTCGCTTTCCTTGCCGGTGGTGCCGTAGGTCATGAGGAAGTTCTTGAGCTTGGCTTTGGTGGCTTCGGGCAGATCCTTGCGCCAGACCAGCGGATCACTGGGGATGAGCGGGGAGGTCCACACGACCTTGATCAGGCCGCGCTTGTCGGGGTGGGTTACATCCAGGCGCGCCAGGTTTTCACTGTTGTTGGTGGCTACATCGACCTGCTTGTTGGCGACGCTCAGGGCGTTGGTTTCGTGGTTGGCGCTGACCACGTTCTTGAAGATCTTTTTGGGATCGACCTTGTTCACTGCGAACACGTAGTAGCTGGGCACGAGGAAGCCGGAGGTGGAGTTGGGGTCGCCGTTGCCAAAGGAGAGATCGGCAGCGTTCTTGAGCACATCTTCCAGGGAGTTCAGCGGGGAATCCTTGTGCACAATGAGGTGGGAATAATATCCGGCCTGGCCGTCGGCGGGCACGGTCTGGGCGAAAATCTCGCCTTCGGCGCGGTCAACGGCTTCCATGGCGCTCTTGTTGCCGTACCAGGCAACCTGCACCTTGTTGAAGCGCATTCCCTCGATGATTCCGGCATAGTCGGAGGCGAAGAAGGCGTTGATCTTGAGACCGGTGGCCTTTTCCATATCGGCCAGGAAAGGGTTCCACATGGTCTTGAGATTCATGGACGCTTCGGTGGAAATGATGCCGAAATTGATTTCCTTTATCTCGGCAGAAACGCTCTGGACGCCAAAAAACGCCAGAAGGATGAACAGGCCACATAGTTTGCGAAACATTCTCTACTCCTTTGAAGTGCGGATGGTCGTTATGCCGCGGCAGGTGCCGGGGCGGGTTGGTTCTGGTTGTTTTTCGACTGATGTCGCATGGCATTGTCCACTGCGGGAGAAAAAAGCTCTTCGGTTTCCGATCCGTAGATTTCCTTCAGAAAGGACGGGGTCAGAGCGGTGCTCGGACCATCGTAGACGACGCGGCCATGACGCAGGGCGATGGTTCGTGGGCAGTAGCGGATGGCGTATTCGACCTGATGCAGGGAGACGATGACGGTAATTTTGTCCTCGCGGTGGATCTGTGCCAGAATGTCCATGACTACCCGCGACGATTCAGGATCCAGGGAGGCGATGGGTTCGTCGGCCAGGAGTACCTTGGCCCGTTGGGTCAGGGCGCGGGCGATGGCCACGCGCTGCTGCTGGCCTCCGGACAGGGTCGAGGCCCGCTGCCAGGCCTTGTCGGCCATGCCGACGCGGGCCAGGGACTCCATGCCCAGACGGCGTTCCGCCGGCGGAAAGAGATTGGACAAGGCCCGCCAGGTGGGCACTCGGCCCAGAGCGCCCATGAGGACGTTGGTCATGACCGACAGGCGGTCGACCAGATTGAACTGCTGGAAAATGACGCCTACCTCGGTGCGCACCTGTCGCGCGTTTCGGGATAATCGTCCGTTACGCTGCATGATACGACTCAGCACCTCGATCTGGCCTCCGCTGTCCTCGTCGCAGCACATGAGGCCCGAGATGTGGCGCATGAGGGTGGATTTGCCCGAACCGGAAGAGCCGATGAGGGCCACCATCTCCCCGCTTTCCACTGTGGCGTTGATGTTGTCGAGTCCCTTGGTGTTCTTGAAGGTCTTGGTCAGTTGTTTGATCTGGATCATAATGTTTCCTCGCGTTTCGCGTTATTTAGGAAACGTCTGTGACGGCAGCGTGTCCGCTCCATGACAAGTGTGTCCCAAGTGGTCTAGACAACTTTTTCTCTTGTCAGGTTCGCTTCGTACGATATTTTTTTGGATTAAGTTGACGTACTGCTGGATACAGATCCGGAATTGGCAGGCAGGGCGCGCGCAGGTGATTTTAAGTACCATCAGGATAAGGCTGAGTAACAAAGGTATTGAAATAACGGGAAAACTGTTGCGGATTGTCACTCCTTGATTATTGCCACATTTTTAGGGCATAGTTTCCCGCTCCGGATATATTTTTTGAAGTTCCGGGGTGAGTAAGAAATCATATGTATTTTTACTCGACTTTCGGGGTTAGCCATTAGCAGCTAACAACCTTTGTTCATTGAAAATATAATCGAAACTGCGCCCCAAACTGCGTATTACGTCTCGGAAAGCATCAAGCAGTATGCGTTCGACCTGATTCTGGGCTTCGCCAAGTTTCTTCAGTTTTTCCAGGGTGATGCCTAGGATTTGGCACAGCGCTTTGACGAGCGTGCAGTCCTCAGCCTCTTCGCAGCAACGATGGAACAGCAGACCGAGGGTTCTTGGATCTTCCGTCCTGCGCTTCTCGATGCTCAGAAAAATGTACCGGGTCATCACGATGGTCGTGTGGGCTATGAGGGCATCGAAGTCCCGGCTTTGGCAGCCTTTCTCCAGTTCCAGATGCTGCTTGGCCGTGCGGAAGAATACCTCGATGTCCCAGCGCTTGCCGTAAATGCGGACTACGTCTTCATCGGCAAGGGTGACGTTCGTGGTAAGCAAGGCCAGCCAGTCTCTCTTGTGCTTGTTGCGTACGAAGACGAGTTTGGCTTTGAGGCCATCCTTGAACTCGACTTGGGCATTGGCCAGGATCTTGGCTCTGCCTCGGCGTTTGCGGATCTGGCTGTAAATCTGCGTCACGTCCATCTTCTGTCCTTCGAAGATGTAGTGGATCTTGGGCGTGCGTTTGACCATGCAGATGACGGGGATGTGCTTGCAAACCTCAGAGATCAGGGCCGGCATGGCGAACCAACTGTCCATGAGCAGATACTTGGCCTTGATGCCGGCCTTCAGTGCACGCACAATCATGGGCTCAACCAGTTCTGTCGATTTGGTCACTGCCTCCTGACGCCGCCGCGCACCGCATGATCTTTTATCAAGGTCTTTGGAAACTTCCTGGTATCGTTGCTTTTTGTTCGCGGAAGAGCGCAGCGCAAAGTCCAGAGGCAAAAGGGTTGATCCATCGGACCAGGCCAGCGTGAGCAACTTGAAGCCTTTGAGGAATCGCCCGGTCGTATGGTCGTGAACCTTTGCCAACAGTTCGACCTTCTTCGATCTGGGACGCTCAATGGTGGAATCATCAAGAATAAGCACGGATTCGCGATCTTTGCTGGTCAACCCGTCTATGAAATCATGAACGCCAAAGGCCAGTTTGAGCAAGAATGTTCTCCAACCGAAATTGCTTGAGCGCATAAACTCATAGATGGCATCTTTTCCGACATCGCTTTTAGGATTGATGACGATGCTTCGATAGATATTCTTTCCGATGAACGGAAGAACAAAAATGTTCAGAAGAATAGTCAAAGCAGAATATCCTCTTGCTTTCTTGATGCTTGAATTTCGCGCAATGGTCGCAATTCCGAACTGACTGAAAAACGAATCGATTCTGCTCTCACACTCGTTATTAATGAGTTGCAAATCGATGGCATTATTTGTAGTTTGCATGCGGGGATTCCTTTTTTTGTGTTCTGTTGTGTGGTAACAAAAGAACTACTACAGAAGGAGGATCCCCTCAATCAAAATATTCAATTATTCTCGATAGATTTCTCTTGCGGCGATTTTACTAACAACCCCGAAAGTCGAGTATTTTTAATTAAGGTTTAGGTATGTCTCACAAGTTGATAAGAAAAGATGCCGCTCCGATTTATGACAGGATCGTAGCCAATTTTTTGCAAAACCAGAACGGATCTTTTTTTCTGGTCACAAATGATGAAATATTCGTACGAACAATGCGTGGCGCATTACGCACGATGGGTCTTAATTACGACTCGTTATCCATAGCGCATATCTCTTCTGATATCTGGAAAAAATGCAAAGATTTGTTAGAAAAAAATTCGCAAATCGTAATGTTTATTGAGTCAAAAATAAACGGAAGGTCTAATATTTTTGACTTCAAGTCTTTAAAAGATAGTTTTGGTAATAAAATTAAAATAATATGTATTACTCCAGAAATTTCTGAAGAGCATGTTTCTTTTATAGCAGAGAATGATGTTGATTCAATAATTGTGAAACCTATTTCTATTAATAACATCATCCAAAAAATAGCTTTCGTTATTAAGCCTAATAATTTTTTTCAAACAGAAATAGAAAATATTAAGGATTTAATAGATAAGGCAGAGTATGATCAGGCGGGATTGAAAATCGACATACTTCTTGAGCAAAAGCCGGGAAGCTCTATTTGCATGATTTTGAAAGGTGATATTTCCAGAAAGAAGGGGGATGATAAAACTGCAGAGATGTATTATAAAGAAGCTGTAAAAGAATCGCGTCTTAACCTGAAGCCCTTGCAAAAACTTGCTGATCTTTATGCAGAAAATGATGAGTCGAAGGAGTACATCAAGTATCTTTTGCTTATGGATAAGATCTCTCCTCTGAACCATAAACGCAAAATTAATATTGGTGAACTGTACAGCAAGTCCGGTGAAGACGATAAGGCCCGAAAATTTTATTCTGATGCGGTGAACATTGTGCGTTCACAGGCCAACGATCTTTTGGCCTCGACGCTCATGGATATTGGAGTGAAGCTGCGAGAGGTTAATCCGGAGCAAAGCATTGAATTCATGAACCAGGCCCTTGAGACCAAGGGCGCCGACATGACTCGCGAAGACCTGTGGATGGTCAATGAAATGGGAGTGTCGTTGCGCAAGAAGGGTGATTGGAAGGGTGCAGTGCAGACCTATCAACAGGCGTTGAGCATGATTCCAAACGAAGCGGGTTTGCACTACAACATGGGCATGGCTTATGCGCAAGGCAAAGAGCATCACAAGGCAGTGTGCGAATTTGACAAGGCTGTTGCGGCATCATCAGATATACTGCAGGAATCTCCGCTAATTCCCTTCAATATCGGGATGGTCTATTTTCAGATGAACCGACTGCAGGAAGTGGAGAGGTTCATGAAAGCTGCATTGAAGTGCGATCCGAACTTCGATCGGGCCAAGACTATTCTTGGAAAGATTGGTTCCAAGCAGGATTGATACAAAGAAACCCTCTTGTTTTATCCATTCGTTCCAAGAGATTGGAACGTGACAGCGGATTCATGTCTGAATGCAATTTCAATTTTGCATATAAACATGAATCCGCTGTTTTGCTTTTGAGCTCCGATCACGGTTTAGGCGACGCGCCTATTTGATCTTTTCCTTCACCGCAGCAAAGGCGGGCTTTCCGTCCACAGTCTGCACGCCTTCAAGCCATTTGGCGACGGTATCGGGGTTTTCGATGATCCATTTTCTGGCCACGTCGGAGGGTTCCTGTTTTTCATAGCTGAAATCGTTAATCCAGGCGCTCTGAATTGCCGAAGGAACATACAGGTTTGCCAGGAACGCTCGCGCTTCGGGGTATTTCTGGCCGAAATCCTTGCTGGCCAAGGTGTGGACGATGCTTGAACTGATGAGCTTCTCGGATCCAGGCACGCTTTCGATGAACTTCATGTCGATTTTGATGGTCATCCAGTGAGGGCGCCAAGCGTGGAAAACCACCCATTTGTTCTGGCGCACTCGATCGGCGACGGCGCTGAGCATGACGGGTGTGGTGCTGGAGATCAGTTCCCAGTCGCCGAGTCCGGCGACATCGTTGGTGATCATGCTTTCGGTGTCGATCTGCATGCCGCTGCCCACCTCGATTCCGTAGATGGTGCGGTCGAATTTGTCGGCGTGTTTGTCCAGATCCGCCACGCTACGAACTCCGGCATCCCATACGAAAGTGGGAACGGCCAGACCCGTGTTGCCTTCGTCGACATTGGTGCCGATGACGTCGATGGCGTCTTTTTCCTTGAGGGGCAGGAACATCTCGTTCTGCAGCGGAATCCAGGCAGCCAGGTACGCGTCGATGTCATCGGTCGTCATGCCTTTGTAGATGACGGGCGGGCCGACTTCGAGCTGCGCGGTCTCATAGCCCATGGCTTCCAGGATCTGGCAGACGACTTCGGTTTTGACGGTCACGCCGGGCCACGGCGGGACTCCGAAACGGATGGGATTTGCCAGCAGCGATGCCGGAATAAGGCACACCGCTGCGACGATGGCAAGTGTTTTGAGAAAACGCATAATACCTCCTGATACAATGGTTTCGCAATGCCCGTCACGCGCAAATTCAAATGCGTCAATCCTGTTAGAAAATACATGCTGTGCGCTTCACTGTGACGGAGATTGCTTTTCTGGATGAAAATTCTGGGTGGTCTATTTTTAGCTGCTACACGAAAAAACATCCTGAATCAATGTTTGATTGACTTTGAAAAAATCATGAATGCGGAAAGTCAGGGCAGGGTGAACAGGAACGGGGTCTGCGTGGAAAAGGAGTCCCGCCGTCGCTGGATTATCAGCGTCGGCGGGCAGGAATGAGGCATGGGGAACAGTTATTTGCAGTCGTGCAGTGGTTCGCTGTCGATCTCGTGGACCCTGCCGTTGCGGAACTTCACCTTAGAGGGACTGCATGTACGCCCTGGCAATCCACAAATCTCCGTCCTCCTCGGTCAGGTTGTCCAGGCCGGCGACGGTTTTGCCGAGATAGTGCTGCGAATGGGTTCGGACATATTCGTCGCGGTCCATGTTCAAATGCTCGCCAAACTGGGCGAAGATGCGTGCCTGAATTCTGTTGATCGGCATTTCGTCTCCACTCTGCATTGATGTTCGTCTGAGACTCTCATGGCAAGTGCCAGGCATGCATTTGATGCCTGGTGGTCCAACTTCCGGGCCATGCGTTTTTGGCCCGGAAGTTCTCATCTTGGTCCTTGAGTACGCTCGCGTCCTTTTCTCAGCAAATTCCGCCTTCGAGGCAACCCTTTGCCTTGGCCAGATCCTTAACTTCGACCTGACTCAATGGGCGGCCTACGCTCCTGGCCCGTTGGCGGATCGTGTCCACCAGACTGCCTATGGAATGCAGCGGTCCTTCCAACCCAACCTGGCGAAGCATGTTTCTGACCGCTCCCCGACCGGCCTTGGCGCCGAAGGCCAGCATGCGTTTGGCTCCGGTTTGGGCCGGGTCGTAAGGTTCGAACAGGGCCGGGTTTTTGAGGATGCCGTCCACGTGCAGTCCCGATTCGGCCGCAAAAATGTCATCGCCCGCAACTGGTCGGTTTCGGGCCACCGGGATGCGCGCGAGTTCGGCCACCATGTCGCACAGGTCACGCACCAGATTCATGTCGTAGATGTCGTAGCCCTGCACCAGGCGCAGGTGTCCGGCCACTTCCTCCAGGGCGGAGATGCCCGAACGCTCTCCTATCCCCAGTACCGAAACATCGGCCCAATGCGCGCCCGCTTCCAGCGCCGTGATGGCGTTGGCCGTGGCCATGCCGAAATCGTTGTGACAGTGGATGGCGATCTCCATGTCCACTGCGTCGGCAAAGAAACGCACCAGTTCCGCGATGCGGGTCGGGGTCATGACGCCCAGGGTATCGGCCAGACGAATGCGTACGGCCCCCAGTTCCCGCGCCATGCGCGCCATGGACAGGGCAAAGTTCTGATCGGCCCTGGTCACGTCCTCGAGGCCGATGCTGATGCGGCGGATGCCGCAGGAATGAGCCAGACCCACGGTTTCGCGCAGCATGGTGGTCAGGCCGTCCCGGTCCGTGCGCAGGCGCTCGGCGATGTGCAGGTCCGAAACGGGCAGCCCGATATTGATCGTGTCGATGCCAAGGCCCGCTGCCCGGTAAACATCCACCGTACGGCACGGTGACCACACGCTCAGGTCGCAGGTCACGCCCCTGTGCCGCAGGGTCCGCACCATTTCGTCAAGGCCCTGTTGTCCCATCCAGCCGATCTCTATTTCTTCCACGCCCATGTCCGCGATGCGGCCGGCGATTTCGATTCCGATCTGGTTGGGGATACAGGTCCCGAACATTTGCGCCCCTTCCCTGAGTGTCGTGTCGATGAGCATGTGTCCTCCCGTGTTTGCCAGTTCTCTTTGCACGGTCGGTGCCAGATTTTGAGATTTGCTCATTATGCTGAATTTTAAGGTTTTGTCCTTTTTACGGGGGCCCATGACTGTGCAGACAGGAATGTGGCAACCTACATTTTCGTGTTTGTTGTTTGTGTAGGATGCCGGGAGTCCCGCTGGGTGTAATTTTTATTTTATTATTTATTTTCAGGTATTTATATGTTGCTGCGTTTTTTGGCACGCGCGTTGCCCTAGCGAGGTTCAGGTACGGCACACAACTACACCAAAAACTCTCACATAAAGGAGCACACGTCATGAGGAAGATCGCAATTTACGGCAAAGGCGGCATCGGCAAATCCACCACAACGCAGAACACGGTCGCGGGCCTGGCCGAGATGGGCAAGAAGGTCATGGTTGTCGGCTGTGACCCCAAGGCCGACTCCACCCGTCTGCTTCTTGGCGGGCTGGCCCAGAAGTCAGTGCTGGATACCCTGCGCGACGAAGGCGAGGACGTGGAATTGGCTGACATCCGCAAAGCAGGTTTCAACGGCACCTGGTGTGTCGAATCCGGCGGTCCCGAGCCGGGCGTGGGTTGCGCAGGACGCGGCATCATCACCTCCATCAACATGCTTGAGTCGCTGGGCGCCTATCACGAATCCGAAGCCCTGGATTACGCGTTCTATGACGTTCTTGGCGACGTTGTGTGCGGCGGGTTCGCCATGCCCATCCGCGATGGCAAGGCCGAGGAGATCTACATCGTCTGTTCCGGCGAGATGATGGCCATGTATGCGGCCAACAACATCTGCAAGGGCATCATGAAATACGCCGAGTCCGGCGGAGTGCGTCTGGGCGGGCTGATCTGCAACTCCCGTAACGTCGATAACGAGCGCGAGATGATCGAGGAACTGGCCAAGAAGATCGGCACGCAGATGATCTACTTCGTGCCCCGCGACAACGACGTGCAGCGCGCCGAGATCAACCGCATGACCGTCATCGAATGGAAGCCGGATGCGCCCCAGGCCGATCACTACCGCAATCTGGCCAAGGCCATCGACCAGAACAAGATGTTCGTCGTTCCGAAGCCGCTTGAAATCGAGGAACTGGAGCAGCTCCTCATGGACTTCGGCCTTCTCGAAGCCGTGTAGGCGGTCGTCCAAAAATCCGTTCTGGACTGCGTTGCTCCCCGATTTCGAAGGGTTCATGTAGTCGGCTACACTTCACCCTTCAAAATCGGCTCGCGCCTTGCCACAACGAATTTTTGAACGACCTTGGCGTGAAAATTAAAGAATAACAAGACTTACAGAATAAACGAAGGAGAGAAAACATATGATCATGGTCAGAGCAATCGTTCGTCCCGAAAAGTCCGACGATGTCCTCGCAGCCCTCATGGATGCGGGTTTCCCGGCGGTGACCAAATATTCCGTGGCCGGTCGCGGCAAGCAGCGCGGCATCAAGATCGGCGAAGTGACCTACGATGAGATCCCAAAGACCATGCTCATGAGCGTGGTCAAGGCCGAGGACAAGGATTTCGTCATCAGCGTCATCATGAAGGCAGCGCGCAGCGGAGCCAAGGGCGCATTCGGCGACGGCAAGATTTTCGTGAGCGAGGTTGGCGACGTTTACACCATCAGCTCCGGCATCTGCGACAGCGCCCCCGCGGGAGAATAGTCATGAAAGAAGTGATCGCGGTCATCCGCATGAACATGATGAACAAGACCAAGAAGGCTTTGCAGGACGCGGGCGTGGTCGCTTTCTTCGCCCACGAAGCATTTGGTCGCGGCAAGGGCCTGGTGGATGTGAAGCCTCTTGAAGGGGCCAGGAAGGGCATCGAGGAAGCGGTGGCCGTGTTGGGGGAGAAGGGCAAGCTTTACCCCAAACGCATGCTGACCGTCGTGGTCACCGATGATCTGGTGCCTGAAGTGGTTAAGGTGATCACCGACACCAACAGGACCGGCCAGCCCGGCGACGGCAAGATTTTCGTTTTGCCCATGAGCGACGCGGTACGGGTCAGGACCGGAGAAAAGGGCGCCAAGTCCATTGAATAGAGCCGGTTTCATCCATTGAAACCAGGACACACGAAGGAGAACATCATGCCATCATCTGCCAAGAAGCTCGTCAACTGGACGCCTACCGACGTAAAAGCGGACATGCTCGCCAAGTATCCGCCCAAGGTGGCCAGAAAGCGCGCCTCCCAGATCCTCGTCAACGAGGCACTGGGCAACGAGACCCCTGAAATATCCGCCAACGTGCGCACCATTCCAGGCATAATCACCATGCGCGGCTGCACCTACGCAGGCTGCAAGGGCGTCATCCTGGGGCCCACCCGCGACATCGTCAACATCACCCACGGCCCCATCGGCTGCGGTTTCTACTCCTGGCTGACCCGCCGCAACCAGACCGACGCGTCGGGCGAGGGCGACGAGAATTTCATGCCGTACTGCTTTTCCACGGACATGCAGGACCAGGACATCATCTTCGGCGGCGAAAAGAAGCTGCAGGCTGCCATCGAGGAAGCCTACGACCTCTTCCATCCCAAGGCCATCGCCATCTTCGCGACCTGTCCCGTGGGTCTCATCGGCGACGATATCCACGCAGTGGCCCGCAAGATGAAGGCCAAGTTCGGCGACTGCAACGTCTTTGCCTTCAGCTGCGAAGGCTACAAGGGCGTCAGCCAGTCCGCCGGTCACCACATCGCCAACAACAAGATCTTCAGCGAAGTGGTGGGAGAGAACGATGCCGAGAAGCCCGGCGAGTTCAAGATCAACCTTCTGGGCGAATACAACATCGGCGGAGACGGGTTCGAGATCGACCGCATCCTCAAGAAATGCGGCATCACCAACATCTCCACCTTCTCCGGCAACTCGACCTACGACCAGTTCGCTTCGGCACACAAGGCCGATCTGTCCGCGGTCATGTGTCACCGCTCCATCAACTACGTGGCCGACATGCTCGAAACCAAGTTCGGCATCCCGTGGATCAAGGTCAACTTCATCGGTGCGAGGTCCACGGCCAAGTCCCTGCGCAAGATCGCGGAATACTTCGGTGATCCGGGCCTGACCGCCCGCGTGGAAGAAGTCATCGCCGAAGAGATGCCCGCCGTTGACGCCGTCCTGGACGACGTGCTGCCCCGCACCAAGGGCAAGACGGCCATGCTGTTCGTCGGCGGCTCCCGCGCCCATCACTACCAGGATCTCTTTGCCGAGATGGGCATGAAGACCCTGGCCGCAGGCTACGAATTCGCCCACCGCGACGACTATGAAGGTCGCCATGTCATCCCGAACCTCAAAGTCGACGCCGACAGCCGCAATATCGAGGAAATCGAGGTCCAGGCGGACGAGAAGCGTTACGCCCCGCGCAAGACTTCCGAAGAGATGGCGAGGCTCGAAGCCGCCGGACTGAAGTTCAAGGAATATGACGGCCTGATTCCGGACATGGACCACCAGACCCTCGTTATCGACGACCTCAACCAGTACGAGGCCGAAAAGCTGGTCGAAATCATAAGGCCCGATGTTTTCTGTGCGGGCATCAAGGAAAAGTTCTCCATCCAGAAGCTGGGCATCCCCATGAAGCAGTTGCACAGCTACGATTCCGGCGGCCCCTATGCCGGCTTTCAGGGCGCGGTCAACTTCTATCATGAGATCGACCGCCTCGTGAACAGCAGGGTCTGGAGTTACATGAAGGCCCCCTGGCAGGAAACCCCGGAACTGTCCGCCACGTACGTCTGGGAATAAGAGGAAATAATCATGCTACTTAGACATACCCCCAAAGAAATCAAGGAACGCAGCGCCCTGTCCATCAATCCGGCCAAGACCTGCCAGCCCATCGGGGCCATGTACGCGGCGCTGGGAATTCACGGCTGTCTGCCGCACTCTCACGGTTCCCAGGGCTGCTGCGCCTATCACCGCAGCGCCCTGACCCGGCACTACAAGGAGCCTGTATCGGCCGCCACCAGCTCCTTCACCGAAGGCGCTTCGGTCTTCGGCGGCGGCGCGAACCTGGTCTCGGCCATCGAGAACATCTTCACCGTCTACGAACCCGACGTCATCGCCGTGCACACCACCTGCCTGTCAGAGACCATCGGCGACGACCTGCCGCAGATGACCGACAAGGCCAAAAAGAGCGGCAAGGTGCCCGAGGGCAAGCACGTAATCTACGCCAACACGCCAAGTTACGTCGGCTCGCACGTCACCGGCTTCTCCAACATGGTCAAGGGCATGGCCAAGGGCTTTGCCGTAAACACCGGCAAGAAGAATGGCCGCGTGAACATCATCCCCGGCTGGGTCGAACCTTCGGACATGGAAGAAGTCAGGCGCATGGCCACGTTGATGGGCCTGGACATCATCCTCTTCCCGGATACCTCCGGCGTACTGAACAGTGCCCTGACAGGTGAATACAAGATGTTCCCCGACGGCGGCACTCCGGTCGCGGACCTCGTGGCCTCCGGCGACGCCATCGGCACCCTGGCCCTCGGCGAATGGTGCTCGGCCGACGCTGCCCGTTGGCTCGACACCCAGTGCAAGGTGCCCTGCACCGTGCTCGACATGCCTTTTGGCCTCAAGGCCACAGACCGCTTCATCGACACCCTGCGCAAGGTCGCGGGCGTCAGCGTGCCTGACACCATCGCGTTCGAGCGCGGACAGCTGGTCGATCTGATCTCCGACATGCATCAGTACTTCCACGGCAAGAAAGTGGCCCTGGTCGGCGATCCGGACCAGGTCATCGCCCTGACCGAATTCCTGTCCTCCATCGATATGAAGCCCGTGCACATCGTTACCGGAACCCCCGGCAACAAGTTCGAGAAGCGCATCGAGGAGATCACGGCCGAGGCCGGCTACAAGGCCAACGTCAAGGCTGGCGGGGACATGTTCCTCCTGCACCAGTGGATCAAGAACGAGCCCGTGGATCTGATCATCGGCAACTCCTACTGCAAGTACATCGCCCGCGACGAGGACATCCCGTTCCTGCGCTTCGGGTTCCCCATCTTCGACCGTGTCGGACATCAGTATTTTCCGACAGTCGGGTACAAGGGCGGGTTGCACATGCTGACCAGGATTCTCGATCTCCTGCTGACCCGCACGGATCGTGATGAAACGGAAGAGAAGTTTGAACTTGTCTATTAGATAGATGCCCGGCGGCGGGACGACCCGCCGCCTCTTGAAGGAGCAGGATCATGACTTTCGCGCCTCCCCCACCCTATCGCCCGCTGGTGGCCGTGGCCAGCAGCACCGGCAAGACCGTGGACTTGCACCTGGGCCATGTCCGGGAGTTCAGGATCTATGGCCGTGACCAGGGCATGGTCGGACTCATCGGAACCCGTCCCGCGCCGGCTCCCGGTGGCGGCAACGTCCGCTGGGAAGGGGTGGCCGAGGTCTTGAGCGACTGCGCGTACCTGCTGGTCGCAAGCATAGGTCCAAAGCCTCTTGAAATTCTGGCCGCCCAGGGCCTCACGGTCATCGAGGCCGAAGGCTTCGTGCTCAGCCTGGTGCGTCAGCTTTATGGTCCTGCGGACTTTGCGCCGGAAAATAATTCATAAAAATTTGGAGACAGATATGGCCATTCCCGAAAAACAGATTCTCGTTTGCCAGAGCTTTCGCGTCGGGGGAGACCCCAAGGGCGTCTGCTTCAAGCAGACCGACGGTTTTCTGCAGTACATGGAGGAAGAGATCCTCGCTCGCGGCCTCGACATCCTGATCACGGCCACGGGCTGCATGAAGCTGTGTGAAAAGGGTCCGATCATGGTCGTCCAGCCCGACAACTGGTGGTTCGGCGGCGTGAACAGCGAAGAGGCCATCGACGCCATCCTGGACGGGATCGAAGCTGGCGAGCCCTGCGCCGAGTACCAGATTCCGTAACCCTTTTTAACGGAAGCAATCATGCCCATCATCATCCGCCACGCTCTCCCCGACGACATTCCGGCCATGGCCAGTCTGCTTGAGCAGCTCTTTGCCATCGAAGCCGATTTCGTGGCCGACGGGCAGGCACAGATGAACGGGCTGTCACTCCTCCTTCGCACGTCAGCCCTTTTGCTGGTCGCTGACGAGGACGGATCGGTGGTGGGCATGATCTCCATTCAGCCTTTGATCTCCACTGCCGAGGGTGGCGCGGTCGGTCTGCTGGAAGACCTGGTGGTTTACGAGGAGTGCCGGGGGCGGGGAATCGGCTCCCTGCTATTGCACAAGGCCCTGGACTGGGCACGGGAGCAGGGTTTTTCCCGCGTGCAGCTGCTGGCTGACAGGAGCAATATGAACGGCCTGCAATTTTATTCCAAACACGGCTTTCACGGCACGCAGCTCGTCTGCCTGCGCATCACGCACTAATCCGCACCGGCGGTCGCATACAAGGAGCACGACATGAACCACACCCTACTTGAAGAAAGGAAAAGCCAGATGCACCGCATCGGCGAAGAGCCTTTTGCCATGGCCTGCAACCGTCCCAGCCTTGCCGGCGCGGTCAGCCAGCGGGCCTGTGTGTTTTGCGGTTCACGGGTGGTGCTCTATCCCATCGCCGACGCCCTGCACCTCGTGCACGGGCCCATCGGCTGCGCCACCTACACCTGGGATATCCGGGGGGCCATCTCTTCTGGCCCGCAGCTGCATCGTCTGAGCTTTTCCACGGACCTGCAGGAAATGGACGTCATCTTCGGCGGCGAGAAGAAGCTCGAAGCCTCCCTGCGCGAACTCATCGGCCTGCACAACCCGAAGGCCGCCTTCGTCTATTCGACCTGCATCGTCGGCCTCATTGGCGACGACATGGAGGCCGTGTGCCGCCGCGTTTCAGAGGACACGGGCATCACGGTCCTGCCGGTCATGAGCGAAGGCTTCAAGGGCAACAAGCGCGAAGGCTACGCCGCCGCCTGCAAGGCCATGTTCCGGCTGGTGGGCACTGGCGACACCACGGGCATCTCGCCCAAGAGCGTGAACATCCTCGGAGACTTCAACCTGGCGGGTGAGACATGGATCGTGCGCGAATATTTCAGGAAGATGGGGGTCGAGACCGTGGCCAACATCACCGGCGACGGGCGGGTGGACGACATCCGGCGCTGTCATGGCGCGGCGCTCAATCTGGTGCAGTGTTCCGGGGCGACCATGGAACTCGCCAAGATGATGGAGGAGAAATACGGCATTCCCTACCAGCGGGTATCCTACCTTGGCGTGGAGGACATGGCCGATTCACTCTACAAGGTGGCCGATTTTTTTGCGGACAGGGACCCCGAAATAAAGGCCAAGACCGCGGAACTCGTGCGCGAGGAGCTTTCCGCGCTGATGCCGAAGCTGGCCGAACTGCGCCGCGATCTCGAAGGCAAGAAGGTGGCCATGTATGTGGGCGGGTCCTTCAAGGCCTTTTCGCTGGTCAAGGCCTTCAGGCATCTGGGCATGCGGGTCGTGGTTGTCGGCTCCCAGACCGGGACCGAGGAGGATTACAAGGAGCTGGCCGCCATCTCCGATCCCGGGACCATCATCGTCGATGACACCAACCCCCTCGAACTGGCCCAGTTCATTAAAGAGAAGGATGTGGACGTGTTTGTCGGCGGGGTCAAGGAGCGCCCCATCGCCTACAAGCTGGGCGTCGGGTTCTGCGACCACAATCACGAGCGCAAGATTGCGCTGGAAGGCTTCATCGGTATGTACAATTTCGCACGGGAAATCCACTCCTCGGTCATGAGTCCAGTCTGGAAGTTCATGCCCAGGCGTTCCCCGAAGCGCGTGACCTGCACCACCAAGGAGGCCGTCAATGGCTAACACCTACGTTTCCACCACCAATGCCTGCAAGATGTGCACGCCCATGGGCGCGGCCCTGGTCTTCAAGGGCATCGAGAACGCCGTCCCCTTTCTGCACGGCTCCCAGGGCTGCGCGACCTACATGCGCCGCTATATCATCAGCCATTACCGCGAACCCGTGGACATCGCCTCCTCGGCCCTGGGCGAGAAGAGTGCGGTCTACGGCGGCGGGCCGAACCTCAAGAAGGGCATTTTGAACGTCATGCGCAAGTACGACGTGGATCTGGTCGGCGTGGCCACGACCTGCCTGACCGAGACCATCGGCGACGATGTCGGTCGCTATCTGTTCGAATTTCGTGAGGAATTTGCCGATCTGCCGCTGCCGGAGCTGGTTCATGTGGCTACCCCAAGCTATTCGGGTACGCACATGGAAGGTTGGCACGCGGCGGTGCGATCCCTGGCCGATCAGGTGGTCAAGGAGCGGGGTGCGCCCCATGGCGGCGTGAATCTGCTGCCCGGCTTCCTGTCTCCGGCGGATTACCGGTACCTGCGCGAACTAGGCGAACGCTCCGGCGTGCGCTTCACCATGCTCCCCGACCTGTCGAGGACTATGGATGGCGTGATCTGGGACGATTATCACTCCCTGCCCGACGGCGGCACCCCCGTGGCCGAGATTCGGGCCATGGGCGGCGCGGCCGGGACCATCGAGTTCGGCATGTCCGGAGGACTGGCCGAGTCGGCTTCCGGAGTGCTGGAACGCAAGTTCGGTGTTCCGGCCCGCAAGACCATGATTCCCATCGGCCTGCGGGCCACGGACGCATTCTTGGATACGTTAAGCGAGTTCGCGGGCTGCGACATGCCCGAGAAGGACGCCTTCGACCGGGGCCGGCTGCTCGATGCCATGGTCGACGGGCACAAGTACATTTTCGGCAAGCGCGCCGTGGTTTACGGCGAAGAGGATTTTGTCATCGCGATGTGCTCCTTTCTGGGCGAGATCGGCATCCAGCCGGTCCTGGCCGCCACCGGCACCCAGGGCGAGCGCTTCGGAGAAGCGGTGATCGAGGCTCTCGGCGATGTCTGCGTGACCATGCCCGTGATCAGGAGCGGCGCTGATTTCAAGGATATTGAGGAAGAGGCCGCCGACCTGGCTCCCGATCTGCTGGTCGGCCACAGCAAGGGCTACAAGCTGGCCCGGGCGTCGAACATTCCGCTCGTCCGCGTCGGCTTCCCCATCCACGACCGTTTCGGCGGACAGCGCATCCTGCATGTCGGTTACGAAGGCGCGTTGTCCCTCTACGACATGCTGGTCAATGCCGTTCTGGAGAAGAGCCAGGACGAATGTCCGGTTGGATATGGGTATTTGTAGGCAAGGTAATGCGCTGAATCGTCTACCGAGAATTTAAAAGCTTGGATCGACGCGTCGAAAGTCAGGCTATGCGTGAAGATTCCTCACGGAAGCCAGGCTCCGCGTGGTGACGCACTGCTAAAACCGTCATTGCGAGCGCAGCGCGGCAATCCATCTTCAACTCGAAGTGTTGCGAATTGTTTAGAAAGGCATGGATTGCCACGTCGAAGACTCCTCGCAATGACGTGCTGCCAATAACGTCGTTGCGAACGTTGAGCGGCAATTTATCTTCAGCTTTCACCCGCGTCAAAGACGCATCAACATACAAGGGAGAACCCCATGTCCGAAGCAAAAGACAGATCAAAGCATCCCTGTTTCAATAAAGAGACGTCCGGTTCCTGTGGCCGCGTGCATCTGCCCGTGGCCCCCGGCTGCAATATCCAGTGCAACTACTGCAACCGTAAATACGATTGCGTGAACGAGTCCCGTCCCGGCGTCACCAGTGCGATCCTGCCTCCGGACAAGGCCGTGGAGTACCTGGACGAAGTCCTCAGAAAAGAGCCGCGCATCACCGTGGTCGGTATCGCCGGACCCGGCGACCCCATGGCCGAGGCCGAGAAGACCATCGCCACCATCGAGAAGATCAACGCCAAATACCCCGACATGCTCTACTGTCTGTCCTCCAACGGCCTGGCCCTGCCCGAGCATGTGGACCGTCTGGCCGAGTTGGGCGTGACCCATGTGACCGTGACCATGAACGCCGTTGATCCGGAAATAGGCGCCAAAATCTATTCCTGGGTGCGGGTCGGAAAGGTGGTGTACAGGGGTGTCGAGGGTGCGAGAATTCTCCTGGAACGCCAGCTTGAGTCCATTCGCCTGCTGAAGGCCAAGGGCATCACCGTGAAGGTGAACAGCATCATCATCCCCGGCGTGAACGATCATCACCTGATCGAAGTGGCCAAGGTGGCTGCGGAACTTGGCGCGGATATCCAGAATCTCATCCCGCTGCACCCGACGGCGGATACTCCTTTTGCCGAAGTGGAAGAGCCGACCAAACAGCTCATTCATGAACTGCGGGCGAGGGGCGGCGAGTTGGTGCCGCAGATGACCCATTGCAAGCGCTGCCGGGCCGACGCCGTGGGGCTGCTCTGTTCGGATCGCTCAAACGAGCTGATTCCGGCCCTGAACAAGCTGGCCTGCGGTTCCGGTAAATCGGCCCGGCCCTATGTGGCCGTCGCTTCCCGCGAGGGATTGCTCGTCAACATGCATCTTGGCGAAGCCCCGAGCTTTCAGATCTGGGCGCCGCTGGGAACTGGCGCGCGCATGATCGAGGAACGTTCCGCCCCGGAAGTCGGCTGTGGGCCGGACCGTTGGCACAGGCTTGCTGAAATTCTGCACGATTGTTCAATGGTGCTGGTCGAAGCGGCTGGGAAACAGCCCAAACAGGTTATGGGAGAGCACGGGATTGGGGTGATGGAATGTACAGGTCTGATTGGTGAGATTACGGCGGACTTTTTTCAGGGAAGGGATATCACGCGGTACAGGATTCGTAATCACAAGGCCGGATGCGCTGGCATGGGTGCAGGTTGCGGATAACGGATGTTCTTGTATGCGCACAAACGGACGGCGGCAGAATTTTTCTGTCGCCGTTTTTGCTGACGGCAACATCAAAGCGCAGAAGGGGCATGTCCAGGCATGTTGTGCAGGAGTAGTGTGTCTCCTGTTTTCGAACAACGTCGTCGCTCCAGAAGCATGGTCTGCGTGTGTGCTGCCTGGTGAGTGCCGATGCATTCCGTTCCTTACAGACAATGATGTCTCTTTTTGGCATGTGCAGGAGGATTGCCCGATTTATGTTGATATACAGACGAGTTGCATATATAATATAAAAATACAGCTGGATTTTGCGGCAGAGGGAGGCAGGGCGAGCTTCCTTGTTTACTCCTTAACATGTTGAATATTTGGCGTTTATCTCCTTTTTTTCTGCGCATTTCGTACTTGACCGCCAGGTGCTCGAACCGTAAGGCAAGACCATGACGAAGAGACATGCTGAAAAATTCCTGTTTTTTCTGGTGATTTTCGCCCTGATCAGCGGATTGTGCTGCGTCGGTTCTTTTTCCCATGCCGCGTCGGGATCCCACACGTATCGGGCGAGCATCGGGCCAAAGCCCAAGGCGCACCCCGTCGCTGTCGAAAATCAGGTGCCGGTTCAGCCTGATCCCGCAGCGGGTGCCGTGAACGAAGCGCCGACCTCGTCAGAATCTGAAACGGCAGCCACTGTCCCCGCGTCCGCTTCTTCCAGCCAGACCGAGAAAGCTGTGTCCAAGTCCGGCGCGGATAAAAAGCCTGTAAAGCCGGCTCCGAAAGAAGCATCCTCCGCGCCTGCCGCCAAGGATGCCAAGGCGAAGACTCAGGACCGCCCCGATGAGGAAAAACAGGCGGTGAAGCCTGCGACGTACAGGGATCTGTATCTCAATGTTCAGGCCGCGCTGCTGATCAACATGTCCACCGGCGAGGTCTATTATGAGCACAATCCGGACAAGGCCATTCAACCTGCTTCCATCACCAAGCTTCTGACTCTCTATCTTATCCGCGAGGCTCTGGCGCAGGGCAAACTCTCACCGACGACGCCCATCCCCGTCAGCGCCAAGGCCGTGAAGACGAGAGGCTCACGCATGCGCCTCAAGCGTGATGAAAAAGTGCCGCTGAATGAACTCATAAAGGGCATCAGCGTCGTTTCGGCCAACAACGCCTGCGTGGCGGTGGCCGAATACTTCGGCAAGGGCGACGCATCCAAGTTCGTGGCCCAGATGAACGCCAAAGCCAAGAAGATCGGCATGGTCAACAGTAAATTCAAGAATCCCAATGGCTTGCCTGCTTCTGGGCAGCTTTCCACGGCGCGGGACATTGCCAAGCTCTCCATGGCCTATCTCCGATCCTTTCCCGAGGCCCTGAAAGTTCACTCCATGACCAGCCACACCTATCACGGGTCCACCCACCGCAACGCCAATTCGCTCCTGCGCACCTACAAAGGCGTGGACGGACTCAAGACCGGCTTTGTCTGCGAGGCGGGATACAACATCACGGCCACGGCCAAGCGCGGGGACACGCGTCTCATTGCCGTGGTGCTCGGCGCTCAGAACTCAGCCGTGCGGCAGAAGGAGACGGCCCGGCTTCTTGATTTTGGGTTCAGGCGTGCGGCCAAGGATGAGAAGGTCGCCGAAAAGTCTTCCGCTGGGGGTAAGAAGCCGAAAGCATGATTTGGTCTCTGCTTCGGCAGGACAGAGAAGTTGCCGCCGCCAGGACGGCAAAACAGAAAGGGGATTAAAAAAATCCCCTTTCTGCGTTTTGGTGCTGTACTTGCGGCCGAGTGGAGGCGGGTCAGGGCTGGTTCGAGACCGCCTGCTTGAGAGGTAAGAGTTCGTCGAATTCCACGCCGATGTAATAAAGGCCCATCAGGGAGCTGGCGTCGATTTGGCCCCAGCGAACGGTGCCGTGCACTTCCTCCAGGGCCTCGAAGCGTTCGAAACCGGTATCAGCAGAGGCGATGATAACTCTGTCACCGGTTTTGAAGTTGTAGTCGGCTTCGATGAGCAGTCCGCCGCGCCCTATGTTGACGATCCGGGCAGAAATACGCATGTCGGCCTCGGCTTGCGGAATTATGCGACAGGGGAGCAGGCAGCCGAAGCGTTTCCATTTTCTGTTCTTTTGCGTCTCGTGGGCCATGAATAATCCTTTTGCTGTGGCGATATATGCGCGAAGGAATTAATTTTCCGCCCTATAGACGATGCGTTCGGACAACACAAGGGCAATGCCTGCCTTTATTGTTCAGTCAACAGTATCCGGCGCGGCAGTTCGCGCTCCAGCGCGACTCCTACGTGGTAGAGGTTCTGGCCGACGTGCGGCGTTGACTGGCTCCAGCGCACCGTGCCGACGAGGATTTCCGCGAATTCGAAAAGCAGGGAGTCGTATTCATCTTCCAGGGTGATGGCGACACGCTCGTTGGCGATGAAGCCCTGCTCCGTGGCCAGCATGACTCCGCCAGGGCTGAGGTTGATGATGCTGCCCATGGCCGAGTTACGGGTGTCATCCTCATAGCTGATCTTGCAGGGCACGGATATGGGCTCGCGGTCCCATCGGCGCTTGTTGTGGTCCATGTAAACTCCTTCGCGGTGGGTTGACTTGGGGCTACATGAGTGTTCCGGATAGTTGAGTCAAGGGTTGCGCGCACGTCGCGTCTCCTCTTGAGCAGGCCTGGGGCGCAAAGTGCGCGAGAAGGCTTTGAGCCGGGATTTGTGTTTTTCTTTGACAGGTTGCGCGATCCTGTACAGTTCAACATCGTTTGATGGATAATAGAGAACTTCGTTTTGTGTTCCAAGACGTCACTGCAAAAAGTCGTCATTCCCGCGAAGGCGGGAATCCATGCTTTTTTAACTATCTGAAAAAACTGGATTTCACGCATAGCCTGACATGGCCTGCCTTCGCAGGAATGACACTCAGGGTCTTTCCCAACTTTTTGCAGTAGAGTCTTCCAACCTTCCTTTATACTAGCAATTAGCCTATCCGAAACGTCCACCCGAACCTGTCTGCGGCACCGCTTTTTTCCTTGCGGGCTGGACAACGAAGGGGGGTGAGGATTATGGCATCAAAACTGCTTAAAAGAAACCCCATGTTCCGGAAACAAAGAGTTTTGTGGGTACGCTGTATCAATTTGGGGCACTCGCCTGCTGGGGCGGTGTATCAAAAGGGTTCATCGGGCACATCAGGGTTTTTCCGGGACGGGATTCATGTCAACCGGACGGTTCGCCGTTCCTTACCGCAAGTTGGGTATGTTCATGCAAATCTTTGATCTTGCCACTTCCGACCAGGCCTTCATCGCCGAGGTCGAAGCCCGCAGTCACCAGAACATCAGGACCTGCTATCAGTGTGGCAACTGTACGGCCGGATGTCCGTACACCTTTGCCTATGATTATTCGGTCAGCCAGATCATGCGTCTGGTTCAGACCGGGCAGAAAGACGCGGTGCTCAAAAGCCGGTCCCTCTGGCTGTGCGGGTCCTGTCAGTCCTGCACCACGCGTTGTCCGAACAGTATCGATGTGGCCTTGGTCATGGACGTCTGTCGGCACATGTCCAGGGAAGCCGGGTACGCCACGGAGCGTGCCGTAAAGGTTTTCGCCGACTCCTTCCTGGCTTCGGTGGAGCGCCACGGGCGCGCTTATGAATTGGGCCTCATGGCCGCTTACATGACCCGTTCGGGCCGCATATTCACCGATGTCGATCTGGCCCCACAGGTGCTCATGCGCGGCAAGCTGCCGTTCAAGCCGCACCCGATCCAGGGCCGCGATCAGGTGGCCCGAATTTTCGAGCGGTTCCGCAAAGGAGGGAAGAATGCTTAAAATCGCGTATTATCCGGGCTGCTCCGGCCAGGGCACGTCCCTTGAATACGACAGCTCAACGCGCGCGGTCTGCAAGGCCCTGGACGTGGAACTGGTCGATATTCCGGATTGGAGCTGCTGCGGCTCCACGCCCGCGCACACCGTAAATCACGTCCTGTCCGCGGCCCTGTCCGCCCGCAACCTGGCCCAGGTCGAGGGCATGGGCATGGACAAGGTGATGACGCCCTGCCCGAGCTGCCTGACCAACCTGCGCACCGCGGCCCACAAGATGGAAGACCCGGATTTCCGCGCCAGGTCCAATGCTCTGCTTGACGTTCCCTGCAAGAACACGGTGGACGCCCAGTCCGTGCTGCAGGTGCTGGCTGAAAATGTTGACCCGGAGCTGATAAAGTCCAAGGTGGTCAAACCCCTGACCGGCATCAAAATCGCCTGCTATTACGGCTGCATCATGAACAGGCCGCCGGAACTGATGCGCTTCGACCATCACGAGAACCCCATGGCCATGGATAACCTCATGACCGCTCTCGGGGCCGAGGTTGTCCCCTTTCCCCTGAAAGTGGAGTGCTGCGGCGCTTCCTACGGCATACCACGGGGGGACATAGTGGCCAGACTGTCGGGCAAGCTTCTGGACGCCGGGCGCGACGTGGGTGCGGACGCCTTCGTCACCGCCTGTCCGCTGTGCCAGATGAACCTGGACCTGCGGCAGGGCCAGATCAACCACGCCCTGCACGAGAATTTCCGGATTCCGGTTTTCTATTACACCCAGCTCCTTGGCTACGCTCTTGGACTTGATCGCGCGCTGCTCGGCCTTGAAAAGCTCTGTGTCGATCCGCGGCTCGCCCTGGGCAAGATCAAACAACCGGCGCAGGCCAGGTAGGGAGGACGCGATGCGAATTGGTGTTTTTATCTGCCATTGCGGCAGCAATATTGCGGGGACCGTCGACTGTCCGTCCGTCGCGGCCACGGCCCTGACCTACCCGGACGTGGTCTTCTCCACGGACACGATGTACGCCTGTTCCGAGCCCGGACAGGACGCCATCATCCAGGCCATCAAGGACAAGAATCTCGACGGCGTGGTCGTGGCCTCCTGCACCCCGCGCATGCACGAACCCACTTTCCGCCGCACTGTGGAGCGCGCGGGACTCAACCGCTACATGTTCGAGATGGCCAACATCCGCGAGCACGTGTCCTGGATCGGCAAGACCAAGGACCTGAACACGGGCAAGGCCGCCGAGCTGGTGCGCATGGCCGTGGAAAAGCTGCGTCGCGACAAGCCGCTCATCCCCAAGCGCTTCGAGACGGTCAAACGCGTGCTGGTCATCGGCGGTGGCGTGGCCGGCATTCAGGCGGCCCTGGACTGCGCCGATGGCGGCCAGGAAGTGATCATGGTCGAACGCGAGCAGACCATCGGCGGCAAGATGGCCAAGCTCGACAAGACCTTTCCCACGGTGGACTGCTCGTCCTGCGTGCTCGGCCCCAAGATGGTCGATGTCGCCCAGCATCCTAACATCACCCTTTATGCCTGTTCCGAGGTCGAGGCCGTGGGCGGGTACGTGGGCAATTTCCAGATCTCCATCCGCAAGAAGGCGACCTACGTGAACTGGAAGGACTGCACCGGCTGCGGTCTGTGCGTGGAGAAATGCCCCAGCCGCAAGCTCCCCGACCCATTCAACGAAGGCCTGTGCAAGGCCCCGTCCATCAATATCCCGTTCCCGCAGGCCATCCCCAAGAAGGCGGCCATCACCGCGGAATCCTGCATCATGCTGCAGAAGGGCAAGTGCGGGCTGTGCGCCAAGGTCTGTCCGGTCAAGTGCATCGATTTCGAGCAGAAGGACGAGATCGTCAACGTGGACGTCGGCGCCATTGTCGTCGCTACGGGGTACGACCTTTTCGATTGGCACAAGTATCCGCAGTACGGCGAGGGCCGCTACCCGGACGTGATCACCTCCATGCAGTACGAGCGTATGCTCTCGGCCTCCGGCCCAACGAGCGGGCACGTCAAGCGCCCCTCCGACGGCAAGGAGCCGAGAAACGTGGTCTTCATTCAGTGCGTAGGTTCCCGCGACAAGTCCGTGGACCGGCCATACTGTTCGGGTTTCTGCTGCATGTACACGGCCAAGCAGGCCATTTTGACCAAGGATCACATCCCCGATTCCCAGTCCTACATCTTCTATATGGACATCCGTTCCCCTGGAAAGGGTTATGACGAGTTCACCCGCCGGGCCACCGAAGAGTACGGCGCGCAGTACGTGCGCGGCCGCGTGGCCATGATCTATCCCAAGGGCGACAAGCTCATCGTGCGCGGTGCGGACACCCTGGCCGGCACGCAGGTGGAGGTCCCGGCCGACCTGGTCGTTCTGGCCGTGGGCGCGGAATCGGCCAAGGGCGCAGTGCAGCTGGGCGAAAAGCTGCGCGTGGCTCCTGACCAGTATGGTTTCTTCGTCGAAAGCCACCCCAAACTCAAACCCGTGGAGACCAACACCGCCGGCGTGTTTCTGGCCGGTGCCTGTCAGGGTCCCAAGGACATCCCGGCCTCGGTGGGGCAGGGCAGCGCCGCCGCATCCAAGGTCCTGGGCCTCTTGTCCAAGAAGGAGCTGGAGTCCGACCCGGCCGTGTCCAGGGTCAACCCGGCCCGCTGCGTGGGCTGCGGCAAGTGCATCCAGACCTGCCCCTTCGGCGCTATCAAGGAAATACAGGATCGCTTCGGCAATCCCAAGGCCGAGGTCATCGACACGGTCTGCCAGGGCTGCGGCATCTGCACCGTGACCTGCCCGCAGGGGGCCATCCAGCTTGAACACTTCACAGACAACCAGATCCTCGCGGAGGTGAACGCCTTATGCCCGCCCAAGATGTTCGCGAATTACGAATAGTCGGTTTCCTATGTAACTGGTGCTCCTACGGCGGCGCGGACACGGCGGGGGTATCGCGGTTCAACCAGCCCACGGACCTGCGCATCATCCGTGTGCCCTGTTCCGGCCGCATCGATCCGCTTTTTATCGTCCGCTCGCTCATGAACGGCGCGGACGGGGTGCTTGTATCCGGCTGTCACCCCCGTGACTGCCATTACGCCGAAGGCAACTTCTACGCACGGCGCAGACTCGAAATGCTCAAACGCTTCCTGCCCATTACCGGCATTGACGCGCGGCGTTTCGAATACACTTGGGTTTCGGCTTCGGAAGGCCAGCGCTGGCAGCATGTGGTCACGGAATTCACGCGCCGCGTGCACGAGCTTGGCCCCGCGCCGACCTTCAACCCGGCGTCCGAGGCGGACTGGAACGCGCTGGCCGTGCAGGCCGGCCAGGGGCAGACATGCCCGTGTCACGGATAGATTTGCAATATGAGGAGGACATATGTCCCAATTGGAAGATCTGAAAACGGCCATCAAGAGCCAGCTTGGCGAGCTTGAGTGCGTCATCGGCTGGGAGCAGGGCTACGACCCGCTTCACGCCACGCCGCTCTTCATCCGCACCGAGGCGGATCTGGACCGGCTTATCATAGGTCCCTTGGCCGTGCACAATCTGGCCACCTACCTGACCGGGTACAAGGGCAAAAAGATTGGAGTGGTGGTCAAGGGTTGCGACAGCAGGAGCGTGATTCAGCTTCTGAACGAAAATCTGATAAACCGCGAGGAGGTCGTCATCTTCGGCCTGTGTTGCGACGGCGTGGTCAGCCAGCGCAAGATCCGCGCTCTTCTTCCCGCCGATCCGGGGTTCGTGGAGTCGTTGGAGATTGGCGCAGACGACCTCAAGCTGACCGTGGCCGGTCAGTCCGCAACTCTCAAATTCGTTGACGTGCAGGCCGACAAATGCCTGACCTGCGCCACGCCCGACGCCATCATCTCCGATGTGCTCATCGGCACAGCGCACACTCCGACCCCGGCCGCGAGCCTGTCCTGTCAGGACGAGTTCGAGGCCAGAAGCGACGCCGAAAAGCTCGCCTTCTGGCAGGAGACCATGAGCCGCTGCATCCGCTGCTACGCCTGCCGCAACGCCTGCCCCATGTGTGTCTGCCGCGATCATTGCATCGCGACCAGCCGCGACCCGCTGTGGATCAGCCAGGACAATTCCCCGGCCGAGAATATGATGTTCCAGATGGTTCACGTGTCCCATCTGGCCGGTCGCTGCACCGAGTGCGGTGAATGCGAGCGGGCCTGTCCCGTGGACATTCCGCTCATGCTGCTCAGGCGTTACATGAACAGGCAGGTCAAGGACGTGTTTGAACTGCAGGCAGGCACGGCTCTGGAACAGACCCCGCCTCTCTTGACCTTCAAGGTCGAGGAAGAGCGCATCAACGAGCGAGGCTGGTAATGGAACGATTCATCACAAAAGAGAACCTCACCCGTCTGGCCGAGGAGCTGGCCGCCTCCTGCCGCGTACTCGCGCCGGTGGCCACCTGCGGCACCGTGACCTTTCGTCGTTTTCAGCCGGGCATGTCCATTGACATGCATTCGCGCATGGCGACGGTGTCACCCAAGGCCGCGACCTTTCCGCAGACCGAAACCCTGCTGACGGTCAAGCGCGAGATTCCGGAGAAAAAGCCGGAGATCACCGAGACCCTGCCCGAGGGCAAGAGCGTGGTCATTGGTTGTCGTCCGTGCGGGGCGCGCGGCAAGCTGATCTTCAACCCCGTGTACGAGACGGATAAAACCAAGGATCCGTACTTCATCCTGCGCCGGGACAACACGGTCTTCATTTCCCTGGCCTGCGACCGGCCCGAGACGACCTGCTTCTGTCACAGTGTCGGCAGCGGCCCGGCGGACCCGGATGGCTCCGACGTGCTGCTGACCCTTGTCGGGGAAGGGTATGTGGCGCGTTCGGTCACGCCTGCCGGCGAGGATGTCATGAAGTCCTCCCTTTTCGGGGACGCGGGCGACAAGGGCAAGGAAGCTGACACCAAGAATGCCAAGGCCAGGGAGATGATGGGCGAGGCCCACGACTACGCCTCGGCCCCGGCCAGTCTCCTGGCCCGCTTCGACGACATGGACTTCTGGCAGGCCCAGTCGGCCAAGTGCATCTCCTGCGGAGCCTGCACCTACATGTGTCCGACCTGCTACTGCTTCAACATCACCGATGACGATCTCGGCCTTGAAAGCCGCCGTATCCGCACTTGGGACAACTGCATGTCCCATACCTTCACCCTGGAAGGCAGCGGTCACAACCCGCGTCCGACCAAGGCCCATCGTCTGAAAAACCGCGTCGGGCACAAGTTCAGCTACTACCCGGATCTGCATGGGGGCGTCATGGCCTGTTGCGGGTGCGGGCGGTGCATCAAGCAGTGCCCCGCCGGAGTCGATATCCGGCAGATCGTGAAAGCAGCACAGGAGTACTCCGAATGAATGCCAATCCCTATCTCCCGGACATGGCCACCATTGTCGAAGTGATCCAGGAGACGCATAACATCAAGACCTTCCGCGTCGTCATCAACAACGAAGAGCGCATGAAGGCCTTTACCTTCATGCCCGGACAGGTCGGGCAGCTCTCGGTCTTCGGCGCGGGCGAGTCGACCTTTGTCATCAACTCCTCTCCGACCCGCAAGGACTACCTGCAGTTCAGCGTGATGCGTGTGGGCGAAGTGACGTCCCGCCTGCACCAGCTCCAGCCCGGCGACCAGATCGGAGTGCGTGCCCCTCTTGGCAATTCCTTCCCGGTGGAGGATCTGAAGGGCAAGAACATCGTCTTCGTGGGCGGCGGCATCGGCATGGCCCCGCTACGGACCCTGTTCACCTATATGCTCGACAATCGCAAGGATTACAAAGACATAACACTGCTGTACGGCGCGCGCAGCCCGGCCGATCTGACCTACAAGGCCGAGCTGCCCGAGTGGACGAGCCGCAAGGACGTGAACTGCGTCCTGACCATCGACAACCCGTCCGAGGGCTGGGAGCACAAGGTCGGGCTTATCCCCAACGTGCTGCTGGAGATAAACCCCAAGCCCAAGAACACCGTGGCCATCACTTGCGGGCCGCCCATCATGATCAAGTTCACCCTGCAGGCCCTCAAGAAACTGGGCTTCGAGGACGAGAATATCATCACCACCTTGGAAAAGCGCATGAAATGCGGGGTGGGCATCTGCGGGCGCTGCAACATTGGCACGAAGTACGTGTGCATGGACGGCCCCGTCTTCACCTATGCCCAGCTCAAAGAGCTGCCCTCGGAACTTTAGGAGGTTACAATGGCCGGAATATTCAAGGCGACGGACATTCTCCTGGCCGCCCAGGAAGTCGAAACCCGTGGCGAAGTTTTCTACAACCGACTGGTTGAGACCACCACCGAGCCGAAGCTCAAGGAACTGTTCTCCTTTCTTGCAAAGGAGGAGACCAAGCACCGCGAGATCTTCGCCAAGCTCTACGAGCGGGTGGGGCAGGTCGAGCTCCCGGCCTGGGCCGAGGAGGGCGAGTATGTGGATTACCTCAAGTATCTGCTCGATTCGCACACCCTTTTCCGCCTGGGTGACGTGAACCATCTCAAAACCTTCATGGGTTCGCCCGAGGAGGCCATAGATACGGCCATGGGATTCGAGAAGGACACGATCATGTTTTTCCTTGAGATGCGCGAATTCGTGCCTGACGGGGAAAAGAAGCATATCCAGGCCTGCATCGACGAGGAGCGGAAGCATTTGCGCCTTCTTGCGGGAATGCTCCGAAAATAATCAAGGTTCCGCTGCGAAACGTATCGGCCCTCGTGCGAAAGTATGGGGGCCGTTTTTCGTCTGAATCAGGAAGAGCTAGGCGCACTCGTGCCCACCTGGATGATGGCACGCCTCCGTCCCTGCCACAGACAGCGTTTGTGGGGGCAGAACATCAGGATTCGCGTATGCATGCTTTTTCTTGGTCAAACCTGCCTGATCGACACCAGTTCACATTGCGCTGAGAATACTCTTCAGTTATCCTTGCCTGGTACGGAACATGATGAGGAACAATGAACCTGGCCGGGGTTGCGGGGTGATCACCGGGGTGTCTTAAAACCGTGACAATCCTGACACTTTCCGGAAGGTAATCTCTGCGCTGCGAGGGCGGCAAAACAGACTTGTCTGTTGAAGCTGCCGACGGTAAAGGCCGTTTTTCCCGTGCGCCTTTGCCTGGATCCGGATGGCGCGAGAGAGGCGCTGTGAAAACAACATTGTAACAAGGAGATGATCATGAAGAAGGGTTTAATGGGCTTTTTGGCCGCGGTGCTGTTCTTGGCCTTCGCTGTCCCCGGATTCGCGGACGAGTGCACCAACCGGGGGCTGCTGGACACCATGTACTGCGACAATGATCAGGACCTGGTCGCCGACAACGCGCCGGCCGGAAACTGCAAAGATCCTTCGACCCTGGTTTTCACGTACACTCCGGTGGAAGATCCCGCAGTCTATCAGGATCTGTTCGCCGACTTCCAGGCCCACATCAAGAAGCACACGGGCAAGAACGTGATCTATTACACCGTGCACTCCAACTCCGCACAGGTTGAGGCCATGCGCTCCGGCCGCCTGCACATCGCGGGCTTCTCCACCGGACCCACCGGCTTTGCCGTCAACCTGGCCGGATATGTGCCCCTTGCCGTCAAGGGCGATGAAAAGGAATTTCAGGGTTATAACCTGATCGTGCTCGTCAAGAAGGACAGCCCCATCCAGACCATGGCCGATCTCAAGGGCAAAAAGGTCGCGCACACTTCTCCCTCGTCCAACTCCGGCAACCTGGCCCCGCGCGCGCTGTTCCCGGCCCAGGGGATCGTGCCTGACGAAGATTACACCGTTGTCTATTCCGGCAAGCACGACCAGTCCGTGCTGGGCGTTGTGCACGGCGACTACGATGCCGCTCCAGTGGCCTCCGACGTGTATGATCGTATGGTGCGCGCCGGTCGTGTCGATGCGGACGCTGTGCGTATCATCTTCACCAGCCCCCGTTTCCCCACGTCCTCTTTTGGCTACTCCAGCCAGCTGTGTCCGGATCTGGTGGAAAAGATCAAGGAAGCGTTCTTCTCGTATCGCTACACCGAAGAGATGAAGGAGGCCTTTGACGGCGCGGACCGTTTCTTCCCCATCACCTACAAGCAGGATTGGGCGGTCATTCGCGATATCGCCGAAGCCACGGGCGCAAGCTACAATGAAGAAGGCCTCCAGGCCATGATTGCCAAGGAAAAGGCGGACGCGGAAAAGAAGGCCAAGCAGCAGTAATCAAATACAAGGCAGAATCGTGACGTCATCAAGCAATAACGGGAACGGGGGGGAAGCCTCCCGTTCCCTGATCGTAAAGGATCTGGTCAAGGCCTACGTACCGGGCAAGCCGGTGCTCAAAAACATCTCCTTCGAGGTTCGGGGGCGCTCCACGGTGGCCATCATCGGCCCTTCAGGAACGGGCAAGAGCACGCTGCTGCGCTGTATCAACCGCCTCATCGAGCCTACCAGCGGCACCATAACAGTGGCCGGCCACGAAATCACTCGTCTCTCCGGCAAGGACCTGCGCCTGGCCCGGCATCATGTGGGCATGGTTTTTCAGGAATTCAATCTCGTGGAGCGACTCTCGGTCATCGAGAACGTACTCTGCGGGAGACTCGGCTTTGTACCGGTCTGGCGTGCCTGGCTGCGCAAGTTCGAACAGCACGACATCGATCGGGCCTTTGAGCTCATCGATATGGTCGGCCTCGGCGAGTTCGCCACGGAGCGGGCAGACGCCCTGTCCGGCGGACAGCGACAACGCGTGGGCATTGCCCGGGCCGTGATGCAGAACCCGGACGTGATCATGGCCGACGAGCCCACTTCGTCGCTGGATCCCAAGACCTCCGTGGAGATCATGGGGCTTTTGAACGATTTCTCGAAATCACATGACATCCCGGTGCTGATCAACATTCACGATGTCAACCTGGCCAAGCGCTTCGCCGATCGTGTCATCGGCATGTCGCAGGGCAGCATCATTTTCGACGGTCCACCTTCGGAACTCAACGATGGGCATCTCAAAGAGATCTACGGCGGCGAGGCGTGGTTGTCATGAGCGCGGCCATCACCAGAAGAGCGTTCAAGCCCAATTGGGGCGCGCGGCTGGGCTGGCTGGCCCTGATCGGCTATTGCGTTGTGGCGGCCTGGTCTCTGGAGATCACCTGGGACCGTTTCATCATCGGTCTTGAGAACGGCGCCAAATTCCTGGGCAGCATGATTCCGCCGAATTTCGAGCGGTGGCAGTTGCTCCTTGGCAACATTCTGGAAACTCTTGAAATCGCCATCATTGCCTCGGCCTTCGGCGTGGCGTTTTCTCTGCCTATCGGGCTGGCCGCTTCACGCAACCTGATGCCAACCTGGGCAACATGGCCGGCGCGGATACTCATCGCCGTCTGCCGTTCTTTCCATCCGGTCATCTTCGCCATCCTGTTCGTGAAGGCGGTGGGGTTCGGGCCGCTGGCTGGCATCCTGACCCTGATTTTCGCGTCCATAGGGTTCATCGGGAAGCTTTTCGCCGAAGCCATCGAGGAAATCTCCCTCAAGCCGGTAGAAGCCTTACGGGCGGCCGGAGCTCCGTTCATGAGCGTCATCCTGTATGCCGTTCTGCCGCAGGTCCTGAACCGTTTCATCGGGTTCGCTACGTACCAGTTCGACGCCAATATCCGCAATTCGACCATGGTCGGCATTGTCGGCGCAGGCGGCATCGGCGGCACTCTGTTTGCGGCTTTTCAGCGATTTGACTACGACTTTCTGGCCGCCATCCTCCTCTCCATCATCGCGCTGGTCATGCTCGGCGAATATCTCGCTTCCATAGTCAAGGCGGTGTTCAATGACTAGCCGCACCTGGGAACGCTTCACTCCGACTCAGCGTCTGGCCAGGTTCGCGATCTATCTGGCCGTGGTTCTCGCTCTGGTCGTGTCCCTGCGCACGGTTCAGATCGTCCCTGAATTCCTTTACGACGCTCCGACCCAGATGGCGGACATGTTCTCCAGGATGTGGCCGCCGGACTTTGGCCATTACCAGGGCGGCGTGCATGAAGCCCTGGTGGAGAGCATGCACATTGCGGGCATGGGCACGATCCTGGCACTGGTCTTGTCGTTGCCCGTGGCTCTGCTGGCGGCCAAGAACATCACTCCGGTGCCTGCCCTGAATTGGCTGGCCCGGCTGATTCTCGTGTCTTCGCGTTCGGTCAACACTCTTGTCTGGGCGATCCTGTTCGTGGCTATTTTCGGACCCGGAGCCCTGGCCGGGACCATGGCCATCGGGTTTCGCTCCATCGGATTCTGCGGCAAGCTGCTGGGTGAAGCCCTGGAGGAGTGCAACAAAGGTCCGGTAGAGGCCCTCAGGGCGGCGGGAGCGCCGTGGCCGAGCATTTTCCTGAAGGCCTACTGGCCGCAGGTTTCCCCTGCCTTCTGGGGCATCACCCTGTTTCGGTGGGACATTAACGTGCGCGAGTCGGCGGTCATCGGCCTCGTTGGCGCGGGCGGCATCGGTATGGCCCTCGATACGGCCATCAATCTGTTCCGCTGGACCCAGGTCTCACTCATCCTGTTTTGCATTTTTGCCGTTGTCATCCTGGCCGAGATCGTGGTCACGAAAATCCGGCAGAGAATCATCTAGAAGTCATCTTCCAAAAGACAGCAGCGGCGCGGAAAACATCGTTTTTCCGCGCCGCTGCTTTTTTGTTCCAACGCCATTTCGTTATCCTGCCGCAGGTGCCCTTGTGGCCAGCCTGCCGGCAACGTTTAGAAATCGAGCTGCCCGTGATCGCTCAGAAAGCTCATGGTCGTATGCCTGCGTTTGCCGTTTTCCAGATATACCACGCTGTAGAAGCCCTTGGGCAGAAGGATATCCTTTTTGCTGCCGATCTCGAACGGCCCGAATTCTTTAAAGGTCTGCTGGTTTTTAAACCACAGGGTCACGGGACGATCGCTGGTGACCACGAGTTTGCCCTGGTCAAATGGATCCGCGGATTTTGTGGTCGTCGTGGTTGCTTTGACCTTTGCAACGGGGGCGGATGCGTTGGTAGGTGGCGTGTCCTTGAGCGTATCGTCCGATGCCGCCAGCGTGGCGTTGTCCGCAGCGCCAGCCTGTGATTCTTTCGGGGGAGATGATTCGGCGGCCTGGAACGCTGGCTCTGCGTCGGTTGCATTGGTTTTAAAGACCGACTGCTGCGCGACAGTATCCGGTTGTGACGGGGCAGCGGCCTGGCTGGCGTTGCCGATGGCCGAAGTGACGCTGGCAGGTGGGACGGGCGGTGCATCTGTCCTGGCGGGGAGGGCGGCCTTGCTTGGTGCCGTAGTGCGAACCGGGGTCACGGATTGCCATTTTTCCACCAGCCCTTGGCTGTACGCCAGATAGCCTGCACCGCCCGCGACAAGCAGGGCGGTCATGGCCAGTTGGGGGAGGCTCGGTTTCCAGGCGCTTTGTTTGGACGGTTCTTCGGGCGTGGCCTCGGATTCATCGGGGACAAAGGAGTAAAGGCGGCCGCATTTCGGGCATTCGCCGGGGAAAAGTTCGAATTCCAGTACCGTTGCCTGGTGGTTGCATTTGGTACATACAGGAAGGTTGGGCTTTGCCGGGATGGTCTGTGACTGCGCCAAGGACGTTTGGGCCTGGTCCTGCGTGCTCAGCGGATTTTGGGTCTTGACGCTGACCAGTTCGGAGATCTTGTCGATCAGCAGGAACATCCTGTCTGAGAGCAGCGAGTCTTCGTAGGCCAGGATAGCCTGCACCAGATTTCCGGCCTCCACCACAAGCGCCCCGCGCACGGGGCCCATGATCCCTACGCTGGCCCGGCTGAAACACAGGACCGGGCAGGGCCTCAGTCCTCCAGAATACTGCAGGTCCAGGTGTATCGTCAGTTTCTGGGTCCGGTTCCAGCATCCGGTCAGCAAATCCATGAGAAAAGGCCATCCGTTAAGGCGCAGGGACTCGCCCGAGGCCGAAATGTTTCCCAGATGGCTGCTCGTGCTGATCAGGAAAAGACCGTTGGGGCCGATGACGGCATGGTCAATGCGGTTTCCTTCGAAATGCAGGTCGTGAAAGACATGGTACTCGTTTGGGAGATGCTCCAGGGCCCTGGCCACGACCTGGCCCGTGCGGGCGCTCGTCTGCGACTGGGAGAGGTGGTGCGACAGGGTCAGGCCGAGTTCTTCGAATCGCAGAATGGAGGCGACAAAAAAAATGGCAAAAATACCGGTGAGCCAGTATTGTTCCTGTCTGAAAGCGTACAGAGCAACCCCGGCCAGGGTCAGGACAAAGAGCAGGGGAAGGGCAAGGCGCAACAGGATGTCCTTGCGCCGGGCACTGGCCCTGGTGGTGCTGCTTTTGGCCGCGTTGCCATATATGTAAGCCATGACGCCTCGGGGTGTTCTTGCGTTGCGGGGTGCTTAACGCAAGAACTTTAAGCCTCAGTTCGGGAATCATGTCAAGAGTGGTGAATGTATGACAAAATTGTACGGAAGGAGATGGCGTGCGTCATTGCCTTTCGATCGTGCGTGGCGCAGGTTCGGTCTACGCCCGAATCCCAAGCTCGATGCGCCTATTGCGTGATCTGAACGAAGCTGGCCGCAGTCATACGGGCCAGATCCACCGGGGCAATTTCGATGTCCAGGCCACGACGTCCACCGCTGACCAGGATGGTTTGGTGGGAGCGGGCCGAAGAGTCGATAAAGGTGCGCAGACGTTTTTTCTGACCCAAAGGGCTGATTCCGCCCAGAACGTAGCCCGTGGTTCGTTCAGCCAAGGGTTTGTCGGCCATGGCCGCCTTTTTGGCTCCGGCCGCCCTGGCCAGGTGTTTGAGGGCGAGCATGGCCTGTACCGGGATGACGGCCACGACCAGCTCTCCGCCGAGGTCTGCGACCAGGGTCTTGAATACCTGCCGCGGATCGACGCCGAGCTTTTCGGCAGCCTCCAGTCCGAAGGCGGTGCATGCGGGATCATGCTCGTATTCGTGCACGGTGATGTGGATCTTCGCTTTTGCGGCGGCGAGTATGGCAGGTGTCATGGGGTGCGGCTACAAAGACGTGCGGCAAAAGTCCAGCCGGGATAATGGGGGGGGGGCGTGGCCCGTCCCTCAGGATGAGCCACGCCGGTGGGTCATACCGCGGCCTGCGCCGAGGCCAGAATGTATTCCTTTATGTCGTCAATGGTCACCACGGGCAGGTCATGACGTTCCCCGAACTGCTGGATTTCGGGCATGCGGGCCATGGTGCCGTCTGCGTTGGTCACTTCACACAGCACTCCACAGGGCCTTAGGCCCGCGAGTCGCATCAGGTCAACCGTGGCCTCGGTATGCCCCTCGCGCTCGAGAACCCCGCCGGGTCGCGCCCTGAGCGGGAAAATGTGCCCGGGTCGGTGCAGGTCTTCGGGCCGGGCGTCATCGGCGATGGCCGCCTGGACCGTGCGCACGCGATCGGCGGCCGAAACACCGGTGGTCACGCCTGTCGCGGCTTCGATGGAGACTGTGAACGCGGTCTGGTAACGACTGGAATTGTCCTGGACCATGGGCGGCAGTTCAAGCGCACGCGCCTTGTCCTCAGGCAGGCAGAGGCAGACGATGCCGCTGCATTCGCGGATGAGCATGGCCATCTGGGCCGCGGTCAGGGACTCGGCGGCGAAGATAAGGTCGCCTTCGTTTTCGCGGTTTTCGTTGTCGGTGACCAGCACCCCCCGACCTTTCTGCAAGGCCGCAAGGGCGCGTTCGACCCGGACGCGGGGAGGGGTGTTCTTAAAATTCTCTGAAGTCTGATTCACGGTGGATCTCCTTAAGATATGAGCGTGAATCAGGGCGCGGCAAAAAAAGAACCGTTCACGCCCGTGAACGGCGGCCGTCTTCTCTTTCATCCGGACTGTCACCGTCGGCTCCGGCATCTCACCGGATCTGCTGACCTTCCGGACCCCCGGAAGCGCTCGCGGGCTCCCCGTCATAAAACGGGACACCGCCGGTGGGGAGTTGCACCCCGCCCTGAGAAGCGGACACAATGCGTGCTGAAGTGTGCACTGTCAACGCCGGGATGAGGTCGGCGGCAGATTGTTTTCCAGGCCGGACAGTTTTCCGGTGGTCGTCTTGCGCAGTGCGCAGGGCGGGTTGTCCGGAAAGACGCAAATTCGCCCATTGCCTCTCTCGCGGGAAGCGGTTAGGGTCTTTCAATAGAGAATATGCCACAAGGACTTTCCCTTGTGGCTTTTTTTTCCGCACCGTTAATTTTAGGAGTGTTCATGACAGAACATCAAATAGAAGCAGGTAGTTCCGTTGAGTCTCAATGTAAAAAGTGCAAGACGCTGACAGATCATTACGTGGTTGTCATGGTCGGCGAGAAGATTTCCAAGGTCGAGTGCAAGGTCTGCAAGGCTCGCCATGCCTATGCCGCGCCCAAGGCCGCCAAGGTCAAGGCGCCGGCCACACCTCGTCCCAAGAAGGCCGCCCTGGCTTCCAGCAAGCAGGCCCAGGCCCTGACCGAGCAGTGGGAGAAGATGGTCGCTCCGTGTTCCAAGCCCCTGACGTACTCCATGGAGCGCACGTTTGCGGTGGGCGATGTCATCGAGCATCCGACTTTTGGCTTGGGCTGCGTACTGAAAACCATGAAGCCATGCACCGTCGAGATCCATTTCAAGGATGCCATCCGCAACATGCGCTGCGGGATGATCAAGTAAGCACGGCCATTCTCTTTTCCTGCTGCCTGCACCGGCCTTCCGTCCACGTTCGCGCCTTCGAAAAGATCCGTTTTTTTCGTTTCTTTCCTTCTTGACGCCGTACGAAATGTACGCGTAATGGAAAAATAGTGTCGTGCGTCGTGTGACATGCGACCGGCTCCACATCGGCTTCAGTCAAGGAAGCCGTTTTTTATGCTCTACGAGGAAAATATGCCTACCATGCAAGTTAATGACAAGATCAGAAATATCGCAATCATAGCGCACGTTGACCATGGCAAGACCACTCTGGTGGACGTCATGTTCCGGCAGTCCGGAGTGTTCCGGGACAACCAGGCCGTAGACGACCGTGTCATGGATTCCATGGATCTGGAACGCGAACGCGGCATTACCATTGCGGCCAAGAACTGTTCCGTGCGCTGGAACGGCGTGAAGATCAACATCGTCGACACTCCCGGTCACGCCGACTTCGGCGGCGAAGTGGAGCGCGCCCTGTCCATGGTCGACGGCGCGGTGCTGCTGGTGGATTCCTCTGAGGGACCGCTTCCGCAGACCCGCTTCGTGCTCAAGAAAGCCCTGGACGCGAACCTGCCCATTCTGGTGGTCGTGAACAAGATCGACCGGTCCGACGCCCGTCCCCAGGAAGTGCTGGACGAGGTTTACGACCTGTTCATCGACCTTGGTGCCGACGAGGACCAGCTCGAATTTCCGGTGCTCTATGCCATTGGCCGCGATGGAGTGGCCTCTCCTGTTCTGGAAGAACCGGGCAAGGATCTGTCCTGCCTCTTCGATCTGATCCTGGAGCGCATCCCCGGCCCGCGTTTCGACCCTGAAGCACCGTTTCAGATGCTTGTCTCGGATCTTGGATACTCGGACTATCTTGGTCGTCTGGTCATTGGCAAGATCAAGGCTGGCAAGTTGCAGGAAAAGGCGGACCTTCTCTGCATGGGCGAAAATAATCAGCTCGTCTTTCGCCCGACCAAGATCCAGGCCTACGAAGGCTTGCAGCTCAAAGACCAGTCTGTCGTCGAAATGGGTGACATCGTGGTGCTGGCGGGCCTCAGCAAGGTCAGCATCGGCGACACAATCTGTCTCAAGGAGTCACCGGTGCGCCTGAAACGCATTGACGTTGACGAGCCCACCGTGTCCATGCGCTTCACCATCAACACCTCGCCCTTTGCCGGACGCGAGGGCAAGATCGTGCAGTCGCGCAAAATCAAGGACCGCCTGGAGAAGGAAGCCCTGACCAACGTGGCCATAGAGGTCGAGGAGAGCGAGGACAAGGACTCCATGATCGTCAAGGGTCGCGGCGAATTTCAGCTGGCCATCATCATCGAGACCATGCGTCGCGAAGGTTTTGAACTGGGCGTGGGGCGACCGGAAGTCATCTACAAGAAGGACGGCGGCAAGCTCCTGGAACCCATGGAACATGTCTATGTCGACTGCGACGAGGCTTTTATGGGCGTGGTCACGGAAAAGCTGTCCATCCGGCGCGGCAAGCTCCTCAATCTGGTCAATAACGGCGGCGGCCGCGTGCGCATGGAATTTTCCGTGCCGTCGCGCGCGCTCATCGGTTATCGGGACGAATTTTTGACCGACACCAAGGGCACGGGCATCATGAATTCCCTGTTCGACGGATACGGAGAGTACCGGGGCGATTTTCCGACCCGCTTTTCCGGTTCGCTGGTCTGCGACCGCCAGGGGCAGGCCGTGCCTTACGCCATCTTCAACCTGGAACCTCGCGGCCGCATGTTCGTGCGTCCCGGCGACGCGGTTTACGAGGGCATGATCGTTGGCGAGCACAATCGCGACAACGACATAGACATCAACCCGTGCAAGGAAAAGAAGCTGACCAACATGCGCGCCTCGGGCAAGGATGAGGCCATCATCCTGACTCCCGTGCTGCCCATGACGCTCGAAATGGCGCTCAATTTCATCCGCGATGACGAGATGGTCGAGATCACTCCGCAAAACATCCGTTTGCGCAAGATCGAGCTTTCCGCCCAGAAACGACACACCATGTCCGCACGCAAGAAGAAAGCCGAAGGAAAGTAGACATGTCCAAGAAAGTCCATGATGTGATCATTGTCGGCGGCGGCCCGGCCGGCCTTTTTGCCGCATTCTATCTGGCCGAGCACGCCAGCCTTGACGTGCTCCTGATTGAGAAGGGTCGCGAATCGCTGATCCGCAACTGTCCCATGACCGGGGAGCAGGACTGCATCCATTGCAAACCCTGCAACATCCTGGCGGGCATGGGCGGGGCCGGGCTCTTTTCCGACGGCAAGCTCAATTTCATACCCAAGCTCGGCAAGACCGACCTGACCCAGTTCATGAGCCTGGGCAAGGCCACCGCGCTTATCGATGAAACCGAGGCCATCTTCAACCGCTTCAACATGGACGGCAAGGTCTACCCGACCAACATTGACGAGGCCCAGTCCATTCGTAAGGAGGCCCGCAAGTTCGGCATCGATCTCTTGGTCATCAAGCAGAAGCACCTCGGCAGCGACAATCTGCCCGGCCACATCACCGGGATGGTCGATTACATCAAGTCCAGGGGCGTGACCGTGCGTACCAAGGAAGAGGTGGTCGACATCATGGTCGAGGGCGGCCGGGTGCGCGGTGTGACCACGGCCAAGGGCGAGTATCTGGCGGAAAACGTCATCCTCGCCCCGGGCAGGGTGGGCGCGGAGTGGGTCGGTCAGCTCGTGCAGCGCCACGGCCTGGCTGTGACCCAGCGCGGCATCGAGGTCGGCGTGCGCGTGGAAGTACACAATGAGATCATGCAGGACCTGTGCTCCATCATCTACGATCCGACATTCTTCGTCCGCACCTCCAAGTACGACGACCTGACCCGCACCTTCTGCACCAACTACGGCGGTTTCATCGCCCAGGAAAACTATCAGGATTTCGTCTGTGTCAACGGGCACGCCTATATGGACAAGAAGAGCGAGAATACCAACTTCGCCTTTCTGTCAAAGGTCGTTCTGAACGAGCCCGTCACCGACAACCAGGCCTACGGCGAATCCATCGGCCGACTGGCGACCCTCATCGGGGGCGGCAAGCCCATCCTGCAGCGTTTCGGCGACCTGAAGCGCGGCCGCCGTTCCACCTGGAACCGCATCCGCAACAGCTACATCGAGCCCACGCTCAAGAAGGTCGTGTGCGGGGATATCGCCATGGCCCTGCCCGAGCGCATCCTGGCCAATCTGGTCGAGGGCCTCGAAAAGCTCAACCAGGTGGTGCCGGGAGTGGCTAATGACGAGACGCTCCTTTATGCGCCGGAGATCAAGTTCTTCGCCACGCAGGTGGATTGCGACGAGAATTTGCAGACGGACATCGAGGGACTCTTTGTTGCCGGAGACGGACCGGGAGTTGCCGGAAATATCGTATCCGCCGCAGCCACGGGGCTTATTCCGGCCAAGAGCATTCTGGCCAAGGGATAGCTTTTTTAAATTCCGGGATCAGTGTGCGATCAGCAGGGGCGTTGCCGTTTCATGACGGGAGCGCCCCTGTTTTTTTGATATGTCCGCGGATGAACTCGTCGACCTGATCGAGCAGGATGGGTCTGGAGAAATGGTAGCCCTGTGCATATTCGCAGCCCATCTCCTTGAGCGCCAGATATTGGCCCTCGGTCTCGATGCCTTCTGCCACCACAGACAGACCGAGGCTGTGGGCCAGATTGATGATGGTGCGCACGATGACGCGGTTGGCGTGCTTGTCCAGATGGGTCACGAAGCTGCGGTCGATCTTGAGCGTGTCGATGGGAAAGCGCTGCAGATAGCTCATGGACGAGTAGCCCGTGCCGAAATCATCGACCAGGATGGCCATGCCGAGCTCTTTCATGATGCGAAGCTTCTGGATCGTCGCCTCGGGGTTGGTCATGACGTCGCTTTCCGTGATTTCAAGCTTGATCTGTGCAGGGTTGATGCGGTTGTGGCGGATACAGTTGAACAGGTTCTGCACCAGGTCGGGATCGGAGAACTGGCGCGCGGACAGGTTGACGGACACGCTCAGCGAATGCTCCGGGTATTTTTCGGTCCAGGACCGCAGCACCTCGCAGGACTGTTCCAGCACCCACTGTCCGATGGGCAGGATGAGTCCGGTCTGTTCGGCGATGGGGATGAATTCACCGGGAGGGACCCAGTCCTTGTCCCTGGGCTTCCATCGCAACAGGGCCTCGAAGCCGCTCAAGGTCGGGGTCTGGTCGATGGAGAAGATCGGCTGCAGGGCGAGAAAGAACTCGTTTTCGCTGATGGCGTTGCGCAGCCGGGTTTCCGTGTCCAGCTTCTTGAGGGCCTTGTCCTGCATCTCCGGGGCGTAAAAACGGAGTTGGTCCAGGCCCTGTTCCTGGGCGTGACGCAGGGCGATGTTGGCTCCTTGCAGAAAGTACTCGGGCGAGGTGTATTCGTTGGGTCCGAACAGGGCTCCGAAGCATGCGCTGATGTGGATGGGATGGTGCTCGATGTCCAGTGTACGGTTCAGGGCGGCCTTGATCTTTTTTATGGTCGCCGTGCCCGCCTTTTTGGATGGCAATTCCTCCAGCAGAACGACGAATTCGTCGTCGCCCAGGCGCGCCACCGTGTCCACGGCGGACACGGTATCGAGCAGGATGTGGCCGATGGACTGAAGCAGCTGGTCGCCGACAAGGTGCCCGAGGCTGTCGTTGACGTCCTTGAAGCGGTCGATGTCGATCTGCACGACGGCAAAAAGGTAGTCCTCGCGCACCTGGCTGCGCTCCATGGCCTGCTTGATGCGGTCCAGGCAGAGGGCACGGTTGGGCAGGTTGGTCAGGGCGTCATGAAAGGTGCGGTGCTGCAGATGCTTTTCGGCATCTTTTCGTCTGGTGGTGTCCTCGAATATGGCGGCGACCTGCCGGGGCTGGGGGCTGAAGGCGACGACGGAGAAATGCTTGCCCACGAATCCGGCGAAGCTGTCGAAACGGATCGACTCACGGTTCATGGCCGTTTTGGCGAGGATGTCGATCCAGTACGGCTCAACCTTTTCCGAGAGCTCGCGCAGGCTGCGTCCGATGATGTCTTTTGCGGGCAGGCCGAAAAAGCTGGCAAAGGCCGGGTTGACGTCGAGGAAAAGAAGATCCCTGGGTTTTTGTGCATCGTCGGTCACGACCTCATGCAGGGCGAAGCCGTTCAGCATGGAGTCGAAAAGCAGCCTGTACTGCTGTTCGCTTTTTTGTAGCGCCTGCGCGGCGGCATGCTTGTAGAGCGCGATCTCAATGGCGACATGCAGATCCCGGGATTCGGCGGGCTTTATGATGTAGCCGAAGGTCTCGGTGATCTTGGCGCGGTTCAGGGTTTCTTCGTCATCATGGCCGGTCAGATAGATGATGGGGATCTGCGTGTTTTCGAGGATGGCCTTGGCCGTCTCGATGCCGTCGATGTGACCGTCGAGAAAGATGTCCATGAGGATCAGTGACGGGGCCTGCCGTGATACGGAGGCGATGGCTTCCTCGCCTGACTTGATGATGCCCTGGACCTGGTAACCCAGCTTTTGCAGGCGCTGCTGCATGTCGAAGGCGACAATGGCGTTGTCCTCGACCAGCAGGATGCTGGTCTTGTCCGGGGAATGGCTTGGTTGCGCAGGGGGCGGCTTTGAGATCATTGGGCAGATTCGTTTTTTTTGATTCAGGGTTGCGGGCTTGTTGCCCCATTTTTTCAAAGCCATGCGTACGGCTTTTTATATTTTCCAGAAATTCAAAACGTTGACAAGGGCTCAGCGAATTTTTTTCCTGGGTCTGCACGAAGTTTCGAGTCCGCAATGTATGACATTGCCCACACGAATTGTTCAGGAATACGGAAAATCGGGAGCAACGATCAGAATTTGTTGCAAAATATCCCCAGTGATGTAGATTGATATCGTACGGGCCGGTGTGTAAGAAGAACGTCTTGGCCAAGATTATCGTTTCAAGGAGTCTCATATGTCCGCTATTGTTCGTGAAGGAAGCACTGTTACCATCACCCCTGGACAAGACTTGGTGTCGACCATGGTTCCGGGGTTCAAGCAGGAGTTGAGTTCGGTATTGGCCGAGTCTCCTGTGGAGCTTCGGCTCGATCTTGCCGGGACTGCGTTGATGGACTCCATCGGCATCGGAGTGGTCATCGCCACGCACAATTCCATGAAGAAGACCGGCGGGAAGCTGGTCGTAGTCAACGTATCTGATAATATAGTCAAACTTTTCAAGTCCATGCGCCTTGATCAACATCTAAATCTGGAATCATGACAGGTTGGCCGGGTTCGAGACAGGCCCGTCCGACACACATTGGTTCGTGGCCACAGGATGCGCGAAGCATCCTCGGGCGGACTTTGCCGGGTAAGCCATTCCTGGGGAGGGGCGCGTCAAGGCTTTCAGATACGGCCCTCCCGCTGTTGAATTCGGCCCCATTAATTGAAATTTACATGGAGTTCGCACAATGATGATGGATGACGAAACTCTCCAAATGTACGTGGAAGAAGCCACCGAGCACCTCGGGGATATCGAAAACGATTTGCTGGCCATTGAGCAGGCGGGTGCCGATATCGATGTGGAGCTCGTCAACAAGGTCTTTCGTGCGGCGCACTCCATCAAGGGCGGTGCCGGGTTTCTGGGGCTGACCAAGATAAAGGATCTCGGGCACAAGATCGAGAATATCCTCGACATGGTTCGCAACCGTGAACTCGTGCCCGAGCCGGAAGTGGTCAATATTGTCTTGCTGGCCTTCGACAAGCTGCGGGAGCTGATCACCAATGTGGCCGAGAGCAACGACGCCTTCATCGACGATCATGTCGCGGCCCTGACTGCGGCGGCCTCGGCCAACCTCAAGGGCGAGGAGAAGGCTTCGGTGGATCGGATGGTCGAGGTCAGGGACGGCAAAGGGCGCGTGGTTTTCGAAGTCGCCGAGTTCGACCTGCTCCAGAACAAGAAGGGCGGCAAGAATCTGTACCTGCTCGAGTTCGACCTGATCCACGATGTGCAGCGCAAGGACAAGACCGTTTTCGACATCCTGAAGGGCATGGACTCCACGGGCGTGATCCTGGATCTGAAGGTCGACTTCGAGGCCATCGGCACACTGGAAGACGACGAGTTTTCCAATCGGATTCCTTTTTTCGTGCTCTTTGGCTCCATCATCGAGGACGATATCATGCCCGCGCTCCTGGATCTGGGCAGTGAATTCATCACCACCCTCAATATCGACCTGCCTTCGGAACAGCGGGCCCCCGCAGCCGATTTCGCCCAGGAACTCCTGGATCAGACCCCGCAGGCCCCGGAGGAGGATCGCACCGATACCCTGGTATCCGAACTCTTCAGCGGCGAGAGTCTGGCTTCGGCCATGACTGCTCCTGTTTCCGAGCCCGCTCCTGTCGCTCCCTCTGTGGCTGCGCCGAGTCCGGCACCCGTGCCCAGGCCGGAGGCCTTCGCTGATGATGATTCCGGGCGTAAAGCCGATCTGAAGACTCCCAAATCCGCCATCACCCAGCCTGATTCCCTGCGCGTGCATGTCAGCCTGCTGGAGGATCTGATGAATCTGGCCGGGGAGCTGGTCCTGAGCCGCAATCAGCTCATGCAGGCCATTTCGTCCAATGCGATCCACCAGATCGAGGTGGCCGGACAGCGCATCGACCTGGTCACCTCCGAATTGCAGGAAACCATCATGCTGACCCGCATGCAGACGGTGGGCAACATCTTCAACAAGTTTCCCCGCGTGGTCCGGGATCTGGCTCGTAATCTGGGCAAGGAGATCGACCTGCAGCTGGAAGGTAACGACGTCGAGCTGGACAAGACCATCATCGAGGGCCTCGGCGATCCGCTGACGCATCTGGTGCGAAACTCGGCCGACCACGGCATCGAGATGCCCGCCGTGCGCGTGGCTGCGGGCAAGCCGTCTCTGGGTACCATCGTGCTCAAGGCCTACCATGAAGCAGGGCAGGTCATCATCGAAATCGTCGATGACGGTGGGGGGCTCGATACGGAGAAGATCGTGGCCAAGGCCCTCTCGCGGGGCCTCATCTCGCCGGATCAGGCCAAGTCCATGTCCGACAAGGAAAAGGCCAATCTCATTTTTCTCCCCGGTCTTTCCACTGCCGAGCAGGTCACTGACGTGTCCGGGCGCGGTGTGGGCATGGACGTGGTCAAGTCCAATCTGGACCAGCTTGGCGGCCAGGTCGATATCGAGACCGAGCGCGGCAAGGGCACGACCATCCGCATCAAGCTGCCTCTGACCCTGGCCATCATTCCGAGCCTTCTGGTGTCAGTGGGCGAGGAGCGCTACGCAATTCCGCAGGTCAACGTGGACGAGCTGCTGCGCATCCCCGTGGAACAGATCACCGAGCGGGTGGAACTGGTCGGCGATGCCGAAGTGCTGCTGCTGCGCGGTGAACTCATCCCGCTTCTGTACCTTTCCAATATGCTTGGCCTTGACGTGTCCTCCTGTGAGGCTTCACAGATGGTCGGCGAAATCCTGCGTGGCGAGAAGAGCCTGGATGACGTGCAGCAGGCCGGGTGCGCCGGGGCCGACGTCAATCTTGTCGTGGTTTCCGCCGGGCAGTTCCGCTATGGTCTGGTGGTCGATCAGCTGCACGACTCGGTGGAGATCGTGGTCAAGCCCCTGGGGCGGCATTTCAAGGACTGTCAGGGCTATGCCGGAGCGACCATCATGGGCGACGGGCATGTGGCGCTCATTCTCGATGTGGCCGGTCTTGGTCGTCTGGGCGACCTCAGCTTGAGCATTGCCCGTGAGCAGGGGGCCGTGACCAAGGAAGCCGAAGCGGTCAGCGGCCAGGATAAGCTCTCGCTCTTCGTTTTCCGCAACACGCCGCAGGAATACTGCGCCGTGCCTCTGGATCTGGTGGCAAGGGTGGAACTCATTGACGCGGCGGAAATCGAGGAGGTCGGCGGCCGCCGGGTCATCAAATACCGGGGCGGGACCCTGCCCGTGTTTTCCCTGGATCAGGCGACCAACGTCAATATGCTGGACATCTCCGGCGAAGTCATCGTCATTGTTTTTCTCATGGCCGGCCACGAGATCGGCCTCCTGGCCAAGCCTCCGGTGGACGCCATCGAGGCGCAGGTGTCCATCGACAGCTTTACCCTCAAGCAGCCCGGTATCAGCGGTTCGGCGGTCATTGGCGAGAACACCACGCTCATCGTCGACATCTATGAACTCATCCAGACCGTTCAGCCCGAGTGGTTCGCGGTGCGCGGAAGCATCGAGATCGCTGACGACGCGGGCGAGGTGGGCGTTCCGCACCTCTTGCTGGTCGAGGATTCGGACTTTTTCCGCAACCAGGTCAAGAAGTTCATCGAGGACGACGGATACATGGTCGATGTGGCCGAGGACGGAGTGGTGGCCTGGAACATGCTCGACGCAGAGCCCGACAAGTTCGACCTCGTGGTCACGGACATCGAGATGCCGAACATGGACGGGTTTGAACTGTCCCGGCGTATCCGGCAGGACCAGCGGTTTTCGCTCACGCCCATTATCGCCCTGACATCCCTGGCAGGCGACGAGGATGTGGCGCGGGGCAAGGCGGTGGGTATTGACGACTACCAGGTCAAGCTGGACAAGGAACGCCTGCTGCAGTCCATCTACGAGTGGCTGAAGCGTTACGCCTCCTGACGGGAGGGAGGGCGCAATGCCCCAAAATCGTGGAATTTTCCGGGGTGAATGATTGATGCCTAGAGTTTTTTCAAGGAGAAATGCATGAAACAGCAGGCCAAAGAGAAGACGGGTGCCTTGCAGCTGTCCTGCTTTTACGTAGGTTCGGCCCTGTGCGGGATTGACATCAATCTCATCCAGGAGATGAACAGGCAGATGGAGATGACCAAAGTGCCCCAGGCGCCGGCCTATGTGCTGGGCATCATGAACCTGCGCGGGCGCATCGTGACCATCATCGATCTTGGGCGCAAGCTGGGCCTCGCGCCGTCGAAAACCACGGAGACCAGCCGTATCATCATCGTCAATTCCCGCGATGAGAACATCGGCCTGCTGGTGGACCGCATCACCGATGTGGTCACTTCCAAGTGGGAAGATGTGGAGCCGACCCCGTCCAACATCAAGGGCCTCAAAGGCAAGTATTTTCAGGGCGTGCTCAAGTCCTCCAAAGATCTCATCGCCGTGCTCGACGTCGGCGAAGTGCTGACCGACGAGTAAACTTAGTCCAAGGAGTCCGGATGAATCTGCGTGTTCTGGTTGTGGACGATACCATCATGTATCGCAAGGTGGTGGGCGACATTCTCGCCGAGATGCCCGGAGTTGAAGTGGTCGGCACCGCGAATAACGGCAAGATCGCTTTGACCCGCATCGCGTCCCTGAAGCCGGACCTCATTACGCTCGATGTGGAAATGCCGATCATGAACGGACTGGAGACCTTGCAGGAGATCCAGAAGAATCATTCCGACGTGGGCGTGATCATGCTGTCCACCCTGACCAAACGCGGCAGCGAAATCACCATGCGGGCCTTGGAACTGGGCGCCTTCGATTTCATCGCCAAGCCCGACGCCGAGGTCATGCAGGAAAATGTGCAGATGCTGCGTAACGCCATCGGGCCACGGATCAAGGCTTTTGCGAAGCGGTTGGAGCTCAGACTTCTGCTCAAGCAGCGGCAGCGACCGGTGGGAGCTGCCGCTGTGGCGCCTGCCCCGGTAGCGCCGAAGGTGCTGGCCTCATCGAGGCGCACGGGCAAGTCAAAGGCCATTGCCATCGGTATTTCCACCGGCGGGCCCAATGCCCTGACCAAGATGCTGCCCCAGCTCCCAAGGCTCGGGGTGTCCATTTTCGTGGTGCAGCACATGCCTCCCGTGTTCACCAAATCCCTGGCCGAGAGCCTCGACACCAAGTGTCAGTATGAGGTTCGCGAAGCCGAGAACAACGAAGCAGTGCGGCCCGACGTGATCTACATCGCGCCCGGCGGCAAGCACATGCGCGTGGCCTCGGGAACGGGCGGGGGCAAGATCATCCAGATCACCGACGACCCGCCCGAGAACAACTGCAAGCCTGCCGCGGACTATATGTTCCGCTCCGTGGCCCGCGAATACGGGGCTCTGTCCACCGGCGTGATCATGACCGGCATGGGCGGGGACGGAACCCTGGGACTTAAAGTGCTCAAAAGCTTCGGAGCCGTGACCATCGGTCAGGACGAGGAGTCCTGCGTGGTCTACGGCATGCCCAAAATGGCTGTCGAGGCCGGTGTCGTGGACGTGGTCTCGCCCCTGCAGATGATCGCCTCCGAAATCATCCGCACGGTGCGCTAGCTGTGCCAATCGCAACAGTGGCGGCAATATGACGACCATCACCGCAGACGAATTCAGCGTCCTTTCCAAATACATCTACTCCCTGTGCGGCGTGTCTCTGGACGCGACCAAAACCTACCTTGTCGAGACCCGGCTGAAGTCCATGATGCAGCAGTATGCATGTTCCTCGTACATGGACCTTCACGCCAAGGCCAAGGCCGACCGCAGCGGGAACATGGAAAAAGAGATCGTCAACGCCATCACCACCAACGAGACCCTCTTTTTTCGCGACGCTTCGCCGTTTGAAGTCCTGAAGCACAAAATTCTGCCTGACCTCATCGATGCGCGTTCCAA